>ERZ1740070.75-NODE-75-length-76894-cov-15.759211_pt1 | contig 76894 bp, 63 predicted proteins | sample MGYA00581734_ERZ1740070 | MGnify/ENA primary metagenome ERZ1740070 (study PRJEB43018, sample SAMN04849744) | marine metagenome | isolation source: floating plastic debris | place: Pacific Ocean | collected 2008-09-01 | study: EMG produced TPA metagenomics assembly... | reverse complement strand
TCTAAAGTTATTCGTTTTAAAATCTCTTTAGACAGAGTTTAGTTTACAGTCTCTTCAAAATGGCTTTCAAAAAGCAATAGCTCTGAAAGGCTCGCACCAAAAACAGAGAATTCAGTTGATTTAGTTATGCCACAATCTCTTAATCTCTTTAGAATGTCATGGTTTTCGATTAGCTCCGATATTTCATTGAACACTTCATTTTGGTTTTTAACATCAACAATTTTAGAATTAACATTATGTTCTGCATATTCATAGACTCCACCTTCTTTAGGAAGAATTGGCACACAACCACAGGCCATCGCCTCTAACCCAGTCCTACCAAAAGCTTGGTAGTCTGAAAGATCAACGAATAGATTAGCCGCTCGGAGGAGGTTCGACACATCTTGCCTTGATAGAATACCATGATGCACAAAATCAAAAATAGCTTTATTTACTTCGAAGAATTCATCATGTTTTTTACACCCAAAGATATCTATTCTTACTTGTGGGTATTTTTTCTTTATCTCCTTTAGCAGATCCATTGTCCTCAACGCACCTCTTCTTGGTGTACTTGGTCTAACCATGGCGCATAAAGACAGGTTATCTTTAGCAAAAGCAAGTGGGTAATAAATATTAGTATCCAGACTTGGCCTGACTTTTTGTACTCTCACTTTATGATTTGATTGTACCTTATTAATGATCCAATCTGATTTTGCGAATAGAAGTGTTTCAGGAACTAAGGTATAAGAGTCGTAAGCAATCTGCCAATTCGAAGTATTGCGATCAAAAAAAAGAGGTTCATAATCTTGAACATAGTATGCCGGCTTTGAGGATGACTTCGAACATAAAAAATCCAATAGAGGGACAGAATCAAAAGTTGTCGCAATAATAAAGTCAAAGTCCATTACCTCGACGTAAGTTCTCAATTCCTGTTCGTTCTGATAATACTTGACTAAATCGTTGTGCTCATTTATAAAATCTTCGTAATGACGATTAAACTCTTCAATATTTTTATAGTAATTGGCAATTTGAACAAATGCATCGAGTTTTCTAAGACCTGCCGCTTCTTGAACCACCGAATGAGACCCGCCTCCACCGCCTTTAGTAGGAAGCAAAAAAAGCAACTTCAAAGTCTTTCTTGGCTCATCTTTTACATCGTAACAGCTACTGTATAAATTTTGAACATCACTCCGCAGCTCTTTTAAAACAGGGTGAAGCTCCATGACACCAATGGCTTCTTTCATCTTAAATTTTCCCCATTTCGCCTTTAATTGAAAAGAGCCCTGCTCTGCCAATTCCTTTCTCTGCTGATGACCAAAGCTCTTAGACTTCGCATGGTATACAAACAAATCATCAATGATATAATTTTTAAAACCAGCTTCTAGGGACCTCAAACAATAATCATTTTCTTCTCCATATCCCTTAGGGAAGTTAACTTCGTCAAAAACACCGATACTTTTAATAAGATTTGAGTGAATAATGAAGCAAAAACCATTCACAATCGGTACTACTGGATAGCTCGGTTCATGTAATTTGCCGATCAATTTGTCAGTCTGATTAACTGAAAAGTTTGAAGGCACTTTATTCACCTTCCAGTCTCCATCTTCACCTCTTAGTTCGGGCACAGATTGATAACTTGCTGCGTTTGATAATGGCCCGAGTACACCTATATTTTTAAGCTTGTGGTGACTCTTGACTATTTTACCTAACCAGCCAAATGGTACAATTGTATCGCTGTTGAGCAAAATACAATAGGTAGCTTCACTTAACATTAAGCCTTCATTGATAGAATAGGTGTAGCCCTTACTTATTGAATGCTCTACTAACTTGACGTATTCAAAACTATTAGAGATTTCTTCCAGGTAAACTGAAGTTGCTATATCTGAGCCGTCGTTAACTAGTATCAAACTGTATTTAAATAACTTTGAATCAGTCAGTAAAGATTCTAGGCAGTTTTTGACATGATCAAGAGAATTAAAAACTGGTATAACTATATCAAAACTGATTTCATTATTGAAATCATTGGGTCTATCAATATTAGAGTTGATTAAGTGCTTTTCACTCTCAATTAGATTCTCAATCTCCTCATCTTGTACCTTATTAAGGTGTACTAAAAAACGACTTAACCTATCTGCCAAATCTTCGTCTAGCTTATATGTTAACTTTCTGAAGAGTATCTTATTTGCTAAAGAAATCAGTGTATTTCCAATTTTCCATCTATTTGACTTGAAAACTATTTTAGCAACATCCGAAATATCCCTTAACTCTTCAATTAACTCACCTAAAGCTGTCACTGTACCACGATTCTTTCTCTCAATCATCGAATATTCTGTTCACCGTTTTTAATAATTAATTGAATAACGAGGTGTATAGCTTCAGCCCGATTGTTAAAACTATGAGCCCTCTTAATAACTATGCTTGAGTCAGTATTATCCGAATTATTTAATTCCTGTTTTATACAGACATTAAGATCATTAGCCGTGTCATATGTTCGTATAAACCTTGCAATATCACGTGGTATTCCGGTGACATTGTCACTGACTATTCTTCCATTACAGGCTAGTACGTCAAATACGCGATTGGAAACAAAACCTTCAACACGCATATCTTCCCAGTGGTCATTTAATACTAAACCACTTTTTGCGTAAAAAAAACGTAGATCTCTATTCCTAATGAAACTACCTTTTATCAACGAAGAATTTATAAGACCTTCCCAATCCTTGCCATAAATATTTAACTTATGACCTGATGAATTTGCCATTTCTACAACCGGTCTGACAGCGCCATGGCTATTCCCTATGAACACAATATTCTTATCTCTCCTTCCAGAAACTGGATAGAAAACTGAGGTATCGCTACACTGCATTAATGGGCTAACAGTAACACTTAGCTTATCCACTATTTTTTCTACGTAATATTCTGATGCAATAAACACATGATCATACTCTTCATATTCGCTAAGAGTTATGTCATAAGGGTGGGAAATATTCCACATAATGTTCATACGAGATTGTCGAACTCGGTATTTTTTTGGTCCTCTTAACACCAAATTGATATGTGAGGAATCAAAATTAGAGTACCACTCATCTTCTACTTGAACTATGACTTTATAACCTACTTTCACTAGGCTTTTTCTTAAGCTCCTTGCAAAATAATAATCCCCCCAATAAATAGATTCAAGCCAGTTTTTTGGTGGTATCTTTATACAGATAACCTCATGAGTTAAATTTTTTCTTTTAAAAAGCCTTACTCCATTGATATAAATCTTATTCTTCCATACTTGGAATTGGTTTAAGCCCAAGACTCTTTTGATTCTATTTATAATTCGCATTGACTGTATGGTATCCCAGTATTGAGAAAGCAACACTTTTTGTTCTTGGAGCTTTTCTTCTCGTCTCTCTAGTTCATTCGTGAGCCTTTTAACTTCAGTCTTTAAATATTTTAGCTCATCTTTAAAAGGGTCCATAACAAGGGATTTGATGAAAAAAAGTCTTTCAAATAAAATTAATTCCATTCAGTCTTTTGAATTATTACTGATTAAGTTACTCTAGTAAAGATCTATGGAGAAATATATTTTAGGAATAACAACTTACAATAGAAAAAGGCGATTAAAAAAGTTGATCGAATCCTTAAAAGCAACTTATGAAAGCAATTTTAATTGGAAGATCATAGTTGCTGATGATGGCTCCTCGGATGGCACCCTTGAATACCTTAAAGGTATAAATATACCAGATATGCCCATAATCATCATTCGAAATAATCGTCAAGGAATTCATCATCAATTCAACACAATTATCAATGAATTAATGAAATTAGAATTCAATTATTGTTTTAAGTGTGATGACGACGTCGAATTTATTCAGCCAGGCTGGGAAAAACTATATGTAGATGCCATTAACGAATATGGTTACCACCACCTATGCCATTTTGACTCTGATTGGCAGCCTGGAAAAAACTTAAAAAATCCAATCCGAAAGGGAAAACTCGTTAGTTACTGCTCGGCAAAAGATGTGCAAGGAGCATTTTTTACTTTAACACCTGATATTATCAAAAGAGTGGGTTATATGGACACCAAAAACTTTGGTTTCAGAGGAGTGGGTCATATTGATTATACTACGCGTGCGTGCAGGGCGGGCTACAATAATATCAACCATCCATTTGATGTTAGTGGGAGTAATAAATATATTAAACATCAGTCTGGCGAGTACAAATCCGCTTTGAATATACACATACAAAATGCATTGGAAAGTGATGATAACAGTCGAAGGAAATATAAGCTAATTGAAGAACCCTCACGAATTTACATCCCGTATGCTGAAAGTTTTCAATATCTTAATCAACAGACAGAAAAAGATCTACTGGTAAAACGAATAGAAGATCTGGAAGACCAGCTGACTTGGTATAAAAAAAACTACGACCATCAACCTAAATGGTTTGTACGACTTGGTAAGATACTGGATCGTCTGAATATTTTTAAACATTAGTCGTTAATCCATTTTGGGTTTATTAATTTTGCCGGGCTTCAAAAATGCAGTTACTAACCACTAAAAATCTCAAGAATTGTCAGTTTGCTACAGATAGGTACGCAGCCCTAAAAAACCTTCCAAAAAATGGCGTTATAGCAGAAGTGGGAGTCTTAGGCGGAGACCTTTCAGACTGGTTTTTGAAGAATCTTGAGCCATCAGAAATACACTTAATAGATCTATTTAATTGTGCTGATTTTCCAGGTAGAAACCGCTTTAAGAAAAAAGAACATGAAAACTTCATTCATGAAAGATTCGATAAGGACATACGACAAGGGAAGGTCAAAATAAAAAAAGGTTATTCCTGGAATGTTCTAGGCAGCTATCCAAAAAATACTTTTGATATTATATACATAGATGCTGCGCATGACTACGAATCCGTAAAACAAGATTTAGAACAAAGTAGCAGAGTAATTAAAGAGGACGGTTACATTGTAATGAATGATTACATTATGTACGACCACCTGGCAAAGTCTAAATACGGTGTGGTTCAAGCCACTAACCAGTTTTGTGTTCAACATAATTGGGAGCTTATCTACTTTGCCTTTCACCCTAATTTATTTTGTGATGTAGTTCTCAGAAAGATCAAAGACTAATAATTGTAGAAAAAGTGACTTTCTGGCTTATAACAACTGAATATCCACCCATGAGCGGGGGTGGAATTAGCACCTATTGCTACCATACCGCTAAAATGATGGTACAGAACGGGCATGAAGTAACCGTTTTTGTTCCTGACTGGTCTTCTAAAAAAGTTTCCATCTCCAATTCTGATAAAATAAGACTTATACGTTTCCCGGTAACGTACTATGAGCACTTTGGTGATGAAGCAGGTCTAAGCTTTTGTATTTCTGAGGTAATAAAAGAATATGCATCCAAGGAAGGTCTGCCTGACATAATTGAGGCTCAGGAGTATAATGGAATAGCCTATTATGCTTTGCAAAGAAAACTGCTGGAAGCCGACTATTTAAAAGAAACCAAATTTCTGATTACAGCACATGCCCCTGGTTTCTTGTATTTGGACTACAATCAAACGCCCACCTATAAGTTCCCGGCTTTCTGGACGGGTGAAATGGAGAAATCAGCCCTCGTTTCAGCCGACCTGGTTCTTTTTCCAAGCCACTATCTCCAAAATAAGTTAACACATTATTTGGATATGAAGTTGCAGGAAAAATATGTCGTAAGGAACCCTTATCTCATAGAAGATAATCCAAGGGTCGAGTTCCAAAAATTTGACCTTGTATTTTTTGGTAAGTTAACTCCTCAGAAAGGGTGCCTTAAAATGTTGCCTTACTTCAGCCAACTTTGGGACTCAGGCTTTAAACATCCTCTGACAATTATAGGAGGTGAAGGACACTTTTTCCATCCTAAGAATATGGATATGGGTGACTTTGTGAGAAAGAAGTACAGCTCATACATCAAAAAGGGCTTACTGAGATTTGAAGGACATATGAAACCCGAAAAAGCCAAGGCCCGATTGGAGTGTGCCCATGTCGTCATTGTTCCCAGTATTGTCGATAATTTGCCTTACACGGTTGTCGAAGCCATGTCAATGGGAAAGCTGGTTTTGGCCTCAGTAGACGGTGGTCATAGAGAGCTAATTGAGCATGGCAAAAGTGGTTTTTTATTTGAGCACGATGAAAATGGTTCAAGTTTCTCATCTCAACTCCTCAAAATTTTGGAATTGTCTGATAAAGAAACCCGTGACATAAGCGTTGAAGCCAATGCCAGGATCCATAAGCTATGCTCTTATGAGGTGGTTTATGACCATAAAATCTCTATTTTAACTAATTCAAATCAATCAAAGAGTACCCGGTTTCCCTTTACAAGGCCAATTAAGTGTAACCCAGAATCCAAACCAGCAAAATTTCAAAAAGACCTTCTTTCCATTATTGTTCCCTACTTTAATATGGGTGAATTTATCGAAGAAACGCTTGATTCAATTTCAAAATCGGAATTTGACAACATTGAGATAATAGTGATCAACGATGGTAGTACTCATCAATCTAGTATTGACAAACTTTCAGTTCTAGAATTAAAATTCAATTTCCAAGTAATAAATAAGCAAAATACTGGTCTATCAGATACAAGAAATGTAGGAGCAAAGGCAGCCAAAGGAGAATTTCTTGCGTTTCTCGATGCAGATGACACAGTTGAAAGTTCTTACTATACCAAAGCAATTCACGTATTAAAGACTTTTGAAAATGTGAGCTTTGTGGGATGCTGGTCGCAGTACTTTGGGGGAACCAATTACACATGGCCTGCATTTAATCCGGAACCACCGTATTTACTAACTCATAATACTCTCAATAGCAGCGCATTGGTTTATAAAAGGGATCATTTCCTAAAAGCCGGTCTTAACGATAAACATATGGTTTATGGCATGGAAGACTATGATAGTGTCATTAATATGGTAAAAAATGGATTTGCCGGAGTAGTGCTTCCTGAAAAACTCTGGAATTACAGAATTCGCAAAGGGTCTATGGCCCAATCTTTTAACTCAAATTCAAAAAATTATTTATATCGACTAATTGCGAGCAAGCATTCAGATTTCATGGCTGAATATACAGCAGAAATAATTAATCTTCTTAATTCGAATGGCAAAGGCATGGAATTTGATAATCCTACAAAAAAACCTAGTTTATTTCATGGTATTAGGTTCCCATTCAAAGATTCAAAGTTAATAGGCTCTGTTAAAAGAAATAAATTAATACGTAAACTTGCAAAAAAACTGATCGGACTGATAAACAGTTAATGTCGTTGACTCTACCTAAAAATAAATTACTCACTATACGGAGCAATAGGACCGAGAGAATTTGGATGATGGCCAAAATTGAGTTTAAGCTTCGATATTACGAAAACAAGCTTGGCCTAATGTGGGCGCTAATAAAACCTGTTTCACAAATAGTGATGTACTATTTAGTATTTCAGGTACTGATGAACCAACAAGTTGAGAATTACGTGATCTATCTTTTTGTTGGACTACTGTTATGGCAATTCTTCACTGAAGCAACTAGTGGTACAGTTAAAATCCTTCAAACAAAAAAATATTTGTATGAGTATACAAATATGAAAAAGATAGAGATCTATTTGGCTTCAATGATTAGTTCTGCCATAGGATTAGGGTTCAATCTATTAATATTCATGGCAGGTGCAGCTATAAGCGGAATATATCCAACATATCACTATATCTTTTTCCCGATAATATTCATCAACATTTTTATTTTAAGTTTTGGGGTGTCTCTTATCCTGTCTAACCTCTTCTTACTTTTCAAGGACATTATGCAGATTTGGGGCATAGTTGTAGGGTTTGGGTTTTTCCTATCACCAATACTTTATCGTGGCGAACTCTTTTCATCCAAGTTGCCTCTACTTGATTATCTCAATCCTATTGCTGGGATAATCAACAATTCCAGAAATATATTAATGTTTTCCATGCAACCTGACTGGTCAATGATCTTATTTGACTTGCTGTATGCCGGACTAATTTTTCTATTGGGATGGTTTTTGCTGGGAAAATATTCAGCAAAAGCTTCTGAGTTACTTTAGTATATGGGGGATAACAACTTAGCCATTTCGCTTAAAAATGTAAATAAGAACTTCTTCATACGTGAGAAGAAATCGGATACGTTAAAAGACAGAGTCTTAGGAATCTTTGACAAGTCTAAATTGAGAAAGCTTGAAGCCCTCAAGAACATAGAATTTGCCATTAAAAAAGGTGAAAACTTTGGAATAATAGGCAGGAATGGTAGCGGTAAATCCACACTAGTTAAAATAATGAGCGGCGCCTTTGTACCTGATAAAGGTGGCCAAGTAGTCAAAAATGGCACCTCAATGCTCTTAAATCTCGGTGTGGGTATGAGTCATGAGTTGACTGCACGTGAAAATATTTATGTCTCTGGTTCGGCCTTAGGTCTTAGAATAAAACAAATTGATGAAATTTTAGAAGAAATTATTGATTTCGCTGAATTGAAAGATTTCGTGGATTCGAAAATCAAATATTTTTCATCCGGAATGATTCAAAGACTTTCTTTTTCTATTGCAATCAATGCCAATGCGGACATCATGTTTCTCGATGAAGTCTTTGCCGTGGGTGATGCTAAATTTAAAAAGAAGGCAATAAAAAAGATGGAAGAAAGTTGGATGGAAGGCAGGACATTCGTGATGGTCAGTCATAGTCTAACTAATATTGAAAAATATTGTAGACGCGCGCTTTATTTGAAGGATGGGGAAATGGCTTTCCTAGGCGATTCCAAAACAGCCATCGCAATGTACAATAAGGATAATGACTAGTTCCTGTTCTTGGATAATGAAAAACTAAAAGTTAAAAGATAGGCATAGGGGAAAACTCCAATAAATTTATTCAAAACGCTTTCAGTTATAAAGCTTACTAAGAACACCGATAGCAATAGAAGGTACAGGTAATTCTTGTTTTGAAATGCTTTTAGGCTAATGTGATAAAATGAATATAAAAATAAGACGATACCAATAAAACCTGTGGTCAACAGATAGTATAAATACTGATTATGAATACCAAAACACTGTTGAAGCGCATATTTAAATTTCTTTTCTTGGTATTTATCAATTAACGCCTGTTTATAGTCACCGATGCCTATTCCAAGCCATAAATTTTCAGCAACCAGTTCCAACCCACATTGCCAAATTGCTAACCGCAGTGTTAATCCATTCCAGTTTTCTGGACTAATTTCACCATTAAAATGATTAACGCCATTAGAATTATCAAAAGAATAGTTAAAGGAGCTTGCCAAGCTTCGAAACCTGCCAATAGTTTTAGGAAACACTATTGATAAACTCAGAGCAAGAACGATAAAGCCTATCAATACTGTCAAACGCACTTTTAGAGGTGTTGATTTCAGTTTATATAAACTATATAAACCTATAATCGCGAACCCCGCCAACATTGATAATCTTGCGGCCAGAAGAAAGCTCATAATAATCAAAAAGAGTCCAGCAGCCAAAAGATACGCTAATTTCAACCTGCCATTTTCAAAAAGGTATATTATGATTATAAAGCAAAGATTGACACTGATTGATAAATAAATTGCCTGGCTCTGCGTTGCATAGGCGAGATTATCACTATAGAGAAATCCTGAATCACCGGTTTCTAGGTACTGCAAAAATCCCGATATTGACCCAAAAATACAGGCCATTAACGTGGCAATCAAAAAGGATTTGAGTATTGAATCCAATGAAATCTTTTTGACTTGAGGGATGAGACTTATAATTGGCAGAATAAACAGTAGCGCCTTTGTTTCTACCGACTTTATTCCCTTATGCATGTCTACACTCCAAAGAATGCTGACAAACGACAAAAATAATGGAACGCTTATTGCTAAAATAAAAAGTTGGTCACGTTTTAATAATCTGATCTTTTTCGGTCCATGCCGGACGGCAAAATATAGAAATAGCACACATAGAATACCCGCTATCCAATTACTCTCTCTGTGAAACCCAAGTAATACGAAAAACGGATAGCTCAAAATAGTATACTTGAGGAGCTTCTCCGCCCAGACCTGATATTTAGAAAGTACTACCATATTCTATCATATACTTCTCAAAAGTATCTTTTTGATTAAATGATTTTGAGCAAAGTCTCGCTGATTCATTCCCCATTTTAATTCTAAGGTCTTTGTCTTCGATTAAAGTGGAGAGTGAATCAACAGCTTCATCCTTAGTATTGTATAAATAACCATTCAGACCAGACTCTACAAGATCCTTATTTCCTATTGAATTTCTTAATACTAGTGGATTTCCCAGACTCATAGCTTCTAAAACAGCAAGTGGTAGACCCTCCCATAAAGAACAGGATAAATAAATATCGATCGTTTCGAGATACTTCCTGACCTTCGATTTGGAGACCCAGCCAGTGACTATAACATTATTACTAGAGATATACTCTCTGAGACCACCGTCCCCAATCCATAGGAACTCTACACGGCTGTCGGAAACAAAAGACGATGCCACAGCATTAAACTCTTTAGGATTTTTTTGCTCAGTTAAAATACCAGCAAAACCGATCCTTATTCTATACTTATCTTTCTGCCTTTTGTGTTGATTTGGATTAATTTTTATCCCATTATTAATATAATCAGCATTTATTTTATGACGTAGATAAACTTGCATCTCAGAACGTGAGCAACATATAATTTTACCAGGCAGGTAAGATCCTATTCGCTCCAGAAAAATAAATAATCTCCTTTGTAGTTGAGAAATGTCCTTTCTTATAAATGGAGCGCCATGCGGGGTATAAATTACATTTTTGATCGACGAGAATACAAATGCCAATCTCCCTAAGAACCCTGCTTTTGAAGAATGAAGATGAATCACATCAAAATGATTTCTTCGTAATATCTTAATCAAGAATAAAAGTGAAAGAAAGTCAAAAAAAGGATGAATAGGCCGATTGACATATTTCCATCTTATGAACCTTGTCCCATTTCTAAACTTGGACCTGACTGCTTTTTCATCATCTACCCATAACCTAGAACCATGTACCACAGTATGCTGATTGTTTTCATCCTGATTAATTATGGTGGCTATTAAATCAACAACCCCCGAAGCGAAAGGCTCTACTACATGAATTATTTTTATACCCAAAATCTTCGTTTTATTTTTTCTGTAAATGCATGTGGCAGAAAAAATAGTACCAGAACACGAAAAACTCCTGAAATGTACCTGCAATTGAACTCCCAATTATTAAGAATTATCCTAAGCCTACTCTTAAGTTGTATTCGCCTATTTTTAAGTGAAATACCATCCTGTCGAAGCCTTACCTTAATAAGTACCTCGGGGATATTAGCGGTCTCGAAGTTTTTAACCACAGCATAGAAAAACGCATAGTCTTCCGCAGCTTTATACTGAGTAGGATATGATTTGACTTTACTAAGAACTTCTATATCGAAAACAACGGACGGATGCATGAAAGGGACAGAAATTGGTAAGCGCTTAACAATATCTGAATGGCTTTCAGGGAATTTCAAAGAATACAAATAAGTCCCATTTTCGTCAATAAAATCAACCCATGAGCCTACAAGTTTTATATTTTGATTTTCAGCCAGGAACTTAATTTGAGTATCCAGCCTACTGGATTCAGAAACATCGCCACAATCCATTCTGGCAATGTATTTACAACGTATTTTACTTAATATGTACAAGAGGCCCATATTAAGAGCCAATTCTATACCTTGATTTTCGCTAAGGTATATAACATGACAATTAAATGAGGTGAGCTTTTTAAGATATTCGATACAGGGTTTCGAGCTACTTCCATCATCAACAATTACAAATTCCAATGTGCCGGAGAATTTTGTACTTAGAATAGCACCTTTTAGTCCTTCGATATCATTGAAATGTGGTATAAGGGTAACGACATCAATCTTAACGGTACTATTTTCTGCTGAAAGACTCGATTTGGTTACAAAGTTGATATCATTCGTATTTAGCATTTAAGCATTGGATTTTTTTGTTCAAGTTTAATAAGACTTTAATTTAGTTTGATTTAAACTTAACTTCGCGAAGTTAGTCTAAGATAAATGAAATACAGATACTCAAAATATCTTGATGCAGGTTTATTTATAGCAGATTTAGGAGCGCTAAATCTGAGTTTGCTCGTAGGTTATTTTCTTTTCTTTCGTAAACTGACCGACTTCAACTTATACCCAAATATTGAGGTTATTTGGTTTTCTAATTTGGCGTGGCTTGTTCTCACTATACTCGGTAAACCTTACGAGATACCAAGAACATCCCGTGCTTCATACGTGGTAAGACACATCTTCAGATTTGTTATTATTCATCTATTGGCTCTATCTGGAATTCTTGTTTTAAGACAGGACATCTTCCCTGCGCGTGACTATATTATCTATAGTTATATATTTTTCTCTTTGTTTATTGTATTCGTACGATTATGCTATATTTATTTTATTAGGATTTATAGAAAATATGGCTTTAACTATAGAAATGTAGCAGTTGTAGGGTATGGTGAGGTGGCGGAAGAATTGAAGAAATTTTTTAGACTACATCCTGAATTTGGATATCGATTTTTAGGTTTTTTTGATTCTCGAAATACTAGTAACCGTGTTATGGGTACCATGCAAAACTTAATTGAAAAAATCAACAATAATAGACTAGATGAGATATATTGCTGCCTTCCTAATTTGGAATATCATGAAACACAAAGACTAATAGAGCTGGGTGAAAAAAACTACATAAAAGTAAAACTCATAGCAGATTTTAGAGGCTTTGAATATAAAGGTCTTCAGATAGAAACCTATGAAAACATTCCTGTCTTAAATGTTACTTCTTTTCCTTTAGATGAGGTTAAAAACCGTGCCATTAAAAGATCTTTTGATATTACTTTTTCACTTTTGGTAATCTTGATTTTCTTATCCTGGCTTTTGCCTATAATATCTCTGATAATATATATGGACTCGAAGGGTTCTGTATTTTTTAAACAAAAAAGAACCGGTAAGGGTAATAGTGATTTTTGGTGTTGGAAATTTAGAACCATGTATCAAAACGTAGACTCGGATTCACGTCAAGCTAGTATAAATGACGATCGAATAACACGAGTTGGATCCTTTTTACGAAGGACAAGCCTTGACGAGCTACCTCAATTTTTTAATGTCCTAATGGGTAATATGTCTGTGGTTGGACCTAGACCTCATATGTTACATCATACTAGAGAATACTCTATGAAAGTAGAACGGTTTATGGCTCGGCACTTCGTTAAACCCGGAATTACCGGCTTGGCACAGGCCAAAGGCTATCGAGGAGAGACTCCACATGTTTCCTATATGAAGAATAGAGTAAAATTTGATCGTTTTTATATAGAAAACTGGTCCCTTTTCTTAGATTTAAAAATAATATTTTTAACAGCTTCCACTTTTATTAAGGGAGATAAGAACGCGGTTTGATAATTCATTTACCTTACGCCCTCTATTTCACATCTCTGGTAGTTTCTTTCTTTCTTTTTCCAGTTTTCATTCGAATTCTTGAGAAAAACAAGATTTTAGATTCTCCTGACGACAGAAAAATACATGCGTCACATACTCCTTCTATGGGTGGTACTCCAATTTTTTTTAGCTGTGTATTTTCATTACTAGTATGGCTACCAGTGGATATTGCAGATCAGTTCAAGTACTTATTTATGTCATTATCAATTATGTTTCTTGTAGGTTTAAGGGATGATCTTATTCCTCTAAAACCATCAACTAAAATATTAAGTCAGCTAATCCCAATATTAATTTTTGTCTATTTATCGAAAGAGAGAATTCATTCATTTTATGAAATATACGAGATAGAAATACCTGTTATCATAACCTTCATAATTACTTCGACGTTCCTCTTAGTGTTTTCTAATAGTTTAAACTTAATAGATGGAATAGATGGACTAGCCGGCTCAATATGCTTATTAATTCTCTTCTTTTTTGGCTTTTGGTTTTGGATTATGGGATCAAGTCATTATTCTTTATTGGCCTTTTGCATGGCTGGAGGGATATCTTCATTTCTAATTTTCAATTGGAACCCTTCAAAAGTTTTTTTGGGAGACACCGGCGCTCTTTTGCTTGGTCTTTTTATTGGGTATTTGGGAATTGTTTTTCTAAATACCAACGAAGCTGCGTCAAATTTCAAAGAATTAAGGTTTAGGTCCCCAGTTGCAGCTGCAATAGCCATTCTTATAATACCAATTCTCGATACTATAAGAGTTGTTATAGTTAGATTAATAAAGAGGCAATCGCCTTTACAGGCTGATAAAAATCATCTTCATCACCTGCTCCTAAAAGGTAGACTATCTCATTCTCAGGCAACCCTGGTATTAGTGCTTCTTAATATTTTATTTATCACTATGGCGCTAGTGATGCGTGAGGCACATCCATTGTTGAATTGGTCTGTACTCATTATACTGTCTTTAGGTAGCATTTCGCTAATAGTTTTATTTAAGGAATTAAGACTAAAACCCCATACAAAGAAACCCTGTATTTAAAAGGCTTCTTTTATTATACAAAAACCTTTCATTACCAGTCTCCCTAAACACTTTACCTCCCGCTGCTTCAAGAACAGCTTGACCCGCAGCTGTATCCCATTCCATTGTAGGTCCGAAACGGTAGTATAGGTCAGCTCTATTATCTGCTACCATGCAAAACTTTAATGAACTGCCTACAGATATACTATCCCTAATATTATACTTATCTAATACTTCTTCCTCTTCAGCTGAGGCGTGTGACTTACTGCGTACTGCAATACCATTATTTAATCCAGACACTCTAAGTTCACTTTTCTGCCCCTTCTCAATTTTAAAGGCATTGCCATTAGCTGAAGCATAGAAGGTATCGAGGACCGGAGCATATATTATTCCAGCAATCGGATATTTATCTCTGATGAGCGCTATATTAACTGTGAACTCTCCGTTTCTATTAATAAATTCCTTAGTACCATCAAGTGGATCTACTAGCCAAAATAGGTTGAAATCCTTTCTTTTATCGTAATCAAGTTGATCACCTTCCTCGGAGATAATTGGAATCTCGGGATAGAGAATCTTCAACCCTTTTTCTATCACTTCATGCGAGGCTTGATCAGCAAGCGTCAGTGGCGAGTTATCAGACTTATAATCCACATGAGAAGAACATTCAGGGTCGTTATATATTTTTAATATTTCATCACCGGATTGTTGAGCCAGTTCAATTAGTTTATTTATTTCAAGCTGATTTTCATATTTATCCATGCCACAAAATTAGAAATGCTCTTATGCCATACAAAGTGTTTACAGAAATAGTAGTTTTGCATTTTTAATTTAAAAATGACGTCTAACATACATCCGATATTCGACACGATTTTACAGACTGAGCAGAAGGAATTCCTACTCAACCAGAAGGCATGGGTAGTCTGGATGGTAGGTTTGTCTGGCTCAGGCAAGAGCACACTTGCCAGGGCGCTTGAGAATCATCTGCACCAGTCGGGGAAACTCACTGCGCTATTGGATGGCGATAACCTCAGAAGCGGGATCAATAACAACTTAGGCTTTTCGCAGGAAGACCGATTGGAAAACATACGGCGGGCTGCTGAAACAGCCCGCCTCCTTTCAAGTAACGGTTTAATAACTATATGCTCATTAATCAGCCCTACCGAAGAAGTACGGTCTATGGCAAGAAATATCATTGGGGAGAAGTATCTGGAAGTATATATAGACTGCCCTTTAGAAGTATGCGAACAAAGAGATGTGAAAGGCCTGTATGCGAAAGCCCGTGAGGGATTAATCCCTGATTTTACAGGCATTTCTGCTCCTTTTGAGCCTGCTCTTAATGCAGACTTAATCTTAAACACACATAAAAACACTGTAGAAGAAGGTTTAAAGAAATTAACCCAATTCCTTGTACCCAAACTACAATTAAACTGATACATGAAAGCGTATAACATCACACATTTACGGGAGCTGGAGGCCGAAGCTATATACGTCATACGGGAAGTAGCTTCTCAGTTTGAAAATCCCGCTATACTATTCTCGGGAGGCAAAGACTCGATAACAGTAGCCCACTTGGCTCGTAAAGCATTCTTTCCCGCCAAAGTACCGTTTCCCCTTGTACATATCGATACCGGTCACAATTTTGCAGAAACTATTTCATTTCGTGATGAATACATCCGTGAGCTGGGCGCTGAGCTCATTGTCGGCTCTGTTCAACAATCCATTGATGAAGGGAAAGTGGTGGAAGAAAAAGGCTATAATGCAAGCAGGAATGCGCTTCAAACCGTAACCTTACTCGATACTATAGAAGCGAATAAGTTCGATGCTTGTTTGGGTGGCGCACGTAGGGATGAAGAAAAGGCCAGGGCCAAAGAACGCTTCTTCTCCCACCGCGATGAATTTGGCCAATGGGATCCCAAAAACCAACGCCCTGAACTGTGGAACTTATTTAACGGCAAAAAACATTTTGGTGAGAACTTCAGAGTATTTCCTATCAGCAACTGGACAGAAATGGATGTATGGCAGTACATCCTGCTGGAAAATATTCAATTACCATCCCTCTATTTTGCTCACGAGCGAGAGATTTTTATACGTGATAACGTGATCATGGCCAGCAATCCATTGGTTCCCCAAAGAGACACCGAAGTATCGGTCAAGAAAACCATCCGCTTTAGAACTATAGGTGATATGACGTGTACCGGGGCAGTAGAATCTTCAGCCAGTACGTTAGAAGAGATCATAGAAGAAGTAGCGGCCTCACGTCAAACCGAGCGCGGTACCCGATCGGATGATAAGCGATCAGAGGCAGCCATGGAAGACAGAAAGAAGCAGGGGTATTTTTAACATAGAAAGGATAAAGTAGAAAGCTGAGATATTTGACAAATGACAACAGACACTTCAACTCAAGATACCAAAGGTTACCTGAATATGGAACTGCTGCGCTTCACCACCGCAGGCAGTGTCGATGATGGAAAGAGTACACTCATTGGCCGCTTGCTTTACGATTCAAAATCCATTTTCGAAGATCAATACGAGGCTATTGAAGAATCCAGCAAGCGTAAAGGTGATGAACATGTAAACCTAGCCTTACTTACCGATGGGCTTAGAGCTGAGCGCGAGCAGGGGATTACCATAGATGTCGCCTATCGCTACTTCGCTACGCCAAAACGAAAGTTCATCATTGCAGATACTCCGGGGCACATTCAGTATACTAGAAATATGGTCACTGGAGCTTCTACAGCTAATCTGGCGTTAATACTAGTAGACGCCAGAAAAGGGGTAGTAGAACAAACCTATCGCCATACTTTTATAGCTGCCTTGCTTGGTATTCCCCATGTGGTTTTCTGCATCAACAAGATGGATCTGGTAGACTATAAGGAAGAAACGTTCAATACTATCAAGGATCAAGTAGAGGCCTTCGCTTCCAAGTTAGAAACTAAGGACATCCGCTTCTTGCCTATAAGTGCGCTTCAAGGCGATAATGTAGTCTATGAGTCTGAACATATGCCCTGGTACAAGGGAGGGACATTGCTATACCTACTGGAAACAATACATATTGGCAGTGACCACAATCATATTGACTGCAGGTTTCCTGTACAGCAGGTGATTAGACCCCAGTCGGACAAATACCATGACTTCAGAGGTTATGCAGGCAGAATTGCAGGTGGAGTTTTCAAACCTGGAGACGATGTAACTGTGCTTCCTTCTGGCTTTTCCAGCAAAATACAGAGCATTCATACATATACAGAAGAATTGAGTGAGGCCTTTGCTCCAATGAGTGTGACCATTCAGCTGGAGGATGAAATTGATATCAGTCGTGGGGATATGATTGTTCGTGATAACAATAGACCACACGTTGGTCAGGACATTGATATTATGATCTGTTGGATGAACGAAAAACCACTAGTCCCAAATGGCAAATATGCCATTCAGCATACTACCAATGATGCCCGATGCCTGGTCAAAAATATCCATTATAAGGTAGATATAAACACTTTGCATCGGATGGAGGATGATAAATCGATAAAAATGAATGATATTGCCAGGGTAACTTTGCGTACCACAAAACCTTTATTCTATGACCGGTACAGTAGAAACAGAGTAACGGGTAGTGTCATTCTCATCGATGAAGGAACCAATGAAACCGTTGCCGCCGGCATGATTATTTAATTTAGAGATGCAAGAAAAAGTTGTTGCCATACTTGAAGAAATAAAACAAAGCTCCGCTGAAAATGCAGCACAGCTGGAACAGTATAGGCTGAGGTTTATAAGTAAGAAAAGTGTAATCACAGAACTCTTCGGAGAACTGAAGCATGTTGCTAATGACAAGAAAAGAGAAGTAGGCCAGCAACTGAATGAGTTAAAGAACGAGGCTCAACAGAAGTTCAAGAAACTAATCGCTCAATTAGACGATCAGCAAACAGCTAATGAATCAATAGGTATCGATGTGAGCCTGCCTGATGGTGGACAAGAACTTGGCGGCGTTCATCCTCTAAATTATATCCGATTCAAAATTATAGAAATATTTGAACGGATTGGCTTTAACGTTTCCGATGGACCGGAGATAGAAGACGATTGGCATAATTTCAGCGCCTTAAACTTTCCCGAAAACCATCCTGCAAGAGAAATGCAGGATACATTCTTTATTGAAAGAGACCCGGATATTCTGCTAAGAACACACACCTCAAATGTACAAGTAAGGCTTACTGAAAATCAAAAACCTCCAATTAGGTCTATAATGCCAGGACGTGTGTTTAGAAATGAAGCCATATCAGCAAGAGCACACTGTGTTTTTCACCAGGTCGAAGGTTTGTACATAGATAAAAATGTGAGCTTTGTGAATCTCAAGCAAACACTTTATCATTTCGCAAAGGAGATGTTCGGAAAGCATACTGAAGTGCGATTCAGGCCGTCTTACTTTCCGTTTACAGAACCAAGTGCGGAAATAGATATCTCTTGTCAGATTTGCCATGGCGACGGTTGCCAGCTCTGTAAATACACCGGTTGGGTAGAAATAGCCGGATCTGGCATGGTGGATCCGAATGTATTAGAAAATTGTGGGATTGACCCTGACGAGTATACTGGTTTCGCTTTTGGAATGGGAATAGAAAGAATAAGCCAACTAAAATTCAGAGTGAACGACCTGAGGCTATACACTGAGAATGATGTTCGATTTTTGAAGCAGTTCAGAACTCTGCACTAATGAAGATTGAAGATATCAAAAAAGTAGCAGTTATTGGTGCAGGAACCATGGGTTTGGGAATAGCACAGATAACAGCTCAAAACGACTTCGAAACTTTACTTTTTGATATCGACGAACAGGGTCTTGAAAGAGCAAAAGAACAGATCATTAAAAATCTAGACAAAGGAATTGAAAGAGGGAAACTCACTTCTAAGATTAAAAATGATACCTTAGAAAAACTCACTTACAGTACTGATTTCAAACTACTTAGGGCCGATTTGGTTATTGAAGCTATCGTTGAGAATCTGGAAGTTAAACAAAAGCTTTTTCAGGATTTGGAACAGCAAAATTCAAATAGTTCCATCTTCGCTTCTAATACTTCATCCATACCGATTACGAAAATAGCGGCAGCTCTGAAAACCCCTGAACGGCTGGCTGGCATGCACTTCTTTAACCCCGCTCATATAATGAAGCTCGTTGAAGTTATTTCAGGCGCCGCGACTGAGCCGGAGGTAGCCTCTACGCTTAAAGCGTTAGCTGAAAAATGTGGTAAAATAGGAGTTATGGCAAAAGATTCACCAGGTTTTATCGTTAACCGTGTAGCTCGCCACTTTTATGTAGAAAGTTTACTTCTGCTTGAGGAGGGAGTAGCAGATGTCGAAAGTATTGATAAATTAATACGATCATCAGGATTTAAAATGGGTCCTTTTGAATTAATGGACCTAATAGGTGTTGATACTAACTTTTCTGTCACCCAATCTATGTTTAATAGTTTTCATCAAGATAGTAAGTTCAGGCCTAGTAGGATACAGGAGCAAAAAGTGACAGCAGGACATAATGGAAGGAAAACGGGTAAGGGGTTTTATGACTACTTTTAAATATTTTATTTCTACTTGGGTTATTACAGCCCTCTTTTGCCTTTTTGCATGCGATAATGACGCTCAAGTCGATGAGTTGCCTCCAGCGGTATTTGCAGACATAGTAATCGACTTAGGTCTACCGGAATATCAAAATCTAACACGTGATGGAGGTTTTGTAAGACTATCTCAAGGCCTTAGAGGCATCATTCTTTACCGAGAAAATTCCACTTCTTACCATGCCATCGAACAAAATTGTACCTATCTGCCCTTTGAAGCAGGATCAACGGCAGATATTGATCCAAATAACCCTGTTTTGATGCGCGACCCTTCATGTAACAGTATTTTCCGCTTGCCTGACGTATTCCCCAGTGGTGGACCCGCAATTATACCTTTAAGAAAATACAGCGTGAATCTGAATGCTCGTATATTGACTATTACGAGTGAGCCTATACAGTAAGACCGCTGGTAGCAGCTAAAAAAGCTTGTCGATAATTGTATCCACAGTCACACCGTCAGCATCGGCCTTGAAATTCCTAACTAATCTATGCCTCAGGGTAGGCTTGGCAATAGCCTGAACATCTTCAATATCCGGAGAGTACTTTCCATTTAAAAGAGCGTTACATTTAGCCCCTAGAACTAAATATTGGGATGCTCTTGGGCCTGCCCCCCATTCCAGATACTCATTTGTAATACCTGATGCGTTGGATGCAAAAGGTCTGGTTTTATGTACCAACCCAACCGCATATTCTACCACGTTATCTGCTACCGGTACTCTACGTACCAAATGCTGAAAATAACTAATTTCATCTGCATTGAGTATGTGGCCCAAGTTAGGTTGATCGTCAGTAGTTGTACTCTTCACAATATCCAATTCTTTTTCATAGGACGGATAATCTAAAAGAACATTGAACATGAAGCGATCCAGCTGAGCTTCAGGTAGTGGATATGTACCCTCTTGCTCTATAGGATTCTGAGTTGCCAATACAAAGAAAGGACGATCAAGATTATATTGCTGGCCTGCAATGGTAACAGAATACTCTTGCATTGACTCCAATAGAGCGGCCTGGGTTTTTGGAGGAGTACGATTAATCTCATCGGCTAAAATAATATTAGCAAAAACAGGTCCTTTAATAAATTTGAAATTCCTGTCCTTATCAAGCGTTTCAGCCCCCAAAATATCAGACGGCATTAAATCAGGTGTAAACTGGATACGATTAAATTTGAGATCCAAAACTGACGCAAGGGTTTGGATAAGTAATGTTTTTGCAAGCCCAGGCACACCTACTAACAAACAATGACCTTGACAGAATATTGAAGTTAAAAGGAGTCTTACTACATCTTCCTGCCCAATAATTACTTTTGATATTTCACTCTTTAATTTTCCGTAGATATCGTGAAGCCCATCAGCAGCCTCCACATCAGTCTTAAATTCGGCCATTCAAGTTATTCGTTTATTAGTTCCCTGTTAGTGAATCTATTATTGCAGGATGTTACAATATTCATAGTCCTTGCCAATGCTAATGAAAACATCTTCACGTGCTTTATTGAACCAGTCATTGAGCATTTTCGACTTTTTCTCATTTAAGGCTGCAGTTTGTATCTTTTGCCAGTCTTGAGCAAGATTAGCCTCGTGCGGCTTGACCTTAGACTTGTAGAATAAAACCCTTACCGCCTCTTTTCCATCATCCATCCTATATATGATTGGTTTTGTAATGCTACCTACGGCTATGGTATCTATGGTAAAAAATATAACTGGGTCGAGATCCTCAGATGAAATGAATGAGCCTCCATTTCTATCTTCGAAAAACCCGCCATTTCCCGCAGTGTACTTATCATCAGAATTATCTTTGGCAGCTTTTTGAAAGGTTATACTATCGGCTACAATTAATGTTCTTAAGCTATCTACAAATTCTTTGGCTCGATCTATATCGTCTTCAGATGGTTTAGGTATTAATAATATATGCCTCGAATTATATTCATTTCCTCGTCTTTCTAAAAGCTGAACAATATGGATTCCAAATTGTGTCTCGAAGGGACTTGAAATTTCTCCTGGCCTTAGTTGTAAAGCAGCCGCTTCAAACTCGGATGCCATCATTCCCCGCTGGGTAAAGCCCAAATTACCTCCATAACGAGCACTGGGACCTTGGCTGTATTCCTTAGCAAGCGCTTCAAAATCTTCGCCTGCTAGAATTTTATCTCTAATTTTCCTTAATTCTATTTTGAGCGCCTCTTTTTGCGTGCCTCCCACCTCTGGAATCTTAACAATTTGCCCCACTTCTACCTCAGTTGAAAAGAATGGTAAACTATCTTTGGGTATACGGTTATAAAAACGTCTTACTTCAGCCGGCGTAACTTTTATGTCTGCGATAATGGTCTCCTGCATTCTACTAACAACCAGTTGCTCTTTAATCTCATCTCGAATATCTCCCTTAATTTGGTCAATACTCTTACCGTAATACTCTTCCAGCTGACTCTCTGAGCCACCATATTGCGACAAGATAAGCTGCATTCTTCGATCCAAGTTATTATCAACCTCAATATCAGTGACAATTACCGAATCTATTTCTGCCTTGGCAACCATAAGCTTACCACTGATAAGTTGAGCAAATAACTGACATTTTGAATTGGACGCTACAGGGTTTCCACTTGCCAAGTACGCGGCATGCGCCTTCTCTAAATCCGATTGTAAAACAATATAATTGTCTACCTTTCCAATGATTTGGTCTATGATCAAACCAGCTTCTTGTCCTTTAGTACTATTTGACAACTGGATTAATAGGACCAGTAATAATATCTTAATCGTAGACTTCAAAACCGTTATTCTTTTTCGCTTCTTCATAAATTTTTGCCTCAAGCCCTTCTGCCAATTCTACTTTGCGCTTATTGATTATAATATTAACAATATCTTCCGTTACAAATTCCAATGGAGATACATTATCTGAAATACGATACTCCTCTATTTTAAGGTAGTACTTAAATTCATCGTCTTCAGTTTCACTATATCTCCTATTTCTCAAAAACTGCAACTTATTTGGCACCTCAGCCAATGGAGAGTTTTTTACAACTTCATCAAAGATCATCCAGATCGAATCATTCAATTCATAGGCTGTAGCAAAGCTCAGGCAGTATGAGTTAAGTTCCTCTTTGTCAGATTCACGAGAAGAGTAAAGTAGTGATCTGAGCCTGTCTAAGCGTGGAGCTTCCTTTGGAACTTGAATAAACTTTGATCTGATAATATTTTGCTTTAAAACAAAATTTTCAACATTTTCTTCGTAATATGATTGTATCTCTTCTTCAGAAACTGTCTTATTCAAGTTTTGAGCTATATAATGACTTTGATACTCATATCCCATTAAACTAAATCTGTAATCCAGGATTTTTCTTTCTATCTCAACTTCATCAAATTCTATTTTGGTAGAAGCTTCTTTTATGAGTAGTTGTTTACGGATCCAATTGTCTATAAAAGCTCTTGTCCTCTCCGTGCTATCTTCGGCTGGTATACCCTCATAGGCGATTCCATCCAGATCGTCTAAATAAAGATATTGCTCACCAACCCTTGCTACAGCCTTCTTATCAGCGTCAGGATCATTCGCTTCTTTTTTCATTTGAATTAAGTCGCAGCCCGATACTACCAGACTAAAAATCAAAAAGACTGACAGTTTATAGAAGCGCATCATATACTTTATTAACGCCTTTTTCATTCATCTCAACGGAATACCTGGTACGTAATTGTTCTACCCAAAACTTCTCTAACTGGTCTTGATAGCCTGAGATTACCATTCCCCTGGTTTCACTTAATTCCTTAGGTCCCGCAGGCAGTACTTCTTCAATAATTGCAAGATTATATCTATCGCCATCCTTAAACTCGTACGCCCCTCTTTTCCCGGTTAACTTATCGAACAACTCATTTTGACCTTTTTCATAGATACCGCTAATAACCTGTAATGCGATGCTTGATTCTTGGTTATATAGCGAATCAAGGATATCCTTATTCAAACTCTTTTGCTGTTCTAATCTATTTTTTATACCGGTTAATATCTTTGGATCCGAGGTGTTATACACAGTTGCTTTTATCCTTTCTTTCCACTGATAGCTTTCTTTATTTTCCAGGAAAAAATTGTTCAGCCCAACAGAGTCTTTAACCGCCTTGGACCAAACCTCCTCTTCCATTAGCTGAAAGAGTAGTATTCCCTCTCTGTATTCTTTTACAAGCATACGATAGTCTATATACTTTTCTTCAAGCTGATTATCTTCAAATGCGATAACCTTTTCCTCTACGAAGTCGTCATATAGTAGTTGAATATATTGTTTCAACTGGTATGAGTTGTTTTTCTGTTTACTAATGGCAAATTCAAAAAAATTATCTAAGCTGTATTTCTGGTCCTCTATGTTAAAAAGTACTACATTTTGAGTTGATGATAGTACAGGCCTTTTCCAGTTCCCGCTCAACAGAGTACTGTCAAAATACGTGTCGCTTAAATCAGATATTTCCGAGACATCAGTATATCCGTTCTCACTTTTGAGGCGATTAATCAGTACTTTCTTATTCAGCTTAGCTCTTGAGTCACGGTTGATCTTTGATTTTATTGTGGCTTTGAGGTCCTCCATTGGCTTTAGAGGAGACTTTCCTTCCAATTTCACAATATGCCAGCCATAGGGCGTCATGAATGGATCTGAAATTTCACCAATCTCATTAAGAGCAAATGCAGCTTCTTGAAAAGAAAATGGCATCTGTCCAACTGAGAATGCTCTTAACTTACCTCCTTTTTCTTTTGTATTTATATCTTGAGAAAACTGACTGGTTAATTCATTCCAGGGCACACCTCCTGTTGCCTGTTCGTAAATTTCAAAGACTTTATTTCTTGATGCTATACTGTCTTGCTTATTAGGCTTTATTCGAATCATTATATGGGAAACCTCTACGGTGCCTTGAGCCTCTCTTTGATCGATTACTTTTATAATATGATAACCGAACCTAGTTCGTACGGGCTCCGATACCTCGTCCTTTGCGGTAGTATAAGCGGCCGACTCAAAGGGATATACCATCTGAAAAGAGGTGAAGTAACCCAAATTACCTCCATTAGTTTTTGCAGATGGATCTTCGGAAAATTCTTTAGCCAATTCTGCAAAATCCTCTCCTGAAACAGCCCTCTCTCTTATTTTATCTATTTTTTGAAAAGCTTTAAGCGTATCTTCCGAACTGGCATTTTCAGATACTTTAATCAGTATATGCGAAGCATTCACCTCCTTTTTCATACGATCATACGCCTCCTGAATCAGACTATCAGCGACTTTCGTTTCGGTAAGATAGGGCTTCTTTAATTGCTCTTTATATGTATTAAATTCATCTTGAAAGACTTTTGTCGTGTCCATTCCACGGCGCTCAGCCTCTTGGATCTTAAGTTTAAATTTAACGTACAGATCAAGATAGTCCTCAATATCCGAACGTGTAAAGGCGCTATCATTATTTATGTTGTTTTTTTTGTAGACATAAACAAATTCCTCGGCAGTTACAGGAGAGTCGTCTATTGTAAACAACACCTGGTCAGAATCATCTTTAGAAACTGACGTTTTCATTACTCCCTGCGAGGAGCATCCCAATAAAGCACTTAGTAAAATCAATAAGAAGAAACGCATTTTGAACCAATTCCCTTTAAAAGCAATGCAATTTTAACCATTTTGTAGTACAAAATGCGCGTTGACTTGTAAAAGTCAAGTAAGCTCAATTTTCTTGGTCAAGCGGCAGATATTCTTTTTTGGCAGACGGATAATTTCAATATCATCCATTATTCTTTTTACCAGTATTAGTCCTATACCACCTTTCTTTTGTTGCTTGATTACATCTTCAATTTTAGGTTCCTGATAAGTAGCGATATCAAAAAGATCAACCGTATCTATGATATCAAACTCAAGATTTTGGGATTTATCGATTTTGATCTCTAACTCAATTGAGTCTTTTGGGTTACAAGAGTGTCCATGTATGATGACATTAGCACACACTTCATCAATGGCCAGTACAAGCGTACTCACATCAACTTCAGAGATACCATGTTTGTCTAAAACCTCTTTAACAAAACTTCGAATATCTCTCAGTTTTTCTTTCGTACACGGAACCTTATACGAGTATTTCATCCTACCCCAACGCTGCCTTCGCCTCCTCTTTTGTCTGTTTGATAACCAACAATTGATCTAACCCTAAAATTTCAAAAACGTTTGCTACTTTCTCGTTTAGACCATAAATGATCATGGTTATATCTCTCTTCCTGAATTCTTCTATGTATGACATGAAAACACCTAAACCAGCCGAAGAAATATAATCGAGATTGGAACAGTCTATTAAAAATTTCTTGCCGCCACTTTCGATAGCCTCTTCGATAGCGTTGTCCAATTCAATAGACGAACTCGCATCAACATCTCCTACTACTGTCAGAAGGTCATAATTCCCTTCCTGTATCCTCTTTACGTCAACCATAATCCTTTTACGTATTACTAAAATTTATGTTCAAACATGATTCAATTAAACTTCACAATTAAAACCGTGTAGTCATCATCAATAGCTTCAGTGCCCGTGAAAGCATAAAGCTCACTTATAATTTCCTTCTTAATTTCCTCAACCGGGGCATCGCTGTGTTTTTGAATGGCCTCTCTCAAAAGGTCATAACCATATTCTTCTCCTTTAACGTTTTTGGCCTCAGTAATCCCATCTGTGTACAAAACCAGAATATCTCCGGGTGAGTACATGAAGGTATCTATCTGTATATAGTTCTTAAACCCTTCATTTCTCAGAATACCAAGACCCAATCCTTTATTCTGAAAATATGTGGCCTTACCTTCTGCTTTACTGTAATATAATGTGGGGCAATGTCCTGCTCTGGAGAACTCTACCTGCTTTTTCTTAGTATCAAAAACATAATATGAGGTAGTAATAAATGATGCTTTATCTAAACAGCGGCTTAAAGCATTATTAGCGCTATCCAAAAAGTCTTTCGGCGACATGTCATGTTGGGTAAGGCTATAAAATACACCTTTCATTTGTGACATGTGAAAAGCTGCTGACGTTCCTTTACCCGAGACGTCACTAATTATCATGGCTACCTTATGATCATTTATTCTGTAGGTATCATAATAATCTCCCCCCACTTCGTCGGCTGCTTCTGAAAATGCTGCCGCGGAGTAGTCATCATCCTGAACGATCTCATCGGGAAGCAAACTGCTTTGAACGTTCTTAGCAATCTTGAGCTCTTCCTTATATCGCTCGTTTTGCAAAGCCTCAGTCAGCAGTCTGAAATTCTCTATTGAAATACCCGCCTGGTTAGAGAAAGTACTGATGATTTTGGAATTCTCTTTATTGAACCCTTCGCTTACATCTTTCAGGAGTGCAATGGTAGCCTCTTGTTTTCCTTTAACCTTAATTGGAAAAGCCATCATAGAACGATAAGGAGATCCTCTTAAGGTAGCAAGGTACTTATTTAGATTTTTTGTTTTATCGATGCCCTGATCTAGTATCCCTTTGATTTTATTGGCTTTGAGATGATTTTTAATTTTTATGATCCCCTCTACATCAATCTTATGCGTATAATATTTAGGTCCGTCCTTTTCATTATCTACTTCTATCCACGCTGCATCTGCGAATACTGTATTTACCGAACTCTCAATAAGAATCTCGTAAACACGCTCCTCGTTCTGCTCAGTTTGAATGGACTGACTTAGTTTCTGGAAACTTACAACCTCTTCCAGCTTTTGCTCAAATACGGAAGATGTGGGTAGGTTAAAAAGAAGAACTAATAACGAAAATAAGGCGTAGATGAATATAAAGGAGACTAAAGCAATAATGAAAATATTCTCTCTAATGTCAAGAAATGCGTCTGTCTTATCCGCTATTTCCGATGATGCACTTACCAGCGTAAATGAGAAATAACCCAGGTAGAACATGGCAAGCGCTATGAGTAAAATACTCTTCCACTTCTGTTTAAAATTCAGATAGGCTACCCACTTCATATTAACAGAAAGCACCAGCCCTACTAAGATCAAAATGATCAAATAGACATCTTCAAAGTTCTCAACTATCGTGACTGGCAGTGCATTCATCACTAATCCCACGAGTAAGGCATACTCAAAAATTTTCCATGCAGTAAGAAGAAACCTGGATTTCTGATAGAGTATCAACCGTTTCCAAACTATGAAAGTTGATATAAGGAATGCCGCCACAAGTCCAAAATTAGATAGGTAAATGAAGTCCAGGAAAACCACATTTTCCGCCAATTTAGTGTTCCCTAACATGTTCATAACAAGCTGAAAAAATAGGGAAACAATAGTGGCTATTAAACCTGTGACAAAAACCTTCCAGAGTAGATCAACGAAGTTAATACTCTCGGCTCGTTCAATTCTATATTTATAAAAAGTGAAAAGCGCAAAAATGAACAGACTCATGAGAATGGGCGGCACCTCATCTCCTACACTCTGTTCCAACCCACTAGTCTTACTGAAAAGAATGGAAAGTGCAGTAAGCAACATTCCTATCCAGGAACCTGCGGCTAATAATGCACTAAACCTTATGATTGCCTTGCTACTCAATTAATTTTAAGTCCAAGGGTAAATATAAAGATTCAAAATCAATAAATAGAAGTAAACAGGTAAGCGGCAAATATGGCTATCTACTGTAATTTGGAGCTTCCCGGGTAATGAAAACATCATGAGCATGACTTTCCTGAACCCCTGCTGATGATATCTTAACGAATTTAGCACCCTGTAATTTAAGTATATCAGCAGCGCCACAATAACCCATACCTGCTTTCAAGCCTCCTACTAACTGATAAAGCACCTCTGAAACTAGCCCTTTATAGTTTACGCGCCCAACAATGCCTTCAGGTACAAGCTTTTTTATGTCATCCTCAGCATCCTGAAAATAGCGATCTTTGGAACCGTCCTCCATAGCTTCAAGTGAACCCATACCTCTATAGGATTTAAACTTGCGGCCTTCATAGATTATTACTTCCCCAGGGGCCTCCTCAGTTCCTGCTAAAAGAGAACCTATCATAACGCTACTTGCACCAGCCACAATGGCTTTTACAACATCCCCTGAAAAACGAATGCCTCCATCTGCAATAACAGGAACATTAGAGCCTTTTATGGCTTTAGCAGATTCATATACAGCGGAGAGTTGCGGTACGCCTACACCAGCGATAATACGAGTGGTGCATATGCTACCTGGCCCAACGCCTACTTTAATTGCATCTGCGCCTGCTTCCACAAGCGCTTTAGCAGCTTCTGCCGTAGCTATATTACCTACAATAACATCTAAATCAGGATATTTTGCCTTTACTTGCTTACAGGTATCAATCACCCCTTTTGAATGACCGTGAGCAGTGTCAATACTTATAACATCTACTCCCGCTTTTTTGAGGAGTTCAATTCTTTCTAAAATATCCGGAGTAACTCCTACCGCCGCACCTACCCGAAGGCGGCCGTAGTCGTCTTTGCAGGCATTCGGCTTGTTGCGCTTCTTAAGAATATCCTTATAGGTAATGAGGCCCATTAATGTGCCTTCATTATTGACAATGGGTAATTTCTCAATCTTATATTCCTGAAGTATGTCTTCCGCTTTTTCAAGGTCCACATCCTCCGTCGCGGTAATCAGATTTTCCGTAGTCATCACATCCTTGATAGGTGTTGACATGTTTTTTTGAAATCTCAGATCCCTGTTGGTTATAATGCCAATTAGTTTATTATTTTCATCTACCACAGGAATACCGCCAATTTTATACTCACGCATAATATTCTCTGCGTCCTGAACATTGGAATCTACATGAAGGGTAATAGGGTCTAAGATCATTCCACTTTGACTCCGCTTGACCTTACGGACCTGTTGCGCCTGTTGTTCCTTGGTCATGTTTTTATGAATAAAACCCAGGCCACCTTCCAAGGCTATGGCGATTGCCAGATCAGACTCCGTAACCGTGTCCATAGCCGCTGAAACTAGTGGTATATTAAGCTGAATATTTCGGGTTAACTGAGTACAGGTATCCGTATCGCGTGGAAGTATTTCAGAATAGCCTGGAAGCAAAAGCACATCATCGTACGTGAGCGCGTTATAGAGAAATTTGGAAGTATCTAAGGACATGGCAAATAAGCGTTACTGTTATTTGCCGAGCAAAGCTAAATATACAGGTTCATATAAAAAACGTATTACATAAAACTATTTTTAATAGTAATTGAACGGCATTTGAGTGTCTATAACTTAAATTTAACTCATGCAACTCACCACTTTCACCGTAATCTTTATCATTGGGCTATTAGCATTTCCAACGCAAAATGGTGTCTATGAAAAAGGTAAAGCTTCTTATTATGCTGATAAGTTTAAAGGAAGACCTACCGCAAGCGGAGCAAAATACATGCCCAATAAGTTAACAGCAGCACACAAAAAGTTACCTTTTGGCACCTTGGTAAAAGTAACTAACCTTAAAAATGGTAAATCAGTAAAGGTGACTATAAATGATCGTGGCCCATTTATTAAAGGAAGAATAATCGATCTTTCAAAAGCTGCGGCCAAGAAAATTGATCTTATAAAGGACGGAGTCGTTGACGTAGAAATAAAAGTTTTGAAGTAATGATATGAGAAACTATTTATTCATTCTTCTATTTTTATCATGCCTGACATCCAATGCTCAGCATTTTTATACTGAACTAAAAAATATACAATACCAATCAGAATTTGAACGCCAGCAGTTCGAAAGATTTTTTATTTACAAAGAAACTAACTATTTAGAACTTCTGGTAGCCAGCGATCCCGATGGTAATATTTCAATATCTACACAACTTCAAGAGAAACTCGATAACGCTTTAGGCGAAAGTTATGCCGCCAAACTTAGTAAGAAGTCAACTTCGAAAAAGGTGAAAAGCATTTATGAAACCATACATAAAGAGTTTTTAGATAAATATGTAGCAGAGAATTTCTTTTCCAGCGTTGTAAAAACCGGTAGTTACAATTGTGTAACTGCCACAGCTCTATACGCACTGGCATTTGAAAAACTGGGCATTCCGTATTCCATACAAGAAAAACCGACCCATGTTTACGCATTAGCCTACCCTGATTCAGAACAAATTGTAGTGGAATCTACGGATCCAATAGGTGGCTTTCTAGCTTTCAATGAACGTTATAAATCTGCTTTCATACAACAAATGGTTAAAGCCAAGTTAATAGGATCAGAAGAACAGAACACAAAATCACTACAGTCGCTTTTTGATGAATATTACTTCCAAGGCGCCGATGTGAATGTTTTACAACTCGTGGGTATTCAATATATGAACCAGGGGATTTATGATCTAAATATTGGCAATACGCTTCAGGCTATTAATGATTTTGAAAAAGCATACTTGTTTTATCCAAGCGAAAAGATAGGTTACACTTTATTGGTAACTTACTTGCAATACCTGGCGAACAGCCATTTTACAAAATCCAGAGATGCCATTATTTTGGCGAGACTAGACAATTACAGAAAGTTTGGAATATCTACTGAGATCATTTTAAGTGAGTTTCAGCGTGCTATGAACATGCTGCTTATTGAGAACTCAAATACTGAAGGAGCGGAATCATTCTATCAAAATGTTATAGAACATGCATCAAATGATTCCCTAATTAGTGAGCTCTCCCATCGTTATTATTATGAGCGGGCGCGAATACTGTATAACCGAGGAGACTATTCAAAAAGCCTGAGCTTTAGTTCTGAGGCAGTCGCGCTTAAGCCTAAAAATCAAAATACCGAAAGCCTTTTTATCTCTGTAATTTCAAATAAGCATCGATCCACCAGTAACTTTAAAACCATTCAAGATGAATTGGAGAAGTATGCACAGAAACACGAGCAACTAATGAATAATAAGCTTTTTGCAGGTATGTTGGCCAATACGTATTTAGTGCTATTTGCCCAGTCATATGACTTCAGAAAAATCAAGGAAGGTGAGAAGTATCATGAAATGTTCAAAAGTTTATATGAACGAGATATGAATATTAATCAGAATAATGTAGGCAGGGCCTACTCAATAGCCGCTGTGTATTACTTTAGACTTGGCAACAAGAAAAAAGCGCTGTCATTTCTTAACGAAGGGTTGGCAATCGCTCCTGGTAACTATGAATTGCAGACCAGGCAACGCATGATCCGTTAGTTTTAGATTCCCGGGTTTTCAAGCGCCAGATTCAGCTTCCTCTGTGTAATATAGGGGTTTCCCAATTTTGTTTTCCCTTTTGCTATTATATTGAACTCTTTCATGATAAACGAACCGGGAGGTAACTCTAAAGTAATTTCTGCGATGCCAGGCCTTGGAGAATAGAAGTTGTCTAGCTCGTTAAGCATACATCCATTTTCATCTAAGGTTCCTTCATAAAACATTACACTTTGCATACGTTCGGACATACTGAATCTCAAAGTGTATTTACTACTTCTTAGCAGTTGATCATCACGAGTTACTTCTATTGTTGGATATTGCTTTTTTCTCTTCCCGTTTAGAAGGTATTCAATCATACCCTGACATGGCTCACCATAGTGATAAGGCACTTCTGCCATTAGATTACCATCTTCTCTATATTTCATTCTCAACCCCTGAATATATCCATTTTCGTAAGGAGTATGTTGATACAGTTCGCCATTTTTAAAATACGTTTTGGCAGCGCCATCTTTTACATTATTAACATAATTAATTTCCTGATGAAGGCCTCCATTTTGATAATAGCGTTTGGCTAAACCATGGCGTTTACCGTTTTTATACTCTATTTCTGACTTAACCGCACCACTTGGGTAGTACTGTGTTATAAGTCCATCTTTAGGGCGTTTTGCTTTTTTCTGCTTGTTTTCTACCGGAAGTTCGCAGCTGAATACTAAAAGAAGTACAAAAAAGAATTGCCTATACATAGCTTTAAAAATGGTGGCTGATAAATTCTTCACAATCAAAGGTAGGAATCTTACTAAAATAGAAATCTTGTTTATTCTGAGTAACAAGTACATCACAACCGACTCCAAGGGCGGCGTAATATTGTAGTCCATGCTCAAAATCATTGACCCTAATATCGGAAAGGGCTTTCCTGCTCATATATTCATCCAATGAACAAATTTGAATATGGCTTGAAAGCATTTGAATTTTTTTCTTCGCCAGGCTTTCACCACTCTTTTTTGAAGCAAAGTAAAAAGCTATGGCAAGGCATAAGGGTGAGGTATATAGCTGGAATCCATTGTTATCCTTTAAACTTAAAATGCGTGATGAAAAAGTGAAAACCGGATATTCTTTATTCAGTACAGATACGATAACATTAGCATCTAAAAAAAGCTTCATTTTTTCTTCTCATAAAACTCTTTTTTAAGATCTTTTCTCGACTTTCTTTTATACTCGGCCTTACCCTCTGCCACTTGCATTACCCAATCTGATACAGGAAGATCTTCGAGGCTCTGATAGCTCTCGGTAGTTATTTTATTGTAAAGAAACTCCGTAAGCCTGGACAAGCTAATGTTCTGGGAAGCGGCAAATTTCTTTGCCCTCCGGATCACGTCCTGATTGAAGTGAAGTGTAACTTTAGCATCCATAGTCCATTTCGTCTTTAATATACGTTAAACTTAAAAAAATATCACGTATAATTTTAAAGCGTCAGCCCGTTATTTTAAACCCGAGTGCAAATAGGATATATTTGCGCCCGCCCATGAATGAAAGTATAGAATACATACTCAATATAGATTTGTTCGAAGCCTCAGGCTTGGTTTTCGGACTATTAGCTGTGTATTTCCTTATCAAGGAAAACATTCTTACCTGGCCTGCCGGCATTGCCTATGTATTGGTATCCTTCGTGATTTTTGGAAGGGAAAAGCTATATGGAGATTTCGCTCTGCACATAGTCTTTCTAATTCTTAATATATATGGTTGGTGGTTTTGGGTTAAAGATTCCGGAAGTAAAGAATCCGATTTGCCTATAACGACCTTCCCGGTAGGTACGCAGGTTGTTCTCTGGGTTGTTTCTATACTTGGTATTTTTGTCACCGGCTATTTTTTAGCTTTTTCAGATGCCTCATTACCTTATTGGGACAGTGCAACGACTATATTGAGCCTGACAGGAATGTGGTTGACGGCCAGAAAGAAAATAGAAAACTGGCATTTTTGGCTGGTCGTGGATGTTCTTGCTACGGGTATCTATTTTTATAAAGAAATCTATTTCTATGCCGTTTTGTATATGATTTATATTGCAATGGCTGTACTTGGTTTTATAGCTTGGAGTAGGACGATGAGGATGCAAACCGCATGAAAAAGGTAGTAATTACAGGGCCTGAATGTACAGGTAAGACTTCCCTGGCTAAAGCGCTTGCTAATCATTACAATACCAGGTGGGTGCCTGAATTCGCCAGAGATTTTTTGAATAATCTTGATCGGCCATACGTAGAAGAAGATTTACTCGAAATAGCTAAGGGACAGTTGAACTTAGAGAGTCAATTCGAAAAAGAAGGTAGTCCAATTCTTTTTTATGATACTAATCTTACTGTGATAAAAGTATGGCAGCAATATAAATTTGGGAGATGTTACCCTGAGCTGATTGCGAAAATGAACCACTGTGAGTATGACCTTCATTTACTCACGAAACCAGACATTCCATGGGTACATGATCGCCAAAGAGAGAACCCGGAAGATCGTGATGAGTTGTTCGAAATCTATAAGCACGAGCTGGATCAAAACAAATTAACTTACGCATCCATTTACGGAGATTTTGAAACTCGCATAAAAAAGGCTATTGATGCAGTAGACTCGATATTTAGTAACCGTTAGCGTCGAACTGTTCTTCTAAGGTCTGGTGATAAGTTAAGTCCTGCTTGGTAGCTTTCAGATAGGGGTCTCTCATTATAGTATTAAAATCTTTCCAAAAAGCGACATTATATGGCTTGGAATATGACCTTACGTACTTCCTTTTTTCCATTAACTCCTTGTTTCTGATCTTTTTGAAACCATCCTTATGATCGCTTACAGAAGTAATTAATACCTGAAGATGACGATAGTAATTATTCTTGTCTGGATTCAAGATTCTACCGTTGTATTCGAGATTGCTGTAATTGAGTTCCCCACCTCCCCGAGCTCGTAATCTTTCATATGCCAGACGACTGGATTTCTGTCGATCTCCTCCTAAAACACTAGCATGTCTTGTAAGAATAAAAGGGTACCACTTGTTCTTATACTTACGATAATATGTGGATGACTTGCTATAAAATGACCCTTCAACTAGGTAACTGGCATTTCCTCTTTTTTTTGCATCGGAGTAAGTCACCTCCTTTGACTTTCTCGATCTATGTATTTCAATAACAGCATAGTCTCCGCTAGTGATCACCATTCGGTTAAATTCATAGCTTTTACTTGTGAACCAACGATCCTTCTTTGTGTAGAATGAAATACAGTAAACGAGCTGTCCATTGTAGTAGCTCATACTGTCTAGCAAGAACTCAAAATTTTTAAGTATTTGGTCATTAAGATTTGGCATAAATGGGAAATTATATCTCGTATTACGACCATCTATGTAATCACCTTCAAATACGCGTGCCAAATCATTCCCTTCAATTAGTGTATCATAATGAATATCCAATTCATCCATTTCTCGCATATCATTACTCTTCCGTAATTCATCCAGCCTAAGTCTTTTGTCCTGACCTTTATGATATCCTCTATCATCCATCGTAAACGCAGCCTCAGTCAGGGCCACATATGTATCATCGTTACGCAGTAGTTCCCGGTAGAAACCCTGAAGTTGATAATTATGCTCAGTATAGTTAAACGGAATATTAGCCACAGCCTTCTGTACGATACTTTTTGCATTCTCATCTAATGCCGAGATTTCAATTTCATCTAATACCAGGTAATGGGGTGCAAGACGGATCTCATAATCCGTTGGCGCCTTAATATCTGAAATTTTTACCTTGAAGGTATAATAAGAAATAGCTGATACCTGTAAAGTGGCATCATTGTACTCATTTGAGAAGAACAGAATAAAAAGGCCGGCCTCATTAGACGCAGTTCCAATTTGCGTATCCAGAATCCCAATGTTCGCGTAAGGTATCGGTTGGCCTTCATGATCAAGAATTTGCCCCTTGATAACCTGGCTATAGGCAGAACTGCCACATGCCAGCAGTAGAAGTAATATTCTGATATTAAGACTCACAACACCTAATACAACTAAATACTTAGTTATATAACTAAAAAAACAAACCTGTGCTCCCACAGGCCTATTATTTATTACAAAAAAATTCTACTCCTCAGGCATCAAAACAACTTTTATATAGTTATCGTCCTTCAAGTAGGTATTAGCTGTTTCCTTTAAATCATCTGAGCTCAATTTTTCAATTTGTTCTTCATATTCGTAATAGCCATCAAGATCACTTCTATTATAGTAATAAGCCCTCAACGAATTTAGCCAGTACCTATTCTTTTCAAGGTTATCTTTTCGCTCTCTGCGCTGTGTTTCTTTTACCTTTTTCAGATCCTCGTCCGAGACACCTTCTTTTTTGATCTTTGCAATTTCATCAAATACAGCTTTAGTCAGTTCATCTACATTTTCAGGACCACAGGGGAAACTAACTGTAAATGCATAGTTTTCGTAGGGATATTTTGACACATTGGACCGGGCGCCAACTCCATAAACCCCACCCTTTTCCTCACGCAGAATCTCAATGAGTTTATTAGTAAGAACCGCTGACAAAGAAGATAGGTAGTAATTGCTCAGTTTTTCATATTTCTTCTCTCCTGTAAACGCAATGGTTACTTGACTTTTCTGATCAGTCCCCTTATTAACAGTTTTCTCCACCACACCTTTTGGCGGTCTTACGCCAAGATCTTTCCAGGTCTCGTTGGAATCGGAACCAGGTAGGCTTCCTAAATAGATCTCTAGAAGGGGAATCAATTCGCCCTCATTAAAACTACCCACAAAGAAGAACGTAAAATCTGCGGCATTCGCGTAACGCTCTTTGTATATGGCGTAAGATCTATCATAGTTGATCAGATCTAAATCCTCTGCTTTAGGAAAGCCTTCGGCTCTCGGATGATTATCTGTTAATATCTTAGTGAGCTGATCGGCATAGTAGAACTGCGGATTTGACATGAGATTCTGAAAAAGCATCCTGTTCTTTGACTTAAATGACTCAAACGACTCATTGTCCTTTCTTGGAGCGGTGAAATACAAATGGGTCAATTGAAGCATGGTCTCAATGTCTTCAGGAGAAGTGTTACCATTTAGACCTTCTGAAAGTCCCCCAATAAATGGACTCACACTTACCGTCTTCCCTGAAAGCATCTTTTGAATATCGGTTGTAGAAAATTCCTTTACTCCGGTTTCTCCTATTATGCTGGAAGCATTTCTTGCTGACTGGTCATCTTCCTGTTCATAAAGAGAACTTCCTCCAAAGCTATAGGCCGTCATTAAGATTTCATCATTTTTAAAATCCGTAGATTTTAGCACTACTTTTACTCCGTTAGCCAAAGTCAGTTCTTTGGCCTTTACCGTTTTCAGTTCTTTTGTATTCGTTACTCTGCCCGGAGCCGGAGCCTCCTCGATAAAGCTGGACGCCACTACTTTATCTTCATATGGCGTTACTCTTGCCAATGCGGCTACACGCAGCATTTTTCTAACATCCTCTTCAGTTGGCATTTCCACACCTTCTTTCTGTGGGCCGGTTACTACAATCACACGATTGGATTTGGACACCCATTTTTTGCCCAGCGCATTTACCTCTTCAATAGTAATGGTTGGAAGTACTTTTTTGTAAAAGTCGTACTCAAAAGCTACTCCGGGAATAGGTTCTTTGGAAAGGAAGTTTCTGACATACTCGCCGGCGTAACGATTGGACTCAGTTTTATCGGATTCTTTGTAAGCTTTCTCCATGCGATTGAGCATAACACTTTTGTAGCGCTCAAATTCACCTTCGGTAAAACCGAATCGCTTAGCGCGTTCATTTTCAACAACAATAGCTTTCAACCCATTTTTTATGCCATCCTGACCTACTACAGCAAATGATGAGTAGTTGCTTTTGGTCCTTACCATACTCCCGTAGTTCGCGCTGGCAAAAAAGAACGGCGGTTCAGCGGCCTGCTTTAATTCTTCCAACCGCTGGTTAAGCATGCCGGTATATAACCGGTATGCTACATCCCTCCGGTAGTCCTTCAGCGTTTCCGTGGGCTCATTTTCATGCTTATAAATTAATTGAATTTGCGTGAAGGACGCTTCTTTATCTGAAACAACGCTTATGAAAGTCTGATCGTGGTCAGGTACTTCGTACATTTTACGTTCCTTTGGATTTTTAGGATTTTTGATCTTACCGAACCGTGCCTTGATCTTTTTTTCTATTTCTTCCGGATCTATATCACCAACAGCTATTACCGACATCAAATCCGGTCGATACCAGTCCTCGTAAAACTGATGCAGAGTTTCATATTCAAAACTTTCAATAACTTCTTTTTTTCCTATCGGAAGTCGCTCCGCATAGCGCGACTCCTTGAACATCACCGGAAACCACTCATCGCGCATACGCTGGTTAGCTCCCTGACCAAGGCGCCATTCTTCCATAACTACGCCACGCTCCTTGTCTATCTCCTCCTCTGCTAATTCAATATTATGCGCCCAATCTTCTAAGACAGTAAGACCTTTATCTAGGATCTCTTCATCGTCAGATGGAATAGGAAGGATGTACACCGTTTCATCGAAGCTGGTGTAAGCGTTAAGATCAGCTCCGAATTTTACTCCTACCGATTGCAGGTAGCTCACTAATTCATTTTTTTCGAAATTCTTAGTGCCGTTAAAAGCCATGTGTTCAAGAAAGTGAGCGAGACCCTGCTGTTCTTCAGTTTCCAGCATTGAGCCAGCATTTACCACCAGCCGAAGTTCTACCTTATCTTCAGGCTTTTCATTTTTACGGATATAATAAGTCAATCCATTTTTGAGTTTACCGACCCTTACATCGGGATCTAAAGGAAGCTTACCATCCAAATTCCCTAATATTTCTACTTCCTGAGCCCACACCGGAGAGATGACCAGGAGTATTAAAAACTTCGTAAGTATTGTCTTCATCATGTTTGTGCCAGGTTGAATAATGGGACCAACTCTACACTCAGTTACAACTAATAACTGCACATATAGTTTCATTTGTAACTACGAAAGGTGTGTGTTTACAGTGTCACTTCCCGCTGTGTTTGATTAATGGACTTTTGCTGTTCCTTTTTAAAAAATCGCTTCTGAAAGATCAAAATAATCACCACCCCTATGAAAATAGACGAGTCGGCTATATTGAACACAGGACTAAAGAAAAGAAAGTAATCACCGCCAATCCCGGGAATCCACTCAGGGTAATATCCATCAAATAAGGGAAAGAAGAGCATGTCTATTACCTGGCCATGAAACCAGGGTGTGGGTGCATCATAGGGTGCATTATCTAATAAAGCCCCATAAAAAGTACTGTCAATCACATTCCCTACTGCGCCTCCTAAAATTAAGCCCATGCACCACATAAGCCCGTTGTGTGCCTTATGGCGATACAGGTAAAAGATATAATAGCCAATACCCAGCATAGCGCCCAGGCGGAATAAGGTCAATAACAATTTACCGAATTCATGTTTCCACTTGATACCAAAGGCCATACCTGGATTAAGCAAATAATGTAGCCTAAACCAGTCTCCTAAAACATTGATCTCGCCGGATGTGCCCATTTCCATATTGTAATAAACCAGTAATTTGGAAGTCTGGTCGATGAGAATGACCGCAAGGGCTAATAAAAAGTATTTGTATATGCTCTTAAATGTAGATTGATTCACTATTAAATGGTGGCTTCCGATACTTGCTCATCCTTCACAGGCGCTTCATCTTTATTTTCAGATTTAAAGAATTTTTTCTGGAAGATAAGCATAAACACTACACCAAGAAATACCGAGCTATCTGCAACATTAAAAACATAGCTAAAAAACAAAAAATCATCGCCACCTATAAACGGGATCCAACCGGGATAAGTACCGTCAAGCAATGGGAAAAAGAACATATCTATCACTTGACCATTGAACCAGGGTGTGGGAGCATTATATGGGGCATTGTCTAAAAGAACACCGTAAAAGGTACTGTCGATAACATTTCCAACGGCGCCTGCTAATACCAAAGACATACAGATTAAAAGCCCGGAAGGAACTCCCTTTTTGAATAAATGAACAAGGTAATAACCAATGCCAAAAGCTGCAATAATTCGAAACAGGGTGAGCAACATTTTGCCGTAGGTTGCATCCCATTTCAAACCAAATGCCATACCTGGATTCAACAAATAATGGATCTTAAACCACTCTCCGATCACATTGATTTCCTGAATATGATTTTGAGCTAAATCAAAATAAACCCAGAGTTTTACAGTTTGATCAAGTACAACAACCGCTAAGACAATTAAAAAATACCTATACAACTTCATTCCGCTCTTACGCTTCTATCTTCACCTTTAATTTATGCTCGTCCATTTCCAACAGCACCCCATCACTCAATGTTTCAGTCATCGTTAGGGAAAACGCCTGGGTTTCCTCACAGATGTACTCTTCATTAGCTTTTAATGCGGCATTCACCAACTCTGTACTTAACTCGACGTTGATTTTGATTTTATCCTGCACTTCAAGTCCCATATCCTTGCGCATATTTTGAACCCTATTGACAAGGTCACGAGCGATTCCTTCCTGTCTGAGTTCATCAGAAAGGGTAATATCTAGCGCTACAGTAGTTGTTCCTTCGGAGGCTACCAACCAACCTGGGATGTCCTGATAGGAGATCTCCACATCTTCCAAAGTAATGGCAGCTTCACCGGAGGCTGTTTTTAAAGTCAGGCTGTTTCCTGACTCAAGTGTAGAAATATGATCTGTTGACATCTGGTTGATGGCTGAGGTTACGTCTTTCATTCTAGAGCCATACTCTTTACCGAGTTTTCTGAAATTTGGCTTTACATTCTTAACTAAAATGCCTGACTCGTCATCCACGAATTCTATCTGTTTTACATTCACTTCAGAAAGGATCAGATCTTCTACTATTTCCAACTGTTCTCTAAAATGTGAGTTCAGTACAGGTATTAAAATCCTTGATAACGGCTGACGCACCTTGATCATATGTTTCTTTCTGAGCGAGTGTACCAAAGACGAGGTTACCTGTGCCAAAGACATGCGCTCTTCAAGGTCACTGTCTATTAAGGTTGCATCAGCCGCAGGAAACTGTGTTAGATGCACGGATATCTCTGTGTCATTGCCGCTTACCGCATTTAGGTTTTGATAGAGGGTATCCATATAAAACGGTGAAATGGGAGAGCTAAGCTTGGCAGTATTTACCAGACAGGTATAAAGCGTCTGGTACGCCGCTTTTTTATCCCCGTTATATTCCCCACGCCAAAACCGCTTCCTATTCAGCCGAACATACCAGTTACTAAGATCATCTATGGTAAAATCTTGTATAATACGAGCTGCTCTTGTAGGCTCATAATCGTCATACGCTTTGCCAACTTTATCGATTACAGTATTTAATTTAGAAAGTATCCATCGGTCGCTCTCCGTTCTATCCGATAAAGGTATCTCCTTATCAGAATAGTCAAAAGAATCCAGATTTGCGTAAAGCGCAAAGAAGGAGTAGGTATTATGTAAAGTACCAAAGAACCTGCGCTGAACTTCGACTATCCCATCAATATTAAACTTTAAATTGTCCCATGGATTGGCGTTGGAGATCATATACCACCTTGTGGCATCAGGACCATACTTTTCTAACGTTTCAAATGGGTCTATAGCATTACCAAGTCGCTTAGACATTTTATTGCCATTCTTATCAAGCACGAGTCCATTAGCAATCACGTTTTTAAACGCCACACTATCATAGAGCATACTTGCAATGGCATGCAGCGTAAAAAACCATCCCCGCGTTTGATCCACACCTTCTGCTATAAAATCAGCCGGGAAGTTAGCTTCAAAAATTTCCTTGTTCTCAAAAGGGTAGTGCCATTGCGCATATGGCATAGCGCCAGAATCAAACCAAACATCAATAAGGTCCGATTCACGAAGCATTTTTTGCCCTGTATCGCTAACAAGAACTACATCATCCACATAAGGTCTGTGCAAATCAAAATCATCAGATAATTCCTCTGACATAAATCCTGCTTCAACAGCTTTAGAAACTTCACTTTTCAGTTCATCAAGCGAGCCAATGCACTTCTGTTCTTTCTTGTCTTCAGATACCCAGATAGGTAATGGCGTTCCCCAGAACCGGGACCGTGAAAGGTTCCAATCCACCAGGTTCTCCAACCAATTGCCAAACCTACCTGTTCCTGTAGATTCGGGCTTCCAATTGATGGTCTTATTTAGTGCTACCAATCGGTCCTTCATAGCTGTGGTTTTTATAAACCATGAGTCTAGCGGATAGTATAAGATGGGTTTATCCGTACGCCAGCAATGGGGGTACGAGTGCTCGTATTTTTCTACTTTAAAAGCTTTATTCTCTTCTTTTAGCTTAATAGCAATCTGAACATCTAACGACTTTTCAGGCGCCTGACCTGCCGCATAGTACTCATTCTTAACGTGTATACCTGCAAAATCAGTGATCTCTTTTACATACCGACCCTGTTTATCCACAATGGGTACATCTTTACCCTCTTCGTCTTTGACCAGTATAGCGGCTATTCCTGCTTGAGCTGCAACTCTCTGGTCATCTGCGCCAAATGTGGGTGAAATGTGAACAATACCTGTACCGTCCTCAGTGCTTACAAAATCACCCGGTATTACTTTGAAGGCCGGCCCATTTGGCTTCACGTAGGACAGCAGTTGCTCATATTCTTTCCCTACCAAATCGGATCCCTTTACCGCGTCTATAATCTGGTAAGGAATGAGCTTATCCCCCTCATTATAATCTTCAAGCGCCAAATCAGCTGCCTTAGGATTGAAATAGGAACTAACTCTATCTTTAGCTAGTATCACTATAATTTCTTCAAAAGTGTACGCATTAAACGTTCTGACTTTGGCGTAGTCGATCTTTTCGCCAACAGCTAAAGCGCTGTTACCGGCAAGGGTCCATGGTGTGGTCGTCCAAGCTAGAAAATATTCATTTGCGCTCCCCTTTACTTTGAACTGCGCTGTTATTGTGGTGTCCTTAACATCTTTATAGGTTCCTGGCTGGTTTAGTTCGTGAGAGCTTAATCCTGTTCCTGCCGCGGGCGAGTAAGGCTGAATAGTATAACCTTTGTAAAGTAGATCTTTATCGAAAAGCTTCTTCAGCAAACTCCAGAGTGATTCAATGTAATCTCGCTCAAAAGTGACATACGGATCGTTAAGATCAACCCAATAACCCATTTTTTGAGTAAGATTGTCCCACTGATCTTTATATTTCATCACTGTCTCGCGGCATTTCTGATTATATTCACCAACGGATATGGTCTTGCCAATATCATCTTTCTTAATACCAAGTTCTTTCTCAACCTGAAGCTCCACGGGTAAACCGTGCGTGTCCCAACCCCCTTTCCGCTTTACCTGGTACCCTTTGAGCGTTTTGTAACGACAGAATATGTCTTTAACCGCACGTGCCATAACATGGTGGATACCTGGCGTACCGTTAGCAGACGGTGGCCCCTCAAAGAAGGTAAATGTAGGCTTGCCCTCGCGAGAAGAAACAGATTTTTCAAAAACTTCATTCTCCCTCCAAAAATCGAGCGCCTCTTTAGCTATCTCAGCATAGTTTAGGTGCTTATACTCTTTATACTTCATTTCAACTCCGGCAAAATCTATGAATTAACGTCGTCAGTTACTTTGTGTTGTGCCACCTTTATTTGTGAAAGATCAATCTCCTCGTCCTCATCCTCAGCATAGAATCCATCGTCATACTGCTCAATTAACGGGTGCATATCCTTTCTTCTTTTCCCGTCATCGAAGGTAAGAAGTAAAGAAGGTAGTAAAATCAGGTTCGTGATCATTGCTATTAACAATGTGATGGAGGTCAAAATACCAAGCGCAACAGTGCCGCCAAAGCTAGACCCGGCAAAAATCACAAACCCGGCAAATAAAATAATCGAGGTATACATCATACTCGCACCAGTCTCGCGCAAGCTTTTACTTACTGCTAAAGGCACGAAAAACCTGTTGGCAAATAACTCTTGCCTGTACTTAGCCAGAAAGTGAATAGAGTCGTCAACCGAAATACCGAATACTATACTAAAAATTAAGGCTGTACTGGGTTTCAATGGGATTCCAACAAACCCCATAATACCGGCTGTAATTAATAAGGGAATAATATTCGGCACAAGCGAGATAATGATCATTCGAATATTGGCAAAAAGTATGGCCATTATTATAGAAATAATAATAAAGGCTAGTAATAAACTAAATCGCAGATTCTGGATCAGAAATTTATTGCCTTTAATAAATAAAGGCGTTGTTCCTGTAATGCTCAACTTTAAATCACTTTCTGCAAATAGGGTATCGATTTTGGGTTGAATAACCTGATTTACCAAAGAATCCATCTTATATGAACCTACATCAGCCACCTGCATCGACACTCTCATTTTTTGAAGTGTAGAATCCACAAATGAGCTAAATAAACCCGAACTGTCGGATTGGTTTCGCATGTATCTTAAAATGAAATTACTTTCACGCTTGTTAGGTATTGAATATCTTGACGGGTTGTTTCCATAATAGGCCTGTCGCGCAGCCTTTACAAAACTGACCAGGGATAAAGGTTCCGAAATATCGCGCTGTTGTGCCAGGAATTTCTCAAGTCGATCGAGCATTCTAAGATTTTTGACATCAATGGCCCCTCTTTTCTTATCCGTATCTACTACGATCTCTAAAGGCATGATCCCACTAAAGTGCTCTTCAAAAAACCTCAGGTCTTTTTTAATATCACTATCAGCCGGAATATCATCTACCATGTACGACACTGTTTCTATTTGGTACATACCATATAATGAGATGCCTACAATTGTGGCGGTAAGCATGTAAATAAAACTACGATGACGATGGACCAGCAAATCCATCTTAGTCAATACAAAATCAAGTGGCTTGAACTTTAAATGTTTTAACCGCTTCACATTTGGAGATGGAAGCCACGAAAATACGGCTGGTATGAGTATAATGCTTACGACAAAGGTTGCCAGAATATTAATACCTGCTACTATACCAAACTCTTTGAGTATGACAATATCCGTGGTAGCTAAAACAACGAAACCAATGGCTGTAGTAAAATTAGTTATTAGCGTTACCAGACCAATTTTTCGCACAACGCGACTAACAGCCATCATCTTATTGCCGTGAGTTTCAAACTCTTGATGGTATTTGTTTAAAAGATATACGCTGTTTGGAATTCCAATAACAACTATAACAGGTGGTATCAACCCGGTCAATAAAGTTATTTTATAACCGAAGAGTACCAGCGAGCCAAGCACCCAAATTACAACCACGGCAATAATAGTCATTGGGAAGACCACTGCATCCCAGGTTCGAAAAAATATGAAAAGAATGAGGCCGGTAACTATCACAGAAAGAAACAAGAATATCTTCATTTCATTGCTCACTTTACCTGCCACTACTGACCGTACAAAGGGCAGTCCAGCATAATGAAGCTGAATGTCTGTTTTCTTGTTAAAATCCGCCCCTATCCTTTGAATATTCTCTGTTAACGCTATCCTATCAGATGAGTTAAGTACTTCTTTATCAATAGATAACAAAAGCACTGTAGCCCCATTTTCTGGGTTTACCAATCGGCCTGTGTAGAAGCGCTGGTCAAGTGATACCTGTAATAGACTGTCGAATTCTTGAATTGACGATGGGGTATTTGTAAAAACTGGTTCGAGTACAAATTTTCGTTGCGCAGTGTCCTTTTTTAGTCTCTTTATCAGTGGTAATGAAACTACATTGGTTATACCTTCCAAATCGTTGAGCTTGTTGCTCATTTCTCTCAACAATTCAAATTTCTCAGCCGTATATACAGAGCTATCTTTGATTCCAATGGCCATTAAATTACCGTCTTCACCAAAAAGATGCTTGAAATCCATGAATTCAACCATGTCGGGATCGTCAGAAGGCACCGTGCTGCTGAGATTATAGCTCATCTCTACATTGCGGGCATGGTAACCCATGAACACGGTTATTCCGACCAGTATCAAAACCAGTAATAAACGGTATTTTATTATGTTATGGGAGAGCTTAGTCCACATCTGAAAAAATAAAGCGCAAAGGTAATGATTTTACCCTGAAACAATAATTTGAAAGCACTTTACAAGCTATCCGTTAGGTAGCGAAATCCCTTTGATTTTTCTAAACAACGAAATAGCATGACGATCGGTAAGGCCGGACACAAAGTCTGCCGTATTCATCAATAGGTGATAAGGTTTTTTATCCATTTGATCCAGCTCGGTAAGCACTTCTGAAGGCATGAGCCTTAAGGCAGATTTATCCCTTGAGTTAGCATCATCTTCAACATACTTTTTTATAACGGCATTTGTAAAAATATCCAGCAGTCCCGGAAGCACTTCGAACCCTGCAATTTCTGTTTCCAGAACTCCTGTTGATCTGTAAATCTTGTCGATGGAAAGTCTCACAATCTGATTAAGTACACCGCTTGATGGAATTAGATCGGTAAATGCAGTATCGAATTTTCCATTCATTAAAGCCGATTCATTATCCAAAAACAACTGAGTGCATTCATCTGCTAAAATTCCAATAGCTATGGCCCTCAGGGTACTAATTTGTTCATTCTTACTATCGATTAACTTTAGCTTGTCAGGCTTGAATCTATCTCTCAAAATATCGGAAAAAAGCTCAATGGCCTCTTCATAGGTAACTAACCCCAGGCGACACCCATCTTCTAAATCGATAAGATTATAACATATGTCGTCTGCAGCTTCCACCAGAAAGGCTAACGGATGACGCGACCAGGAATAGTCTTCAAACGGGATGAGCCCTACCGTTTCGGCAATTGAAGCAAAAATATGGCGTTCACTTTGAAAGAAGCCATACTTTTTTTGACTGCGTCTATTAGGATCACACTTTTCAATAATGGATTGTCGCGGGTACTTACTGAAGGCTGCCAGTGTAGCATGTGTTAACCGTAAACCTTGGTAACGATCTTTATTTAGAATTCGGAAGCCTTGAGCGTTTCCCTCAAAATTGGTCAGGTCAGTCCATTCGAGATCATTCACCAGTGATTTATATCGCATTCCCTGTCCCGAGCTAAAGAATTCAGAAATAGCGTCCTCACCGGAATGCCCAAAAGGCGGATTGCCAATATCATGAGCAAGAGAAGCGGCAGCCACTATTCCTCCAAAATCATGTAGATCAAAATTCTTGGCAAGCTCTGAATTTCGTTCTAAGATGGCCTTTCCTACCTTCTTACCCAGCGACCTTCCTACGCTGGATACCTCAAGACTATGAGTCAACCGGGTATGTACAAAATCATTTTCAGGGAGTGGATGTACCTGTGTCTTATCCTGTAGTCTGCGAAAAGGATGACTAAAAATTACACGGTCATAATCTTGCTCAAAAGCGCTTCTTGTGCCTTCCAGATTTGACTTTTTCTGATCTTTTCCTCTTTTATCTGATAATAGCTGATTCCAGTTCACACTGCCAATTTATATAAACTAATGGGATCCTGATTGAGAAGCTTCTTTAAAGTATCATACAAATCCGGTAATGCAGATTTAAACTCCGTAGGCTTCTCGAAGAAATACTCTAGCGCTACTGCAAAAAATTCATATTCATTAGCGCCTGCATAAGGTCGAAAAAAGTGTTCCTGCTTGGTGTTGATTTTTACTATCTCTCTAGCCGTTATTTTTTCGAGCCGCAATAAGGCATCCTTACCAAGGAACTCATATTCCTCGTTTCGGATCTTATTTTCAAAATGGATGGCATGGGCCATCTCATGGATACCAAGATTCAAGGAGTCAGAAAGGTTTGCATAACCATCTATAAAGCTTTTCCAGGAAATGATGATTATACCCGCTCTTGGATTTACCTCGCCAAGGTGGTATTTCTGAGTAATATTTGAATAATAGGCATCCATGTAAATTAAGATCTTATCGAAATGGGTAAGAAAGATCTTCCTCAGTCCAAAAGTAAGCTGTATGGCGCTTGCCGAAATAAGAACGCGCATTTCGTCGGTAATATGATCAACGCCCCTAGGTATAAATCTCTTAGAATACATAAAGCGTTGAACACGCTTTTCGAAGTTAACCTTATCTCTTCTGCTAAGTAGATTGTAGTAGGCGCAGTATTTCTTTAAAATGGCACGATCTGAGTCTTTAATATTTCTATAGCGCTTTACTATTGAAATGAACTGGCGGTATATGAGTGCAGCAATGTCATAAAAAACTTTAATTACTGCGGCAATCAGCCCCAATACCAGCAGGACTGCTACTACCTGCCAGAACATCAGATCGTTCTTAATAAAGTGTTTATAGAAACTAAATGTGCTACTCTAGCTTTCAATTCAGAAATGGGGATACGCTCTTGTTCTGCTGTGTCCCTGTCTCGCAATGTCACTTGCCCGTCCTTTAAAGAATCATGATCGACAGTAACACAATATGGAGTTCCGATGGCATCTTGTCTTCGATATCGCCTGCCTATGGCATCTTTTTCATCATATTGGCAGTTGAAGTTAAATTTTAGCTCATCAATAATTTCCCTTGCTTTTTCAGGAAGCCCATCTTTTTTAATAAGAGGTAAAACAGCTACTTTGACAGGAGCCAAGACCGCCGGTATTTTTAGTACCGTACGTTCACTACCGTCTACCAGTGTCTCTTCTTTATAGGCGCTGGACATAATAGCTAAGAACATCCTATCTAAACCAATAGAAGTTTCTACCACATAGGGAACGTAGTTTTTGTTTTCCTGTGGATCAAAGAATTGAAGTTTCTTACCAGAATATTCTTCATGCGCTTTCAAGTCGAAATCCGTTCGGCTATGGATTCCCTCCAGCTCTTTGAACCCCATGGGAAATTTGAACTCTATATCACAGGCAGCATTGGCGTAATGCGCCAGATTGAGATGGTCATGAAATCGGTAATTGTCTTCACCAAGACCTAGCGCCTTATGCCACTTAATGCGTTTATTTTTCCAGTGTGCATACCATTCCATCTCATCACCTGGTTTCACAAAGAACTGCATTTCCATTTGCTCAAATTCACGCATCCTAAAAATAAACTGACGTGCTATGATCTCATTTCTGAAGGCTTTTCCTATCTGAGCAATACCAAAGGGTATTTTCATCCTCCCGGTCCTCTGAACATTTAGGAAGTTTACAAAAATACCCTGTGCAGTTTCCGGCCTTAAGTATACAGTGTTAGCGCCTTCCGCCAGGGAGCCGATCTCTGTTGAAAACATCAGGTTAAACTGACGAACATCAGTCCAGTTCTTAGAGCCGGAAACTGCACAGGCAATCCCCAGTTCTTCAATCAGTGTTTTCAGGTCTTGTAACCGGTCCGATTCAATCGCAGATTTCATTCTGTCATTTATAGAATTAATCTGATCTCTGTATTGGATAATACGGCCGTTTGTGGTTACAAATTGGTCTTTATTAAAACTGTCTCCAAAACGTTTTTCTGCCTTAGCTATTTCCTTGTTAATCTTACCTTCAATTTTGGCTACATGGTCTTCTATTAGCGTATCTGCACGATATCTTTTCTTAGAATCCTTGTTATCTATTAATGGATCATTAAAAGCATCGACATGGCCAGAGGCTCTCCATGTAGTGGGATGCATAAAAATAGCAGAGTCGATACCTACTATATTTTCATGCATCTGCACCATGGCCTTCCACCAGAAGGTTTTAATGTTATTTTTTAATTCCGACCCATATTGACCGTAGTCGTAAACAGCTCCGAGGCCATCATATATCTCGCTAGATTGAAAAACAAACCCATACTCCTTGGCATGCGCTACTACTTTTTTCAATAGATTATCATCTTGATTTGCCATAGCGCGCAAAGATAAATTAAATTGCAGTTTATGCTATTGACGTCAATAATTTGATACCTTGAGGTTTCGGTAACTTTAGCGTAAATACAGAACCCGTATCAACTTCAGACTGTAAAGTAATACTTCCTTGCAGCTTGTCAACGGTTTCTTTTACAATATACAGGCCCAAGCCAGATCCATCAGACCTTTCTGTCGCGCGATAGAACATATCAAAAATGTTTGAATGATGTTCTAAAGCTATTCCTTGCCCATTATCAATTACCTGGATCATATCTTGACTCTCCTCGTGGCCGGCTTTGATCTGGACAATTGGATTCTCCAGATCATAATTATGGTATTTTACAGCATTATTAAGCAGGTTACCTAATATAACTTTGAGTCTTTTCCGGTCAGTAGACACGCTGAATGACTCAGGAAAATCCATTTCAAAGGAAATATCGGCACGTCCTTTAAAATATTCCAGATCATCGAAAACTTCATCCAACAAACTTTTTAAATCCACCTCTTCAATAGATAGTCCTAACCTACTGTTCCTGGAGTAATTGGTAATATCTGCAATGAAAGCATTCAGATTAGAGATACGCCCTTTCATCAGGTTCAAGCACTCCTTTAGCTCTTCTTTATCGTCCGTTAATTCAGCAATGGCAATTAAACCTTGCACCGAGCTCAAAGGAGCTTTCAGGTCATGAGAAGTACTATAAACAAACCTATCCAGTTCCTCATTAGCTTTTGCCAGCAATTCATTCTGCTTTTGAATCTGTGTTTCAGCTCTTTTTCTTTCGTCTATATTTAAGACAGTACCTACCATCTTAGTAGCTCGACCTTCACTATTCCACTCTGCCTGTCCAGTATCCAGCACCCAGATATAGTCGCCTGTTTTCGTTCTCGCTCTACACTCTACCGAAAAAGGAGTTCTTTCCCTAAAATGCTCAAGTAACTTCTCCTTTGCATCTTCAAGATCATTAGGGTGTATAAACGAAAGCATTCCATGCATGGTAAGTCGCTTGAGATCTCCGTTCTTGTAACCTAATAGATCAGCTAACTTAGGTGAAATGTGAATTAAATCCTCTGCACTGTTCCATTCCCAAATACCAGCGCTAGAACCTTGGACAGCCAGTTGGAACTTATTCTCACTTTCTCGAAGTTCTTCGGAAGTTTTTACTAAGTGTTCGTTCGACTTAATATTTAGTCGCATCAAAAAGTAAATGGCAAGTAAGGACGAGAAAAGCGAAACGATAAAGTTGGTAATATAGCTTGTATCGATATAGGCTTGAGTGAGCTCTTCTGATTCTACAATATTAATATCATAAAAATAGGACACGAAGGCCAGCGCCACAGTAAGCAAAGAAAACAATACGGAATAAATAATTTTCTCATAACCGAAAATTGTTATAACGTAGACACAGGCTGCCAAAAAATAGAGATAAACTCCTGTTGCCTGCTTCTCAATAGATGCCAAAACAGCTATGACCAATAAAACAGGAACTATAAAAACAATTTTGGCCACATCGAAGCTGGCTCTGCGTAATAGCGTTAAACTCAATAATGAAAATAGGGTCATAATTCCGTAAAATGGAATAAAACCAAGTTCACCTATAAAAAGCTCAATAACCGCAAAAAATAGGCAAACGATAACGACTATTACAGCTCCCATACCTGTTAGAATCACCCGTAGACGATCCGCCTCATTAGTGGACTCATAAGCTTCATTATTCAGAAACAACCGCCCATTATCCAACATTAGCTGGGATTTTTATCAAAAAGGAGCGTCATCTTTTCCAGGCTTTCTTCAGAGCCAACCATGGTTACCCAATCGCCTCTTCGCAAGCGGGTGTAACCGTGTGAAATAATCATCTGCCCTTTCCTTCGAATGGAAAGAATGATGATATCCGCAGGAAAACGGATATCTCGAAGCGAAAGCCCTTGAAGATTTGGGTTAAGTACTTCAAGATCGATGGTATCCTGACCTTTTTGCATGCCTAGCAGCAATGAAGTCGCCTGAGGTGAGCGCACAAAGTGATCCATTAAGCTAACAATAGCGGTAGACGGATCAACTACCAATGCACCAAGTTTATGAAAGTTATTAAAATTGTAGTGATGGTTTAGACGAACTACTACGTCCTTAGTACCTACGTGCTGGTATATTAATTCACACAGTTCCAAATTTTCTTCATCTGTGAGCATTAAAACAATAGCTTCTGACTTTGACGCCTCCAGGCTTTCAAATGCCTCTAAAGAAAGTGATTTAATAGTATGTATATCACAGTTTGGATATTCATCCGGATTTAGGTTCTTCTTTCTTGTAGCAATTTTTACCTGCCACCCATGATCGCTTAGTTGCTTAGCTAAGGCTACTGATTGGCTTTCCAAGCCAAAAATGATGGCATCCCGTATACCGTCAAATTCCGGAGTTTCATGCCGCTCTCTACTCTCACCTACCATATTCAACGACCATTTGAAAAGAGGTGGCCCAACAATTTGATTAAGTACTATTACTGCAATGATCAAGGTGGAGAGCTGGATGCCCCACTCAGGAAATGTATTTGCTACAATGGTGGCAAGACCAAGCCCTACTCCTGCTTGTGTAATGTAGGGCATCCAGCCTATCCTGTTAAACAAAGGCGGATCTCCTGCAAGGCTACCACCTATATAGGCTCCAATAATCATACTAACAAGCCTTACAGCAAAGAAGATTAAAGCAATCGGCCACACCTGCAGAAGCGAGTCAATAGACATAGTGGCTCCAGTAAGGGTAAAGAAAGCCACATAAATTCCCGGTCCTACATCTTCAATTATCTTGATAAACTCGTACCTGTATTTAGAGTAGTTGGTAACCAAAAAACTTCCTATTATACATATGAGCAGTGGCTCAATTAAAAACTCCTTCCCGAAATTGGCCAGCGTATAATCCTTTAAGAAGTAATAGAGAATATACATCGTGTATCCAAGACCCAGGATATAAACCGTCTTAGCGTGCTTATGAATATTTAATGAGAGAACAATAATTAGTAATCGTCCCAAGAAGTAACCTAATATAAAAGAGGCGGCTAGTTCTAAAATTAAAATTATTAAAAACCAGAAATTCAGATCAGTACCTTTTACAAGTACATTGGCCAGAGACATGTTTATGGCAAACAATACGATAACCAGAAAATCCTTTAACACGGTAACACCCATTGCCGTTTGGGTGAAAGGCCCCTTTGCCCTCACTTCATTAATCACGGCAATGGCTGATGCAGGTGAGCGGGCTACAAATATGGTTGCCACTAATATGGAAATTGCAATTTTAGGTCTTGTAGTCATGCCATCCATAAAATTTATCTGATCGGCAAGAAAGAAAACACAAATTGCGCTCATGATAAATGTAACTACCAGCTGCCCAAATGTCATCCATTTAATACTCTTCAAGCGATTCCTTAAATCTTTAAGGTAGAGCTCAGCTGCTGCGGCAAAGGCTATGAAGGCTAATGAAATATCATTAATGAAATTTAAATCGGTCCTGGACGCCTTAGGAACAAGACCAAGAACAAACGGGCCGGCCATTATACCAATAATTAACAACCCTGTAATAATTGGAAGCTTAACACGCTGAAAGATTTTAGCTATTTGATTGGCGCCAACGGCGACAATTAGAAACCCTAGAAAGAGGAGCATTACAGTCTGTTGATTCTGCATAAAATTTCTGTTGAAATTTAGTTTAGCTTTTTAGCTTTTTCCCAGTATTTATCCATTTCTACCAAGGGCATCTCTCCTAAATTTTTACCATCCTTTTTAGATTCACTTTCCAAATAATTAAAGCGTTTAATAAATTTTTTATTCGTTCTTTCCAATGCCTCTTCCGGATTGATCTCCAGGAATCGCGCATAATTAATTAATGAGAACAGTAGATCCCCGAATTCGTTTTGTGCGTTTTCAAAATTGATATCTCCGTTTTCAACGTTGAACTCATCCTTAAATTCCTGCATTTCTTCTTCCACCTTTTCCCAAACCCGGTGTTTTTCTTCCCAGTCAAAACCAACCCCTCTCACCTTCTCCTGAATACGCATAGCTTTGACCATTGCTGGAAGCGACTTGGGGACTCCACCTAACACAGTTCGTTTTTTTTGTCCCTTCTCCTTGAGTTTAATCTTCTCCCAATTCTGCTTTACCTGATTCTCGTCTTTGGCATCCACATCTCCATAAATATGTGGGTGTCTTTCAACCAATTTATCACAAACTGCATTCAGTACATCTCCAATATGAAAAGCATTAGACTCCGAGGCAATACGTGCATAAAAGACATTATGAAGCATGAGATCACCCAATTCCTTCTTTATCTCTTCTAAATCTCCCTCAATAATGGCATCGCTTAACTCATAGGTTTCTTCTATTGTTAAATGGCGAATCGACTCCAAGGTCTGTTTCTTATCCCATGGGCAGTTTTCACGGAGTTCATCCATAATGGTGAGAAGCCGGTCAAATGCTTCCAACTTTTTTTCTCTTTCGGTATCCACGCTAGCCTGTACTTTACTCATAAGTTTTTATTCAGGTGAAACTTAATATCACCGCTGCCTGTTTTTCTAGTCTAATCATTAAATTTGTAAAAAAATAATCATTTATGGCTACTTTACTTTTGGGCATCGGCTTTATTGCATTGTTTTTTGTTCTTATGTCTGTACGCCTAATTTTCATTAAGAATGGCCAATTCAAAGGGACATGCGCCTCGCAAAACCCCTATTTGAATAAAGAAGGTGCGACGTGTGGATATTGTGGAAAAAAGGTAGGAGAAGATACGGAATGCGGCAACCCGGATTCGGAAGTAGACAAAGTGATGGCCAAATTTTCTTGATAAAATATCTGCCACTGGACATGAGCTGCCACCAAAGGCAGCTTTTTTTGTTTTCGTAAAGGCTGATTTAAGCTTTCACCATTTTACTAACTTTACGGCATAATTAACCTTATAAAGCATTGACGTTAATAACATCCATTTCCGGAATAAGAGGGACTATTGGAGACAAGCCTGGGGAGGGGTTGACACCTTTAGATGTAGTAAAGTTTACAGCAGCATTTGGTACTTGGGCAATTTCCAAGTCTGAGAACAAAAAGCTGGTAATAGGCAGAGATGCCCGTATTTCCGGAGAAATGGTAAGCAACCTTGTAAGTAGTACTCTTATTGGCCTGGGTATTGACGTCATCGATCTCGGCTTATCTACCACACCGACTGTAGAAATGGCCGTTGAGATGGAAAGCGCCTCGGGAGGTATTATCTTAACTGCAAGCCATAACCCTATTCAGTGGAATGCCCTTAAGCTTCTAAATGCGAATGGAGAGTTTATTTCAGGAGAGGATGGAGCAGAAGTTCTCACTATTGCCGAAGCAGAGGATTTTGAATTTGCACAAGTGTTAAAACTTGGTAGATATCGCCAGGATGATAGTTTTATAGATAAGCACATCCAGGCCATTATTGATCTTCCATTGGTGGACAGGGAGGCAATAAGATCGGCTAAATTCAGAGTAGTCATTGATTGTGTGAACTCAACAGGGGGTATCGCTTTACCAAAGTTGTTAACTGTCTTAGGTGTGGATGAAGTAAAAGAGCTGTACTGTGAACCAACAGGTCATTTTCCTCATAACCCCGAGCCCCTACCTGAAAACATAACTCACATCTGTTCTGACTTAGAAAACGGCAATTATGATCTTGGAATAGTTGTAGATCCCGATGTAGATCGCCTGGCGCTCATCCAGGAGAATGGCATTCCTTTTGGTGAAGAATATACGCTTGTAGCCGTATCTGATTACATATTAAAGCATAAAAAAGGGAATACCGTATCGAACTTAAGTTCTTCTATGGCGCTTCGCGTTGTAGCTGAACGCAACAAAGGTTCTTACTCTTCATCAGCTGTTGGAGAAGTAAATGTAGTCACCGAGATGAAAGCTACAGACGCTGTCATTGGTGGTGAGGGCAATGGAGGAATCATTTATCCTGAACTTCATTACGGCAGGGATGCACTAGTAGGTATTGCTCTGTTTTTAACTCATTTAGCAAAATCAGGAGTTAGCGCATCTAAACTAAGAGCCAGCTATCCTAACTATCATATCTCTAAAAACAAGATTGAGCTGACCCCTGAGGTTGACGTAGATAAAATTCTTAGGTTGATCGAGAAAAAATATGCCAACGAGAAAATAAACACAACTGACGGAGTAAAAATAGAATTTGAAAACGAATGGGTCCATTTGAGAAAGTCAAATACTGAACCTATCATCCGCATTTATTCGGAATCAGATTCTGAAGCCACTTCAGAGTATTTGGCAAATAAGATTATCAACGATATTAAAGAAATAATCAGCTAAGCCTATGAAACGGATCTACTTGGACAATGCCGCAACCACACCTCTAGACCCTGAAGTGCTAGATGCCATGCTGCCATTTTTTAGGGAGCATTACGGCAACCCATCTTCAACACATGGCCATGGTCGCGAAGTGAGATCGGCCATAGAATATGCTCGTAAATCCGTAGCAGAATTATTAAACGCTACCCCAGGTGAGATCTTCTTTACTTCCGGCGGAACAGAAGCGGATAATACTTTCATTTCGTGTGGCATAGAGTCTTACGGACTGAAACATGCCATTACCTCAAAAATAGAACATCATGCGGTGCTCCATACATTGGAAAACCTTGAGCGCATCGGCAAAATAGAATTAAGCTATGTAGACCTTGATGAAGAGGGTCATATAAAAATAGATCACTTAGAGGAGCTTTTAAAAAGTAATGACAGATCCCTGGTTTCGCTTATGCACGCCAATAATGAAATTGGCAATATCAATAATCTGGACGCTATCGGTGTACTAGCAGAAGAGTATGATGCTATTTTTCACTCTGATACTGTTCAAACCGTTGGCCACTATCAACATGATCTAAAAAACCTAAAAGCACAGTGTATTGCTGGAGCGGCGCATAAATTTCATGGTCCAAAGGGCGCTGGTTTCATGTACATAAAAAAGGGGAGCGCGATCCATCCATTTATTCATGGAGGCGCCCAAGAACGCGAGATGAGAGGAGGAACTGAAAATGTCACAGGTATCATAGGTACAGCAAAAGCCCTTGAAATTGCCTATCGTGATATGATTGAACATCAAAAACACATTGAAGGTTTGAAATCCCAAATGATCTCAAGACTCAAAGAAACTGTTCCCGGGGTTAGTTTTAATGGTGATTCAGCAAATTTCGAACGAAGTCTCTACACTGTATTAAATGTGTGCCTGCCCTCTTCGGAAGACAATGACATGCTATTGTTTACTTTAGACATTAACGGCATCTCTGCATCTGGCGGAAGCGCCTGCTCAAGTGGCGCCACAATGGGCTCTCATGTGTTAAGCGCTTTGGAAACTGACCCGGCGCGAGGCGCGGTGCGTTTTTCTTTTAGCAAGTATACTACTGTTGAAGAAATTGACTTTACCGTGAATAAAGTTGCCGAGTTTTATCGGGTAGAGGCTTAGCCGCTTTGTCCGTTTAGCACAAGGTCTTTAAGGCACTCAACCCACAAGGGGTGATCATTCAGGCTTTCCACAAGTTGAACTTTTTCTCCACCAACATCTTCAAATATCTCCTGATATTCATCTCCTATTTCAATGATGGTTTCCAGGCAATCAGCCGTGAACGCCGGAGAGAATACCAAGAGCTTCTTTGCTCCTTTTTTACCCCACTCTTCCACCACTTTATCGGAAAAAGGTTCAAGCCAATTCTTGTCTAGTCGTGACTGAAAGCAGACGGTATAATTACTTTCATCTATACCTAATTTGTTTGCTATAAGTCTCGTAGTAGCAAAGCACGTAGCTTTGTAACAGTATTGATTCTCTTCAGTAACCTCATGCTCACAATCGCGCTCCTGACAAAGTCCTTCATCGTAAACTTTATCTACTTGACGCTCAGGTAGACCGTGATAAGAAAAAAGAATGTGATCATATTCTGAGAAATTATATTTAGACCCTCTATCTACTACAGAATCAATAAAATTCGGGTGGTTATAATATTGACTTATTACCTTAATTTCAGGAATTACCCACCATTTGCTTATTTCCTGCATAGCCAACTCTAAAGCCGATCCCGTACTGGCAGAGGCATATTGGGGAAACATAGGAAGCAAGACTATCCTTTTGTATTTCTCCTTCCTCATTTTTTCCAATACATGCCTGATGTTAGGGTTTTTATATCGCATGGCCAGATAAACGTCATAGTCGTTACCTAGCTGCTCATTCAATAGTTCAGACACTTTTTGGCTATGGAAAAGCAGTGGCGAACCTTGTTCGGTCCATAGCTCCTTATATACTTTAGCAGATTTAGGAGCTCTAAAAGGAACTATAATTAGATTAACTAAAATCAAACGCAACAGCTTTGGTATATCTATGACCCTTGGGTCATTTAAAAACTCTGATAAATACGATCTTACATGACTTACTGAGGAACTATCCGGAGTTCCCAAATTAATTAGTAGTACTCCTGTCTTACCTTTAACTGCTTCCATATCTTAAATAAACAAGCCGCAAAAGTAATGGTTATGGGTTGTAAAACTTATTAATCATATACGCTCTATTTGAAATTTGTTCCCTAAATATTAGCTTGATAGATTATAGCAGAATAAGCTATAAAACGAGCAAATCGAGCGGTTGCAATCAGTAAAAATTTTGAAAACGGAAAATTTGTGGCGCCTACTAACATACAGATAGCGGAAAAAGGTACCGGAGTTATAGCGCCAACTAATATTAGTAGACCCCCAAATTTATTAAGAGTGTTTTTATAGCGATATACATACTTTCTCATCACAGGCTCAAGCAAACTTATTTTTGAAGCATTGATGCCAATATAATAACCCAGAACGCCTGCGGCGTATGAAATACCGGTAAGAAAAAGAATATTTAATGTATAGTTAGCAAAAAGCCCATGTTTTATAGACCAGATCATAAATAGCTCTGGGGGAATAATGCCAAAAATAATCTCAGATATGGTAAATACTGAGTAAACTAAAATCGGCCATTGGCCTATATGGTTTATAAAACCGTCAAAAGCAGTGTATTTTTGAAGAAAAATATAGGCTAGCACAATGACAGCAAGAGCAAAAAAACCCTTAAATAGATTCTTGATAAGAAACCTTAATCTAAAATTCAACAATTCAGCTCTATTGAATGGGCGCTCGCTTAAACGATTTTGACTCGTCAAAAAGCTTTCGATACGTTATGTGGGTTTTAACGACGTCGCCTCCTACTTGTTCTACCACACGTATCATTTTTGGATTGAAATCACCAATCCAGTTCATTTCCAGATCGTCATAACGCGGGTAATCTTTCTGTACCATTTGTGCCGTAGCCAGTACAAGGGCGCCCTCCACACCTTTACCTTGATGTTCCGGTACAACGCCAAAAACAAGGCCTAACATTTTATTACAACTTTTACGCCACTTATGCCATACAAACTTCACCTTACCAATTAGGTCAAGTTTACCGTTCACAAATTTAAAAATCTGATTGACTTCAGGCAGATTAATATAAAAGGCAACAGGTTCGTTTCCATAGTAACCAAACCATATGATCTTTTCATCTATGATCGGTTTCATTTGCTTCATTATATTCTTAGCCTGGAGACTTGACATTTGCGAAACACCCTTATGACGCGCCCAGGCCTTGTTATAGATAATCCGAAAATGCTCTGTATATTCATCGAGCTTCTTTAACTCTAAATGCCTAAATGTATAATCTGTATTCTCAAGCGCCTTTTCCCCTTTAGCCATCAATTTTGACGAGAATGGGTCTCTCACTTTTCTTCCAAAGGTGAGCTGCTTGAAATAAACCTTAAACCCGTATTCCTCAAATAATTGTTGATAGTAGGGGAAGTTGTAATTACAGTTGTAATTAGGTTCAATATTAAAACCATCTACCAATAAGCCCCACCATTTATCGCGCTCACCAAAGTTTATGGGCCCATCCATTGCCTCCATATCCCGCTCTTCCAGCCAGGCCTTTGCCGTATCAAATAGCTTAAAGGCTATCTCCTTATTATCGACACATTCAAAGAACCCTACTCCTCCCGTGGGTTGGTCATTGTCCTTGTTGACGGTCTTTTTATTGATGAAGGCGGCAATTCTTCCCTTAACCACACCACCTTCTTTCAGTATCCAACGAACGCATTCTCCATTTCTGAAAGCTTTGTTCTTTTTGGTATCAAAAACTGCTTCTATATCTTTATCTAGGGACCTTATCCAACTCTTTTCATTCTTATACAGCCTCACGGGCAACAGTATAAACTCCTTTATTAGTTTGCTATCATTAAATACTTCCAGTACTTCCATAAGATGCAATTATAACCTTTTAATTATTCAGGTTTTTGATTAGGAAGTCCGATTTTGAATGTTGTTCCTTTCTGTTCTTCACTGTTTATTTTGATTGATCCCCCTAGCTTATCAACGGCATTTTTTACAATATACAAACCGATTCCTGAACCTTCCGATGATTCCGTCGCCCGGTAGAACATATCAAAAATTTTAGGCAGAGTATGCTCCGAAATACCGATACCGTTATCTGCAATCCTTATTTCGGCAGAAGCGCTGGAAATTGCAATATCAAGTGTTATAAAACTATCATCCTTATTAGGGTCCATATATTTAATGGCGTTTGAAATAAGATTTCTAAAAATCTCATTTACACGCCATCTATCAGAATAGAGTGGCTCGCCTCTTATTGATATTTTAACATCAATATTTGCAGCGTAGGGTAGGTAGCTTAAATCGGAAAAACACTTATCTATGACATCTCGTAATTTCACTTCACCAACGTCTAGCTCAAATTTTAAATTTTTGGAATGACTTAGTACATCATTTATGAAAGAATCGAGAAGTTTTATTCTATTCTCGATCATACCTATATAATCTCTGAGATTTTGGCCTGAATCGTCAATTCGAGCCAAGTTTACCAGACCCAAAATTGAAGAAAGTGGCGCTCTTAGATCATGTGATACCTTATAAACAAAGTTATCAAGCTCGTCATTTCTAATTTTAAGTTCGCTCTCTATTCGTGTTCTTTGTGTTATATCTACATAAATACCATAGATACCTATGGTTTCATTTTCGAGGAAAACCGGTACCCCGTAAATGATAACGGGAATTCTTTCACCGGCTTTGTTCAATCTGATCGATTCGAGTTTACCTACTTCTCCTCGACTGGTAATTAGATTAATATCTAACGCTTCCTGACTTCCTTCTTCGGGTACGATTAAATTGTTCAGCTTTTTACCCTTAAGCTCATTCTGATTAAAGCCAAATATTTCTTGAAATCCTTGGTTCACTTGCACTACATTGTGTTTATGATCAAGCAATACAAGCCCCAGGGGGGAATTATTAAATAGTTGACCGAAGAGTTGTTCATTATGCTTGGATCTTTTCTCGGCTAAGACACGCTCCGTTACGTCCAATAGCATGCCATACCTTTTTTTGGTATTTGTCCCTCCTTTGTCAGATTTTCCCTCAATCCACTTTATCTCTCCGTTCACAAGAAATCTTCCTTGCCATTCCCACTTTAGACCCTTGCTGGCAGCTTCATAAGAAGATCTGTTAAACTCTTCAATATCGTCTTCATGGATCATTGATGATATTACATTATAGTCATCAATTATTTGTTCAGGTGTAATGCCAAACATTTCAATAGAGCCCTGACTCACAAACCTGAAATGAACGTCCTCATCAAAGTCATACTCATAAATCACACCCGGTAAGCTCATAGTGAGCAACTGAAATTTCAGATGATTTTCTGTTAGTATTTCTTCTGCCTGCATTTGGAATGTAATATCGGAAATCACCAAGGCAACTTCTTTGACACATCCCCCGTCATCCTTCACAGGATAGATATGACCTTTAATGTGCTTTTCTTGATCAACACCAAAACGAGCAAGGACGTGTGTTTTAATGGGGTTATACTTTACAGGAGGAATATCTACCGTTTCACCGCCGAAACCCTTTTGTATAAAAGGCATTAAGCCAATTTCATCCAGTTGCTCGTCCTTAAAAATATTATAATCAGAATTAGAGGTTAAAGCCTTACCCATTTCTGAAGGCGCTCCCCAAATGTTTCCATAAGCCTCATTATAATATTTTGGAGAGCCATCAGGCCTATAAATTGCAGTGGCAATTGGTGATCTAGCGATCAGCGACTTATAGCTAATTTCAAAGTTTGTATTCTCTTCGTTAGTTTTTTTAAGAAGTAGGATGTAGCCTTCTGAATCGAGACCGATCAAATGTACTTCAACTATATCACCTTCTAACGTTGATAACACACTGCATCCCGATCCAGATTTCAGGATACCAGCCATTATCTCCTGAGACTCAATTTCAAAAATCAGTCCAGCAAAAATGGGTAAGTCCATACCCACAATATCACCAATAGACCATTGCTCAAGCTTTTTATTAATGGCAACGATTTGAGATTCGGAATTTATTAAGGCAGCGGGATCAGTGAAATTCTGGATAATATCCTGATTCATATTAAAAAATGATCTCAGATCAATAATGATTTGGTGGGAGAGAGAAGTAAATTAGGCAAGCCGACTTTGGAACTGAGAGAAACATTTTCTAATAGTGTCTAGATCATACGCTGAACTCGAAATTACTAATTTGCCTAAAATTCTATCTTATGAACTCCAAAAAAATCAATTTTGAAAATAAAGAGGGTAATTCTCTATCTGCCAATCTGGAAATACCGCTTACGGGCGCCCCGACTGTCTATGCCATTTTTGCGCATTGCTTTACATGTTCTAAGAATTTATCTGCGGTGGTTAGCATTAGTCGGTCTTTGACACAACAGGGCATTGCAGTTTTGAGATTTGACTTTACCGGTTTAGGAAACAGCGAGGGTAACTTTTCTGACACGACCTTCTCATCAAATATTGAGGACCTTCATTCAGCTTATGACTTTTTAGACACTAATTATGATCCACCCGAAATAATAATCGGCCATTCCCTGGGAGGCGCTGCCGTGTTGGCGGCTGCCGGAGACATGCCGTCGGTTAAGTCCGTAGTCACCATTGGCTCACCGTCGGATCCTCTTCACGTTAAACACTTGCTTACAGAAGGCTTAGGTGAAATAGCGAGCAAGGGTGAAGCCACTGTTTCTATAGGTGGTAGGCCTTTCAAGATGAAAAAACAGTTTTTAGATGATCTTGAAAAAAATGATTTACGGACAATTCTGGGATCACTCAATAAAGCTTTACTAATTCTACACTCGCCTCAAGATAATACTGTAAGCATAGAAAACGCCCGAAAGATCTACGAAGGGGCCATGCATCCAAAAAGTTTTGTAACCCTCGACGGCGCCGACCATCTACTTACAAAAAAAGATGATTCTCTTTACGTAGGTAGCATAATAGCCTCTTGGGTCACTCGCTATTTAGATCTAAAACCTGAAGATGCTCTGGCTACCAATAAACAGGTAGTGAGTAAAACGGGAGACGACGGCTATACCACAGAACTTCGTGCAGGCAACCACTCATTTCTGGCCGATGAGCCTTCATCTGTAGGTGGTAAGGACCTGGGCCCTACGCCTTATGATTATCTGGTAGCTGCATTAGGTTCCTGCACCAGTATGACCCTGAGAATGTATGCGGACAGAAAAAAGTGGCCTTTAGAAGCGGCAGTTGTTCACCTGCAACACAACAAGCTGCATGAGGAAGATTGTGAAAATTGTGAAAAAAATTCGGCAAAAATCGATCAGATTGAACGTGAGATAGAATTAATCGGGAACCTGTCAGCAGAACAGCGCGAAAGACTTCTTGAAATTGCCGATAAGTGCCCCGTTCATAGAACCCTTCATAACGACGTTAAGGTAGTGACGAAGTTGATTTAACGGTCTACTTTGATGTACTTAATATCGCTAAGTTTCCAGTCAATAACCAACCCTTTTCCAAGACCTTCAGCAGCTTTCTTGCCATATAGCAGTTCGCTAAGGTAAAGTGCAGGATCATAGGATTTAGCGCCGCCAACCGATGTGATCAGTTTACCATCATGAACAAAGCTGACTCCCTCATGCACTTTTAGGCTTGGAAAAGTCTCTCGATACCTTCCAATGTCTGAGGGAAATGTTGTGGATTCTTTGCCATCAACTATTCCTGCTTTTGCTAATATAAAAGCGCCATCGCATAGGGACATTACATATTGTGCCTTATCTGCGGTGGCCTTAACAAAATAGATCAGTTCCTTATTTTCCAGATCAGCATCCATGCTATGCTCTGCGCTGGGAACAACAAGTACATCAATTTCAGGCAGTGAATCATTTAAGAATGAGTAATCCGGTATTATTTTCAGCCCTTCAAAAGAAGTAATCGTATCTCGTAACGAAGCGACGGTAAAAACCTTCATACCTTTTTCGGTGTGGAATACGGTGTGGTGCAGTATATCCATAGGAGCAACAAGCTCAGAATTATAAACACCGTCTACCACCAGAAATGCTACGTTCAAAACCTCTGCCGGCATTATTGGTTGAGCTTCTACTTCATTTTTGGCCGCTTCTCTTTTTTCGCATGCTGCCAGAGCCACAATTGAGAAAAGTACGATTATCTTTTTCATTATTACTTTTTTACAATTCGAAAGTACTACTATGATTCTTCAAAAAGAGCAATGCGATCAGTTTTTTCGTAAACCGCTGACTGCATCATGTTAAAATAAAAGCCCTTGTAACTTATTCTTTTCAGACCGCTATGAATTAAGAAGATATCAAAATCAAGAAGTGTATTACTCTCCAAATTTGTAGTGGTCTTGAAAAACCAATACATTAATCTCACAAGCCACTTTTGCCAAAAAATAGGCGTATTTACAAAATCGGTTACCAGCCATTTTCCATTTTTCTTCAAACTGCCGTTTAGTAATCGAATAACTCCAACCAGGTGCTTTTCAATAAATACATCAAGAAAAAAAGCGGTGAATATCACATCGTATTTATCAGGAGGAACCGATCTTTCATCTCCATGGACGTATCTTATCTCCATGTTTACAAATGGCCCCCGTTTTTTTGCGAGGTCAAGCATTCTGGCTGACTTTTCAACATAAACTATAGAAAGAGGACTTGACAGACTATTAAAATAGTCTAAAACCTTTCCCGTACCTCCACCAATGATCAGAATTTGACTCCCCGCTTTTACTTGAGATAGAAAATATGTCTGGGAGTGAATCAGAGCCTTGCCAAATACCAGTTTCGCCAGGAAATCGTATATAGGAGCAATTATATCGAAGTTGTTCACAGCAGTACTACAGGAAGCAGGAATACGGCATCTCCTATAAATCTATAATTCAATTGAAAAAAGTGATGGTGAGCGTATCTATGAATAATAATGAGCACAGTACTCATAAAGAAAAAAACAATGAAGACAGGGTTAACATAGTTTATATAACCTAGCAAAATGGATACAATCAAAAACACCGACAATATATGCAAAAGGGTGTTGACAGGCTTTTTCCCTAGTACGGTAACCAGCGACGGGAGGTCTGACTTTGAATCAAAGTCCTCATCATACATAGAAAATACCAACAGATTGTACAGAACGATTGTAAAAAATATAACACCACAGAGTAAAAAAGAAGTGCCATAATCGCCCTGATATATACTGAGCGGAGCTAACATTACCCCTAACGTATAAATAGTGGCAATAACCACCTCCTTATGAACGAGCCATTTAATTTTTAAAAGATGAATGGTGGCTAGATAGGCCAGTACGCCGCATGCCAGAGTAGCTCCCCAAAGAACTGTAGTGGGCGGTATAAAGAATAAGAGTATGGCCGAAAATAAGATACATGCTACTAAAAGCCAGCTAAGCAAGCTTCCCCTCCTATTATGAAAACGGTGCCTGTCACTTTGTAGAGCATCTTTTTTATACCTGCCATCCATTAGCCTGTCAAAGGTGTAAATCGACCAAATAGTAAATCCAAGTAATGAAAGTGCAGCCCAACTTACTTCAACATCCAAAAGGCGTGCGAAGGCCATTGAACATATTACCGCCCCGGCAACAACATCTAAATTAAGGAGATTAAAATAGCGATAAATTGCAAGGAAAAACATCTAACAAAATGGGCTTCAGAGGCATTATCAAAGTAAATCAAAAAACTCAAAATAGAATATTAGGTTAAAGCTTTTCTAATATTTATTATCTTCACAATGCATTGTCTAACTATAAAAACCGGCCTTATGAAACGAATAGTACTCCCTCTTATATTTGTTTTTAGCTTTTCATCTCTCTTGGCTCAACCTTCTTATTCACTAAGAACTTATAAGGTTCAAGGTGGCAAAAAAACTAACTTTTACCTGAGAGAATCTAAAAATTTAATCAAGAAGTTAAGATACAATGAGGCCGTGCTAAACGCCGCTACGGCATTAAAAAATGCCGAGAAGAAAAGACAATTCTCCGAGGCACAGGATAGGCTCAATAATTCTTACGATCTAGCTATGGAAGGTAATTTAACCAGAATTGAAGAGCTAAAAGAGAGTACGGCAACTTTCGAGGGCGATTACACTGTAACTAATTTTTCCGAACTCATCCGCCTTTACACGACCATGAATGCTATCAATGATCTGCTTACCAGTATTCCTAAAAAGTCATTGAAACCTGCGAAGAAAAAAGACCCAGGTTTCACTTTTGATGCTGTAGATTATACCAAGGATTTAGAAGATACGAGAATTGCATTTGAAAAATCAAAAGAAGAAGCTGCCGCCATGCACTACACTAAGGGCAGAGAGTTGGAGAACAGCGAAAGCAAGTCGGAACTGCGAAGATGCGCTAAACATTTCAGATGGGCCAATGATTATGCACCTGACTACCGAGATGCAACTGAGAGGTATGAAAATGCCAAGAAGTTAGCTACCACCCGTATGGGTGTCAATAAATTCGAAATGTCAGCTTCATCAGAATATGGCGATGTGGCGGCAAGACTCACTGAGCAGCTTTTAAGCAACTTAGCCACTAAAGCCAGAAAACTTGAGTTTTTCGAAGTCATGGACAGAGACCAACTTGATGAAGTTATCAGAGAGCAGGAGCTTTCATTATCAGGGCTACTAGATGAGAGTACTACTGCCGATATAGGCGAAATCAAGGGGGTAGATGTAATACTGGTAGGAAACATAACGGAAAGTATCGTGGATAGACAAGAATCCGGTCCTTCCGAAAAAAGCTATACCAAGGAAGTAGTTCTCAGGAAAGTAAAGTATACAGATGATGATGGCAAGGAAAAAACGCGTGAAATTAAAGGGGATGTAACTGCGGTGGCCAAAATTTATTCCAAGAGCGCGGAGGCCACAGTAGGGTGTACCTATAAAGTTATAGATATTCAGACCGGAGAGATCTTGGAATCAGGTTCTACCACGGGCGCCGACACCTGGCAGTTCAGATGGATCGGAAGTTTCAGAGGGGATAAACGGGCTTTACCCACCATGCCTCGGGAAGAACGCAAGTATCCTAGTATCAGTAAAATGACCAACAATGCTTCTACGGTTGCCTCTGATAAAGTATATAAAGGCTTGACGTCCTACCTTTCCAAGGTCGGGCTTTAACCTCCAAATTCAAGCTTGTATGACAAATCATTAGCAATCATTTTCTTGGCTTTTTCGTAGGCTTTTGCATCGGCTCTGTTAAAATCTGATCCACCACCTTTTACGTTTGAAACAGAATATTTGTAAATTTCTTTACCGGTTTTCAAATCCTTCATAGAAACAGTGGCGTCCAAATAGCTGAAAAAAGCAATATTATTCCTTTGACCTTCTCTTGTGGCAGCTTCAATCTCAACAGAGTAGTCTGCTTCTTCTTTATTGTTCACAAATTGGTAGTCAAGCCCGGCCAACTCTTTCTTGATCGATGGGGATAAAATTGGAATGGTTCGTTGCTCACCAAGGCTCAGCTCAGTAGATTGAACATATACGGTAGGCGCAATTATTTGTATTTTATTCTCCAGAATGTACGGTGGATGGTCGAGCATGACTTTTTGATAAAAATCCAATGTAGGTGAAACATCAAGCAGGGCAACCACATCTATTGCCGTGCTTAACACAAAGTCACCGCTTCTGGGAAGTTGATCCGTGTTGAGCATTAATGACGCTTTTCCATATTTATCTGAAAGAATACTGGTTTCGAATTCCACTTTCTCGTCACGCTTTATGGTGAACTTCAAGGGAATATCACCTAAGAGTTCATCATCATAATTTACAGCAATCTCAATTGGATAATCAAAGAGGTCAACCTTCTTGATCACATAGGCGGATGTAGCGTTCATAAGCTTGATGGAGGACAATGACTTTATGTATTCGAAATTTTTAGGTAAGAAACTCACTTCTCCCAATTGCAAAACATCCATAGGAATTTTCACACTGATACCTGCTAAAGCCGTTCCACCAGCATCCACAAGATTTGCGGTTACCGTTGCCACATCATTAGACTCCGAAAATGTTCCCGTATACGTTAATCGGCATTCTGATTCGGCCAACTGAGCGGCACCAAGCTCTCCAAGTAAATTCAAGGATTTTGTTTTCAGCTCAATTGAAAAGTCACTCTCTTTCTTAGAGTCTACATAGTGCACTGCACCATCGCAGAGGTTAACCGGATCTTCGCCTAGCTGCAATTGCAACTGATAGCTGATATAACTTGCCAACTCTGCAATTTTTAATTTTCCTGATGTCAACGCCTGATCAGTTAGCTCTGCCACCGCTAATCTCATCTCCCTGATTTTCTGAAAATCAATTCTACTTTCTTGGGATAGAGCCAATAGTACAATTGCTGCTTCATTAATCTCATTTAGCTTTACCTGAGATTTGTAAAGAAGTTCAATCACTATATCCTTTCTTGCAGCATTCAAGGCTTCAGTAGCCCTGTTAATGTTTTGATCTATTTCCGAAGTGCCTACCCTCATGATATCCAGGTTATAATCCACCAACTCCTGTACGCTCACATATGAGAAGGAAAAAGCGAGCTTCTTTTTTTTGTTATAGTAGTTTTCAAATTTCAGACCTACTAATTCTGCCTCTGATGATGATATTGATGTTTGATCGAGCATTTGTGTAGCCTCTGTATTTACGATCGAAATATTCATCTCCGTTTCAGCCTTGACATCCACTTTTATGGATTCTATTATCTGATTGCGCGAGAGCTGATTTAGCTGGCCATAGATATCTGCAAGGCTTTGTTTTTTACCTACAAGCTCGGAGCTAAGGCCTGTCAGGTAACTTTCTGCAGGATAGCGTGACTGACGCTGGTAGGGATCAAGCCAGCCTGGTGCATCTTTTTGACCATAAAGCTGACCGAGAAGTAAACTGAACAGAATGAGAGACCAAAGGCGTTTCATAGGCTTATCAATTAAAATGGGCTCAGGTAGTAACCTGAGCCCACTATTTTAAAGGAGATAAATCAAAAATTAAAATTTCAAGAGCTTCTCTAACTTCTCATGTGCCAGATTGGTCTCCGATTCAAGTTTTTCACTCAATGTTTTTCGCGCAACTTCCATTGCCTTTCTAGTATTGTAGGCCATTCTCACTGAAGCCTCCACATTTTTATTTTTCAATGTTCTATAGATCTCGAAAAGTGGCAAAGAGCGACCAAGTTCCTGCGCTATGATATTTTTAGAAGCAGCAACTGTTTTGGTAACTGAAGCAGCTTCTTCAGCGTTCAACTGCTGGTTAGAAACGCTATTTTCAATAAGCGCCGCTACCTGCGTAGAAATTGTACCCGCGAGCTCAAGCTTGGCTAGCTCGGTAGCCTGAAGCTTAGCTGCAGACTGGGTGTTGGCTACGGAATTACCTGACGCAACTATATATAAAGGAAAACCTTCTTCATCAACTTCATATTGACGCATCCAGGCGGTTTCTATTTGCTTGGCCATTGGCAGTGCACCAGGTGCAACTGCGTAGCCCTGTTTTTTAAACCTCTTGGCTTCTTTTCGGGCTTCTTTTACAGCCTTTTTCTTAATCTCTTTCTTTAGTGGCTTTTTGTTGACTTGAGCCTCGGCAGGAGCGTAAGCTACTACCGAGCAAACCAATGCAAGCATTACAATTCGAATAGTTTTCATAAGTATCAATTTTTATTCTTTGGTTAATGTCTGTCTGATCTTTCGACTTTGTCTAAATGTTCATAAATATAGCAAATGCTTAATTACAATCATTGGATTTGCGAAATACAATGATTATGCCATTTATGCACCAGCGGAACAGTAAAACGAAGTCCGTTAGCTTAAGGTATGCTCTATAAAGAGGCTGATCATTGAATTTACTCAATACTAAATTCAATACTTGATACTATTTGCCGGTTTGTTATGGCGCCTGTTTCAACGTCGAAGTTGGAAAGTAAAGTGTTCCCGGAAACATCCTCTAACCTGGGATCAACCTTGAGAATATAGTCACCTGCCCCCCAGGGATATTCAGGTATAAAAGAATGGAAAAAAGTACCTAAACTCCAGTTTCCCGGAACGATACCCTCTTCACTGTAAACCTTGACCATTCTGCGTATAAGCGCCTGGTCTAACATACGGCCCGTTTTCAAGGCCAATGCCTCTTTGGTTTGCGCATACGGGATATTAACCGCCCATTCTTCAATATTTATGCTGTTTCTTTCAGCTTTATCAATGAAAAATGTTTTGCTGAAACGCTGCTTTAAAGGTCTTCCCTGACCGTCAACCCAGCCCTGTGAAAGTTCAATGGTATAGGTCTCCTTTTCTTTGAAAATTTCACCTTTACTCATATTCGGGCCTACACCACGTTTTATTCTTCCCGGATGGAAGAGTAAGGTTAACCTTGTTCTACTTTCATCCCAAAGTCCCTCAGGAATTTCCACAAAGGGCTCAGTCAATGGCTCCCCCTTGCTATCAGTAACCTTAATGTGATCATACGGATCGTCAAGCCCCATAGCATTTGAGAAATACACATAACAACGAAGTACGTTACTGGGCAGGGTATCTGCGGTTGGGAAAAAAGAGGTTATATACGTTAGATTGTCGGCCATTGAATCAAACGCTAACTCGAACACCTCCAAACCACTTTTGCCACCAGGCAGATCACTAATTCTGTTTAATGCATCAAAGTCAATAAAAGCGGTATGAACAAGCTTAGGATCAGGAAGAAACCTTGGCTTAAATGTGAATACACTATCTGATATCATGTATTTACCCAGTATGTTGAAACTGGAATTTTTGACCCGGACATAGAAGAGTGAGGTATACTCTTCCTGTTTCAGGCTTTTCAAGCTATGCAATAAGCGGCTATCTAAACCTGACAGGTTAAATGTTCCATATTCTTGCGACTGTTTATTAGTTTCAACAGTTACATGTTGGCCATAGACTGCCGCAAATGAAATATAGAGCTGTATAAATAGTAAGTGCCTGATAATTCGGATTATGGAACGAGCCTTTCTTTAGACAATGAAACAAGTGCCAGCTTGCCACTGGGTAGGCGCTGTGTAGCGATCAAAAACTTCTCATTTAAATCGTCTAGCTGCTGCATGCCTGAGCCCGATCTCGGGGTATACTTAACGCCAGCCATATAACCCGGAACTTCTTCCGTAATCGCCCCTTCATAGCTATTCACATCATCAGGATCGAAGATCAATAGTGGCAGCTGGCTATTGGTCATCAAAATGTAATCCTTACCCTGGTTCTTATAAGGAACCATATCAAGCGGATAGTTTCCGGAACCAAACTCAGCTACGGTGCGGCCTTTAATATGCTGTCCGTCTTCAAAGCTGGAGGCCTCGAATGTTACTAATGGCGTGCATAGGTAAGCCGCAATAATATGTTCTTTGTTATTAAAATCGTAGGGAACAAAGGTACGGATAGGAGCATGTGTTTCATACTTACCATGTGCCCCGTGAAATATCTCTAAGGTAGAAGCCGATATTTCATTTTTAAATGGAAAGGAAGCCACCCACATGGAGGCGGCAAATTCTTCGTTAGAAAGACCGGCAATGTAGAGCTTTCCATTGTTGTATTTCAATCCGGTGATCGCATCTACACGAGTAGTTACTCCTTTTTTCCATCGATGATTTGTACCTTCATCGACAGGATTAGGCAGTTTGATCATACTGTAAGATACATTTTCAAGAGACGCCTCAGAAATCTCACCTTTAGGGTTTATCGTAAGTAAAATGTCTGCCGCAGCCAAGTCGTTAGGCAATTGCCACTTTGATGTCCATGCGGCACGCCCCCTGGAAACACTTAGATATACATTCTGAGAGATGGGATTAACCGCCAGATCATGGATAAGTACATTGTCTGTACTGGTACCTAAAATACCGGCTACCTGGCCTTCCAGGTCCCCAATATTAACACCTTCAAGGTTATCGGTTTGTTCATTGTCTCCCAGGTCAACGGCATAAACAGCCCCTCCGTAAGAATCGCCAATGAACAAGATCCCATCCTTATTGAATTCCAATGTACCTATCGACTTGATGGGTAGCTTACCTTCAGTTTGGGCGTATGAAGAAAATGAAATAACTACAAGGCATAAATAAAGCAGATAACGCATGATTTGGATAGGTTGATTTATAGATATGAAGTTACTAATTCAGATCCATTATCAGCGAATAACTTCTATTAACAGCATAAATCGGTGGCTAGACGACAGAAAAACTTACTCACTTCTTAAAGAATTGACAGGATTCGCCACCGCTGCCTTTAATGTATGGAATCCTACGGTCAACAAAGTAATTAAAACGGCTAAAGCCGCTGATAATAAGAATGTAGGCGCCTCTCTGGTAAGTTCTATTTTATAAGCAAAAGATTGCAACCAATTGTCCATGAAGTAGTAAGCCACCGGGAAAGCAATGATAGTAGCGATCATTACTAAAATTAAAAACTCCTTGGAAATCAAAAAAACAATCATTTTCAAGTTTGCCCCGAGCACTTTTCTAATACCAATTTCCTTGGTTCGTTGCTCTGTGGTAAAAGAGGTTAGTCCGAGAAGTCCCAGGCAAGCGATGATTATAGTTAATGTTGAGAATATGGTAAATATAGTTCCTCTTCGTTCATCAGCGGCGTATTGGGAATCAAAATCCTGGTCAAGAAATTGATATTCAAAAGGTTGATTTGAGAATGTATTATCCCATGAATCTTCAACCCTGGCAACCAACGAATTAATATCTTCGCCATCCATTTTAATGAAAGTGAAATAATTATTCTTGCTAAACATGATCATTAATGGCTCTATTTCATCGTATAACGAATTCTGATGGTAGTCTTTTACGACGCCAATTACGCGCTTCGTATAAACAGTATCGCGCGCCGGAATATCAAACCTTTTCCCAAGTGGTTCGTCCCACGCCATTCTATCTACCATAGCTTCATTCACCAAAACCGCCGCAATTGTATCTGATAAAATATCTCTGGAAAAGTCCCTGCCTTCTATCACTTCCATGCCCATAGTAGATACAAAATCAAAATCCGCATTGTAAAAATCAATCCCTTTTTCAAGCATCTCCCCGTCATTGGATTCGACATTAAAAATTACTTTCCCCACATTGTTTCCAGGACTGGAAGAAGCAGACGCCACATTGACGATACCAGGTTGCTGTATCAAACTGTTCCTCAGTACTCCGAGTTTATTTCTAAGATCACGTGAGGGTAATTCAAGCCGGAGCATCTGGTCCTTGCTAAAGCCCAAATCCTTGTTTCTTAAGAAATTTAGCTGATCATAAACCACTAAAGTGGAAATAAGCATGAAAATGGATATCGCAAATTGGAATATCACAAGCCCCTTTCTGATAAGACCGCCCCCCTCCTTAGAAGAAACCCGACCTTTTAATACCTCAGCCGGGTTGAAATTGGAAAGGTAAAACGCAGGATAACTGCCCCCTACCACCCCGGTGAGTACAATTATTGCCAATAGAATAAATATCACTTCTTGAGAGAAAAGGTTTGACAGCTCAATACTTTTATTTGCCAAATCGTTGAAATAAGGGAGTATCAGAAATATGGCTGCCAGGCTGATCAGTAGCGCCAAAAGCGCTAATAGTATTGATTCGGTAAGAAATTGTTTGATTAGCTGCGCTTTGAGCGAACCCATAACCTTTCTTATACCTACTTCTTTAGCTCTCTTAAATGAACGGGCAGTGGCCAGATTCATGTAGTTTATACTAGCTATTATGAGCATAAAAGCGGCAACTATTGAGAATATGTAGATGTATGAAATATCACCACCTTTTTCAGCTTCATCCTGAATTTTAGAATATAGGTGGATGTCAGTGATTCTTTGAAGTTCATAATTTATGGTAATCCCAAACTGTTCAAATATTGGATTAACCCGCTGTGAAATTATACTGTCCAGGTTAGGTCGAAATTCAAGCGGAGAATAGCCATCCGGAAATTGCACATAGGTAAATACGCCAAAATTTCCCCAGCTTCCTTGATAGGAGGGCGCACTATTTCTGGATATTAATGCATCAAAGCTAAAATGTGAATTGTCAGGAACATCTTCAATGATCCCGGTAATCTTATATTGGTCATTTTCCGGGTCGGTAAGCGCTTTGCCCAAACAATCGGCGCTCCCAAAGTACTTAATGGCCATAGACTCAGTCAACACAATGGAATAGGGATTGTCAAGCGCTGTTTCCTTATCACCCTGCAGGAATTTATAGGAGAACATTTCAAAAACTGTAGAATCAGCAAGGTAGAATTCTTCTTCGTTGAAGGACTTGTCTTCATAAGTATAGAGTGTCCTTCCCGTACCGAAAAATCTTACTGCATTGGTAATTTCAGCGTGATTGTCACGAAGTTCATCGGCAAGTGGTATTTGCGCCACAGCCCATGTAAAGGCGTTGTCAGGTTCTTTTATGTTGGAAACTACACGATAAATATTCTCTGCATTTTTATGGTACTTGTCATAACTCAATTCATCAAGTACATAAAGTGTTAAAAATAAGCTACAGGTAATGCCAATGGACAGACCAAGCAAATTGATAAGGCTATAGCCTTTTTCCTTTAGAATATTTCGGAAAGCAATGGTAACGAGATTTTTGAGCATGATAGTGAGTTTGACCTTAGTGTAAGGTAACCAAAAAAATCCCTGGTTTTACCAACTTTACACAAGTGGTATTTTTATAGAATCGAAACGGTATAATCATGTATTGAAGTGCGAGAGTCCATATCCTTTTTCCTAAATACCTACTTACCAAACCTCACCCCTGTCTTGAATACTACAGGACTCGCATAGACACCGTCTCTGTTTTCATGTAGGAAGTTATAGGTGATGATGGTTTGGAACTGAAGCCACTTACTTATGGTGAATTCCCGGCCTAGACCCAGCAACAAATTTTGTGTCCATTGGCGTTCGGACTGATCCTGCACTACTACTTCACGGCTTATGTTCTCCCCTCCAGGTAACCGAAGAAGTTTTTGAAGGCTATATGCCTTGCATAAATTCTGTAACCGTAGGTACGTTCATCACCTTTATTTACTCCCCGTTTACCGGCTTCCAATTGGGACCTGTACATGGCCGTGGCGCCCAGTTCAAAAAGCGTATTTATACGATAGCCTACCGCAGGTGACAGGTCTAATTGTACCGGATTGGTTCGGCTGATGTTAACATTCCCACCGAAGGTGAGGCGCTTTGCTAACGGCTCATCTTGGAGAGAGGTGCGTTTCTTTGCCGTGCTTAAGTCGTTGCTGTTGGGCACATAACTGTATTTGCGTTTGAGGTCTCCCATTTTCCCTTGCACCTGTTGGATCTCTTCGGCGTGCCTGGCAATAAATTCTTGTCATTTTAGATTTCATCTGCTGTTGGGCCTGATGGAGGTATGCTTGCTGTTCCAGGGATTTGGCAATCGATTCTTTATTTAATGAGTCCAGGGGTATGTTTTGAATTTCGAACTCTAATTCACCGGACAATTCTTTGTGAAGCCGATCTGCACTTTTTTGTCTGGTATTTTTTATTGCTTTACCGGCTTTGAACTATTGATGGCAGCGGCTTCCTGCATATGCTGAAAACCCGGAAGAGCGCTGATGCTATCTTTGAGTACACCCTTGAGCTTTTGTTCGAGTTGTGCTTTTTTAAGATCTTTTTTTAATGCCGTTTGATGAGTCTGGCTAGCTTGGCGCTATCGGTAATGGTCACGAGACGAGCTTTATGTTTGTCGGTAAGCATTTGGGCTTCGCCTGTTACAGCAGGCAGGATAAAAAAACTCATGGTATGTTTCTTTCTATGGTTTTTATGTCTACGGCAATTACGACCACAGCTAGAAGTTTGAATATTATGATCATTCCAATATCTGATCAAAGGCCACAAAGACCAAAAACACAAGTATTATAATTTTTACTATCATGTACAATGCTTTATGAATAGGTAACTTTTTTGCCAAAAGGTAAACATCTATTGGTTATTTGTTATTTGGTGGAAAAAGTAATCATCTTAATGAAGTCATTCCTCGCGTCACCGCACTACAAATGCTGACGTTTTGGTTTCGGCCCTAGTTGTATAAACGAGGACCAGGTCTGGCCAGATCACGTTAGAAAGTAAGTAGCATCGGTATTGCTTTTTTAATTCAGACATTATCTAACTACAGCCGCTCGGTTATGCCGAGTGGCTATTATTCGCGGTTTTCGTTTGCTCACTTTATCTTATCTCGGCTCAATAAAGTTTTTTTATCAATGGTCACATTTAATCTGGCTCTCCATATTCGCCACTAGACAAAGTCGACTGTGGGATACTGAACTAATGGATGAAGACACCCGAGACGAGCTGTTCTTTCATATAGACAACATGATCCAGAAATCAATACTCAATAGACTTTTTCTTAATCAGTCGTGAGGTACTAAAAGAAGCTCAGAGTGCTTTTCAAGTCACTCTGAGAAGGTGCAGGGTTAACTTAACCAAGTCCGTAGGTTAGGTTTGGCACACATTAAACGAGTTACAAAGTCTCGATTTACATTGTTTAATACAAGTTACGCTATCGCTAAA
>ERZ1740070.73-NODE-73-length-78796-cov-7.190612_pt1 | contig 78796 bp, 77 predicted proteins | sample MGYA00581734_ERZ1740070 | MGnify/ENA primary metagenome ERZ1740070 (study PRJEB43018, sample SAMN04849744) | marine metagenome | isolation source: floating plastic debris | place: Pacific Ocean | collected 2008-09-01 | study: EMG produced TPA metagenomics assembly... | reverse complement strand
CGCTGCCGTTGATTATGATTCACGGACATACGATATCTATGGGCTTGGGGGTATCTTGGGCCTCAGCCTGCGGGCACTGGCTATGCAAACGCTTCGACCTGCTCTAATGTGCCTACGTTTTTTAGGGTTAAGCTGCGGCAGGTACGTTTAATTAACCCGGCGAGAACCTTACCTGGCCCTACTTCAACAACAGTGTCTACATCGTGTTCCGGCAGACTCAAAGAAATCTCACGCCAGCGGACTGAACCGGTCATCTGGCGCATTAGTCGCTGCTTTAACACCTCTCCATCGGTGCTGGGGGCTGGGTCAACGTTTGATAGAACCGGCATAGTTGCCGTCTTAAAAGGTAAATCGGTCAAAATTTGGTCAAATTCATTGGCCGCAGGGGTCATTAGTGGAGAGTGAAATGCACCGCCAACGTTGAGTTTAACCGCTCGCTTAGATTTGACCTCGTTCATCACGGTTTCTACACCACTGGGGGTGCCCGATACGACAACCTGACCAGGGTTGTTATCGTTGGCCAACACCACACCCTCAGTAACCGCTAATTTGGCATCGAGGTCTTCACGGTCAAACCCCATCAGAGCAGCCATGGCTCCATCGGCAGCCTGAGACATAAGTTCTGCACGGCGCTTTACCAGACGCAATCCGGCTACAAAATCAAAAACCCCCGCTGCGTAAAGAGCGGAATACTCACCCAAACTATGGCCAGCGACCATATCTGGCTGTGTACCTTTGGTTTTAAGCAAATCGGCCAGGGCGCATTCAATTACGTAAAGACAGGGCTGGGTGTACAGGGTGTTAGCCAGCTGTGATTCGTCACCTTGGCAGAGGGTCAAGACAGACCACCCCAACACGTCACGAGCTTCAGCGAATTTATCTTTGGCCGCTTCAGCCAAATCAGCACCCATCCCAACAGCCTGGGAGCCTTGCCCAGGAAATACCCACACGGTCTTTGTCATTGTCATTAACGTAATTGTCCGTTTCTCACTGTCTCAGCAAATGACCAAATAGAAAAGTCTAGATGAGACAGCGAGCAAGCAGTGCCTACCCTAAGCCCCCCACTCAAGCAGGGCTGCACCCCAAGTAAGACCTGCACCAAAACCAGACATAGCAACTTTGTGACCAGGCTGAACGTTACCGGCACGCACCCATTCGTCTAGAGCAATGGGAATTGAGGCGGCTGAGGTATTGCCATGCTTAGCCATATTACTAACAACTCGATCGCTAGGCAGCTTTAAGCGCTTGGCAACAGCATCTAGAATCCGCTGATTGGCCTGGTGCAAAATCAGCCAGTCAATTTCATCAGCCGCCAAGCCTGCATGGAAGAGAGTTTTTTCTATAACTTCTGGTACACGACTAACTGCAAACCGATAGACTTCGCGACCGTTCATCGTAATGGCTTGAAAGGTACCCTTTTGGGTTGTCACCCCATCGGTTAAGGAAACAGATTCGGGGGTATAAGCCAGGTTTAAGCAGCCATTCATTGCGCCATCGCTGTGCATCTCAAAACCTAGCAGCCGGTCGCGATCGCACGCTTGCATCACCACAGCTCCAGCGCCATCGCCAAACAGCACACAGGTGGTGCGGTCTTGCCAGTCTACCCAGCGGCTAAGCAAATCAGCACCAATCACCACAACATTGCGGTAGACACCAGTACGAATAAACTGAGCCGCTGTCACAACACCAAACACAAACCCTGAACAGGCCGCTGTCAGGTCAAAGGCAACGGCTCTAGTGGCACCAATAGCCGCCTGCACCTGGCAGGCTGTACCAAACAAATCATCGGGTGTAGATGTGGCGAGAACAATTAGGTCAATCTCCTCAGGAGAGAGATTAGCCGCTGCGATCGCACCTCTAGCTGCTTGAGCAGCAAGCACTGTCAGGGACTCAGCCCCATTAGCGACGTGGCGCTGGTGAATGCCTGTGCGGGTAGAGATCCACTCGTCTGAGGTGTCAACCACAGTGCTGAGCATGTCATTACTCAACGCTGTTTCAACCTGAGCGCTACCGCTGCCAATAAAGGCCACACCATTTGCCATTAGTTTTTAATCTCCGTTGGTCACTGATGCAGCAACCTTTTGGTACTGCCCCTGGATATGCCCAATCACACCGTTATCGACCGCTTCTTTAGACAGTCGAATCGCATTAAAGATGGAAGGTGCATTAGAGCTACCGTGACTAATTACAGCCACGCCGTTAACTCCTAACAGTAAGGCACCACCATGCTCGGCATGATCAAGACGCTGCTTGATACGCTTTAGATTGCCTTTGAGAATTAGCACTCCCAGCTTTCCTAAAATACCGCGTGGCAGTTCCTCGCGGAGAATATTCATCGCGGCCTCGCCAACAGCTTCAGCAAACTTCAAAAGCACGTTGCCGACAAAGCCATCGCAGACAATCACATCAAAGCGGCCAGAGAGGACATCTCGCCCCTCAGCATTACCAACAAAGTTAATTAGGGCCGATTCACTCAGCGTTTGATGTACTTGAACCGCAACATCATTTCCTTTACTGGCCTCTTCACCAATGTTGAGCAAACCGACCCGAGGATTGTTAGCCCCAAAGGCATATTCAGAATAAACACTGCCCATGAGCGCAAACTGCTCTAAAAAGTTAGGTCGACAGTCAACATTGGCGCCCACATCCAAAATTAAAACAGGCTTACCAGCCACTACCGTTGGAAATACAGCACCAATAGCGGGACGATCAATCCCCTTAATACGGCCCAGCCGTAAAAGAGCAGCGGCCATGGCTGCCCCAGAGTGACCAGCAGACACCACAGCGTCAGCCCGCCCCTTCTTCACCATATCCATAGCGACATTAATGGATGCCTTCCGCTTTTTGCGCAGAGCACTTAGGGGTTCTTCATGCATCTCGATTGTGCCTTCAGAGGGCACAATCTCAATCCGACTTAAGCTGCCGGGGTCAGATACAGAAGCCCTGATTTGACCAGGGTCGCCCACAAGCAAGATCTCAACGTCTAGCTCTTCCTTTGCCCTAATAGCCCCAGCAACGATTTCGGCAGGTGCATAATCGCCCCCCATTGCATCAACTGCGATCCGCGCTTGAGTTAAGCCCATCGAATTGAATCTGTAGAAACTTTAAGAAATTCTATCAGACTGAAACCGGGTGAAAATTGACAACTGCGGTTTTCTCACCAAAGCTCAGTCCAAAGTTTCCAAATATTCCGACATTGATGCGGCCTTAGGATGTGTGCCCAGATACAAAGATTTTGAGTAGCCTAGTTTTTTGACCTGAGCTGACTATTCTTCGCCAGGCTCGACAATGCGCTGAAACAGGTAACCAGTGCCCCGTGCCGTCAAAATTAATTCAGGATTGCTGGGGTCATCCTCTAGCTTGGCACGCAATCTAGAGATATGGACATCCACCACGCGGGTATCCACATGACGCTCGGGGGTGTATCCCCAAACTTCTTGTAAAATTTCAGACCGAGAAAACGGCTCACCAGAGCGACTGACTAAAAGCTCTAGCAGACTAAATTCCATACCGGTTAACCGAATACGCTCGTCGCCTTTGTAAACCTGGCGTTTATTGGTATCGATGCGGATATTGTTGATGGTAATGACACCCGAGCTTGGAATACCCGATGTGCCTGTCTTTTCAACTCGACGCAGGACAGAGCGAATTCTGGCCTCTAACTCTTTAGGGGAGAACGGCTTAACGACATAGTCATCGGCACCCAGCTCTAGCCCCGTAATCCGGTCAGCCACGTCGCCAAGCGCTGTCAGCATAATGATAGGAATATCAGACTCTTTACGTAGCTCCTGACAGACACCATAGCCATCCAACTTGGGCATCATCACATCGAGTACCACTAAGTCAGGAATCTCATGCCGGAAGGTGTCCAATGCTTCTTCACCATCCGCCGCAGTGACGACATCATAGCCAATCATCGAAAGGCGGGTTTCTAGAATACGGCGAATACTTGCTTCGTCATCAACGACTAAGATTTTCTCTTTTACGCTTTCCAAAGTTTTTTGAACTCCTACATAATGGCGACGTCAGAAGACTTCGACCGTTAAAGGGAAAAGCTATTAAGCTATCCCTCAAAAACTAGCGACCTGATAATGTTTTGAGTATCTCAAATACAGGTCAAAACCCAGAAATTCAGGCATCTGTGATAAAGATCCCCAGGTTGAAGCTTTATTAGAGCTTGTTTAAGATAGCTAACATTATATTGCGTTTTTCAGCCTATCACCTTTTATTGACAAGGTTTTCAACGTTTCTTAAGGTTGTTCTCCACATATCAAATTTTGTGTAGCATATTACCGTTTTTTTTTCAGTTAACAAGGTTTACACAGATTTACTTAAAGTTTTTTTGTCTGTCATCAAGTGTGGCAAGGTGCGGCCTGCGGCAGAGATTCGAGGGTTTTGACCATCGTTTTGCACATAAAACCTGAAGAAAGTTAGAGTCGCTCCGAGCGGCCTGCTACTCTTTGGACATATAGTTCATATGTATCACAATTAGATATGGCTAAGGCTCGCTCCATTTACGTCTGCAATGAATGCGGGGCAGAATCACGGCAGTACTTTGGCAAATGTGCGGTCTGTGGCACCTGGAATTCTTTGGTTGAGCAGGTAGTTGAGCCCGTCGCCAGCCGTCCAGGACGTCGTAGCAGCGGCGGTAAACAGACCACGCATCAGCCACAGCGAGCTAAAACCTTTAGCCAGATTGCCGACCATCCTCAGGCTCGTATCGGCTCTGGCTATGGTGAGTTAGATCGGGTGCTGGGTGGGGGGATTGTGCCGGGCTCACTGGTGTTGGTCGGTGGTGACCCAGGTATTGGTAAATCAACACTGCTGTTACAAACGGCCAATCAGCTGGCTGATCGAGCAGCGGTTTTATATGTATGTGCAGAAGAGTCAGGACAACAGGTTAAATTGCGATCGCAACGCCTCGGCATCAATGTAGGTCAAGGGCAGCAGGGGGAAAAGGAAACGCCAGGGGAAAAAACCTCAACTCAAAACTCCCCAGAATCCTTATATCTCCTGCCTGAGACCGATCTCGAAACAATCCTCTCTGAGCTGGAATCTTTGCGGCCTCGGGTTGCCGTTATCGATAGTATCCAGGCGTTGTTTTATAACCAGCTCACCTCTGCACCGGGCTCAGTGTCCCAGGTGCGGGAATGCACATCAGCACTAATGCAGTTGGCAAAACGGCAGAATATTACTCTGTTTATTGTGGGGCATGTCACCAAAGAAGGTGCGATCGCAGGCCCCAAAGTTCTAGAACACTTAGTAGATACAGTGTTGTACTTTGAGGGCGATCGGTTTGCCAGTCATCGACTGCTGCGGTCGGTCAAAAATCGCTTTGGGGCAACCCACGAGCTGGGGGTATTTGAGATGGTCTCCCAGGGGTTAGAAGAAGTCGCCAACCCGTCGGCCTTGTTTATGGGCAATCGGGATGAACAAGTGCCGGGAATCTCGACTATTGTGGCCTGTGAGGGTTCACGCCCTTTGGTGGTTGAGCTGCAGTCACTGGTCAGTCCTACCAGCTATAGCTCACCGCGCCGTTCTGCAACAGGGATTGAATATAATCGCCTGCTGCAGATTTTGGCAGTGTTAGAAAAACGCGTTGGCATCCCCCTTTCAAAATTGGATGCCTATGTGGCCTCATCAGGCGGATTGAATGTGGGTGAACCGGCCGCTGACTTAGGGATTGCTATCGCCGTCGCCGCCAGCTTTCGCGATCGCATCGTCGATCCAGCGTCAGTGCTCATCGGCGAAGTGGGGTTAGGGGGGCAGGTGCGGCCTGTCTCTCAGATAGAACTCAGGCTCAAAGAAGCGGCCAAACTGGGATTTAAGCGAGCATTGATACCCAAAGGTCAGAAAATCACTGGATTGCCTATGGAGATCACCGAGGTGGGCAGAGTAGTAGATGCCATCTCAACTGCCCTCTCGTTTCAGGCTGACATGGACGAATAAGACCTTTGCTGCTGCCCCTATGACGGATTTATTTTCATTCCTCTCTCAACAGTTCAACCGTATATTTACAACCAAACTAATTGAGCTAGGCAACACTGAAATCACCCTAAGGCTGCTGGTCACGCTGTCCATCTGGCTGACACTGATTTTATTTGCGATTGGTCTAATCAAAAAGTTTCTCAAGCGACAGCTACTTGCCGGCATTGATGCAAATAACCGTGAAGCCATCGCCACTTTAGTGAGCTACGGGTTGGGTGCGATCGCAATTTTGGTGGCCATCCAAAATTCCGGCATTAACCTGCGTTCTTTAGGATTTATTTTGGGCGGCTTGGGGGTGGGTATTGGCTTTGGCCTACAGCACATAGCCGACGACTTTATTAGCGGCTTAATTATGCTGTTTGAGCGCACCCTCAAGGTAAATGACCTGATCGAACTAGACGACTATCGATTTCAAGGGCTGGTTGGTCGCATTATTGAAGTCAATCTTAGATCAACCATTATTCGCACCCTAGACGACGGCGATGTGGTTATCCCCAATAACCAGCTGGTCAAAAATCGAGTGCTTAACTGGAGCTACAACACCTCGATTGCCCGTCTTAAGATTCCAGTCGGTGTCTCCTACGATAGCGACCCGACTTTGGTAACTGAGCTGTTACTAAAATCTGCCTACATGGAACCCAGTGTCGCCAGTAGACCCATGCCCAAAGCCATGTTTTTAGCCTTTGGTGAAGATGCTCTGCAGTTTGAACTATGGGTTTGGGTGGATGTAAACAAGCGATTTATTATTCAAAGCTCACTTCATTTCAATATTGAGTACAACCTGCGGCAGCACAATGTAGAAATTGCCTTTCCCCAACGAGATGTCTGGATTCGCAACCTGCCCCCCCAGGGTGACGGCAGCGAAAAACCACCGTTTTTTAACCGGCAAATTGCTCTGCAGCATCGACCCAAAACATCCGTTCCAGCCAGCCTTAAAGATATGCTGCGCAACGTCAGCTATTTTGCCAACTTTAACGACTTAGAAATTCGCCAGCTGATTGAAATTGGCTACCGTCAGCGGAACCTGACTGGCAGCACACTTTTCCATGAGGGCGATGCTGGCAATGCGTTTTATATCGTGCTGGAGGGCAAGATCGATATTTTGGCAGAAAAGCTAAATCGCCACTTAGCAACCATCGAACCCGGCCACTTTTTTGGAGAAGTCGCCCTGCTTTTGGGGGTTCCCCGCACAGCCATGGCCCGCGCTGCAGAAGACACCCTGCTATTTGTGATTAACCAGCCAAGCTTTTCTGACCTATTGCGACGCTACCCTGAACTCTCTAATCAGGTTTTGCAGGCCATGGCCCAGCATCGAGATGAGCTAGCAAAACGTCAGCGTGAAATGCGCGCGCTAAACCTAGTGGACTCTAGTGAAGATGATGCTAACCCGGTAGTTTGGGCAAGAAATCGGCTAAAGCGCATGTTTGACCTTTAGCTTAGCGGCTCAGTTTAATCTTTGTGGTTACGTACCAGGGCCATTGGTAGTGTTCGGCAATCAGCCACATCACAATACCCGCATGGGCTAATAGAGTAATCAGCGTCCAAACAATTGAAAACTGATTGAATCCGTTACTGTCGATGGGCGGAAACATGTAGTTAGACACTGTCACCAGCAAAGCAGGCAAACAGGCAATGGCCAGAGCAAAACTCCAGACAACAGCAGTAACGTGACTGTCTGGACGGCGATTATATCGCCACCGCTCACCGGTCCAAAACCAAATCATTGGTTGGACGCTGTCTAACATACGGAGCGACTGTGTCTCTAAATTGGCATCAAAAATATGTCGGCAAAAGCTGCAGGCAAAAGCGTCGGTCAGCGTAATTACCGACAGCTCACCATGACCACACATTGGGCAAACGTAGGTGTCCCAATAGCTTAAGGTAGGCAACGAATTATCAGACGACAGATTCGCGGTCGACAAAGAGCGGAGCTGCTGGCTCATGAAACAGATACGAATAGGTTAACGTTTACCTAACGTATGCGTTTCTTATGGGTATAAATCGAATACGCTGTTTTTCTTAATACAACCCAGGCACTGAGCAATATCGCTTAACACAGTGTCCTAAACGCAGATATTAAAAAAACCTACTTGCACCCCATGGCCTTAAGCTGCAGTAGCAGAGCATCAGCTTCAGCCTGCAGGTGCAAAATTTCTACTTGAATATCAGGCTGGTATGGGTAAGACTTAAGCTCAGCCAAATAAATTTTCTTACCATCAGACGCTGGCTGAGTCTCGCGGCTAGGCGCGTCCGCATTTAGAGCAGACTCAGAAATCATCTTGGTTTGGGAAACAGTTTTCATAATTATGGCCGCTAGTAATAACTACTCAGCTAAGCAGCATGCGAATTTTAACCTAAAAGTTCCCAGCATAACTTCATCAAAAGATACCAATATTTAATCTGTCCCTAGATATTTCCTATATATGACGAATTAGCTAGTCCCTAATTCGTCCATTTAGAGTACTGTGATCGTCTACTAACAGGGGTTTTAGATACATAAGCAAATATACTCACAAAAGTATGCGTCCACTAGATCGGCTTGCCCATGTAGACTTTAGTGTGGATTGGTCAGCTGCATACTGGGTCCACTTGTCGACTGATAGCTATTCATTACCGTGACTTTCAGCTCAAATAATCTGTTAAGTAATCTCATCGGGAAGCTAACGCCCACAAGTCAACCTGCTGGTCCTCACAAGGGCTGGCCTGGTTTAATTGAAACCTATCGGTCCTATCTGCCGGTTACAGATGCCACTCCGGTTGTCACACTTCACGAAGGCAACACTCCACTCATTCCGGTCCCTGCGATCGCAGACCGCGTTGGCAAAAATGTCCGCGTCTTTATTAAATATGACGGTCTAAACCCCACTGGCAGCTTCAAAGATAGGGGGATGACCATGGCAATTTCCAAAGCTAAAGAAGCCGGGGCTGAAGCAGTAATCTGTGCCAGCACCGGGAATACATCAGCGGCGGCTGCCGCCTATGCCCGTCGAGGCAATATGCGAGCCTATGTGGTGATTCCAGATGGTTATGTAGCCGCCGGGAAATTAGCCCAGGCCCTGCTCTATGGGGCCGAAGTATTGGCAGTTCAGGGAAACTTTGACGATGCTTTAGATGCGGTCAAACAGCTGGCTAACGACTACCCTGTCACACTGGTTAACTCACTTAACCCCTATCGTCTTCAAGGGCAAAAAACAGCCGCTTTTGAGTTAGTAGACAGCCTTGGTGATGCCCCCGACTGGCTGTGCATTCCAGTCGGAAATGCCGGCAATATCTCAGCCTACTGGATGGGATTTTCTGAGTATTACAGCTATCGTCGCTGTACTAAACTGCCCAAGATGATGGGATTTCAAGCTGCAGGCGCCGCCCCCATGGTTAAGGGTGAAACGGTTAAATCGCCTGAAACAGTAGCGACGGCTATTCGTATCGGTAATCCAGCCAACCGAGATAAGGCGCTCAAAGTGCAGCGTGAAAGCGGCGGTGAGTTTAATGCTGTCACCGATGAGGAAATTGCTGAGGCCTACCGCTTACTATCTAGTGAAGAAGGTATTTTTTGTGAGCCAGCCAGCGCCGCATCTGTGGCAGGGTTGCTTAAAGTCAAGGAGCAGGTGCCCAGTGGGTCCACCGTTGTGTGTGTTCTGACAGGCAATGGCCTCAAGGATCCTGGAACTGCCATGGACTTAAATGTCAATCAGTTAAATGCGGGTCTGCCCAACGATATTAATAAGCTGGCTAGCATCATGGGCTTTTAGTTAGACAGCATTATGCAACCAAGTCTAGGTTCTGGAAATCAAGTCTAGGTTCTGGCAACCAAGTAAAGACAGTTGGCTAAATTCAGAACCTGGTTTGTGTTTATCTGTTTACAGAAAACTCAGGCTGAACATATTCAAGCTGTTTACTCATGGCCAAGACCTCCTTATGGGTTTAAGCACAAACTAGGAAAGTGCCGTAAAGCCAAGCAGTATGCCAGGAATTACAAAGAACACTGAGGCGATATAAAGAAATGCCAAATACTTACGCTCAGACGCAATATTTGCCAAGGCTTGCGCTCCTTGAATCGGTAGCTTGCACAAAAACGGAATGCCATAAATCACAACCACACCTAGAAAGTTATAGAGCATGTGGACCATGGCAATTTCCAGGGCGGGTACTGCTTCAGCACCGGATACGGCTGTAGCGGCTAACAGCGCTGTAATACAGGTGCCGATGTTAGCGCCGAGGGTAAAGGGATAAATTTGAGCCAGACCAAATACGCCTGCTCCTGCCAAAGGAATCATCAGACTGGTAGTCGTGGAAGAAGACTGCACCAGAATAGTGATTAGGGTACCCGCAACAATGCCCGCGATGGGGCCACGGCCAATGGCGACGTGCAAAATCTCCTTAGCTTTGCCCACCATCAAGGATTTGAGCAGCTTGCCGATAAAGGCAATGGTGAGAAAGATTAGACCAATCCCTAGCAGAATTAGCAAAATGCTATCAAAGGGTGCAGGCAGCACATGGGTAATATTTTTGAACACTGTGACTAGCGGTGCAGTGGCCGCCTTAACCACGTTCAGATTTTTGATGCTCATGGAGCCGCCACCGGCAACAGCATTCGCAATGACGAGGCCCATTCTCTCCAGCGGGTGGAATAGAATTTCTAAAGGCAAGAAAATTACGACACTGAGAAGGTTAAAAAAGTCGTGGACAGTAGCGGCTGCAAACGCTTTCTTAAATTCGTTTTTATCACCCACATGGCCCAGACTCACCAAAGTATTGGTAATTGTTGTGCCGATGTTGGCACCCATCACCATGGGCACAGCGGTTGCCACCGGCAAACCACCCGCGACTAATCCCACAATAATTGAGGTAACGGTGCTGGATGATTGAATTAGGGCAGTGGCAACTGTGCCAACAATAAGACCTAAAAATGGGTTAGTTGCAAAGGCAAATAGCTCTTGAGCCTGGTCGCCTGTGGCGGCCTTAAAGCCAGAACCAATCATGCCAACTGCAACAATTAGCAGATACACCAAAAAGACAACGCTGCTCCACTGTATGACTAAATTCTTTTGAGGTTGACTCTGTTCTGATACTTGACTCACAGATCCGTTCCTCTGTACACAGATTAGTAAAGATAGGTAGCCTTAATCACATCGGTGACAACTCACGGTCAGATGCTTTTTATTGCATCTGTCACGTTAGTTGGGACAATCGATATCCCTGAAAGCCCCAAATTACAACAGCTAACCTGACTAGCAATCGACGAATGCATCCGTCGATTGCTAGTCAACACCCTGAAAATGCCTGCACAGAAACAACCCTGACGTTAATATTGGGTACCTAAACAGATGCTTTCTAGATCAAACCCCATAGGCGCTAGATATACACTCGCACCTAAAAGCAACATAGAGAAACAGAGTAAATATTCAGTTACGAATAGGTTAACGGAGATTTAATGAGTTCTGAAAGCGTTATCACTGCTCAGGTTCGTTTTTGGAAGATTTTTGATCTTTTGCCAGCAAATCAATGGTGTCTCCAAGGGCAGACGTCAAACTCTGCCGAGTTTCTTCGTGAGCGGTTTGTTCAGCTTTGAGAGTATTCGATAGCTGCTCACATAGTTTTAGGGTACTGACGAGCTGCGATCGCAGCTCATCTGTAGAGTCAACCTGTGTGACCTGGGCTAGCTTCTGTTCCAAATCCCTGGACACCTCACCATCCACGGGTGTCTGCTTAAAAATTTCTAACTCATTGGCCAATGCCCGAATCCGTCGCTGGCTGCGTTCCGAATCATTACGACGCTGTTCAGACTCTGATTCATATAGCCTGCGCCAATTAGCAGCACTCGCATAGGCCTGATCGCGTTCTTGACCTAACGTTTTTAACTGCTGCTGTAACGATTGAATCTCCGCTAGCCACTGGGATACTTCATTGACCATGGGCGCTGTCCGTAACGGTTGATTAACGTTTAGAATATAGCCTTTTCTACAAAAGCGAAAACACAATTATCAGGTTTTGACAAAAAAGGCAGCGCAATGCGCTGCCTTAAAAACTAATTAAATTTGAGGGCAACCCAATCCCCTATCCTAAAGCAGCCGCACCACCAACCACTTCCAAGATCTCCTGGGTAATGGCTGCCTGACGAGCCTTGTTATAGTCAAGAGTCAATGTCTTCACCAGTTCGCTAGCATTATCGCTAGCATTATTCATCGCTGTCATTCGAGCCGCCAGTTCACTAGCCGCTGACTCCTGCAGCGCCCGCAAAACCTGATTGTTTAGATATAGAGGCAATAATGCATCTAAGATCTGCACTGGGTCTTGCTCAAAAATCATGTCCTGAGGTAGCTGCACCTGCTGAGTTTCTACAGCAGAGCGCTCTACTCGAAACTGACCACCAAGGGTGGTCAACCGAAACATCTCATCTTCTTTATCTAGACCTTCAGGATCTAGGGGCAGAAGGGTTTGAGTTACGGGGCGAGAGCTAACCAAAGAGACAAACTTAGTGTAAATCAGCTCAACTCGATCAACTTCCTCCGACAAGAACAGAGAAAGTGCCTGGTCAGCAATTTTCGAAGCTTCTTCAGCTGTCGGAATCTGCTCTAAATTATCGAATTTAGAATTGATGGGATAATTACGATTCTGAAAATACTTAATTGCCTTACGGCCAACCAGAATCATTTGATAGCTGATACCATCTGCTTTGAGTTCCTTAGCACGGTTCTCAGCTCGGCGAATGATGTTGGCGTTGTAACCACCGCATAAACCGCGGTCAGCAGAAATAACAACTAACCCAACACTGGTGACATCGCGCTGCTGCAGCAGAGGCAGGTTTGCGTCTTCAAACTTTAGACGAGTTTGAAGACCGTAAAATACCTGAGCTAGGCGATCAGCAAAAGGACGGGTCGCTTCAACTTGTTCCTGGGCACGACGCACTTTGGCCGCTGCCACCAGACGCATTGCTTCGGTAATTTTACGGGTATTTTTGACCGACTTAATGCGGTCACGAATGAATTTGAGATTAGGCATATGCGTTGTTCCTGGCTTAATGTCCCCAAATTAGCTAGTCAGTAAGTCATTGGGGACATTACCAATCTCCTCCTATGCGGCCATGAAGGACTGCTTGCACTCAGCAATCGCTTCGTTCGTCAGTTCCTTAACTTTGTCAGTTAGCTTCTTGCCTTCATTGATTTCCTTAACCAATTCTGGCTTGCTGGTGTTGATGTAGTTGCACAACTCAACCACCATAGGCGCAACCTTATCAACAGGAACATCATCAAACAGACCGTTAATACCGCCATATACGACGACCACCTGCTCGTGTAGAGCACGGGGAGAGTATTGAGCCTGTTTTAGCAGCTCACGCAGACGAACACCGCGTGCAAGCTGTGCCTGAGTTGCAGCATCCAGGTCAGATGCAAACTGAGCAAAGGCCTGAAGCTCATCAAACTGAGCCAGCTCAAGCTTTAACTTACCGGCCACCTTCTTCATCACCTTGGTCTGGGCAGCCCCCCCTACACGAGATACCGAGATACCGGCGTTAATGGCGGGGCGTAGACCAGAGTTAAATAGGTCAGAAGACAAGAAAATTTGACCGTCAGTAATGGAAATTACGTTGGTGGGAATGTAAGCAGAAACATCACCGGCCTGGGTTTCGATGATAGGTAGCGCAGTCATACTGCCTTCACCGAGTTCAGGGCTTAGCTTTGCCGCACGCTCTAGCAGGCGAGAGTGAATAAAGAATACGTCTCCGGGGTAGGCTTCACGACCGGGTGGACGACGCAGTAGCAAGGACATTTGGCGGTATGCCTGGGCTTGCTTGGAAAGGTCATCATAGATAACCAGTGTAGCCTTGCCCCTATACATAAAGTATTCAGCCAGCGCGGCACCTGTGTAGGGAGCCAAGAACTGCAGCGGAGCAGGGTCGTTGGCGTTGGCAGCTACCACAATGGTGTAATCCATTGCGCCGCGCTCTTCAAGAACGCCGACTACCTGAGCAACGGAAGCCGCCTTCTGACCGATGGCTACATAAACACAGACAACATCTTGGTCTGCCTGATTGAGAATGGTATCAATTGCGATCGCAGTCTTACCAGTTTGACGGTCACCAATGATTAACTCACGCTGACCACGACCAACAGGAATCATTGCATCAATCGCAGTAATACCAGTTTGCATGGGCTCATACACCGACTTCCGGGCAATAATGCCGGGCGCAGGTGCTTCCAACAAACGGTTCTCAGTGGTAGCAATGTCTCCCTTACCATCAACGGGACGAGCCAGTGCGTCTACCACACGACCCAGCATTGCTTCACCTACGGGTACCTCAGAGATCTTGCCCGTGGACTTAACGGAGCTGCCTTCCTTTAGGTTGCGGCCATCACCCATAAGTACCGCACCTACGTTGTCTTCTTCCAGGTTTAGGGCAATACCGATAGTGCCATCTTCAAACTCAAGCAGCTCACTGGCCATGGCCTGCTCTAGGCCATAGATGCGGGCGATACCGTCGCCTACCTGCAGTACAGTACCCACATTGGCTACTTTGACATCTTGGTCATACTGCTCAATCTGCTGCTTAATAATGCTACTGATTTCGTCAGGTCTGATGCTTACCATTGGAGTTGCTCTACTAACTCAGATATCAACAAAAAAATCACTTAAACTAACCACGCCTGATTGAAGTTCCCAACCTTAAAGCCAGGGTTCAACGCTAACATCGGGCACGATAGCGACCACCCGTGTCAAACAGCACTCAACTAAGCGCTGCCCAGCTGAATACCAATGCGTCGCAGTTGCCCACGCAGGCTAGCATCCACCACTTGGGAACCAACCTTAATAATGACGCCACCCAGCAAACTGGCATCTAACTCGGTGCTCAACTCAACCGCCCTTGCGCCAGTTATAGATATCACCCTCTGGCGAACTGAATCTTTCTGAGCGTCAGAAAGCTCAATCGCAGAGGAAACCTCAGCCAGAACAGTCTGATTGATTTCCCGAACCATCGCTTGAAACTGATTCAGGATCGGCATCAGCAAAGCAACACGACCACGATCCACCAGCAGCTGGACAAAATTCAGAAAACTCGAATTAACAGAGTCCCCTAAAACCTGCCTAACAACCGCCTTTTTGACATCAGCAGACGTAATCGGATTAGCCAAAAAATCAGCTAGCTCCTGGGACTCCGCCAAAAGCCCTAGCACTTCTCCAGCCAAACCATTGACTTCGTCAGTAGTTCCACTGTCTTGAGTGAGGGATAGAAGCGCACGAGCATAGGGCTCTGCAACTTCAGTAGTAACAATGCTCGCACTCATGACTCGCCTCCAAGCAGTGCAATACTTTGATCCACCAGCTTAGTCTGAACTGAATCGGTCAAAGCACCCGGCAAATCGGTCTCGACCTTAGCCAACGCCAACGCGGTAACCCGCTGTTTTAGCTCTCGCAACACACGATCTTGCTGACTAGCCAAATCCTGTTGAGCAGACGCCTTCATCCGTTCAACATCTTTCTCCGCCTGAGCCAACAAAGCCACTCGAGCTTTCTGAGCATTCTCCTCAGCTCCGGCCTTAATTTGCTCAGCCTGAGACTGGGCTTCCTTTAGATTCTTTTGCTGTGCAACCAGAGCAGCTGCCGCCTTCTTCTGGCGATCTTCAGCTCCCTGGATAGCAGCCTCAATGGCGCTGCGGCGTTCCGACAAAATGTTGCCGAGAAAACTGCTGCCAAAATAAACAAGCACGCCAATAATTATGACGAGGTTAATTAAATTTGTCTCCAGAATATCGAAGTTGAGACCAAAGCCACCTTCTTCCGAAGCAAGCAACCAGACTGTCTCCATATGCTCCATCCCAAACTGCGCCTGCCAACTGACTACTGCCAGTAGCGATTAACTCCCGCAAAAGAGCGCGCTTATCAGCACGCCCTAAAATAATTTCTATGCAGCGACCCCTAACAGCTTGCTCAATATCTGCTGACTCAGTGCGTCAACCTGCTGTTCAAGCACAGCCATAGCTGACTGCTTTTGAGCATCAAGTTCTTTTTGCACAGCCTCGCGCTGCGCCTGAGCCTCTTGCTGAGCAGATGCCATTGATTGAGCGCCTACTTTCTCAGCCTCTGCTTGAGCTTCCTCAATCAGCTGCTTAGCCCCACGTCTCGCACCAGAAAGAGCTTCCTCATACTCCTGAGCTAGCTTTTCTGCCTTAGCAAGACGCTCTTCAGCATCCGCTGTTGTCGAACGAACGTAGCCGTCCCGCTCGTCAATAGCGTTACCTAGAGGCTTGTAGAAAACCGCATTCAGAATGATGGCCAACAGAGCAAACTGCACAGCCATCAGGGGCAACGTTGCATCAAGGTCAAATAAACCACCAGCCTCCTCAGCTGCAGCTTCGACCGCAAATAGCATTACACCGGTTATCATCACGTCACTATGCCCAAATACTCTGGGACCGCCATAACAAAATACTTGCCATTGACCAGAGCAGATTCACCGAGAACAACTTTTTCACAACATTTCAAAGCAGTTAAAAAACGTGTCTCGACGTAGCGCCTGACCATGCCAAACAGAAAGCAGGGAGACAACGGTGTCACCTCCCTACGATCAAATCCCCTTAAGCAAAGGGATTAGCAAACAGAAGTACCAGTGCAACTACAAGGCCATAGATAGTCAGTGCTTCCATAAACGCCAAACTCAATAGCAGAGTTCCGCGGATCTTACCTTCTGCTTCGGGCTGACGAGCAATACCTTCAACGGCTTGACCAGCGGCATTACCTTGACCAATACCAGGGCCAATAGCTGCCAAACCAACAGCCAGAGCAGCAGCCAGTACAGAAGCAGCAGCAATAATTGGATCCATGATGTTCTTCCTTATCCTTAGATAGATATCAACAAACTAAGCAAGTCGCCCAATGAGGATTAACTCCTCTCAAAACCGTCAGAAGCTAGTTCAATCAGCTAGCTCTAACCAAGCAGGAGATGACCCAACGTCAAATCCCAACTGGATAACCCCTGAAGGCTATCCATGCTCTTCTCCACCGTGTCCCTCAATCGCCTCACCAATATAGGCCGCAGCAAGGGTGGCAAAAATCAAAGCCTGAATCGCACTTGTAAACAGTCCCAGCAGCATAACGGGCAGAGGAACAAACAAAGGTACAAGCAACACAAGCACAGCCACCACCAGCTCATCAGCCAAAATGTTTCCGAAAAGACGGAAGCTCAGCGAGAGAGGCTTAGTGAAATCTTCTAAAATGTTGATCGGCAACAAGATTGGAGTAGGTTCAATATACTTAGCGAAATAACCTAGTCCACGCTCCTTAAACCCGGCATAAAAATAAGCCAAGGAAGTTAGCAGTGCCAATGCAACAGTCGTATTAATGTCGTTCGTGGGTGCCGCCAACTCACTAGCCGGGATGTGAAGCAGCTTCCAAGGCACCAGAGCACCTGACCAGTTGGAAACGAAGATGAACAGAAACAGCGTTCCCACAAAAGGAACCCAAGGCCGATACTCCTTCTCTCCAATTTGGTCCTTGGCGAGATCTCGGATAAATTCGAGAGCAAACTCCATCAGGTTTTGTAAACCAGAGGGGACACGCTCAACCTTGCTAGAGGCTAAAACGGAAACCAATATCAGTACGGCGGCAACAAACCAGGTAGTAACAAATACCTGACCGTGGACTTTAAGACCACCAAGGTGCCAATACCAGTGCTGACCGACTTCCAGCTCAGCCAATAGAGAAAATGGGAAATTAAATGCGTTCAACATCTCCGTCCAGAATCTTAATTTTTTTCGCAGATGCTCACGGAAACACGAAAATGCCTTTATCCTTGAGCCATCGACTCAGGCACAACCGATGTCCAAAGCGTGTAGGCAATTAACGCGGCCTTGTAGGTAAGAAAGCCTAAGAAAACAGGCACTATCTCTAGTTGTTGGTACTGAGTTGCAAAAACAATCAGCCCAATAAAGATCGCTAGGCGACCACTACCTAATTTTCTTCGCTCACGCCCTATTTCAGCAACGCTCTTTGCCAGCATTCTTAAGTAAACCACACCGACGCACGCCCCTAGCAAATAATTCAGGGCTATGTGGCGGGAGTAAGCAAGCCAAACAGAGACGAATATAAAAGCCGTAAACCCCAGGGTCACCAACAACAAATTTTGCTGGAGACGGAAATAATCTCCCATGGCTTGATCAGAAGCAGGGGGGAGTTCTGCGGCAATGTCTGCCGACTCTTGAGTTTGGGCCTCAACGGCTTCTTCAGGAGAAGTCACAGGTGATTTAAATACGTAGAAGCCATGGCTAAACATATTGACAGCAATCACTTGCGCCAGTTGCTAAGCCATGGCTGATCATATCACGGCATTAATACCTATTGATGGTATTTGGTTAGGTCTTTGTTAGGTTAGGGGTGCCCCGGTATCACAGGCGACAGAACTACTAGCTGACGTCGCTGTAGCGATCGCACCTGATCCAGCGTTAGTTCTGTATCGTCAATTAGCTCTGCCACTCTCTGGCCCTGGGTTATACCAGGCTCTGCGCACTGGTTCAAAAAGGCATACTCAGCATCCGTAACCGTGGCCAGCTGATAGTCGTAGTCAAAAAAACTTTTTGAGGGCCAGCCTGACATACAGGCATGCCGGCTAGGAATCGCTGCCAATAAATCGCTGTCATTAGACCAGTCTGTTTGCTGCAGCGGTGGTCGACTGAGAAAAAACTCATAGTGAGTCAGCTCTGGATCGAGCAGCTCAATTAATCGATATTGCTCACGCTCGCTGAGATGCTTAGCCCGCTCCATCACGTCATCAGAGTTACCCACTAGCCGGTTCAAATCCCAGTAGCGGGGGTTTGAAAATCCAACAAAATCTAAGCCTGACGCATCAATCAACTCAAATAAGGTGTCGATGGTGTAGTCCACCTCCTGAGGATGAACGTACATATCAGCAAAACATTCATCCTGATGGTTCTCAAGAGCCCAGCGTTCTTTATCTCGTTTGACAATGCGGTTGGTCTCAGGCAGCGCACCAAACAACTGTCGGCCAATGTACACTCCATCGCGATAGTCGCCCCGCTGCTCTCCCTGGAGCATGGCAATGGCCTGCTGCATTAGGGATATTTCCCAGCGGCCTAGCGCTGCATATACAAATATATGTAGCAAACCGCCAGGTGCAAGCTTAGTGGCTAACGCTTGCATGCCCCTGATGGGGTCGGGCATGTGGTGCAACACACCAACACAGTTGATGAGATCAAACTCCCCTTCCAGCTGAGCAACATCATAAATACTGAGCTGATGAAAGGTTACTCGGCTAGCGCCTGAACGACGACAGCGCTCTCTTGCGACATCTAACGTACCGGCACTGAGGTCAATACCTGTCACCTGAGCCTCAGGATTCAGGTGCACCAAATATTCAGTCCCCACACCCGAGCCACAGCCTGCATCCAGGATGTTAACAGCATTACTGCTGGGAGCTTGTCCCGTACAAAAGCTGTAGGCAGATGGCCAATGCCAGCGCCAGTTATAGCCCGGTGGGGGCTCATCGATTAACGGTTCGGGAGGAAAAGGATAGGTATCGTACAGCTTTGCAACCGCCGCACTAACCGCCGCTTCATTTTCAGACGCCATGGGAAACGTAGTTTTAAGTTCTAAGTTTTAAGGGTTGAGTGCATCAAAGGCCACAGCTCTACCTAGCTATGTCCCCTAGTTTTAAAGGTCTAGAATTCCAAAAATAAGCGCTCACCCCTCAAACCCTTACGCCTTTAAGAATGCCATCTTTCGGAAAACGCTTCGTAAATTCAGGTAACAAAACTTATCTTTTCTCTCATCCAATTACCCCGTTCTTTTATGATGACCCAGTGGGCTAATAACAAGATGTTACACAGTCTGTAGACAACCATCTTGGTGTTCCGTAATCGTTTTAATCTGGAACTTGTCATAGAGCCGATAGGCCCGTCACACTGCCTGCTGGTATTAACCAACGCTCCGGGATAAATCTTTGGATCGGAGCTGCTTGGCGCTGAGGAAGGGGTCTGATGCAATCGTTATTGCAATCAACTATTAGAAGGGAGCCTTTGAAAAGGAATGACTGTAACAGCTAGTGGTGGAAGCTCTTTAGCACGGCCACAACTTTATCAAACCTTGCCGGTTACCACGATTACCCAAGCCGAGCAGCAGGATCGCTACATGGAACGGGGTGAGTTGAGCGAGCTGTCTGACTTTTTTAAGTCGGGTCGTAAACGTATTGCGATCGCACAGCTCATCACCCAATACTCTGAGCTAATTGTTTCCCAAGCCGCCAATCGTATTTTTACCGGTGGTTCCCCACTGTCTTATTTAGAGAGAGTTGAACCCGACCCAGCTGAAATAGTCGAATCCCAAAACGGCAGTAGCTCCGACACAGCAACCTACATCGAGAAAGGGAGCAGCGGTGGCCTCTTCTCAGGTCTTAGAAATCTGGTTAGCAATACTGGCGATCTCGGTCCTACCCCCGCTGGCTTTCGCCCTATTAACGTAGGCCGCTACGGCCCCAGCAATATGCAGAAATCTCTGCGAGATATGAGCTGGTTTCTGCGCTATCTGACTTATGCGATTGTGGCGGGTGACCCTAACATCATTGCGGTTAACGTTCGTGGCCTGCGCGAAATCATCGAAGATGCCTGCTCTTCTGCTGCAACTGTGGTTGCTCTACAAACTATGCGAGCAGCCAGCATTAACTACTTTCAAGGGGATGCTGAAGCCCAGGAGATTGTCCGCTCCTACTTCAACGTCCTAGTCGATGAGTTTAAGGCCCCAGCCCCCTCCAACAAGTTACGCCAGCGCCCCTCTAAAGATCTTCAGGGTCTGCAGCTACCGCAAATCTACTTTAATGCTGCTGAGCGCCGACCTAAGTTTGTTATGAAGTCAGGGCTCTCCACATTTGAGAAAAATACGGTTGTCAAGGCAGCTTATCGACAAGTATTTGAGCGTGATATCAAACGAGCCTATTCCCTAGACCTCTCAGATCTAGAATCTAAGGTCAAAAATGGCGAGATTTCCATGAAGGAATTTATTCGTCGGCTGGCAAAATCACCCCTATACCGTAAGAATTTCTTCGAACCCTACATCAACAGCCGTGCGCTTGAGCTGGCATTTCGTCACATCCTTGGACGTGGCCCCAGCTCCCGTGAGGAAGTTCAGAAATATTTCTCCATTGTCTCTGGCGGTGGTTTAGCGGCACTGGTTGATGCATTGATAGATTCCAACGAATACAGCGATTACTTCGGCGAAGAGACTGTCCCCTACTTACGGGGGCTTGGTCAGGAAGCTCAAGAATGTCGTAATTGGGGTCCCCAGCAGAATCTTCTGAACTACAGCGCTCCCTTTCGCAAAATCCCTCAGTTTCTGACTACATTTGCGGCCTACGAGCAGCCGCTGCCAGACCAACACCCCTATGGCTCTGGAAATGACCCGCTGGAGATTCAGTTTGGCGCTATCTTTCCGAAAGAGACCCGCAATCCCAGCAGCAGTCCCGCTCCGTTTAGCAAAGACACTCGCCGTATCCTAATCCGGCGGGGTGCTGGTATTGATAATCAGCTTAGTAATCCGGCGGCCCGTCCCAAGGCTCCTGGGAGTCTTGGCCCTAAAGTCTTTAAACTTGACCAAATTCCATCCGGTAACGGTGCCAGCGTTAAATTTGCCGAAAGTTCTACTCAAAAGGTTATTCGAGCTGCCTACCGTCAGGTATTTGGCCGAGATGTCTATGCTGGTCAAGAGCTGAAATCAGCTGAGAATCGCTTGGAAAATGGCGATATCTGCTTACGCGATTTTGTGAGGACTCTTGCCAAATCAGAAGCATTCCGCAAAACCTACTGGAGTTCTCTGTACGTTATGAAAGCGGTGGAATACATCCATCGCCGTTTGTTGGGCCGACCGACCTATGGCCGTCAGGAGACTAACCAGTACTTCGACATCTGTGCCAAGAAAGGATTCTACGCACTGGTGGATACCCTGATTGATAGTGCTGAGTACACAGACGCATTTGGAGACGACACCATCCCCTATGAGCGCTATGTGACTCCAGCCGGACAAACCCTACGTAGCTTCCGGACAGGAACAGTTGAAACAACCGGTCTTAAGCCCGTTGAGAAGCCCAGCGTCCCCCGCTTTGTTGAACTGGGTGTAGGTGCCAGTCAGCCAGGCACCATTGAGCTTAACAAGCGGATTAAGCAGGGTGTCAATACCCGTCGCGTGCAGTCCAAAGTCTTTAAGCTTACTAGTCTGTTCGACAAAACCAACCTCAAATTGGTTACCCAGGCGGCCTATCGTCAGATCTTTGAGCGCGACATTTCACCCTACGTCGTTAAGGCTGAGTTCACCTCCCTTGAAAGTAAGCTTGGTAACGGTGAAATTAACCTGAAAGAGTTTATCGAAGATCTGGGCTGTTCCGATCTCTATCAAAAAGAGTTCTATGCCCCTTATCCCAACACTAAGGTAATTGAACTGGGCACTAAGCACTTTTTAGGGAGGGCTCCCCTCAACCAGGGTGAAATTCGCAAGTACAACCAAATCCTGGCAACACAGGGTATTCGCGGGTTTATTAGAACCATGGTTGCCACACCAGAGTATGCTGAATTCTTTGGCGAGGATACCGTTCCATATCGGCGTTTTCCCACATTACCAGCGGCAAACTTCCCGAATACTGAGCGTCTATACCAGCAGCTCACACGTCAGAGCGATGATGTCGTTATTCCGAGTTTTGCCCCTTCAGTGTCAACCAAGGCATCCATTGACACGTAAATGGGCTGATTTCCCGATAAATTATCCCTGACCTATCTAGTGGTGTAGGTAGTCAGGGATAAGACTGCTGCACTATCCTCTGGCAACAGATGGACATTTTTTGCAGCATATTAAAGAGGGCATCAATGCCATTTCTGAGGAACATTGTTACGAAATGTTTCGCAGACTCTTAGAACGTTAGCTGAATGCCGGAAAATACTTTCGGAAGGTAGCTAAGCTGATACAAGTTTTTTCGAAATATGAAGCTGGTATCTGGCATGCTTCAATACCTGAGTTAAACATTTCATCGGTGCGTGAGGTGCCGGTTGATTTGAGTTTAATGTGGAAAACACGACTGCTATTGCCTTTTAAGTCGATAGCAGTGGTTGGCAAACGTCGTTATTTTGCCTAAATATATTCTTTCGGAGGAATCCATAGATGAGTATTGTCACGAAATCTATCGTGAATGCCGATGCTGAGGCCCGTTACCTCAGCCCTGGTGAATTAGATCGAATCAAAGGATTCGTCACTTCTGGTGAGCGTCGTCTGCGCATTGCTCAGGTTCTAACTGAGTCTCGCGAGCGTATCATTAAGCAGGCTGGTGATCAGCTTTTCCAAAAGCGCCCTGACGTTGTTTCTCCCGGTGGTAACGCCTATGGTGAAGAAATGACTGCAACTTGTTTGCGTGACATGGACTACTATCTGCGTCTGGTCACCTACGGTATCGTTGCTGGTGACGTTACTCCCATTGAGGAGATTGGTCTGGTTGGTGCTAAGGAGATGTACAACTCCCTAGGCACATCCATCCCCGCTGTCGCAGATTCAATCCGCTTTATGAAGAGCGTCGCATCTTCTTTATTGTCTGGCGACGATGCCGCTGAGGCCGCTTCTTACTTCGATTACGTTGTTGGTGCGATGTTGGGTTAAGTTGACTCGATTTTCCAACTACGCTGTTAAGCTACGTCGTCAAATTTCATCAAGGAATACGGATCATGCAAGACGCAATTACTTCTGTAATTAATTCTTCGGACGTTCAGGGTAAGTACCTTGATCAGTCCTCTATGGATAAGCTAGCTGCTTACTTCCAAACTGGTGAGCTGCGTGTTCGCGCTGCTACTGCCATTGGTGCTAACGCTTCCGAGATTGTTAAGGATGCAGTAGCTAAGGCGCTACTGTACTCTGACATCACTCGTCCTGGTGGCAACATGTACACCACTCGTCGCTATGCTGCTTGCATTCGTGACTTGGACTACTATCTACGCTATTCCACCTACGCTATGTTGGCTGGCGATCCTTCCATCCTTGATGAGCGCGTGCTCAACGGACTGAAGGAGACCTACAATTCTTTGGGTGTACCTGTAGGTGCTACTGTACAAGCCATTCAGGCCATGAAAGAAGTCACCGCTAGCCTAGTTGGTGCTGATGCTGGCAAGGAAATGGGCGTTTACTTCGACTACATTTGCTCTGGCCTTAGCTAGGTCAAGTTAATGTGGTTTAGATCGGCTAACCCGATCTAGCCTCTGTTTCGGAAGTCTGAAGCGAGTGTTGGTTGGTTGAAATCTGTCTACGATGAGAGATTATGACGGCTTGCCATTGGTTATCAGACTTCCGAGCTTTTAGTTCTGTATTTACTGTGCAGAGCGGCATGACAGTTGCTTCGTAGCATAAGTCATGGCAGATTTTATATATGCTTGCGACCTGATGACTAGCTGGTTTAGAAGAAACCAGTTTTATCAGGATCTGGCTAACAACTAATCCTATTGAACTCAGGCTCAGATACAGCCGCTGATGTAAATAGGCTTTTCGCAATCGATTTGCAAAATAATTTTTGTTTGAGAGTAGGAGACATCTCTGCTATGCGTATGTTTCGGATTACTGCCTGTGTGCCGAGTCAATCTCGCATTCGCACCCAGCGCGAGCTACAGAATACTTTTTTTACTAAGCTCGTTCCCTACGACAGCTGGTTTCGCGAGCAGCAGCGAATTCAAAAGATGGGTGGCAAGATTGTTAAAGTAGAGTTAGCAACCGGTAAGCCAGGTGCCAATACAGGTTTGGCTTAAAGAACTCATGTAGTTTGTACAGATGATTGGTACATACGCATAGCCACATTAAAGGGGAGCAGCTTAAGCTGCTCCCCTTTAATGTGGCTACACCTCATCAATATGGCCCAAAATCTGCACGATGTGGGGACTGTGAAATCTTATTTGGGTTACCGGAATAGTTTTAGGCTGTAAGTATCTTATAGAAAAGCCCATTCTGCTGAAAAATCGATGACATCTGTCTTTGTGAAATCCTGTACAAGCTTACTCGCATTGGCCCTGGGTATCGGTGTGATTTCAGCACCGTCTGCGCCTCAGGGATTTACACTAGCCACAGCCCAAGCCCAGGGGGTTGATGAAGACACAAATGTACGAGTCTATCAACAGGCTAGCCCTGCAGTTGTTGCAATTGACTCGGGCAACAACTCAGGCAGTGGCAGCATTATTACGTCAGCAGGGTTAGTGCTAACCAACGCACATGTTGTCGGGGGTGCTCGTCAAGTCACGGTTCGTTTATCAGATGGGCGTCAATTTTCAGGCCAAGTAATTGGCTACGCTGATGAGAGTTTAGACTTGGCGGCTATCCAAATCAACGGTGGCGACACCACGTTTCCTGTCATCCCTTTAGCGACCAACATGGCTCAGGTGGGACAGCAGGCCTTTGCCATCGGTAACCCGTTTGGTCTACAGGGTACGTTTACCGTCGGTATTGTAAGTCGTATTGACTCAGAGCGAGGGTTAATTCAAACAGATGCAGCGATTAACCCTGGAAACTCTGGTGGACCACTACTTAATCGTAATGGTGAGCTGATTGGGGTTAATACCTCGATTTTTACAACAGGGGAAAATAGCGGCAGTATTGGTATTGGTTTTGCGATCGCAACCCCACAAATTAGACCGTTTATCAGTGCTGTCCAAAGCGGAACAGCAAGTACAACATCCTCTCGCCAAAATAGAGCATCACAAGCACCGTCTCAGATCGTAATTGACGGTAGCGCTATTTTTGGACGTCTAGACAGTAATAGTAATGTACTACCCGATAACAGCTATTTTAATGCCCATAGCTTTGAGGGTAGAGCAGGCCAGCGCATTAACATTGTCATGACCAGTGCTCAGGTTGATTCCTACCTGCTACTCTATGGCCCCAATCAAGAGTTCTTGGGTGAAAATGACGATACTGGCAACAGCCGTAATGCTCGCTTGGACGTTACTCTACCCGCTAACGGTACCTATTATGTTTTCGCAAATTCCTACGGTGCCAGCGAACAGGGCCAATATGAATTGAGTGTCAGCAGCTTGAGCGGTGGCAGTGGCAGAAACAGTAGCTACCTTCTAAGTGAAAATGGGTCATTAACGTCTCAGGACAACCGTCTAAGCGATAACAGCCTTTATGACGAGTACTTTTTTAACGGTCAGCAGGGTCAAAGTATTACCATCACGCTGAGTAGCCAGGATTTTGATGCCTATCTACTACTGATCGACGATCAGGGTAATAAGATTGCTGAAAACGATGATCTAGCTCAAAGCGATAGCGACGCCACCATTCGCATCGCTTTACCCTACACAGGCCAATATCGAGTCATCGTTAATGCTTACGACCAAACGGGGCAAGGGCGCTACCAGATGAGTGTTCAATAACCTTTAGGATTAGGAGAACCCTAACCAGGTAAAGAAATCCTGACGGGTAAACAGCTCCAGCAGCAGCAGCGCTAAAAAGCCCACCATGGCAAACCGACCGTTGATACGCTCAGCATAGGTGGTCCAACCAAAACCAGGCCCATCAGCCGACGGTGTGGCTGATGGCTGCGACGTATCAGGCTCTAACGATTCAGATTTTGTCATACCACAACCAGATAACTTAAAACTAACCAAATAATCACATCTCGACCGTTAAAGATGTTAGTCAAACCATCACATAGTTATCCTTATCAATTTAGTTCATCGGCTTGTTAACAGCATCTATCGGCATCTGACACACAGATATCTTAGAGTTCAGCAAGGTCTATGGGTCGCGATGCGCTGACGCTTATTCTATACTATTCATCCCATATCTCTGGCACATTTCTGAATGGGTCACTTTTTTCAAGAAGCGATATAGATTTTGAGCGACTACTTGTCTCAATTTATCTCTTAAATAAAATTCTAATAATGTCTTACAAGAAGTTAGATTGGGTATTTTTAGAGGATTTCAAAAACTTCTAAACAACATTTTTTACATAGAAAAAGTATTCTTTAGAATTGAATGATTTAGAGATTTCTTTCTATAAGCTGTTGTGATTAAGACGCAAAGAATAAATGGTCACAATAATTTGTTACTCTCACTAGAGTTTTTGAACCCAATACATTCACTATCAGAACTGTAGTTCTTTGTAGAGAAAAATCGAGATTAGAACTTGGACAAAGTCTGGAGTTTAAATACTCCTAGATAAACAGGTTTTTTGTCTGTTATAATCAGAGCCTCTAAGAGGCAATCTGATCTGCATAAGTCAGATATCGAGAGTTATCTAGTTATAATTCCATTACTTCACTTCCATCCTTCCTTCCTAGACCTAATTATAATTCTTCAAATCCGATGGCTGATACTAAAACCACGCCACTGACAGGGAAAGCACTGCTTCAGAAAATGAAGGAAATAACTCATCTACCTAAGCGCGAAAAAGCTAAGGAGTGTGGGTATTACAGCATCACCAAAGACAAACAAATCAGGGTAAATCTAACTGACTTTTACGATGCCCTACTGGCTGCACGAGGCATTCCATTAGGTCCCGAAAGCACAAAGGATGGGCGTGGGCGTGAACCAACCTATCGTGTCAGCGTGCACAAGAATGGTCAAATTGTTATCGGCTCTACCTACACTCAAGAAATGGGTTTGAAGCCGGGAGATGAATTTGAAATTAAGCTGGGTTATAAGCATATTCACTTAATTCAGTTAGGCGAGAACAAAGATTCTGATGAAGATGATTAAACATCTGTACATCATGTATTGCAGTTAGAATCGGCTCTCTATGATAGCTAGGCTAGCAATGCCAGCATATTCCAAATTTCATTAATTTATTAGTTGAAAAGCGGGGAGAACGTTCTCCCCGCTTTTGTTTTGATGTTTCTTGAGGTGTCTCGATGATAGCGTTAGTGCCCATCATGTTTTTATCTGTTGATTCTAAAACCAGAGTCATACTTGATTTCAGAAGGTATCATTCAAACGAACATTGCAGAAATAAGCGCTCAAATGTGACCGATCTAGAGGCCGTAGGATAAATATCTCTTCTCGGCTCTTGACCTAGGCAAAGACCTCAAGATGAGCAATTAAGGGTTCTTCTAAGGTTTGTACCTTATTAATTAGAATGCGACCCACATAGGCCCTCAGTTGCTCGGCTTGGGCTTCGTTGGGGATATACATCTGGCCACCAGACTCAGTGACGGTCTTGGTGAATAGGGGCGTTTGTAGGAGCGCTCGATAGGTAGGCAAATCGGTGGTGCGATCGCAAATCAAACCGCGATCAGCCGCTGTTGGCACCAGTCCAGGCGGTAAGTGCCCCTCTAATAGCGCCAAAATGTGCAGATGACACGCTTGAGTATTGATGCCACGCTGTTCTAGCAAATGCATAATAGCCCCCACAGGTAAAGGCTGTTGAGGGAATACCCGCAGTAGCTCCATCAATAAGAAATAGTCACTGTACTGCTGACGGGTAATGTTTAGAACCTGAGGATAGCGGGCCAGGTTAACCAAACCATAGGCAACACGACTACAGCTGTGGGGTAGCTCACTGGCGTAGGTATCTTGAATGATGGTGGCATTGGGAAACTTTTGACGCAGCCAGCGGGCGATGGCAGGCAACGAAGCTGAGCCCCCCGAACACACCACCTGTTTAATGGCCTGGCTATCAATAGAGTGATGGCTCAGCAGCACATTTAGATAGCGATTAATCCGCTGAATATAGGGCAAAAAGATCAGGTTTTCGAGATGGCGCCGTTTAATTAACCAGTGTTGACCGGCTAAGGTCAACTGCATTTGATTCTGTTGCTGTAGCGCTAGTTTTAGATGGCGAGCGGCGGCCAATAAACCTTGCCCCAAGCTAGACTTCAGCAGTCGTTGCTGCAGCTGATAGCGCTGGGACCAATCGACATGACCGACGGCAGGAAGCGTTAAACCATCCAGATTTAGCTGTCCCCAATCAGCATCTTCAGCAGCGAGATGGCCTTGCCAATCCCAGCTAATTGACGCGTCTGCCTCGGTGAGGGGCTGACGTCGCTCTTCAGGTAGCAGCAGCTGACAAACAATGTCCTGGTCGAGGGCATCTCCAGCGTAGGCAAATCCACGCAGAGCAAAGTCAGCGTAGTTGAGATTGGTCAACTTTTTAGGTAAGTCAACTAAACCAAGCTCAGTCATCACAGCTCCACCACTGATGACGACGGTGCCTTCTTGCCACTGACAGTTATATAAACTGGGCTGTCGTGATAGAGAAACGGTCTCTGCTATGGCCGCATTATTGGGGTCAGGTAGGCCAGAAAGAATGGTTGCGATCGCATCTTCTACAAATAAAATCTGCTCAGGCTGATCGATTAGCTCAGCCGCCAACACCGCTTCCCGCAGATTAAAGCTGTAAGTGTCTGGCCAGTTTGTAGGATAACCAACCACAACTCCCTGTAGCTTTTCCCAAATTTGCTTGAGACTATCGTTATCTAAGCCAACAGCCTGCCCTTGTTCTTTCACATACTTTAAGAGCGTCACCATCGCCTGCAATATTTGCAGCATGGGTAGCTCAACCGTATCTGACCAGCGCACCCACGGATCAGAATTAGCCAATGTCTGGCCATGACCCACCGCCACCTTTAACAACGGCTTCAGTCGATTAACCCCTATCAGCTCTGAAGCCTCGGCTCCAAAGGCATCCAAATTACCTAAATCCCCTAAGGCGTCATAGCCCACAGCTATTGTTTCTTGAGCTGATGTCATCAACGCCATCGCAGGCAGTCGAAAATGCTTAGCTTCCTCAGTGGCTTTTTGCCAATAGAGGGGATAAACTTGGCCGGTTTGACGATCCATCAGCACCGCAGATAACCCTGTCGAGCCAACATCTAACCCTAAAAACCAGTCCCCTCCAACATCTACAGACACATCTATTGGGGTATCTGTCACAGGAGGATCGGTGACACTCTCATTGGTGACACCGTCATTAGTGACAACCGGCTCAGCCACAGGGTCGGTTATAGTCGCCTCTACATTTGCTGCCGCCATTGGTACAGACACGTCTGTTGATGTATCTGTTTCAGGAATCAGATTGGGAATTAGCGCCTCTGGTGATGTCTCTGGCAAAGATTCCATCGGGGCCGTCACATCCAATCCCAAGGCAGTTAGGGGATCGGTGACAGGAGCATCGCCAAAACTTGAGTCCCCCTGATCGAGCGCTTCTAACTCAGGTAGTGGTGACTGACCAAACAGTTCGTCTAGATCGCCCAGGTCAATATTGGAGTCTTCAACGGGTTCGACAGTTGGCAGGTCATCTAACCCTAATAAATCCTCCAAATCATCCGCCGCAGATACTGAGGCAGCATCCAATCCCAAATCTTCAGGAGGGGCAGATTCATTAGAAGCATCAGATACCGGCTCATCTTCGTTTAATAAGTCGACGATATCTAAGATATCTGACGTCCTGTTATCCAAAGACTGAGAACGTTCATCCTCCGTCATGGTCTGCCAGAAGGCATCTTGTTCCGCTTGCAAAAAATCATCCGCTTCAGGGGAAACAGTCCCCGGATCGCCTACCAAAAAGTCAGCGGGCAAATCGGGTAGTGAGGATGAATCTAACCCTGGTTCTGTATCCTCAACCACTGGCGCTGTGACAGCCTCATCTGCAGGCACTACAGGTTCTTCAAGATCAGACAAGATTTGCCCAACGATCTGGTCAGCTGGCTGCTGCGAGAGCGCGTTTGACTGCGCATTAAGGCCACCTAGCTCATCCGCTAGAGAATCAGTCAGTCCATCCTCAAAATCATCCAGCAGTGGGTCAGCGACTAACCCCAAAAGATCAACATCGTTAGACTCAAGCTCAGTTTCCGTCAAAGAGGTGACTGTGGCGATATCGATTTCTTCGCTACCAGATGATGGATCGTCGACATCGACAACCTCTGCAGCAAATCCTTCAAATAAGTCAGAGTCTGCTTCATCGTCAGACTGTAGAGGTTCAGCAAATGGATCTTCGTCTTGTTCAGTTTTGGACTCGTCAGTCATCTCAGGTTCAAGCTCCCCATCAGACTGGCCAGACTCAAGATCCAAACTTTCTAAATTGAGATCTCTGACAATGGTTTCCAATGTGGCTTGATCTAAAGGCTCTAGGGTGTCATCTTCCTCAACGCCATAGTCAGTAGCAAACGTGTCACCGGCAAGCTTTTGTAGGTCTTCGTCTAGCTGCTCTACGAGCTGCTCATCATCAAAGTTAATCAGCAGACGCTGCTCAGCATCTGGCTGTACCAGATTAATCAAATCTTCGTCCGCCGCCGCCGCGATATAAACATCGTCTGGCACATTCTCCGGGAACTCCTCAACCGTTTCTGCCGCCAGGTCATCGGGCAGAACCTCTGAAAGCGAAACCACCACGTCACCCTCAGGCTCTGGTTGATTTACATTTTCTAGTTCATCCCCAGACGCAATATCACCAAACAAACTCTCGACGGTTGCCTCAGGAATCACATTGTCGTCGATAACCTCAGCACCTGTTTGTTCAAATAGCCAGGCATCGGCAACCTGATTGGCTGTCTCAATTAGATCTGAATCAGCGACCACTGACTCAGCAGGTGCTTCGACGTCAGTGGTTAAAGATGAAGCGTCTGGCTCATTGGCGTCGTTCTCTGTGAGTTCTAGATTCAAGTCTAAAAAGTCGTTCGATGAGTCTTCGGTAGCCTTGGGGTCATCTAGAAAGAGTGAGCCTACCAGCAAATCAGCGGTGGAATCGTCATCCTCTTCAATGGGCTCCAAACCCAAATCAAAATCAACATCAAAGTTAAATAGCTCACTTTCACCGCTTTCCTGAGGCAGCTCGCCCTGGTCTGGTGCGCCGTCATTGAGCTCATCCAGGCTCAAAAGTTCGCTATTTTCACTCCCTACCGCCAATAGACCAAGGTTCTCATCGATATCGTCCAACGATAAGTCTAGGTTTTGTTGCGTTGATTCATCGTCTGCGATCGCGCCTACGGGTGGGCTCTCTGACTCAGCATCGGCGGTCAGTTGTGCAAACGCATCGGCGGAGCCATCATCATCATCAATCGCCTCATCAAGAAAACCTAAGTCAGGCTCATCATCTTGAATCAGCGTAATCGCCTCATCAAGGTCAAACTCAATCTCCTCGCCAAGGTCGGTATCAGCCTGAATTAGCGTAATGTCCTCGTCTGGTGCAACCTCATCTTCTAGTAGCTCTAACTCAGACAAATCATTAGCCTGAATCAAGGTAATGTCTTCGTCTGGTGCAATTGCCTGCTCCAGCAGCTCTAGTTCCGACAGGTCAGCATCAACCTCGAGAGGGGCTTCAGCGACGGCTTCCGCTTCGTTCTCTAAAGATAGATCTTCAAGAGCCTGATCAAGCTCATCCAGCTGAATCGCATCCAAATCCACATCGGCGGTTACAGAGTCAGGCTGTTCCTGTAGGGCCGATGGCTGATCCGATTCACCCAGACCAGTCGCTAGATATAACGACGCATCCTGACCAAGCTGCTGGGCCAGATGATTAATAAACGCATGAAAAATCACCTCACCCTGACGACCTAGGCCGTGCATATGATCCAGCCCCTCCTCCAGGGACTCGCGATAGCTATCGACACTTTTTTGCAATGAATCAAAAACGGCCGTCAGCGTACTGTCTAGCTTTAGCAGCAGCTGATCCGACTGAGCCTGCAAAAGTCGCACTTGCTCTAACCGTTGCCCCGACATCATAGGGGCAGGATTATCCGCAGCCGCCATCTGTTCCATAGCCGCCGCTTCCATGGTGGCAAAATTCTGAACCATCTGGGCCGACAGCTTTTCCTGTAGGCGCTGCATCAAGGTTTCTAAAAAAGCATTGATTTGTTGCTCAGACTGTAGTGAAGGTTCTGCAACCCGCTGCGCTTCTAGAACATTAATTTCTGCCTGCAGGCTGTCACGCTTTTGCTGCAGTGACTCTAGCTCCTGACGCATGGGCCTTAAGGAGTTTTCCCTAAGGTATTTCATCTCCGTCAGCAAACCCTGCAATACCTGAGATGCCGACTCCTCCATATCAGGTTCTGAGGCCGAAGGCGATACAAACTGCCCAGTGTCTGGGTTGATCGGCCCCCATCCTCCCGGAGACTCAAACATTTGATCTAGAGACTGCAGATAGTTAAACAGCTTGCCTAAAAGCTGACGCTGTTGCTCAGAGTCTCCTGACAAGCCCAACGGCAAACGGGAAGACGGTTTAGCGAGGGTCGCATCAATTTCAGCAATGAGGCGTTGGATTTGATCCTTTTGAGAAGTCACAGTGCGGCCTTTCAACAACGAACTCTGCAAATCGGAGAATACTCAGCCCAAGCGTGGGCAGAACAGTCCCTATCGACTGAATGCCCAAAGTGTAAAGCAGGCTGGCTAAAAAATCACAATTTCCTCCTATCTACAGGCATTCTGGGAAAAATCCTGACGAAGCCACCGAGGCCTGTGAATATCAAGATGACCATATTACGTGCAGATGGGTGTCATCCTAATCGATACCCCTAGACCTCATGCTTGAGATGTGAAGTTAAGTTAACGTTTTTTTGATTAGGGGGATGACGCAGTCGTGCTGTACCCTTGTTTAGGCAAACCAGAGACAAACTTAAAGCAAACTGAGCCTTCATATTGCAGTAAGCTACCGCTTTAAAGATTAAGCTATGGATTAGCCGCTAGAGTACCAGACCTGAAACTTACAGATACGCAGGCTTTAGCATTACTAAGATAATCCATAGATTGAGGTTTAGCAGGTCTTGACTTTCTTTTAGCGTTCTAAGAGTGGCTAAAGCACCTAAAATATCTGAGCTGGGCTAGCTGCCTATCAGCGCAACGCCTCTACTGTTTAATTTTTGATTTTATTGTTCACCCAACCGTGGCTTCTCCGCCTATGGACAGCAGATACGGTGCCCGAGACAATTCAGCTAGCGAAAGTCTGATTGCAGCGGCCCCTTTTTTTGAGGAATTACCCGAAGCTACGGTGCAGCAGGCAACCGCACAGATTGTTACACGTCGCCATCCAGCCGGTCAGGTTTTGCTGTTGGAAAATGATTGGGGCAACTCGGTTTATTTCATCTTGGATGGATGGGTCAAAATCCGTACCTACAATCTTGACGGAAAAGAAGTTACCTTAAACATCTTGGGTAAAGGTGAGTTGTTTGGTGAAATGGCCCCTTTAGAAGAGGTGCCTCGATCCACAGATGTCATCACCCTGGCCACCACAATGATTGGCAGTATGCCAGCTCAAGATTTCGTAAGCTTACTCAACCACGAACCCCAAGCAGGTATTCGTTTGGCTAAGCTAATGGCTCGTCGGTTACGTCAAGTTAACCGACGGTTACGCCTGAGAGAGTCTGATAGTCAATCCCGCGTCGCTGATGTTCTACTTTTCTTGGCCGATGGTCAGGGAACTATTGGGTCTCAGGGTGTAGAAATTCCCAATTTGCCGCATCGTGAGCTTAGCAGCCTCAGCGGTCTGGCTAGAGAAACAGTTACTCGTGTTTTGAGTAAACTCGAAAAGAAAGGATTGATTAGCCGAGAGCGTGATCTGATTCGCATACCATCGATTGATGCTTTAGATCGCCTGCTTGTCTAGCTATACCGTTTTCTCAACATTAGAATTTTGGTTAGGAATAATTCTCAGCACCATGGGGCAGCCAGACGAGTATCAGGCAGAGAAACAACCGCCAGATGTGGCTGATAGCAGTAACTCCACTGACTTCAACGACATTGACCTAGAAACTCCCTGGATAGAAGAGGATACTCCTCCTCTAATTCCTATTAGGAGCAAGACCATTACGGCACCCGGCCAAAAGGGGCCTGTGGCTATGGTGGAAACAGCATTCTTGGCCAGTGCGGCGAGCTTAATGTGGTTAATCAATCTCTATTTTCCACCTGGCCCTTTATTACGCATTTTATTTCCAGTTCCTGTGGCCCTGGTCTATCTGCGCTGGAACTCTCGCGCTGCCTGGATGGCGACCTTAGTTTCTGGTCTGCTCTTGGCGATCTTAATTGGACCACCCCGTAGCCTACTCTATGTAATTCCCTACGGAGTGCTGGGAGTACAGCTGGGATATCACTGGCGCAACCAAACGTCCTGGCTGATTTCGCTACCTGTCGGCGCATTTATTGTCACCCTGGGTATCTTTTTTCGCATTTGGCTACTGTCGTGGATGGCTGGGGAAGACCTGTGGGGATATTTGGTGGCTCAGGTTATACAGCTGACAGACTGGATTACTAATCGATTATTAGATTTTGGCTTCATTGGGTTAGGGGCGATGGGACAGCTCAGCCCTGGTATCATTCAGATTGCAGCGGTCTCAATGGTATTTTTTAGCAGTACCATCTACCTCTTCACCGTACATTTAACAGCTTGGATTCTTTTAGAGCGCATGGGAATCACCATACCCTCACCACCACAGTGGGTACAGCAAATCCTTGAGGAGTAGAAACCATTACTCCTGCTATGCCGCCTGCTGGGTCAAAACTCTATTCTCTGATCACTCACCATACAAATCCTGCGGTCACTTATCAGTGGCAGCAACGCTATCAGAGACAACGTCCCTGCTATGTGTGCGTTTTAGGCTTTACTAAAACGGCCCTAGTTCCTGAGATTTCTGCAGCAGGTAGCACGCCTCAGGCAAGAATGATGACGGCAGTAGCGGACGCTGAATTTATCTATGAGGGCCCGACAGCAGCACCTCAGTATCCGCTGCCCCCTCTGACAGCAGGGGTTTCACCAGCCCTACTAACACGGGCTATTGTAAGTAATCAAGGCTTACCGGTCTATCTGTTTAATGCGGGGCTTCCGTATCAACCGGGCGTTCCCCATATAGATGTCAATGGAGCCACTGCGAACTGCCTCAGCACTGGACATGCGCTCTCACCTAGTACGGTTACTCATCTATTTAATGCGGGTCTTGAGTGGGGTGAACGTTTGGGGCGTCGGTTTGCTAATAGCTATTTGGTGATTGGCGAATGTGTAGTCGCGGGCACGACCACTGCTCAAGCCGTCTTAACTGCCCTTGGCTTTGAAGTTGCTGGCATGATGGGTAGCAGCCATCTCACCTGTAATCATGAGCAAAAAACTGCACTTGTTAATGCGGGACTACGAGGAAACCCGGCCGGGTTTCCTCAGTGGACCATATGGGATGCGATCGCAACAGTCGGCGACCCCATGCAACCGTTTGTCTTAGGAATGACCATTGCTGCAAGTCACCACAGCGGCGTTTTGCTCGCAGGTGGTAGTCAAATGATTGCTATTTATACGCTGTTGAACCAGCTGAGCACTCAGTATGCATGGGAGTCAAAAAATGTGGTCATCGGCACTACCCGGTGGATTGTCAATGACAAAACTAGTCAGTTTCTGAATCTGGCGCAAACAGTACCAACACCCCCAATTATTAGCAGTGCTTTTTCATTTGAACAGTCACGGTTTCAGCAGTTCACCCTATTTGAGAAAGGATATGTCAAGGAGGGAGTAGGAGCAGGTGGCTGTTTAATCGCAGCACATATGTACCAGCACTGGCACCAGCAAACAATACTAGAAGCTATGGAAGCCCTACTAGAAAGCTGCCTCCAAATGCTGCCACCAAAGGATTAAGACAGCATTTCTTGCGTTCAATCTAGCAATCGCTCAAGCCTTTATCCACAGCATTCACTGCCAGCTAATGTGTTCGATGGGCAAGAAGCTGTTCTTCCAGTGCAGCAATCCGATTATAAGCAGCTGTCAACTGAGCCGTTAACCGCTGCACCTGAATTTCAGGCGACAACGACTGCCCCCCACTCAGCTGATCAACCCCAAAGTGAGGCTCATCATTCAAGATATCTTTGTGATCAAAGGCTTCATCTAAACCATTGGCAACGACTCGCTCGGGTGGACTAACCCCAAACTTAAGCCGACCACCATCACTGCTTGTATCCTGGCGAACCAGCAGATCGGACACTTTGCCATCAATCTGCTCTAGCAGCTGATGTAAGGTGTCCACCCGGTTTGATAGGTGCACTACTTTTTCTGGAACAATATCCATGGGCTAGCAAATTCTCAAATAACCTCTACATCCTAAGAACGCCTAACCGATGCAGGGGGCTTATTACTTATTGATTTAACCTTTGGTTGTCAAGATTGAAATCATAAAGAGATGGGATAAAAATGGTAGATTTTAGTCTATTGTTCTTTACGGTGTCCTTATAATGTCAGGTCATCTAAATAAAGAGACAGAGGGCTTTCCTAAACCGTGACATACTGTAGCGGATATCTGGTCAGCGGCTTTATTTATATGTAAGGAAAATACTGGCACAGTAGCGACTTGCCGAAATACTAACTGTTAGATTCCAGACACTTTTTTCTTTAGTCCATGGAGTATAATGCACAATGCCATCATGTACATCAAAACGTACATCTACCGCTAAAGCGCATCAAAACTCTGCATAAATTTTAGGAAACCCTCGTTTAGCGATGGTTTCACTCGAATTGTGTACGATAATATAAATAAACCTTGACATCATCACCTGGATCACCTTTATGGGTGTAGGGTCATCCAAGAAAGATGTCTGCTCACGCAGAGTACAGCATACATTCTTCATGTTCAATCAATGCTGCAGGTCGTGCCAAAAGCAATAGTAACTATGAACTGGTGGGGATAATCATTAATTAATGGCACCCAAATCATCTATGACTGATACCACTGCGTTCGTTGCCGGATGTGCAACGACCGGGGTAGCTGTTTTAGTGTTGCTGATTGCACGAGTTGGGTTTCAAACATCTCCCCCTGAAGCTGAGCCAAGTTCCGCGAGTTTAGAAACCGTTGTGCCGGTTCCACAATCCCCGATACAGACAATTAATGAGGGGCTTAATGACGATATTAAACAGGAACTTGATCGACAGCAAGAACTCACAACCAAGCTAGAAAACCAGCTAGTGCAGCAAGAAATGCTAGCTCGTAACCTAGAGAATCAGCTTAAGCAGCAACAGGAAGAAACGCGGGCTGTTCTTTCCCAGCTTAGAGAATACCAGCGTTCAGTCGACACCCTGTCTCTACAAAACGGTCAGCTAGCAGCGGCTCAGTCTGAGCAAACTAATTCAGATAACAGCGTTCAGACTACTCTGTTATGGATTGGGGGTGGCTTATTGATCGTGATAATTTTGGGTGGAGGTGCCATCATTCTCTGCATGATTCTAGTATCGGGTCGCCGTCGCGAAGACCGGGCCGTACCGGTGGTCTACCCGTTTCAAATGCCCGTGCCTCCTAGTGGATATCGCTACTATGAGCAAGAGTTTTTGCCACCTCCACCAATAAGACACAAACGGGCTAATCCCTCTTACTACGATGTGGACTAGGGGAGTTTTGAGTTCTAAATTTTGAATTACTTTTGCTAGGCAAACGGCTGCTGACCTAGAAGCTTAAAAGGCTAGCCTAATTCAAAACTCATCATTCAAATTCCTTAAAAGGCGGCACCCAGATTCGAACTGGGGATAAAGGATTTGCAATCCTCTGCCTTACCACTTGGCCATGCCGCCGAATTGTCGAACTTCAATATATCAAATTCTCGTCGTGTTCTAACTCAGATTCTTGCGAAAGGCTTGCAGCTGGATTTTTTTGAATACCCCCTGACATCCACACCTAACGGACAGTTGCCAATAGCTGTTGAATCATACGATTGGCTTGGGCGGCATAGCCGCCACCAAATAAATTGAAGTGATTGAGAATGTGATAGAGGTTATAGAGAATTTTGCGAGCAGGATACCCGTCTGCAAGCGGATATGCTGATTCATAGGCTTCGTAAAAGGCATTCGGAAAACTACCAAATAGCTCTGTCATCGCTAAATCCACTTCGCGATCGCCATAGTAGGTGGCCGGATCAAAGATAACGGGTTCTCCTTTAGTGGTAATGGCCGCATTGCCAGACCATAGATCGCCATGCACTAACGACGGTACTGGATCATGACCAGCCAACAGTTCGGGTAAGGCCGATAGTAAAGCCTCTTGCTGAGGAAACGATCCTCCTCGACGTTTCGCCAGACGAAACTGGTACCCTAAGCGCTGATCTCGCCAAAATGTCAGCCAGCTTTCTTGCCAGTCATTGGGCTGATGGGTTTCGCCAATGGTGTTAGCACGATGCCAGCCAAAACCAAGATCGCTAGACCTGTGGTGCATAGTCGCTAAATTTTCTCCCATGGTGGCCCAAGCAGCACCGCTATTGCCTAAATTTAGCCACTCCATCACGATGTAACAGTTAGCCCCAGACATCCCGGAGCAAATCGGCTGCGGAACTCGAATCGTTTGACTGTCATACATCTCTTTAAGCCCTGCTAGTTCAGCTTCAAACATGGCTAGTTTGCTGGCTTGATTGAGCTTGATAAAAAATGTAGTCTGACCGTCACTCAAACCGTAGGCCTGATTAATGCAGCCTCCACCTATAGAGCGAGTTTGCTTTCCATAGAACGGCTGCTGAGTAACTTGGCTGATATGCGCGGCGATATCAGCCCAAATATCGGCCATAGTCTTGCCTCAATTTTCGTTTTTTGAGTTTAGTTGGCTTCAGGATGTAGCCGTAGCACGCCGTAGGCCTCAATAGGCAAATAGCGCTGTACCGCTGACTGAACCGCATCTGCATCCACTGTTTTAATCGCAGTCGGATAGTTCAGTGCATTCTCAATATCGCCCGTCATCGCATGATAATAGCCATACATGCTGGCGCGATCGCTAGAGGTTTCATTACTAAATATGTAGCGATTAGCCACTTGGGTACGAATGCGGCTCAGCTCCACTTCGCTAACGGGCTCTTTATATAGACGCTGAATATGTTCTAGAACAGCCGCTTCAACAGTATCAAGCTGTTCAATCGCCAAATTAGCCGCAATATAAAAAACACCCTGCTCACCATAGGTGATATTGCTAGTAAAAATATTGTTTACCAAAGCACGGGTTTCACGCAGATCTTGTACCAGACGAGCTGTACGTCCCTGGCCCAGAATTGAAGCCACCACATCCAGCGCGTAGGTTTCTGATAGCTGTCTGAGACCGGGTACACGCCAGCTTAGTACAAGTCTTGCCTGCTGCAGTGTGGCATCGCTATGGTCAACTCGAGAAATAGAGGTAAACGGAGCTTCGGGGGTACTTACAGGTACGCGCTCTAAGGGCTCTGTAAGGTTTGTTTGCCGACGATTAGCCAGTGCCTGGTCAAAACTCTGCTCTACTGTAGAAATTAGCTGATCAACGGGCAAATCACCCACAACCACAGCAGTCATGTTTTGAGGCTGATACCAGCGCCAGTGAAAATCACGCATCTGCTCTGCGGAGAGCTGCTCAATCACCGATGTTGGTCCAAGCACAGTGCGCCGATAGGGCAGCTGCTCAAAATTGAGGACCATTGAATGCTGAAATACTCGCCGTCTCGGATTATCTTCTGAACGTCGAATTTCTTCTAAAATTACTGGCCGCTCTCGCTCAAAATCACAGTCATGAAGATTGGCATTGAGCAATAGCTCCACCTGGAGTGGGGCAAGCGTCGTAAAGTCTTTAGGAGCCGTCGTAATGTAGTAATGGGTGTAATCTTGACTTGTAGCCGCATTGGTAACAGCGCCGCGTTCTTCAATCAAGCGCTCAAACTCGCCGCACTGAAGTTGCGGGGTGCCCTTAAAAATCATGTGCTCTAAAAAATGAGCCATACCGTTAATGGCATCAGACTCCACTCGGGAGCCTACCCGCAGCCAAATATTAAGATTGACAGCGGCCGTCGGCATTTGCTCGGCAATAATGGTTAAACCATTTGCCAGGCGTTTTACAACAGGTTGATTAGTTGTTTTGGAAGATGCTGACGTTACAACCATGAGCAAACTAAAATTTCGTGATCATTCTACTTTTTATTCTAGTCATCTAGATACAGTAAAGTCTGTGTAAAAACAACCAAGAGAAATTTCTATGGGCACATGGATCAAGCAAACAGATAAGGCTATCTATTTGATGCAGGGGGGATATTACATCTCCAAAATTTCTAAATATCCTTCCAAATCCAATCCAAATGAGAAGGTGCTCAATATTAGCGGCATGAAATCATGGTTCAGTCGTGCTGATGCCCCTCGAGGAATGACTGTTTCCCAAACTGGACCCGAACCTAAACCCATACCACAGCAGCCAGCACCTAGCTCTGGCAACCAATCATCCAGCACATCACGACAAACAAATGCTAGCGGTGTACATCTAATTAAGTCATTTGAAGGGCTGCGGTTAAAGGCCTATCAAGATGCTGTTGGTGTTTGGACCATTGGCTACGGGACTACCCGAGGGGTAAAACCGGGTCAAGAAATTAGTGAAGCTCAAGCTGAGGCACTGCTCAAAGCTGATCTTAATCGGTTTGAGCAAGCCGTTAATCAGGCGGTGCGAGTCTCAATCAATGACAATCAATTTGCTGCTATCGTGTCATTTACCTATAACGTGGGCTCTGGAGCCATGCGTAGCTCCACGCTATTACGCAAACTCAACCGCCGTGATATCTATGGCGCAGCCAATGAATTTCCACGCTGGAATCGCGCAGGTGGTCGTGTTTTAGCCGGTCTAACTCGACGGCGCAATGCCGAAAGGGCTTTGTTTTTGGGTCAGGATTATCGACGGTTTATGTAGATGATTTGGATAAAGCGTCCGTTCCCTCGCTGGTTAATCCCCTACGCATTCTTAGCACCGGCTCTGATAGTCTTGGGATTGACTGTATTTTGGCCAGCGCTACAGGCTTTTTATCTGAGCTTTACGGAATATGGCTATGCCATTGGTCAGCCCCCAGAGTGGGTAGGGTGGGCTAATTTTGTACGTCTGTGGCGAGACGAAACATTTTGGCAAACGGTGGGTAATACCTTAGTGTATCTAGTCGGTGTGGTACCTGTACTTGCGATCGCACCCCTCATGCTGGCGATCTTGGTCAACCAAAAACTAAAAGGAATGAACTGGTTCCGGGTGGCTTATTACACTCCAGTTGTTATTTCCATGGTAGTTGCGGGTATTGCCTGGCGCTGGCTGTATGCTGAGACCGGTTTATTTAATCAGCTACTTTCCAGCATTACGGGCCAAACTATTCGTATTCCATGGCTTACCAGCCCTAACTTAGCCCTATTTAGTGTGATGGCAGTCACTATCTGGAAGGGGTTGGGGTATTACATGGTTATCTACATAGCCGGCTTGCAAGGTATTTCAGAAGACCTCTATGAAGCTGCAGCCATTGACGGCTCTGATCGCTGGCGCAAACACTGGGACATTACGCTGCCGCTGATGAAACCTTACATGTTTCTCGTGGCTGTAATTTCTGCCATATCAGCCACTAAGGTTTTTGAAGAGGTCTACATTATGACCCAGGGAGGTCCCCGCAGCAGTTCCAAAACCGTCGTTTACTACGTTTATGAGCAGGCTTTTGTCAATCTAGAAATGAGCTATGCCTGCACCATCGGTCTGGTGCTCTTTATCGTCATTCTGGCTCTGTCGCTCATTCGGCTCCGAGTTGCACCTGACCAAGAAACGGGGTCACTACTTTAGCTGGCTGTTGAAAAGGTAGCCATGCTCACCCCACATTCACTGACATCCACCTGTAACAAGGACTAACAAGCTTCAGCGACAGCTACCCCATAAGTCTCTACCTCATCTACACCATCTACCGACATCGCTAAGTTCACGATTTCGCGCAGCTGGTAGGGTGAACCAAGCTGGCCACTCAAAACAACAACTCGACCTCGCTGGCGTACCTTTAAGCGCCCTAAAGGACTGTTAACCTTAGTACTCAAGCGATGAGAAACTCGCTTTGACAGGACATGATAATCAAATTCTCCATTCAGCCCAATACGTTCTGGGGGAATGTTCAAAAACCAATGACTTAGCTGATCAGGCCTAGCTAACTGACAAGCTCCGCCTATTCCATCGAGAGCAACTGCAACGGTTGAGCCATCCATAACGACACCTCGACATCCTAATCAACCACCACCAGACAGTTTGCAGTTGCTTCTTAAGCGTTACTATGGCGGCCACTAAGCTCCGCCGAACAAGCAACTGAGAGAAGCATAGCTACATGACGCTTTTGCAAGATCCGGATAATGCTTTATAAATTCTAAAAAATTTTTTGCCAGAATTATGTATTCCTAGAAACTTTTTAACACTCTTGCTACCAGTGGCTGTACCAACAGCACGACATTGTTGTCTATGGCTGTACCAACAGCACGACAGCGTAGGCAGCAATACCCTCTTCACGGCCTGTGGGCCCTAACTTTTCGTTAGTTGTTGCTTTAATGCCTATTTGATCAACAGCCAAAGACAGCCGGTCAGCCAAACACTTCTGCATCTCAGCAATGTGTGGTTTGAGTTTAGGCCGCTCAGCCACAACCACCGTATCTACATTACCGATAGCCCATCCTTTTTCCTGGACCATTTGATAGATTTGGTCCAATAGCTTGAGGCTATCAGCCCCCTTCCATTTTGGATCGGTGGGGGGGAAATAACGTCCAATATCCCCTAGACTCAGCGCCCCTAACAGAGCATCCATAATTGCATGGGTAAGGACATCTGCATCGCTATGGCCCAATAGCCCCAAGCTATGGGGAATCGTAACACCGCCTAAAATCAGCGGTCGATCAGGACCTAGACGATGAATATCGTAGCCGTTGCCAATGCGAATGCCCATAGGGGGGGGTACTCCTCAAGTCATGTCAGTCCGGCAGTCTAGTCCTCTGACTTATTTTCCCATTGCCGCTGCCAGCGATCATAAAGATCGCGACGACGTTCGCGGGTGCGCTCAATTTGCTGCTGTCGGCGCCAGTGAGCAATGGCCGCATGATTGCCTGAGCGCAATACCTCTGGTGCGCTCCATCCTCGAAATTCAGCGGGTCTGGTGTAGTGGGGGTAATCTAACAGACCCGCCTCAAAACTGTCGTCATGTAGAGACTCTCGTTTTGCAACAGTGCCGGGTAGCAGCCTGATCACACCATTGAGCAAGGCAAGGGCTGGAATCTCACCGCAGGTAAGAACAAAGTCCCCTAGGGATATCTCCCGAGTCACTACGTTAAGAATACGTTCATCCACACCCTCGTAATGACCACAAATAATGACTAGCTGATCTAACCCTGTTGACCACTGCCAAAATAAAGATTGGGTCATAGGTTCCCCTTGGGGCGTCATGAGCACAACCTCACGACGGGGCTGTTGGGGCAAGCTTTCTAGGGCAGCTACAATCGGGGCAATCTTCATCACCATACCCACACCACCACCGTAGGGTTCATCGTCAACTTTATGATGTTTATCAGTGGTGAAATCTCGCGGGTTGGTAATGTGAACCTGGGCAATCTCTCGCTGTAGGGCTTTACCAATAAGTCCCGACTGTAGCGGTGATGTAAAAAAATCAGGAAATAAACTGATGAGGTCAAACCGCATTAACTGTTGCCATCCTAACGGTTCTGAAAACTTAGCAGCCGATTAAACAGTTCTACTTCCAGATTAGTTTGATCCAACAGGCGTGCCAGCTCATAGGCCATTGCATACTGCTCTTGGGCTAGGGTTGGCTCTCCTGTGGCTTCGTAAAATTCTCCCAGCCGCTTAAACGTAACCAAACGCCCCCAATCATTATCGGTGTTTACGGTGAGGGCAATCCGCTCATCTAGATAGCGACGCACCTGATCCCAGTCACTGAGAGCACTGTAGACGTCAATCAGTCCGTCAATCGCACTGAGTTGAACCGGTTCATCGTTGCTGTCCTGACCGTACCTTAAGGCTAATCGATAGGCCCCTATTGCTTTTCCCTGTAATCCTTGAGCCAGATAAGCTGCGCCCAGGTTGTTATTTGTGTTTGCTCGACCAATCAGGTTGCCTGCTTGAGTGCGATAGTTACCAGCGGCTTCATAGTAGTCAATCGCCGTAACATAATCTCCCTGGACAGAGGCCAATAGACCCAAATTGCTCAAAGATAGACCAATGCCTTCAAAATTTTGAACGCTGTAGGCTACATTGAGGGCTTCTTCATAGGCCTGAGTAGCCGAGTTGATGGCGCCTCGCTGTAGTCGAAACGTGCCTAAGGTATTCCAAGCAAAAATTTGGGTACTAAAGTTCTGATTGTCTCGTGCGATCGCAAGCTGGCGGCGTACCGCTGTTTCAGCACCAGTGTAGTCACCTAGTTCGGCATAGGCACCGCCAATTCTGCCGTAAGTCTGCTCCATCGAGGCCGTGTCACCAATCTCATAATAAAGTTCGGCAGCTCGGCCCCAAGCACTTAGCGCCGAGCGATAGTCTTCTTGAGAGGCCTGACGTTCTCCCAAACGCAATAGCTGGTCAGCAACATCTCGCTGCCGATTGATCACTTCACGATTGACCGGCTGTCGCAACTGGTCATCAAGTGAATCTTGGGCATAGGCTGCAGGCACCCCAACCATTGTCATCAGCACCATCCCGTAACCAAATGCCCTGTGCACGGCCAAACCTCTCCTTATATAAAAAACTGAGCGCTTCCCAAAGAAAGCTATCACGCTTCTGACGCCAGATTTGGCTGTTCTAAATCCAGATCAGATATATCCATTAAGTTTGCCAAATCCTCTGCCAGGTTTTCCTCAGTAGCAGTCTCAGTATCCCCAAAGTAAATCGCCTGAATATCATGGGGCAGGGCCTTACTTAAGGACTGCTGGGCATTAGTCAGTAGTGTTTCTACAGACTTCGGAGAAATCCGCTGTCCCTCAGCCTGCAGGTAAGCGGCAATGCGTGTATTGCTCCAGCGAAATGTTTGGGCCATGACGATTACCAAACGATGCAAGGGCTGCAGCCGTTCAAGGGCCTGAGTCACATAGCACCAAAGAGGCGGCGATGCTTCCTGCAGACTGTAGTGAATCTCTTCAACGTCGGGCAGTGCAGCCTGGTTAATACAGGCCGCTGTCAAATTCACTAACCAAGCCTGTAGGGAAAAGTTTTCAGGTGGCTCAGCCGGCAGGTCAAGACCACTCAACTCATAGAGAATATGTCGCCACGTCAGCGCAAATAAGTACTCCGATTGCACCGTAGAACGAGCCGAATGGCGAATCAGTGTATAGACTACTGGGCTGTAGCGGCAAAATATAGCGGTAAAGTACTTGCCCTCTTGGGGGTGCAGCTTAAGGTGTTGCACCAGGTCGTAGTCGCTGTATTCAAAAAGCGACTTGACGACAGCATGATCACATTCAGGAAAATTGGGAATATCCACAGTACGGCGAACGGAGCTCCTGCCAATTACCGGCAGCAACCGGCATTAATCAAACTGAGACTACCGTATAAATAGTCATTACTGTACCCAGGTTCCGCCGAATCTTAAAGATTGAGCGGAAAAAGCCAGCCGGAAATTGACAAATCATCCATGTAAGGTGAGCACATCGACCGGTAAAGGATCGGTTAACCCGGCTTATTTGCAACAGCGAGTCAGTTTTACCCTTGATACACTAGGGTTAGCCTCTTGATCAATCCGCACCTCAGCGCACCGTTTTTTTTAAAACTGTCCATGGATTTTTGTTCCGCCGTTTTATTTTTTCCCTTGGCTGACCTATGGCAAGGGCTACCGCTCGACAGTCTTGTTTCTACCCAAGGCATCATGGTTATGCTCTTGGTGGCCTACGCAGGGGCCATGTGGATGTTTTTAACAAGCGCCCCAAAGGTTCATACGGTGATGGTGTCAGATCTGAACATTGCGCAGCAGTTTTATGAGGGGATGCTGGGGCTGTCTGCAGCTGATGTGCCGCTGCACTATTACTACAACTACGAGCAAACCCTAGGAACGAGCATAGACCCCATGATGGGTATGGGGTCCATGTCACGTCCAACAGAGCCTGGATATAGCGGCCCTGACGGTCTTTGGTACCAGCTCAAAAAAAATACTCAGCTACATGTGATTGCAGGCGCCAGCCGTGGTCATAAGGATCGTCAGCGGCACGTCTGTTTTGATCGCGACTGTCTGGAACTGCTACTGATGCAGATCCAGGCCAATGGGGTGCGCCATAAGATTCGTCGCGAGCGCCCTCTCAATTTTTTGGGCAAAGACTATGATGGCGAAGTTATCGAAATGGCAGAGGTCGCTGATTAGCGCAGAGGTCGCTGATTAGCGTCTAAGGCCATTACAAATCTACTGGGGACGCTGCCCATGGTTATTGATCTCTCCGATGTACCCATCAGTCAAGGAACAGGATACCCAGAGCCGTTTCAAGCAGCGGTAGCAGGCCGGTCGCGCCAGAGAGTTGGCAATGCTGCGGGGTTAACCAATTTTGGTGTCAATTTAACGACATTGACTCCTGGTGCTCAGTCGGCTCTACGCCACTGGCACTCTCACCAGGATGAATTTATCTATGTCATTTCAGGGCAGCTAACGTTAGTGACAGAGGCTGGCGAAACTCATTTACAACCTGGAATGATGGCTGGGTTTCCAGCAGGTGTAGCGGACGGTCATCACTTGATTAATCGATCAGATGCGATCGCAACCTATCTTGAAATTGGCGATCGCACCCCAGGGGACCAAGCAGACTATCCGGATCATGATTTATTGGCCATCTCTAAAGCAGAAGGAGACTATCAATTTACCCATCGTAACAGCGACCCTTATTGAGCAGGTGCTGGTCGTACCTAAACGCCCAAGTAGATTTACACACCGATAACACCGGATGAGAGCAACCGAAATCACGGTTAATTTGCAGCGATTGCCCCACCGGCTAATGGGGGGGCTACTTTTATGCTCTTTAATCAGCTGTCAGCCGACACAGCCGCCAGCTGACAGTATGGTTAGCGCCCCAGCGGGTGACCACAGTGTGGCTGACGATACCGTCCCATCTGATACGGACACCGCTGCCCTTAGCACTGAGGCACCGCCACCGCCACCCTCTAATTCCTATCTGGCACATCTCTCTCCTAATGTTGCCAATCAGCTGGTAAATCTGGGTATCAACATCGTTATTCCCACTTATCTCACCCCAAACATGACCTTGGCCAATTACGGTGTCAGTGACACCTCAAACGGCGAGGACCCATATTACTGGCTGGTTTATCGCGACGATCAAAATCGCTGTTTTGCCATTGAATACGCTACAAGCAGAATAAGAACTAGCTCACTTGAGAACCAGGCCCCCATAGACAGTGCTCTATTTGGTGATGGCTATCGTCTTCATCACGGTAAATTTATTGACCAACGTTCAGAGAGCGACTTGTTTACCGACTGGCTTGTGGGAAATGATGGTTTCTACCGACTGATCGGTGCTGGTTTAGTCAATGCGCAAAACTATGAGCAAAACACCTGTAGCAATATCACCGTTGAAGAAGCGATTAATATCACTGAGTCGCTAAGTTATCTACCCACCGACATTCGAACACTGGATGCCATACCGCCTGACTTTTAGCGCAAATTGTGATCAAAAAAAAGACTCGCTTCAAAAAGCGAGCCCCCAGACAACAAAGTTAAGTAAACACTCAACCAGCTAATTTGAGCACAACCCGAGTTAGTGCTTTTCGGCAACTGGTGTCTCGGACTCTGCTTTAGATTCAGAAGATTTTTTATCAACCGTCGCATCTTTAACTACAGGTGCCACCTTCTCAGCCGTGGCAGGTGCTGACTTTTTAGCAATTGGCTGTGGCTCAGGCTTAACAGATGCAGCCAGCGTCTCTTTAACAGGACGGTCAGCTTTTTCTAACCCAAGTTGCTCCCGAGCTTTATCTACCAGAAAATTAGCTCCGCTTTGGCTAACATCCAGGAATGCTTGCCCCGTGGCGGCAGCAGCCTGATTTCCATCGGTTGTCTCCGTTTGCTGGGTCTGCCACCAAGCCCGAGCAGTACGCCCAGCACCAATCGCTGTCTCACCAAACCAAGCGCCAAATACTAATACAGAACAAATAAGCAACCAGGCAAGCAGGGCAACTTCCTTGATAATTGTGCCGGTTAAGGTAAGAACGTGTTTATACGCACTCGCTGTTTTAGGATCAAATAGTAGTTGAGACACCACAGCAGCCTGAGACTTAACGCGATCCATGGTTTTACCTCATCATAAATGTTAAAAAAATTGCCAAAACTTTTGTCTTAGCTATCAAACCGTAGAGGCATGCTATCGAATGATTAACAACGTGCCTCAGAACATCGTATATAGTCTTAAGCTTTTTGCCTAAGGGGCGATTATGTGAGCTGGCTAACTTCAGCGTATTATCAAGCGATTTTGAGGATATTTAACGGATTAGCCACCCCAAACTTTTTGCAATACATTTCCAGGGTCAAGATCAGCTAACTTCTCTGTAGCAGAACTTACACCAATCACTTTAGTTTCACCCTCAGCAGCAGGCAGTGCGCTACTGAGCGTCGTCTGTAAGACCAAGGTAAAGACCTGAAGAGCCATAGCTACCTGAGTGACATAGCTATCGGGACTAATCACAAGGTCAGCTCCGGCTATTGTGGCAGCCACCTGACCCAGATTTTCAGCCGTAATAATCTTCAGGGAACGCTGACGACTGAGAGAAGCTACTAAATCCTCGCTATCTACAGTGGATAGCAACACAATTGGTAGCTGGGGCTGCTTGCTCTGAAAATCATCAATGATTTTGAGCCAGCTGTCTGGAGGATAGCCATCTGCTTGAGCAGTCAGCCCAGGATACATAACGACATAGCCACTGCCGGCTAGTCCCAAGATTTTTCGCTGTTCGTCAGCCCAGGCAATATCACCTTCAGGAACATTTAAGGCATTAGATGACGGCTTGGCGGACTCAGATAGTCCCTGCAAGAGGGTCTGATATTGGTCAGCCGGATATTGGGTTTTATCAGCCTTCACCGTATTGGTGTAAAGCCATGGTGTCTGAGCACTGCTATAACCAATGCGAGTGGGAATGCCGCTAAGCCAGAGTAAAACGCCTTCTTCCCAACGGTCACTGGCACATAAAACGAGTTCAAATTCGCGATCGCGAATGATACCTAGCAAATTAGCCCAATCAGCCGGGCTATTTTGGGCTCGGTAATTGAAGGGAATAACCTCATTGACAGCCTTAGAAACCCGATAAGCCGATTTGGACATAGGCTCTACCACTACCGAAATTTCAGCGTTGGGATAGATATCTTGGATAGTTGTTAACGTTGGCAAAAACTGAAGCTGATCGCTGATTCCACCAGGGACTAAAGCCAGGACGCGCATGGGCTTTGGAGAATACTTCGCTACTCATTCTAGAGGAAGCTGGCAGCGCTAACGTTGTTATCAGATCACTAAACAGAGAAATTGCGAAAAATATTCTTTAATTAAGGGTTTTGAGAGGATGTTAGGTGTCTACATAGGCAATTTTAATTTTATCCAACCGTTGCCTCAGACACGAGCGTCAAGCGCTTCCACTATTTACATTGGAGACAGTATGCACCTACTTATCCCGGCAGCAGGCGTTGGTAAACGTATGGGAGCCGATGGCAACAAACTGCTTTTACCACTGCTCAATGACGCCATTATTGCCTGGACCCTAAAGGCCGCAGTCGCAGCTAGCACAGTTGAGTGGATCGGTATCATCTCTCAGGTGATTGATGAGCCGATATTTAAGGAAATTGTGGCGAAACTTGCCACCGCCAAACCGATTGTTTTTATCCGTGGAGGCGACACCCGTCAGGCATCGGTTTATAACGGTCTAGAGGCATTGCCTATCGATGCACGTCAAGTTTTAATTCACGACGGAGCCAGGTGTCTTGCAACTCCCAAACTTTTCGACCGCTGCAGCGCCGCTTTCGAAACATGTCATGGTTTTATTGCAGCGGTACCGGTTAAAGACACCATCAAAAAAGTAAACGCGTCTGGCATTATCGAAGCCACCCCTGACCGCTCTCATCTATGGGCTGCACAGACGCCTCAGGGATTTGATGTTGCCCTGCTAAAAAAAGCTCATAAAGAAGGCAGTTCTCAAGGTTGGGCGGTTACTGATGACGCCGCTCTATTTGAAAAATGCGGTCTGAGCGTCCACATTGTGGAAGGGGAAGAAACAAATCTAAAAGTAACGACCCCAGGAGACCTGGCGATCGCAGAATTTATTCTGCGCCAGCGACTTTAATCTCATCCAGAAGCCCGGTTTCTGACAAATCTCAGAGTATGAGCGTTGAGCCTATTCTGAGAAACCGAGCTTCTAAAATGAGAATTTGAATTAAAGATCGCCGCTTCTAGCTACCAGCAAAAAGATGATTGCTGGACCTGAAATAACCACCATTGCTAGGACAGTGAGCTGAGCCACCACCAGGAAATCAATACTACTGAGAAAGCCTAAACCCAAGAAACCCAGAAGACCCATTGAACCTCCGATATCAATAACCATGACCGCTGTGCGCTCAAGTGCATCGTCATTTTACCTGGTTCGATCCCACCGGTTTTAAGAAAGTTTACAAAATTCCAAAAACCTTGATGGAGACATTTCCACAGATCTGGCATTGCCATCTTCCATAGAACCTTATGCTGATAGAGCAATCCCATTCCACAAAGGACAGAAAACATGGCCACCTGGCAATGTGTAAAAAACTGTGGTGCCTGCTGCAACCTGACACCGACAGATCGACCAGATCTTGCCAACTACCTGACACCAGAACAGCTAGAAATTTATATGGGCATGGTCGGATCAGATGGCTGGTGTATCAACTACGACACTGAACAGCGCCTTTGCAAAATCTACGAACAGCGTCCTAGCTTTTGTCGGGTCCAGGCCAGTACCTTCGAACAGATGTTTGGAATTGATACGGCTGAGTTAAATAATTTCGCCATTGAATGTTGTGAGGAGCAAATTAGTGGCGTCTATGGCTCTAGAAGCGAAGAACTCAAACGATTTATGACAGCTGTTGGACTAGAAAGCTAGGGGAGGTGGACTAGCTGGATATTGAAATTCGCCACAACCTTGCACTGGCATAATCTTTGATAGATAATGAAAGGAATATGAAAACCCTGCAAGTGTACCCTTCTCTTCCTGTCACGTCTGCGGACGTTGATCAAATACAAAAATCCGAGCCAAAGCCAGCTAGGGCTAATTTTTGGGGCGTTTTTTTTTCGACGTTTATTACTATTTTTCTGGCTGAGCTGGGGGATAAAACCCAGGTAGCCACTCTGCTCATCAGCGCTGAGTCCCATAAGCCGCTGATGGTATTTGTAGGTGCCGCACTAGCCCTCATTTCCACCAGTTTGATAGGAGTATTGGTGGGACGGTGGCTAGCACGTCGTATCTCGCCAGAAACCCTAGACACCCTGGCTGGGGTTTTGTTGTTAATTATTGCCGTTAGCCTTGTAGCTGATGTGATTGGTCTCTAAAGCCCATAAACTGCCAATAACTCCTACTGTTATGTCATTTGATTGGAATCTAATTGGTGTTAGCTTTATCACCGTTTTTTTATCAGAACTGGGTGATAAAAGTCAGATAGCAGCCATTGCGTTAGGGGGCAGCACCTCATCCCCTAAAGCGGTATTTTTGGGCACTGCAGGCGCGTTGGTACTGGCCAGCTTCCTGGGGGTGTTGCTGGGAGAAGGTACCGCTCAGCTACTCCCAGCCCAAGTTGTTAAAGGTATTGCAGCGGTTGGATTTTCCTTGATGGCAATTCGGTTATTGTGGCCGAGCCAGGAAGCAAGTTAGCTTTTCTTAGTAAACTGGGCGGCGATATCGGCATAGCAAAGACGTAGCAAAAAGCCTAGTAATAGGATTTTAGTGGTCTCTGTCAGCCAGTAGGCTCCGTGCATCCAGGCCATGGTGCTAGGAATAATGTGAATCGTTCCTGGCATATCTAAGGCGATACCAATCGCGCCCATGTGAGGCGTCAATACATAGGTGTAGGCCAGGGCGATCGCAACTAAGCTACTGGCCAATATCAAAACCCAACGACTACGACTGCCGCTTACCTCCACTGAGCAGTCTGCGTGAGACTGTCGCATTGCTAATACACCGGTCAAAATCAGCCCAGACAGGAGCATTTCCAAATGGTTAAACAGCTCAAACAGGCTGTAACCTGCACTGGCAAAACCGGGCTCTGTCATCATGCCGTTCATGTAGAGCATCGGCATGACAACACAATCAAGAATCAAGCTGCCACCAATCCAAAACACTGCCAGAAAGAGGACTGCACTGTCCCAGGCAAACTGGCGTTGAGACAGCCTGGGAAATGACAAGGGAAAATGAGTCATAAAGTAGAACCAAACATTAGATGGGTATGTCCTAACGCTAGCCTATATAGCCAGGAAGAAACGTGAAAAATCGTTGCGACATGGGCATTGCAACGATTTCTTAATACACATAAGGACAATCTTTAGACTCAGAGTGAAACTAAGCGCTAGCAGTTTCTCCATCATGAATAGTTTTGACCCATTTCAAACGCTTTGGCCGTATCGCCATACGGGTCGTAGCAAAGGCCATCACCACAATCCAATGGGTCATATAAAGCGTGCCTTTGATTGCTTGAACCAGCGCTAACGGTAGTGATATCCCCTGGGTGCGACGGATACCCACGGCCATTCCCCAGTAGGATACGCCCACCGCCAACGTAGTCAGCGGTGCAAAGACAGGGGGGCGACGCAGTGCGATCGCAAGCAGAAAGTCTGGTACCGCCACAATCGGCAGCATGTATTGCAATATCCAATACATCAACATATCAATTGATTTATTCCAGCCCAGCCGGTTGCGCACTAACAATCGCCAATAATCTAAATAACGCTGGTAACCACCTTCAGCCCAGCGATTACGCTGATGCCATAGGGCGATACCACTGGTTACCCCTTCCTCCCCAACAGGGGGCATATCCAAAAAGCCAATATCCCACTGATGCAGGTGCAGCTGGACCGTTAAATCTAAGTCATCGGTAATGGTCATCTCATTCCAACCACCGCATTGAGCAAGAGCAGCCCGGCGCACAAATTGGCCATTGCCGCGCAGCTCACCGATCCCACAGCGGGCCGCTCGCTGCTCTTGGTAGTAACGATCTAAAGCCATTTCAGCGGCCTGACCCTGGGTCCAAAAGTTGGTCTTGCTATTAACAATCGATTTACGCACCTGAATTGCGCCTGTATGTTCATTCGCAAATAGCGGCACCACATGCTGCAGCAAATCTGCAGGCACCTGGGCATCAGCATCAAAGACCACTAAAATTTCGCCAGTCGCTCGCGGCCAGGCCAGGTTCAGAGCACCAGACTTGCCTCCTGTCGCCTCCGGACCCCGATGTAGCACCTTTAATTTTGGATAAACCTGGATCAGCCGGTCTAAAATTGTGCCGGTACCATCGTCGCTATTGTCATCAATTACCCAAAGCTCGTAGCGGTCTTGAGGATAATTGAGGCTACAGAGAGACTCAACCAAGTTACCAATCACGGCAGCTTCATTTTTAGCCGCCACCAATAGAGAAACCTGCGGACAATCCGCCTCACTTAGAGCATAGGGAATATCAGCTCGATTGGGGCTGATGGCATAAACAGGATTTGCGATCGCAATCCTTGCCATATAAATACCTACCAGCAGTGTCAGCGCCCAAACAACCAAGGTTCCCCACATAGCCCAGTGCAAGATAACCGTCGCACTCCACAACATCACCAAAGTAGCCAGTGCTTTTAGGCGACGTCCCTCCGAAAGATCATCCAGTGAAACATCAGATGCCATTTCAATCGCCATAGGTTTCGTGTGGTGGGTATTGGGTTACAGGTTATTAATATCTTATTAATAACTGTTACATAGCATCGTCTTTACACATACTCTCTCCTAAATCCTCATATCTGCTAGTGCACAAGGCTATGGCTTCTGTGGGTACACTATTGCTCAATAGAACAAACTGCAGCACCAAATCTGGTCACTGGACTATGCCCCTAAGGGACTAGGGTTAAGGACTTGACGCGTTTGTTTACCGAAGTTCACTATGTCTTAAGACGGACCCCACTGCTCAACGCCATGCCTATTGCAGACATACAGCCCGCTCCCAAACAAGATGTCGGTGTTTACATGCCCTACTACCAGGGCAATAAACGAAAAGCCCTTCCCTATGCCATCGGCCTTTACAAACGTGGAAACCTCGAAGGTGAGCGCCGCATTGAGGGGGGTGAGAGTATTGTTTTTTTAGCAACCTGGAACGTGTCTATGTTGCCCGCCGATCTGACTCAATGTCGGATGCAATTTGATGGTGATGCTGAGTTGACCTATGAAATCACCATGGCCACATTTGAATTTGTCGATTTTTTGATCGATGTGGTGACGGCTATGCGTTTGAAGCGATCGCCCGATTTTTCCAAGTCCTTCTATCGTCGCCTGCTCAGAATGGACGAATAGACACAGCGACAGCTACCTTGCACAACCAACACAACACTTCGTCAAAAGTTAATGTTTTGCCCAATTGCTAACAGCGCTCCATGGCACAATGGGGGACAGTCCTGTTGGTAGTTAGGAGTGATAGCGTGCCCAATCCATCAAAGCATCTGCTGATTGGTTCAACAGAGCCCTACAGCGGCAAGTCAGCCACCATTACAGGATTGGCTCTACAGCTTCAGGAACGCGGTATAGATATCGCTTATGCCAAGCCAGTTGGTACATGTCCCAGTGATGAAGCAGGTCTTGATGAGGATGTCCGGTTTATTTCCAAGATATTAAAACTCCCAGCATCCCGACTGCGACCAACCCTGCTATCGCTTGACACCCAGACCATAGAGCAGCAACTGACAGAAGAGAGTTCTGCGATTGACCCACAGCAAATGGCAACTTACCTGGGTGGTCAAGGCGAAGATCTCTTGCTCATTGAAGGGCCAGGCAATTTAGAGGAAGGTACTCTATTTGGGCTTTCACTGCTACAGCTGGCAAGGGTCACTGAAGCACAAGTGATGCTGGTTGCCAGATTTCACTCTGTTCTGATTGTGGATGGTCTGCTGGCTGCTAAACAAAAACTAGGGGATCGGCTAATGGGCGTTTTAATTAACGATGTCCCAGCCGACCAGCTGCAGGCCGTAACTACTAACGTTAAGGCTTGTCTAGAGCGTCATGGCATACCGGTTCTAGGAATTTTACCGAGTACTCCGTTAATGCGTAGCGTCAGCGTTGGAGAACTTGTGCAGCAGCTTAAGGCCGAAGTCCTTTGCTGTGAAGAACGGATGGATTTGATGGTAGAAAGCTTGAGTATCGGAGCAATGAATGTCAACTCTGCTCTCAAGTACTTTAGAAAGGCCGACAATATGGCCGTGATTACGGGAGGTGACCGAGCTGATATTCAGCTAGCTGCTCTAGAAACGTCAACCCAGTGTTTGATTTTGACAGGCCATATCGCGCCACGCCCCGATATCATCAGCCGTGCTCAAGATTTAGAAGTGCCCATATTGTCAGTGGATCTAGACACCCTGACCACCGTCGAAATCATTGAAAAATCCTTTCAGCAGGTCCGGTTGCAGGAGCCAATTAAAGTCCAGTGCATCCAACTGTTAATGGAAAAGCACTTTGATGTAGAAAGACTTATGAATGAGCTGAGCTTATCCCCTGCAGTGACTGCTTAGACACACGCTATGCCTAAGTCAGAGAATCAGGATAGCAAAGTGTAGGGGCAAGGGTTTGGTAGAATTGGCCAGTCCCTTCATTAAAACTATATAAACCCTTGAGTCAGTCCCTTGATACCCCCATTGAATCGCTTAAGGTAGATGATTTTTTGCAAGAGCTTGCTACGATTCAGCAGTCTGGCTCTAAACGCATTGCTATCTTGGGTTCCAGGCATGTACCCATCACCCATCTACGATTGATTGAGCTAATGAGCTATGCGTTGGTGCTGGGGGGTAATCGTCTACTTACATCTGGGGCAACCGGGACTAATGCCGCCGCTATACGTGGAGCGATGAAGGCAGACCCCAACTTGCTTACAGTAATTTTGCCTCAAAGTTTGGAACGCCAGCCGCGTGAGTCTCGTGAACAGCTCGACTCAGTCATGCATCTGGTGGAAAATTCGGCTAACGACAGGTTAGAACTAGCAGAAGCAAGTTCACTGTGCAATCAAGAGATTATTTCTCGCTGTCAGCAACTCATCTGTTTTGCATTTCACGACAGTCATACATTGCTTAAAACCTGCAAGGATGCTGAAGAGCAGCACAAGATTGTGACCCTATTTTATTTTGACTAGGGTGGTGTCAGCAACCAGTGGGCATCGTACCCAATTCTCTGTTTCATCTACTAAGCAACTTCGTCATCGTAGTTAGGGTTCTTGATCTGTGAGCTTACTCTCCCTGCCTAATATTTTTTTGTACAGTTTGCCAATTGCAGCATTCTTGATCTACGCGCCTTACATAGTCGTGGCTTCAGCGCGAGTTAAGCTTGCCCAATCTATGGAAGACCCGATGGAGGCTTTTGCCAGACCTCGGTTTTATACAGATAAATTGCCGAACTATGCTCAGCGAGCTAACTGGGCCCATCAAAACTCGTTTGAGTCATTTATTTTATACGCTCCTGCGGCAGTCATGGCTTACGTCACAGTGCAGGAAAGCACAACCGCAATGCTAGCGGTCATGGCCTATCTGGTTGCTCGGTTGCTTTTTTCAGTGTTTTACATTTTGAATGTAGCCCCGTTGCGATCGCTCATGTTTGGTATCGGCAGCATCAGTATCTTTAGCCTTTATCTCATGAGCTGTAAGACCATTTGGTTACAATAGGCGCTAGTAGACTGAGCCCGCGATCAATTCTGGGTGTGCGCTTGCGAAACATTTGTGATTGGCCAGGTATAGCGTGCTCACGACTTAGCATAGAACGCGTTTACGATTTTCCTCTTCACCTATGGCTTCTACCTATTCATTTGATGTTGTTAGTGACTTTGATCGCCAAGAGCTGGTGAACGCTCTTGATCAGGTCCGTCGCGAACTTAAGAGCCGCTACGATCTTAAAGACACTAAAACCACACTAGAGCTGGGCGAGACCAATATCGCCATCGAAACGGCTAGCGAAATGACCTTAGAAGCGGTTCATACGCTGATACAAACTAAGGCTGCTAAACGCAATCTATCGATGAAGATTTTTGATTTTGGCAATATCGAAGCCGCCAGTGGCAATCGTGTACGGCAAGATGTACAGCTAAAAAAAGGACTGAGCCAAGAGGTTGCTAAAAAAATATCGAAAATGATTCGTGACAACCTCAAAAAGGTGCAGGCATCGATTCAGGGAGAGGCTGTGAGAATTTCGGCTAAGTCTAAGGACGACCTGCAAGGAGCTATTCAACTGATCAAGCAAGAAGACTGGCCTGTTGCTTTGCAATTTCAGAATTACCGCTAACAGAACCTACGGTGCAGTCAAGTTCTAAACGCTGTTTAGAGCTAATCATGCCTAAATTACAGTTCTAGCTGCAGCAAAGTTGCACTGTATCTGTAGCCTAGCGTTTCATATAGCTTTAGAGCGGCTGTGTTGTTGACAAATACCTGCAGACTAATCTGCTCATAGCCCTGTTTTATTGCCCAGTTTTTTGCATGTTGCATTAATTTTCGCCCCATGCCTTGGCGTCGATACTGAGGCACAACATACACCAAATAGATGTAAGCCTGCAGGGCTCCCGTCAGCTGATTAATTGACTGACCTAGCCACAGACATCCAACAGACTCTGATTGAACAGCGGTAAAACCCACTCGTGAGGTGCCCGTCTTTTCAAGCCACCATAGCATCGACGGCCCTTCGAGGTACAGCTCAACTGTCTTAGCTAAATGGTCTAACTGGGTAGCGCCCAGCTCTTCATAGGCATTGCCAAGAGTAGACATTAACCGCGAGCGATCCAAGCTAGAACCTTGGACTAAACGATATCCCAGGGGCCAGCTAGACTCTAAATCCATTAAATATGCTGCTCAGCATCGCCAGCTCATCACCATCAATGGGGGCTGGAGCTAGCATATCGCTCGGTAGCCATATTCGAGCACTAACGGCCAGCATAGCCACCAAAAAGACGATCAAAATTAGAAATGGAATGACGTAGGAGCGAATAATGGACATGGTTGAGGTCTAAATGTCAGCGTGGTGAACGTCTATCTATTAAGTATCGTAACGTTGTGAGGGGACGCGCCGCTGCACCTAGAGCAAGATGTCATCGTCGTCTAGACCGGGACGGGGGACAGGAGAAATGGGCTGACGATTGAGCTGTCGTAACCAAAACCACCCACCCACCGACACTATCAGCGATAGCCAGCCTGTCAAAGACTCCAGCAATAAAAATCCACCCACAGCGAACATCGCCCCAAATAGCAGCAGCAGCGATGCAGCTACGCGTTGAAACTCTAAGCCTAAATTTTGTAGCGGTCTGACCCCTGTGCGCTGTCGCTGTCGTTGCCAGCCAGGTCCACCGGGGCGTACCAGCCGATAAAAGTTATCTAACGTCTCGTCAGATTCAGGGGGAGTTAGCAACATAATCAATACCCACACTACTGTGGTAACACCCGCCGTAAACAATAAACGCAGTCCAAAGTCTGCGATTTGAATGACAGGGACAATGCTGGTTAGTAAGCCAATCAAAAACCCCACCACCATAGAACTCAGCTCAGCCGCTGCATTAATACGCCACCAGAACCAACGCAGGATGAGGACTAAGCCAGGGCCTGTACCAATGGCAATCACTAGGCGAAAAACTGTGGCCACATCAGATGCAAAAAAGGCTGCTGTAGCCCCCAGAACAGTTACGATCACCGATGTGATGCGCCCTACATTGACTAACTCAGCTTGCGTGGCTTCTGGCTTAATAAATCGACCATAGAGATCATTGGTTAAGTAAGAGGCCCCCCAATTGATCAGCGTTGACACCGTACTCATAAATGCAGCGATGAGTGAAGCCACCACCACCCCCAGCAGAACGGGGGGTAGGAAGTCGAGCATTAGCTTTGGATAGCCCAGCTCGCGGTCGGCCAGGTCTGGGTAAATTGCCACAGCGGCCAAGGCCACAATAATCCAGGGCCAGGTGCGAATAACATAGTGCAGAATATTGAAAAACCAGGCCGCTTTCTCCGCTTCGCTTTCGTTCTTGGCCGCCACTAAGCGTTGAATAAATTCGCCACCTCCGTCACTGCGACGAAAGGCCCACCATTGTAAAAAGACATAGGCAATAAATGCACTGGCTGGAATCCCGGCTACTGTACTCCAGCTGATACCGCCATTAAAGGTAATCGGTACGATACTGAGGATGTCGAAGTCGGTATTGGCCTGGGCGCGGTCAATCAGGTTTTGCATACCACCAACCGAAAAAACGGATGCGATCGCAACCACAACCGCACCAAACAGTGCCAGAAAAAACTGAAAAAAGTCTGTGGTAACTACACCCCACAATCCTGAAAATCCAGCGTAAAACAGCACTAAAATGCTGACGACAATTACGCTCCAAAGCTTCATGCTCTCATTGGGTTCTATCCCCACGCTTTGCCAAAGTTCCAAAGCATCCACCACTTTGACCATGGCCAACATGGCATAGCCAATCCCGATACAGTTGATCGGCACCGCAAACAGAAAAGCTTTAACACCCCGCAGCACTGCAGCTGTCTTACCGCCATAGCGAATTTCAGTTAGCTCAGCATCGGTTACCACCTCTGAGCGTCGCCACAGCCTAGCAAACACATAGATCATTACCACATGGGCAATGCCAAAGCTCCACCATTCCCAATTGCCAGCAATACCACGGGAACCTACCACACCCGCCACATAAAGGGGAGTATCGATGGAAAACGTCGTTGCGGCCATGCTGGTACCCGCTAACCACCACGGTAGCGAACGACCCGAAACAAAGAAGTCAACTAAACTGCCAGAGGCTTTGCGCGATAGATAGACGCCTAACACCATCGTAAAGATGAGGTAGGCCACCACAATCAGCCAATCGATTAACAGCATGGGCCTAAACTACGGGAGATCCTGAAGCGACAGCCCAAATCATCCCATATGGTGATCAACTGTCGCAAAATGGCACAACTGTTGAATACACTCCTCAGAGAAGTTTTGAGGTGGACGCGATTGTGTAAAGCTTCCATTCTGAGCAAGCCTCACTGTACGAAAATGCTCACTATCTCACTGAAGCTTTTTCCAACCTCGATAGCTGTTCTCTATGTATCGCACCGTTGCGCTGTTGATAAGTCATCTGCTGTTAACCACAACCGCAGCGGTTGCAGAAGGACTATCTCCATCTAGTCATGACACCTTTGAGCGACTCGATGATTTGATCATCCCAGTTGATATTTCATCGGGTAGCTGCCCTACTCAAGTGCGCTTTTGGCAAGAAACCCGTCGCAACTTTGAAGCCGGAGACAATATTGGCCTGATGCTAGACGTTTCCTCCATTAGCCGAGGCAAAACTGAATTCCTTGAAAGCCAGGAGCATTCCGTCACCTTCAAAACCCCGCTGGCTCCACAGTTTTATTCCTGTGTTGGCACCCTTGGCGATAGCGACCAACACTATCGCCCTCTTTATAATTTATGGTTTGAACAGGGCCATATTTATTTCCGCTTCGATATCGGTGCGATCGCACCAAAACCTGACGAAAACTGGTATTTCGTCACCATTACCCATCAAGAAATTGTTGGCCAGTATCCTTATGTTCGTTGGGCTGTTGGTGATTAGGCTAGGGTGTGTTGGGTTGCGATCGCTTGCTTGAAGGAATTCACAGATATGATGTGTTCCCAAAAGTCTATTGACGGAGGGAGACAAGTCACGTTTAAGAAAACACCCCTACAGCTTGTTAATTACAATACGCTAACCGAGTAAGCACGAACTGCCGTGTCTACTGTCGCAATAGTCAAGTCATTTTGTAATGCTTGACAGATAAGCATTCTGTCAAATGGATCACGATGTAATGGTGGCAACTTAGCCAGTTGAACTACGCTAGCTTCATCAAGCACAAGGCTGTCAATCTGGTGAAGATCTCGTTGCTTCGGCAAATATGTTCCAGGATGCTCTGGTAGAGGTAATTTGCCCAGTTGGTATTTGACAACTGCTTCCCAAATCGAGATGGCACTCAGATAGACTTCGTTATCCAAATCGCAAATGCTATCCCGGACATCTGTCGATAACTTGGTATCACCACTGATAAACCAGAGAAAAATATGCGTATCTAGCAGTATTTTCATTACCCCTCAAACGCACTTAAAATTTCCTCTGGTAAAGGCATATCAAAATCATTGGGGACTGTAAACTCCCCAGCACACAGACCAAATGGTCGTAGCTGATTAGTATTAGATGCAACGCTAAAATTAGCCTTAAACCTTCCGATGCGGACACTAGATCTTATCTTCTTGGTATGTCCTAGCTTTTCAGGGCTATTAATGTGCTCCTCAACTCTCAAAATAATGAGGCTGCTATAAGCCTTAAGCTGAGTAACCAAGTTTGATAATTCTAGACCGTTTTCAGAATAGTCTTCTACATCACGAGTAGAGATAGAAATTGCATTTCTAGCACCATCACAGATTTTCTCTAACTCTGAGTTTGAGAAAAATCTAGTAAAAATATCGACGATTTCAGCAAGCAATAAAAAACCCGAGACAACTCTCTCTAAATCTGTCTTATATTCACCAGTCTTATCTTCATTTATAAGAGAAAGGCTAAGAAATAGATAGGAATACGCCATGGAAAAATTAGTCAGGCGATCAATTAGCTCGTACAAATCGACTGCCTTCGGAATGTCTACATAGTGTTTCCAAGCATCAAACCAAGATGTGGTTAGTTGGATGAAACCATTATATTTTTCTCGATAGGTAGTAGAGCTGCTTTTTGATTTTCCTAGTAAGAACTCTGTTTCTGCAATAAGGTTTTTGATTAAGGTTTGATCTGAGTTTAGGAGAATATCGTCAAGATGTTGCTTCAGATACTGAATGTCTTCTAAAACGACTTGACTTAAGGTACTATCAACTCCTTTTATCTGGATATTGTTCATAACAAATATTCCCTAAGCATCAAGAGAGAGCCGATGAACTACTCTTCTATTATAAAGCTCGCAACTCAGTGACTTGGTTTAATAACTCCTAGGCGCGATGCGTTTCCAAAACTCTATGGTTGAAGAGACACAAGTAGTTATCGAGGAAAGCACCCTGAAAACTGCTATCAACCATCAACAAATTGTCGATTAATATCCCACATAGACTGGGCAGTCGGTGATTAAACACTTGCTAAAAATCTTCTTGCTCGATCTCTTCAATTACCTGTAAACCACGGGGGTCACCCAGGTTAAGAATTGCCGCCCGAGCATCATCCCTGACGCCTAAGTCCTCATCGTCGGCAAAGGTTTCAATGAGCGCATCAATAGCGGTGGCATATACCACGTTATAAGTCAGGTCTTTGCACAGTTCACCAATAGACCAGGCACAGTTGCTGCGCACAATTGCAATGGAGTCATTACGCATGGTTTCTACCAAGGCTGGAATCGCCTGCAAAATGGCCTCAAAGCTGATTTTTCCCATTTGGCCCAGGGCGCTGGCTGCCCACAATCGCACCACAGAGATATCGTTTTTAATCGCTTCTACCAGTGGCACAACGGCCTTTTCATTACGGCAGTTACCCAGCGCCCAAACCACTGCTTTACGCACATAGCCGTGGGAGTCGTTAGTCAGCTGATCTATCAGGGCATCAACTGATATTTCACTCGGATTACGTCCTAGTGCATAGGCTGCATTTACCCGCACTAGAGGGCTTGCATCATCCAGCAGATCAATTAAGTGGGGAATGGCGCGGGGCTCTTGAATTTTGTAAAACGCGCGGGCTGCCAACATCCGCTGCTGCAAATTTTCTGACAGTAGCAACGGCAGCATCTGGTCAGGATTATATCGAGGTTTATCGTCCTCTAGAGGAATATCGTCTAGAGGATCGATGGGGGCATCTAAACCAACCTCAGTTTCTAAAACCTTTAGAGCATCAATTTCGTCCATAGGTTAAAGCAGGTTACCAGCTCGCACATAGGGAATAAAACTTGGGTAATGGCCCACATGAACCATTACCCAAAAAGAAGCGTTCAAGACAGCTAATATGGGCTAACCCCACCAGTGAAGGAGAACCCGCTGTCTTTTTTAGATAGAAGACAGTACGGTACGAGCCGCCGCTAATGTATTAGCGATGTCATCATCGGTGTGGGCCAAGGATGTAAACCCGGCCTCAAATTGAGATGGGGCCAGATAGACCCCCTGCTCTAACATGCCTCGGTGGAAACGGCTAAACTTTTCGAGGTCGGAGTTCTTGGCATCGTCATAGTTATGCACGGGTCCCTCAGTAAAGAACATGCCAAACATGCCGCTGATGTTACCACCACAGACGGTATGACCATTCTCACGGGCAATATCAAGCAACCCTGTGATCAGTTTGTTGGTTTTTTCTTCGAGCTGTTCGTAGGTGCCAGGCCGCTTCAAAATTTCTAGGGTCTTGATACCGGCAGTCATGGCTAAGGGGTTACCTGATAACGTGCCTGCCTGATATACAGGCCCTGCAGGTGCAATCATTTCCATGATCTCGCGACGACCGCCATAGGCTCCCACTGGCAAACCACCACCAATAATTTTGCCTAATGTGGTCAGGTCGGGAGTAACGCCTAGTTTCGCCTGCACACCACCGTAGGAAATGCGGAAACCAGTCATTACTTCATCAAAAACCAACAGTGCGTCATTCTCTTGGGTGATTTCTCTAAGACCCTCTAGAAAACCAGCATCGGGGGTGACAAAGCCAGAGTTACCGACTATGGGCTCTAGAATGACACCGGAAATTTCACCCGGATTTTGAGCAAACAGGGTCTTAACCGCTTCAAGATCGTTATAGGGAGCAGTCAGTGTAGCAGCTGTTGTGCTCTTGGGAACCCCAGGTGAGTCAGGCAAACCGAGTGTGGCAACACCAGAGCCCGCCTTAACCAGAAACATGTCGGCATGACCGTGGTAGCAACCTTCAAATTTGATCACCTTGTCACGACCTGTGTAGGCACGCATCAAACGCAGCACCGCCATACAGGCTTCGGTTCCCGAGTTGACAAACCGGACCATTTCAATACTGGGGACGGCGTCAATCACCATCTCAGCCAGCACGTTCTCTAAGTAGCAAGGTGCGCCAAAACTAGTCCCTTTTTGTAGGGCTTCTGTCAGGGCTGCATTGACTTCCTCATTCGCATGACCGCAAATGGCAGGCCCCCAAGTACCGACATAGTCAATATATTCATTGCCGTCAACGTCCCAGATGTGGGAGCCCTTAACGTTGTCAAATACTATGGGTTGACCGCCAACGGACTTAAAAGCACGCACGGGAGAGCTAACGCCCCCGGGCATCAAGCTTTGGGCAGCCGCGAAAATCTCATCTGATTTCGTTGTTTTCAAAGATGTGGTGGTAACCAACGGGCTCTCCTTATGGTTAAAAGTCGTTTATCGAAGGGATAACAGTGGCAGTGCCACTGAAAAAGGATACTAATGAAATGCCAAATCCATGGGGATGAAATCTCGTTGGAGGACTGATTTTACTCTCCTCAAAGTGGCATTAACCAGTGATGACTAAATATTGCAGTATTCTTAATCCTAACGTTTGTGATTACCTCGATTGTCATATGTTAAGGAATGTAGCAAAGCATGAAAAGCCCGCTAACTGAGACAATAGGGCTGCACTAAGATGACACGGACCATGAGCACCCCGCTTTCTTTTGTAGGCGCTATCTCCATCGACAAAATTCGCTACAACGACCAGGGTTTGGTACCCGCGATCGCACAGGACTATCTCGACGGTACCGTCCTTATGATGGCCTGGATGAATCAGGAGTCACTGCAAAAAACCTTAGAAACAGGCGACGTGTGGTACTGGAGCCGCTCTCGCCAAGAGCTATGGCATAAGGGAGCCACATCGGGCCATCTACAAAGGCTAAAGGCCATTCGCTACGACTGCGACAGCGACGCGCTGCTGCTAACCATTGAACAGATTGGGGATATCGCCTGCCACACCGGAGAGCGCAGCTGCTTCCATCAGGTGGATGGTGAAATTACACCCCCAGCAGCAGACACGCTATCTCAGGTGTATGGCGTGATTTGCGATCGCAAAGCCAATCCTAAACCCGACTCCTACACCAACAAACTGTTCGCAGGCGGTGACAATACAATCCTCAAAAAAATTGGCGAAGAATCAGCCGAAGTGGTGATGGCCTGCAAAGACAATGACCCTGACGACATCGCCGGAGAAGTAGCCGACCTGCTTTATCACACCCTGGTGGCGTTGGCCCACCACAACGTAGATATTAAGGACGTCTACCGAAAATTGCAATCTAGACGGTAGCCGTGGGGACGTTCTATGGAACGTCCCCACGCGATCAACCCATGGCACAATAGCAGTACAAATGCCCTATTTTGCCCATGGCCATCAAACCGTCTCAAATCCAGGCAATTCTAAAAAACAAGCGCACCCATTTTGAGACCTTTGAAAAGGGACAGCGCTCAAGTCTAGACATGTACCAGATGGCCTGGCAAACGTTGTGTCAGACATCGACAACAGATCTAGAGCCCTGGTTAGCTGGTCAACGGGGCAATATTGGTGCTCGCCCGTTAGAACCGCTAGACGAGCAAACCCAAGGGATCTGTCACAGTGGTCTACAGTGGGGCAATCGTGAACATAGTTTGCAGTGGGTCAGCGAACATCTCAGCGGCATCACCACATTTGCCGTAGATGGCTCTCAGATTTTCCCTAGCAAAGATTTATCACCGCCAATTGCACTCGTTCAAATTGGTTGGTTTGAGAATCCTCACACCTCAGCCGCTGACTATGTCAAAGATATTGAGCTAGATGTGATGACCCCCAGGGATTTAGAACTGGGCGACACTTCAAAACCTTTGGACCGGCTGGTCAATAAACATCGGTTTCAAATGGAAATCCGGCGGCTGGTGAACTACATCAAGCAGGTGCGCAACCCTGAACGCTGTCTGGTGTTTTTTGATGGGGCCTTAGTCGCCACATTTGCAGACGCCTATGAAGATGAGGATCGAAAAGACTATGTAGAGTCTTTGATGGGTCTGCTACAGGCTAGTGGAGAGCATCGGGTGCCCCTGGTGGGCTACGTAGACACCAGTTCTGCCCACGATTTGACAACGCTGCTAGAACATCATTCCACCAGCGTTGCTGCTATACCCAAGGTGACGGATGCTCAGCTGTTAAACCGATATATGCAATGGGGAGACTGCACACCGATTTTTCAGTGCGATCGCATTGGCATTTTATCTGAGTATAAAAATCACCAGATAGACCACTCCAAACGCATCACATTTACCTATCTCAAGACCAATCAGGGATACCCGGCCCGCATAGAAATGCCTATTTGGATGCACGAAGCAGGCATCACCAAGCGCATACTTAACTGGGTCAGAGCCGAAACAATTGTTGGTGGTGGCTACCCCTACGCCATTGAGACAGCGGATCAAACAGCCGTATTACAGACCAGCGATCGCCAAATTTTCTTTCGCATCCTCCAAGACTGGGCTAGCCGAGAGGACCTGCAGCTACGCTGGTCTCGAAAAATGATGAGTAAGCTACGACGGCGTTAAGCGTAACGGGATATTAAGGGATTCTCATCTTGAAACCAATAGTGTTTCACCGGTAGAAAGATGCATCGAGAAGCGAACTCATTAAGTATAAATACTTAACCTTTAACAGACTCAGGATTGTTACAGAGTTGAGACCTCAGTATCTACCCACGACATATATCTATGGTTAATTAGAAGATCATTTACTTTTGTTATGTTTGATTGAGTTTCCGTACGGTTTTTTCGAACGGGTTCTCCCATATTCCTAGGATGAGTAGCGAATGGAGGACGAGAACTCCTTATATAACTGCGTTTGGGTGGTCCCCAGGGCTACCCTGCAGTTTTCTCTGGAACTGCCCTAACACAAGGATCTGACCCCGATGACTTTACCGTTGTTAAGCTATCCAACCAGTTGTCAAAACCAGCGCGTAAATGGTTTTGAAGTCCCTGGTGATGAGCAGCCCCGCATCTTTTCCACCGCACTACTGCCCGATGCTCAGGAGCTTGAGACGCTTATCTTAGCGGCCTATCGCCGTATTTTTAATGAACAGCAGCTGCTATCGTGTCATCGTGATCGCTTTTTAGAATCCCAGCTGCGTAGCTCTCAGCTATCAGTACGGGAATTTATTCGTGGACTGCTGCTGTCTGAATCCTTTCGACGGCTTAACTATGAGTGCAGCAATAATTATCGATTTGTGGATATGTGTGTCCAGCGAGTGCTGGGTCGCCAGGTATATGACCAGCGTGAAGTCTTAGCATGGTCCATTGTGTTAGCCACTGAAGGTATCCAAGGATTTGTAGATGGCTTACTAGACAGCGACGAGTACACAGAGAATTTTGGCGAAGATACCGTGCCCTATCAGCGGCGACGGATTTTGCCTCAGCAAAGCATGGGTGAGCTGCCCTTTGAGCGCATGCCCCGCTATGGTAGCGACCATCTAGAGCAGCTGACTGCCTTGGGTAATGATTTCTCTGCAACCCGTACGCTGGAAAATTGGCTACCTCCAGCAGGAGTACAAAAACTAGGGGCCGTTATCACTGTGGCAGGCGCTCTAGTTCTTACCAGTGGGGTTATTGCTGTTATCTTGTCCTGGTTTGGCTGGATAAAGATCTAATATAGTTGACCGTCATGATTCCCCCTGGCTCAAGCCAAAGAGCCAGGGGGAATTGTTCGATCCATAGCTGCAGTAGCTCTACAGGTGCCTAGAGACTCCTGTCTTTGGACCCATTGATATTGGCAAGAAAGTGCGTGAATGTCCGCAAATCACTTTCCAAAAGTGCATAAACGTCGGGCAAATTGTTAGCTAGGTTTTCCACTTTCTCAGGAATCAGATCAAAGGAATAGTCTAGGTCACCCGTTACTCTGACTTTTTGCACTAAACTACTGGTCTGCTCAACAAGGTTTTGCAGGCTATCGAGTTCCCGCTCAATTTCTCCAATCAAGACAGCATAGCGACTCATAGCTCTATACCGTGCTGTTTAATTACGTCTAGCAGACTCGGTTGAGCATATTCAACTTGCACTAAATCAACCGAGAATTCTGATAGATCCAAAAGCTCTACGACCGCTTCTAAATATTGGGTTGGCTCTAAGCCTGCAACAGCAAGGTCAATATCCGAGTGTGGATAAACGCGATGGGGCGTCAGCATAGAGCCAAATAACCAGACTTGCTGGGCATGAAAGCGCTCCTTTAATAGTGCTGCAGCTTGTTTGGCGATCTGCCCTCCCTGCTGGTATCGCTGCTCTTTTTGGTGCCGTTCTGCCTGCTCTCGCTGTCGAGCAGTAGCAATATACCGAGCCATTTCTGCTTTGGTGGGAGTTGAGGACATGCGGTTACTCCCATTCGTTAAATGTAGGTGGGGCCTGTCGCTGTCTGGTGCGACGAGTATCTTGCCAGGCGCTGCCGATGCCTTGCAAGACACCGCGACCCACCAGACCAATACCGCGACCCACCACCTCAGTCAGCACATACACGACACTGCTGCCCACCAGAGCAATCAGCGCCCGCACTCTTGGACTTAGAGCATCACGAGTTTCCAAGAGTAAAGTCATGGCCCAGGGGAGCCCCGATAGCTGATCTAGCTCATCTCGACGAGGTGCATAGATGGGCGTCAGCATAATCCCCCGTGGGCCTAGGGTATATAGGCGATATTGACTTTCAAAAATAGCCGTTGGCTCTTTGACTAAGCGATTCCAACGATAGCGCCAGGAAAGATCGTTACGAAATCGTTCAATATCACGTGTTGAAATGATGCGACGACTGTACAGCCCCTTTTTAATCACCTCAACGTCTGCCAAACGATTGAGTAGGGGCTGCATCACCGCATTTCCCATTTGGATTAGCAAGTTTTCTAGAAGCTTTTCGCTATGGGCCAATGCCTCAGGGGTGGTGGCAATATAGCTGGTGCCATCCACCGTCATGGCATCTTGAAACAGCCAGTGGGTCAACAGCTCAGGCACAAGAGGAATATGCTGAAGGATTTCCTGCTCAACAATTTCTTTTTCCTGATAAAGCACAGCCACCAGCTCTTGTTCGACACCGTTTAAGGGTACCGTGTAGTAGCGGCCAAAAAATTCTTCTATGGTGGCAACCCAAAGATCACGCAATATCTGAGGCACTTTAGTTTGCAGCTGTCCGGGTTGCGGAGCCGACTGACGCAAATCGTCTAATAAGTCTTCAAACCGACGCAGGACTATAAATAACAGCTCTCGCTTTTTGTCGAGACGTAGAATGTCGATTTCAATCGGGTCCGGCGTGGTATTTTCTAACCCGGTCTGCAGTTTGGCAAATACCGCTTCAAACACCATATTTTGCACATCACCGCTGCGCAGGCTTAAGGGCGAAGGCTCAGGAACTGTAATGGCAGCGGCTGCACCCACAGAATTGGGGCGAGGGGCTGATAGGCGCGATCGCACTTTCTTTTTGGCCCAGCCAGCATCTTGATAGTCGCGGGTGGCCCATAGCTGTTGAGTAAACCAGCGGGCGGCTTTTAGCTCACGTAGCTTTCCCGCTAACACCTGTTGCTCTAGCCACGACAGTCGCGGACGACGCAGTTCAGCAGTTGTTTTAGCTAGCTGCTGCTCGATGTGCTTTAACCCCGATAATCGCATGCTTAACCGCATTGCCGTCAGCGGTCCAGGGATCTGAGCGGGCGCTTCACGACCGGGGTTAATCGGGTTGCTAGCACCGCGAGCGACAGCTCGAATCAGCTGGGCCAGCTCACGCACAGGCATGCTACGAATCCCATAGCCGTCTGCGTCCACCTGACGAGCCGCGGCTTCTAGTACAGGTTCATCCCGCGCACTGAGCACCAGCACGGGCAGCTTGGGAAACTCAGTTTTGATCGATTTACACAGCTGTAGTCCTGAACTACTGACCGGATCGCCTGCATCGCTGGCACCCAACCCCAGGTCTACGATTACTAAGTTAATGGGACGCTGCCCTCGCAGTGTGGGGTCACTAAAGGCATTGGCCTGAATGCGATCGCACTTTCTAATCGTTCCTAGGGCCTCAGCCGCCGTTGCTGCTTCAGCTGCAATTTGAAACCCAGGCAATTGCTCTAGCCAAACCCGTAACCCCAACCGAAAGGTAGGGTCTTCATCCACCAGCATTAATTGCAAGGGACGTTCACTCATGCCGCCTGATGTCGTTTATGGTTTTAGTCTCACAATTTTAGTATCCCTCACCGATTTCCATTTGCAGCGTTAATGGCTGAATCTAAGGGAGTACCAAACCAATCTGGGGCTACAGCGGCTATTCATCGCTGTAGCCGTCACCCTCATCGTAGCCATCCTCAACCGGGAACTGTAGCGAACGAATGTAGGAACGTTCGGCATCCCAAATGGCAATAGAGTTGCGGGCCTCGCGATACAGTGCACGACCGGGAGCAATACGGGCCGCAACTGCGATCGCATCCGACAACCTCCCTTGAAACGCCAATTCTTCCGCCTCACTCAAAATCGGTCGGTCTTCAGCGACTTGAATGCGGTTTGTCCACTCCTTAATTGAGTTCTGAGCCTGACTGTAGAGCGCTCGTCCTTTCTGAATCTTACGAGCTTCTGTAATCGCTTCTCGTAGCTTACCTTGGGTCGCTAAATCCAGAGCCTTACTATAAAGCGGCTGATCTTCTAAAACCTGAATTTGCTTAGCCCACTGAGCAATTTTTGTTTGCGCATCAATCCGTAGCGCCCGACCTTGCTCAACTTTAGTGGCTTCAGCAATAGCTGAGCGCAAACTTGATTTATCACCGTTGTCCGCCAACTGCTGTGCTCGGGCCAATATCGGCCGGTCCTCAATTCGCTCAATCTCTTTTGACCAGTGGGCAATCAAAGTTTGAGCCTGCTGCCGCTGAGGACGCTCGGTGGTAATCACCTGAGCTTGATTGATCGCTGACTTTAGGGCCACCTGTTGATTTAGATGAGCCATGAGGGTGGCCCCATACAGTTGCTGTAAATCACTCAGCTGATCTGTCCATAAAGTTAGCTTTGTTTGCGCCTCTTCATAAAACAGGCTATCTTGAGTAATCGTGCGCAATGCCTGAATAGCGTCCGTTAAATTTAGGATTTGCCCATAGGTGGGTTCCCAATCTTGACTAAACGTCGCTAGCCGCTGGGCGTGGGCAAACTGCACCAAATCTTTTGCCTCAGGCTCTGTTGCTAGATCCGCTGGCACCTTCTGAAGAATGGCGATTGCCGCCTCTAAATTTCCCTGCTCCCACGCTTGCAATCCATAGTTCAAAAGGGTGTTAGCCCATTGTTCAATCAGAGGTTTTGCTTGTGGCCAAGCGTGACTTTGTACATTAATTTGCCGGGCCGATGTCAGCGCCTCCGCCAGGTTTTCCATCTCGCCGCTGCTAGCCAGGTTTTGAGCCTGAATCAGCATACGACGCGCATCTTCTTCTGCTTGAATATGCTGCCCCAAATAGCGATAGCGATCTTTTAACCAATAATCACTCGTTAAGCGCTTAATTGCTCGTAGCTCTTTTCTAGCACCGCTCCAGTTTTCATTGCTCACCGCTGCCATCACAATAGCCATGATCTCGTCTCCAGCCGCCCATTCTTGTTCCCAACGGTCTACAGCCACCTGAGCTTCGTCGTATATTTCTGCTCGGACAGGAACATAGCTCAAAAGCTGTTTGGCTCTTTCTAGATGCCCTTTCTGCATACGCTGTTGAGCTAGTTTCAGCAGCCCTTTAGACCAGCGATTGGCCACCTCTTGTGAATCTTGATAAAGGGGGTGGGTGTCATCCCAAGCGGCAATCAGCTGTATACCTGCGACCAAATCTTGCTCTGCACCCGATACAGCGGCCTGTCTAGCACAGTAGAGACGCTCACTATCAGCGCTAAAGACTGATATTTGGTCACAGTTAGGTAATGGGGGCAGTCGTGTAATAAATGCGATCGCCCAAATTCCCAACGCGCTGGATGCCGCCAACAATAGCAGCCATACACTTGACCAAAACCAAGTTTGTCCTCTCCTACGAGCCAGTGCCCCAGCCGCATCAAGACGCGCTAACTCTGCCCCGTCAGCGTCTTCGGGAGATGGGCCAAGTTGTTGCGGATCGGTAGGTGTAGCTGTCATTAGTGGCAGTGTTTTATGTAGCCAAGATTTATACCTCGGCTGAACGCAGGCAGACCGGTATATGCCTATCTGGATTAACTAGCTAAATCTCCATCGTTAACAACGCTCAGCGTCTGCATTTTGGATTCACTATTTTATTCATAGAGAAACCCATAATTTTAGGAATATATCTAGCTGCTACACCAAATTTTTGCTGTCATTGTAGAGTTAATTTCATGAATTACCTAGGCTTTTGAAAAAAACCTTTGCTTAAGAGAATAATCAAGCCTCGGCATAAGACTGCCCATTTTCCAAGTCATCTTTATTTTCGGATCTTTCGATTTTCCGCTACACAGCTCAAACCCTGATCAGGGTGACCGTGGCTTCACCAAATCAAGGCAGAAATCTCCGCAATAGCTATATACAAAAAAGCAGCAGGCATTTAGCACCTACTGCTTTTTAGCTTATAGTGACTGCAATGACTGATGTATTGTCAGTCATTGCAGTTGATTAGTAGTCGAAATCACCCATGCCAGCGCCAGCGCCAGCTGCTTCCTTAGGCTCAGGCTTGTCTACCACGATGCACTCGGTGGTTAGCACCATTGCGGCAATAGATGCCGCATTCTGAGTAGCAGAGCGAGTCACCTTAGCAGGGTCCACAACACCGGCCTGCAGCATGTCAACGTACTCGTTAGTTGCTGCGTTATAACCAATATTGAAATCCTTTTCTTTGACGTGCTCAGCCACAACGGCACCGTTTTGACCGGCGTTCTCAGCAATGCGCTTGAGGGGAGCAGTCAGAGCACGGTTAACAATCAGAGCACCGGTTAACTCTTCACCGGAAAGGTTGCTGTTAGACCACTCTTCAAGACCGGGAGCCAGGTGAGCCAGAGTAGTACCGCCACCAGGAACGATGCCTTCTTCAACAGCGGCCTTAGTGGCGTTGATGGCATCTTCTAAACGTAGCTTGCGGTCCTTCATCTCGGTTTCGGTAGCAGCACCAACCTTAATGACGGCTACACCACCAGAGAGCTTAGCCAAACGCTCCTGCAGCTTCTCTTTGTCGTAGCTAGAGTCAGACTCTTCAATTTGACGACGAATCTGCTCACAGCGAGCTTTAACATCGGCTTCGTTACCTTCAGCTACCAGGGTAGTGGTGTCCTTGGTTAGGGTAATGCGACGGGAGGTGCCCAGCATCTCGATACTGACACCATCAAGCTTGAGGCCAGCGTCTTCAGTAATTACTTGACCACCAGTCAATACAGCGATGTCTTCGAGCATGGCCTTACGACGATCGCCAAAGCCAGGGGCCTTAACGGCAGCTACGTTCAGTACACCGCGTAGACGGTTCACAACGAGAGTAGCCAGGGCTTCTTTCTCGATGTCTTCTGCAATGATTAATAACGGCTTACCAGAACGAGCCACTTGCTCAAGCACAGGTACAAGATCCTGCACTAGGGCAATTTTCTTGTCGGTGAGCAGAATATAGGGATCGTCTAGAACCGCTTCCATCCGCTCAGTGTCGGTGGCGAAATAAGGGGAGATATAGCCCTTATCAAAACGCATACCTTCAGTGATTTCCAGCTCAGTCGTCATAGACTTGCCTTCTTCCAAGGAGATGACGCCTTCACGGCCAACTTTCTCCATGGCTTCGGCAATCATTTTGCCAACTTCTTCGTCGTTACCAGCGGAGATAGTACCGACCTGGGCGATAGAAGTTGAATCACCAACGGGCTGGGCCTTCTCAGCAATGCGCTCTACTAGGTAAGCAGTGGCTTTTTCAACACCGCGCTTAAGTGCGATCGCATTTGCACCCGCTGCTACGTTACGCAGACCTTCTTTAACGATGGCGTGGGCCAATACAGTTGCAGTGGTCGTACCGTCACCAGCCGCATCGTTTGTCTTAGAAGCCGCCTGACGAATCAGAGCAACACCCGTATTCTCAATATTGTCCTCAAGCTCAATTTCTTTCGCGATGGTGACACCATCGTTAACAATTTGAGGAGAGCCAAATTTCTTCTCAAGTACAACGTTGCGTCCCTTAGGGCCAAGGGTAACAGCAACGGCTTCAGCCAAAGTATCCATGCCTTTTTCAAGGGCACGACGAGCATTCTCGTTATATATAATGCGCTTAGCCATGAATCAACCTATGTTTCAGAACGTTTGGGAGGGGTGGAAACAAGAAGCTCGCTTCTTGAGTTATTAATTTTGAGTTTTGGTACGCGCAAGCGCATGGCTTTGGGCCTTTGTTCTTAGTTAAGGCTTTTAGACTTGATGTCTTCCACAGGAAAAGTCAACTATCTCTGACTTTTCGCAATACCTTTAACCCAACACTTAAAACTCAAAATTGAGTTGACCTTTAGCCAACAACCGCAAGGATATCCTTCTCGGAAAGCAGTACGTAGTCGTCTCCACCAAGCTTGATATCAGTACCTGCATACTTGGAATAGAGCACTTTATTGCCAACTTCTACATCGGGAGCTTGACGGCTACCGTCATCACCACGCTTACCAGGGCCGATGGCAGTAATTTCGCCAATCTGAGGCTTTTCTTTAGCTGTATCAGGTAGCAAAATGCCACCAGCGGTTTTTTCTTCAGATGCGCTGACTTGAATAAGAACGCGATCACCGAGGGGAGTGACGCTTGAAACACTCAAAGAAATGGCTGCCATAGTTTTCTCCGAACTTTGATAGATCATTCATTCGGCAATTGCATCAAAGCGTTTAATTCGCCTGAGCAGTCCCTGTTTCCACTTTCAACTGGAAAGATCTGATAGGGAAAGAAGCTGCAACCTGGACATGGGTTAGCACTCTCCATTGCCGAGTGCTAATTTATCGTTTGAAGAGAAGCGATTGCAACAGATCTAGGGGTACGGGTTCCCGAACTTGGCCAGTCTTGAGTTCATTAAGAAAACTTTATGATTTCAACACACTTATCTTTACGACTGCTTCAGGTTTGATTAAAGATTCCTCGTATTATTTATATAAGTGGGTGACATCTGTAGTTCTTGATACATATCGTCTAGTGCATATGCTGACACGCTGCCTAGCAACTGCTACCCCCATGATGTTTAAACTTTCATCCCTGTTGTTACCAATCGCTCCGCTATGGATACTGAGTTTTCAGGGGATAGCGTTTGCTCAAGTTAACACCAGCATTCAGCCAGCAACATCCGACACAACGGTTGTTCGGCAATCTAACCAAATTGATGTTGTAGGCGGTCAGTCGACGGGTGGGACTGAGCCCAACCTGATTCATCAGTTTGAGCAATTTAATCTCAATGGCGCTGATGCCGCTAACTTCGTGGTTGATCCTGAGGTTGCCAATATCATTAATTTGATCAATGATAGCCAGCCCTCATCGATTGACGGCCTACTCAAGCTAACCAGCAGCGATCCAAACTTGGCGAGCAACGCTAATGTTTTTCTGGTTAATCCGGCAGGTGTGATTTTTGGTGAAAATGTCAGACTGAGTTTGCCTGCTAATTTGACTGCCACGTCAGCATCGGGACTGTTATTTGAAGATAGATATCTTTTATCGGTAGATGGAGAAGTTAACGAAATAGCCCTGCCAAACCGTGATGGGGCATCTGGTTCAGGTACGCCAGCAATTGGCGATTTAGATGGCACCCCCACTGGCTATCTCATGCTGGTTGAGTCAACTGGTTCCTATGATCCGCTCTCGACAACATTGCCGACAGGCAGCATTCAAAACCTAGGTGAGCTTCAGGTTGCCGCCGGGTCGTCTGTGACTTTAATTGGTCAATACGTCCAAAATGATGGCGATATTATTGCCCCAGGCGGTGTCGTCACTCTGACGGCAAATTCTGGCAATAATCTGCTGCGCCTCAGTCCTCCTGGGAGTTTAATCATGCTGGATGTTGTTGAAGCAGATACCCTGGCATTAGTATCGTCCCCATCGAAGGATTCTGCGATCGCAGCCCTACCCAACACAGACCTAGCCCAGCTCCTGACAGGAGGGGGGAACCAAGGCGCAACCCATATCCAAGTCAATGCGGATGGCTCTCAAACGCTAACTGGTTCGCCCTCACTTACACCAACGCCAGGTACAGTGCTGGTTCGAGGCAGCCTAGATGTGTCTGACAATACTCCATCTCAAGACTCCGGCTCACCGGGTCAAGTCACTCTTCTAGGTGACCAAATTAATCTAATCGGGGGCCATATTTCCGCTGACGGCATTAGTCACGCAGGCACCATTTCTATTGGCGGCATGCCGGTAGCCGATGGGTTTAATGCCGCATACGTTTTGCTTGATCGCGACTCTCGCCTCTCTGTGGACTCGACAGAATCACGGGCTGGCATTATCAGCATATGGGCCAATGACACTGTGCAGTTTTACGGTGAAGCAACAGCAACAGGAGGTTCATCTGACTTAGACGGCATCATCTCTATTGATGCAGGCACAGAGGTTGATATCCGACAGCCCACTGGCAATACCACCAGATAGCGTTAAACCGACGAGACAAGGCTGAGCTATCCAAAATCACATATGACCTCAAGCGGAGTCGTTGTTTAAACGGCCCGCTTTTTTGATGACATCCCCATCGCAACATCGCTTTCAGCAATATCAGATCTACGTATTTACACTTCATTTCAAGAAAATTTTATGTCTATTTTTCATAAAGCTTGCGTAATTTCAAGGATATTTTAGCTAGAAGATGCCACGCTTTAGTAGCTCCAAAAGCTATTTCAAAAGAGAATTTAAGCCTCCTAACAACAGAAAAATCCTTGGGCAATAGCTATCAATACACAAGTATTTTTTGATACATCAAATAATTTAGACATCTCTGAGTTTCTGGTACGTTATCCATGAAAATTTTCACCACCGATGCCCGTCAAATTAGCGTGGTCAGTCTTGTTAGTGCTGGGGTGCTGGCATTGCTTAGCGCTCCTGCTACAGCAGCCTGTTTGGCAGGTCGCTGTAGCCAAAACGGGCTCGTCTTTAGCGAAGCCTCACAAAATTTTCGAATTACTGATGTAACTGGTAAGGGGACTCCCAACGATCCATTTGTGGTTTATCAAGACGTTTGGGGACTCGATATTTCAGTCGCAGTCGATCATCTGCCTCAGACCCCACAACATTCAGTATTTAATCGACCTGGGTTTGCCATTAGCCTGGTATCGCGAAATCTGACAGATGCTTTTTGGCGATTTTACGACCATGAGCTACAAGAGAACGCCGGGTATGCCAGCAGCGAAAATGACGGCCTGTCATTTGCTCAAGGAATTGGGTCTGTTCGCCCGTACACATCAAGCCACTACGAAAGAGCGGATGAGATCACTGATGTGCGTGACTTTATAAATTTCTATGGAGGAGCTGGTGTACGTCCTGGTGAAATCGTTCGATTTAACTACTTTGTCACCGATACAATCCCCAATCATAAATTCTATATTCGTCAACGGCCCGACTATCGGGCTAATACAACGCCCACACCCAAGATTTCACCACAGCCTCCCAGACAGGGCACATCGGTGATTAGCAAACCTGCTATCCCTGCCAGCCCACCTCAGCCTGCAGCTTTGCCGACACCAAAACCAGTTTCGCCACCAGAGTTGGTTCCGTCTAAGCCCGCTCAGCCCGTACCCGAGCCGTCGACACCTCTCATGGGAGCGTTAGCCATTCTGTGTAGTAGGTGGGTAAGACAGCGTCGATAAGCGTTAGTTATTCTGTTTAACAGAGGGTGATCGAAGCGTCGATAAAAGAAGGGACTAACGCCTGAAATGAAGCAATACTTTTGTCTTCGGTGTAGCGTAGAAGACCTCCGACTATAGCAAATACCAGTGCCATGGGTGATACATCTAGTGATAATCTTTTACATGGCACTTTGAAAGTAAAAATAAAATTAAAAGTCGCCGCAGTAGCTAATACC
>ERZ1740070.72-NODE-72-length-79138-cov-15.096810_pt1 | contig 79138 bp, 74 predicted proteins | sample MGYA00581734_ERZ1740070 | MGnify/ENA primary metagenome ERZ1740070 (study PRJEB43018, sample SAMN04849744) | marine metagenome | isolation source: floating plastic debris | place: Pacific Ocean | collected 2008-09-01 | study: EMG produced TPA metagenomics assembly... | reverse complement strand
GCCGATGAAATTATGGTAGAATTCGAGTAGAACGCGCGATCAGCGTTGCTTCAACTACGAATTAAATTAGCTTGCCCGGAAACGGAGGTGTTCGTCATGGGAAGTCTGCTTTTCAATCCTAATGGACGCATTGCGCGGAACCGATTCTTCCAAGGCATGGTTGTCTTGACGGTGGCGAGCATTCTGATCGTTGCGGGCAATACGATGGTGAATAAGGTGATCGGGTTTCTGAATCTGCTGCTCATCTATCCCTACATTTGCGTGTTCGGAAAACGCCTGCATGATGCGGGTACAACAGCATGGTGGGTGATCGCCATTTGGCTTGGTTCGATGCTTGTCGCCTTTATTCTCGGTCTGGTTTTTGGCGGCTTTTTCATGACACCGGAAATGGTCGATATTCAGGAAGAGGTGACCGAGCGACTAGCCTCCGGCGATTTGGCCGGCGCTATGCAAGGCGCAGAGATTTTGTCGGACAAGATGCTGCCGCTGAACATCCTCACAACAATTGGCTCAAACCTGGCTTTGGCGATTGTCGTGGGTGCGCTGAAAACCGATCCGCGTGAAAATAAGCATGGCGCGGTTCCTGGAACGAGCGGGCCGTCCACGTTCGGATAATTCCCGGATGTCGATAAAAAATTATCGTTTATTGATAAAATTTCTGAGATGTGTATAAGCGCTTCAGATAAGAGACCACTTAAAGGATGATTTCGCCATGAGCGATGCCACCGCCTCCCAGACTGCCCTGGATCCAGATCGTCCCTGGATCGTCAATGAAGAAGAGCTGCCCTCGCGTATGAGTTGGCTGGACACATTGTTCAATCCAACCGGCAAGTCTCCAAAGCTTCACTTTACGCGCGCTTGGACTGCGCTCTTTTTTGCTGGATTGTTTGCCTGGGTCGGGTTCGGGTTTATCATTTCCATCCTCGGCATTGCCGGGGCTGATACGGCTGGCCTATCGGCGTTTCATGGCTATTTCATCGCAATTGTATTGGCGATTACATCGATCTGCTCTTACGTGGTTCATACGCGGCGACTGAACCATGCTGGGAAGTTTTCGCTGTTTTCTGTGATCGTGATTATCCCACTTGTGCTAGCAACGCTCGCCTTCATGGGCGGCATCGCCGGAAAAGCGGCTGAGTATGACAAATTGTATGAGGCCCGGGCGGAGTTTCTCGATAATCCTGCAGCTTGGCGAGAGGCGCGCCTGACTGAACAGCGTGAGCAACAAGCTGAAGCTGAGAAAGCCAGACAGGAGGCTGAAGCCGCCCGCGAAAGCGGTGAAGAGAGCGAGGGCGGCGAGCAAAATCGCGGCGGCCAGCAAGGCGGCGGTCAAGGCAATTGGAACCAAGGCCCCAGCGCCGAAAATCCGCTGCCAAGCAAAGAGTCCTTCATCGTGCGTCCCAATCTAGGCACGTTCAACTTCATTATTGTCGCTATGAACACGCTGATCATGATCTGGAGCCTGCTCTGGGTCGCGCGGACGCCGAATTTCGGCAAGCGTGAAGACGTTGATCCAAACAGCGATCGGGTCTCAAGCTCGTATTCTTAAACCAGTGGCTGTCCAGGCGACGTGGCAACATCGAACACGCGTTCGAAAGCCTGCTTCAGCGCCTCATCCGCGTCTGGCATCCCGACAGGCAGGCCAAGATCGACCAGACTGGTCACGCCATAACGTGGGTCATCGATCCCGCACGGGGTGATGCCGGTAAAGTGTTCCAGGTCTGGCTCAACGTTCAGGCTAATGCCGTGAAAGCTCACCCAGCGCTTTAAGCGAATGCCAATCGCAGCAATCTTGTCTTCGCGCAGCTGGCCGCTCGGCTTGGTGCGGTCGACCCAAACGCCAACCCGGCCATCTCGAACATCCGCATCAACATTGAACACGCGCAGGGCTTCGATGACCCAGCGTTCAAGATCTGCGACAAATGCACGAACATCGCGACCGCGCTCTGCGACATCCAGCAGGACATACGCAACTCGCTGTCCAGGGCCATGATACGTGTACTCTCCGCCGCGTCCGGCCTCATAGACCGGGAATCGATCTGGCGCACGAAGGTCGAATGCCTTGGCGCTGGTCCCGGCTGTGTATAGGGGAGGGTGCTCTAGAAGCCAGATTAATTCTGGCGCGCCATCTTCGCGAATCGCGCGGGCGCGGGCCTCCATTGCGGCCTTGGCGGCCTCGTAGGGAACCGGCGATGGGCTGATCGCCCACTCGACTTTCGCGCGTTCTGTCATCTCACTGCATATAGCGAAGACTTTTTGCTTCACAATCCGGACACTGCCGCGTATATGGCCCGCTCTACCCGGCGTGCGGCCGTGGCGGAACTGGTAGACGCGCAGCGTTGAGGTCGCTGTGGGGCAACCCGTGGAGGTTCGAGTCCTCTCGGCCGCACCATTTTCCAAAGCTTTCAATTCAGTGGCGCGCTTAGGCGCGGTTGCTCGACTTTTGCCAGAAACAGGCATCAAAACGGCTTGCGCGTGATCCGCGATCAAGCCAAAGAAGCGCTATGAGCGAGACGCCTGAAACCCAAGCTGAATTTGCTGAAGAGCGCCGCGAGCTGCTCATGGCAGAGCTGCGCGAAGCGATCGATGCTGGCGCGGCGAAACAGGTGCGCGGGCTGCTCGAGGCGGAACACCCGGCCGATGCTTCAGATTTCTTAGAACAGCTTTCCAGTGAGCGGTTTGAGGCGGTCATGGATCTGCTTGGCGGGGACCTGCCGGCGGAAATTTTGATTGAGCTGCGCGAGGAATATCGCGAAGACGCCGTTGAGGTAATGTCCGATGAAGCGGTTGTCGAAGCCCTCGATGAGCTTGAAACGGATGATGCGACCGCGGTGCTTGAAGATCTCGACGAAGATCGCCGCGAGCGAATTCTTGAAGAGTTAGAGCCTGAGGACCGCGCCGTCCTTGAGGCGAGCTTTGAGTTTGAAGAAGATACCGCTGGCCGTTTGATGCAGCGCGAGTTTATCGCCGCTCCAGAGTTTTGGAATGTTGGACAAGCCATCGATTTTGCCCGGGACAATGCAGACGAGCTGCCCACTGATTTTTATGAGATTTATGTCGTTGACCCCGCGAACAAGCCGTTGGGCTATGTCTTGCTGTCGCAACTCCTCCGCGCCAAAAGGGATGTCAGTCTCGCGGAGATTATGGCGACGTTTCACTCGGACATTCATGTCGACTTAGACCAGGAAGAGGTCGCGTATCAGTTCCAGAAATACGCGCTGGCATCGGCGCCGGTGAAAGATCATGACGGACGGCTTGTCGGCATGATCACCGTCGACGACATGGTTCACGTCATCCAGGAAGAGAACACAGAAGACCTTCTGGCGCTCGCAAACGTGTCTTCGGCCGATGGTTCGGACACGGTCTGGGAATCTGTCAAAGCGCGCGCGCCCTGGCTCGGCATCAACTTGATTACCGCTTTCATCGCCTCTGCGATCATCGCTTTGTTTGAAGGAACATTGGACCGTCTGGTCCAGCTCGCGATCTTGATGCCTGTGGTTGCAGCGCTCGCCGGCAATGCTGGCAGCCAGGGTCTTGCGGTCGCTGTACGAGCGATCGCGGAGCGTGAAATGGAAGGCAAAGCCGGTCGGCGCGCCGTCATCCGCGAAACCCTGACAGGGTTGGTGAATGGTGTAATTTTCGCCATCGGGGTCGGCTTGGTCGCCTATTTCTGGTTCGGCGATTTGAGATTGGCGATTGTGCTCGCCGCCGCCATGTTGGCGAGCTTTTTATGGGCAGGGGTATCTGGGATTTTGGTCCCGTTGACGTTGAAACGTATGGGTGCAGACCCAGCGGTTGCATCATCGGTGTTTGTGTTGACGCTCACGGATACGATGGCATTCTTCAGTTTCTTGGGTCTCGCGACCCTGTTTTTATTGTAGATTTACCATAGTTCGGGGCGGCGCGCAGATTGCAGTCTCCCCAGGGTTAGACAGAATATCTGTCCCAAACCGGAGCAGGTGATGGCATTGAATATGCGCACTTCTCAAGCGGGATTGGATCTCATCAAAGCGTTTGAGGGGTTCCGCGCACGATCTGAATTGCTGCCCAACGGTCGATGGATGGTTGGGTACGGACACGTGCGCCGTGCGAAAAAGGGCGTTCGCGTCAACAAAACCGAAGCCGAAGCGATTCTGCGGGAATATGATTTGCCGCCGGTCGAGCGCTATGTGATGCGCTGTGTATTGGCGCCAATGACCCAAAACGAGTTCGACGCGCTGGTGTCTCTGGCGTTCAATATCGGGCCAAAAGCGTTTTCCGGAAGTGATGTTGTTGCCGGCGTCAATGGTGGCAATCGCCTTGAGGCTGCGGCCGCGTTTGACTTATGGCGCCGGGCAAAGATTGGTGGGCGAGTGCAGATTGTGGACGCGCTAGTACGTCGGCGTGCGGCTGAGAAAGCTCTTTTCTTGAACGCGCCAGGCCGGTTGCCGATTGCATCTTCGCGTCTCTATCGAGCGATGCACGATTCAGATGCATTGCTAGCCCCGCCGCCGCGCCGCGAAATCTTGGTTGAGCATCATCCGGCCCCAGAACTAGAATCGCTCCCGGAAATCGAGGAAGCCGATACGGTTCGCACCGCCACAGAAGCTGCGGCCGAGTCTATTCGCGAGCAGATGGTCAGAATTCTCGGCGAAAGCGAGCCTGAGGTTCAATCCGCAGACCTTGCTGCCGACGAAGGCACCAGTGCTGAAGAGATTGCGGCAGCCGTATCTGAACTCGCGGGTGAAACAGAAGGGGCCGCCGTCACGAAATCGGTTTGGCCGTCACACGATGACCTGCCTGAAATCCATGACGACATAAGCGACGCGCCGCAAGTTATGCCTGAAACGCCGCGTCTAGAACCGATTGAAGCTGCTGATCTGATCGATGACTTGGAAGAAGTTGAGGTGTCTCAAGCGAGCATTGAGCGCGCGGTTGAGCTCAACAATTCGATTGATGCAGAAGATCATCGCGGCAACCTTCTCACCGCACTACCTTTTGGATTGCTGGCCTTGATTGGCGCGGCCTTGGGTGGATATGGCGGCGCGAGCCAATTCGGCATGATTCAATCAGACCAAACGATTGAGTCCCCAATGGCGATTTATATGCCTCCATTTTTGATGCTGCTAGGCATTCTGTTGTTTGCTGTAATGGCCTATTATTTTGTCCGCAGCCTCTCGTCGCAGGACTAGCGTCGATTAAGACGTTGGCAGCCGAGGATGATCCGGCTAAACCCGGCGCATGATTCCGAATAGATATCCCACACTTAACTTCGACCTTGGCGAAACCGCGGACATGATCCGCGATACTGTGCAAGGATTTGCCCAAAACGAGATCGCGCCGCTCGCGTCAGAAATTGACCGGACCGACGTGTTCCCGCGACAACTTTTGCCGAAAATGGGCGAGCTTGGTTTGCTCGGCATCACGGTTGAGGAAGAGTGGGGCGGCACTGGCCTTGGCTATCTTGAGCATGTTGTCGCCATGGAAGAGATTTCTCGAGCCTCCGCCTCTGTCGGCCTGTCCTATGGCGCACATTCTAATCTCTGCGTGAACCAGCTTCGTCGCTGGGGATCTGAAGATCAAAAGACGCGTTATCTCGGCAAGCTTGTTTCGGGGGAGCATCTGGGCTCGCTGGCGATGTCGGAAAGCGGCGCCGGATCTGATGTTGTCAGCATGAAGCTACGCGCTGAGAAAAAGGGCGATCGCTATATGCTGAATGGCACCAAGATGTGGATCACCAATGCGCCGGACGCTGATACGCTCATCGTTTACGCGAAAACTGAGCCTGATAAGAAATCACGCGGCATTACCGCCTTCATCATCGAACGCGACATGAAAGGCTTTTCAGTCGCGCAGAAACTCGACAAGCTCGGCATGCGCGGCTCGGAAACGGGCGAGTTGGTGTTTGAAGATTGTGAAGTACCGGAAGAGAATATTATGGGCCCGCTCAATGGCGGTGTCGAAGTGCTGATGAGCGGGCTTGATTATGAGCGCGCTGTCCTTTCGGCTGGCCCCACGGGCATCATGCAGGCCTGTATGGATGTGGTTGTGCCTTACGTGCATGACCGCAAACAGTTCGGTAAATCGATTGGCGAGTTTCAATTGGTTCAAGGCAAGCTAGCGGACATGTATGTTCAAATGAACGCCGCCAAAGCGTATGTCTATGCTGTGGCCAAAGCTTGTGATCGCGGTGAGACGACGCGTAAGGACGCTGCTGGCGCGATCCTGTATGCTGCTGAAACTGCGACCAAACTAGCGCTTGATGCAATCCAGCTTCTCGGTGGCAACGGCTATATCAATGAATATCCGACCGGGCGTTTGCTGCGCGATGCCAAGCTGTACGAAATTGGCGCTGGCACCAGCGAAATCCGCCGCTTCTTGATTGGGCGCGAACTGTTTGGCGAAACAGCTTAAGCGGGTTTAAGCGCGCAGCAATTTTCTTTCAGATCGCTCTGCTTGAGCGCCGTCATCGCGGCATTGTAACCGGCTTCTACCGCTCGGTCGTAGGCTTTCCAATCGCGCAGCTCGATGTCTTTGAGCTCAGGTAAAACTAGCACATCGACCAGTTCGCGGCCGGCATTTGGGTTAACGCTCACCGTCGCTGATCGCATGAGCAGTCCAGCGATTGGCGGCGCGCTCGACAGGCCGTGTTTTGCGACCCACCCGAAGAAGCCGGGGGCGTTTACAAACTCGCTGGCATCTAATCCTTGAGGCGCGCGGGCGACATCGCAGCCGACGACAAACCCGCGCTGCAGTTCACGCATCACATCAGTTGGGAAATTGTTGAGGACGGCGCCGTCGACTAGCACTTCGCCATTATCGATGACGGGCGGTAAGATCCCTGGAAGCGAGATTGTTGCGCGCAGGGCCCGTCGCAAGAGGCCTTGGCGATGGATGCGATATGCGCCGTCGGTAAGATTGGTTGAAACCGCGAAAAACGGCATCTCTAGATCGCCAATTTCGGCCTCGCCAAAATGCTCTTTTAGTCGCGCATCGACGCGATGACCTTTGACCATGCCGACGACGGGAATGTTCCAGTCGCCGAGCGGGTTGGACTCAACAAAAGCTTTGCGGATGCGGTGCTCGATTTCGGCATCATCCCACCCCATCGCAACACAGCCCGCCACAACAGCGCCCATGGAGGCGCCGCCCGTGAAATCGATCGGAATGCCAAGCTCGCGCATCGCTTTGACCACGCCGATATGCGCATAGGCGCGTGCGCCGCCGCCAGAAAACACAACTCCGACACTGCGCCCAGCCATTGTGCGCGCCAGGCGATCACAATGCTCGCCCGCGATTTGATGCCAGTGAAAGACGCGCGCGCCCCCAGAAGCGCGCAGCCAATCTGCCGGACGGCAGGCTTTGCGTTCGGAGCCGTGGTGTAGCAGCAGCACATCGACAAGTTTCAAGGATTGAGCAGGAGATCTCTCTTCCGGAAACAGCGGATAGGACGGTTTGGCATCGGCTCTGGCGACGACCCATATCCGATCGGCTTGGCGCATCGAGAGGCGATACCAAGCATTATCGCCCATTGTCGAAACCAGGATCACAACATCATTTTCAGCCTCAAGCATATCGAAGAAGGCCGACGGTTTTTCGTCGCCTTCAACCTCGCTCACAATACGCGACTTGACGCCCAAACGTTCGAGCGAGTCCTGAAGCGCGTCTGCGCGCAGCTCCAAGTCGATTGTCGGAGAGGTCGCAACGAGGGCGAAGACTTTCGGCGCGGTCCGGCGGTTACGTTGATTGCCTTCACGCAGGCGGGACAGGATCAATCGGATGATCGCGGTCAGGATCTCAGGCTCGGCAGCGCTTAAACGCTGGAAGCCCTTTCTAGAAATCTCTAGAACTTCGCTATCGCGAAGGGCATACACCGATGATGTGTGTGGCACATTATCGGGCGCTCCGTCGCCGGTAATATCGACACCGCCCTGAAACATGGCCATCTCGCCGACGGGTTCGCCAGCGCGAATGTGACCCATAAACTCGCTGCGACCATCGCGCATGGCTTTAAACGCGCCAAACGATCCAGATAAGACAAAAAAGATCGACTCCGACATTTCGCCAGCGCGAAACAGAGGCCAACCCGCAGGCACAGAGAACCAGCGTGCTTCTTTACCAGCGGCGCGTAGCGCGCGCTTTGGCACATCTTCGAGGAATTTGATCGAGGCAAGCGCCGGAACGACGTCCAAACTCATGCCGCCAAACACACCCATTCTTCTGTCTCCATGACTCGTCACATGCTTCTGCCAATATGGGGCAATTTAGTGAAGGATTTGATGACATTACGTCACAAGCTCGGGATGACAGGGTTCGCGAGCGCGGTTAAGGCTCTTCGAGACGACGCGTGGGAGATGCTTGATGCCAGTCTTGAAGTCTAAATTGGATGTCGCGAGCGCGGCTTACTCTGCCAATCGACGGGCGATGGAGACATTGGTTGAGGAGCTGCAGGAGAAAACTGCAACCGCGTCTTTGGGCGGCTCGGAACGGTCGAGGGAGCGCCATGTCTCTCGCGGTAAACTGCTGCCTCGCGACCGGGTTGAGAAGCTGCTCGATCCAGCAACACCGTTTCTAGAAATCGGAGCGCTTGCGGCGCAGGATATGTATGATGATGAAGCGCCGGGCGCAGGCATCATTACGGGGATAGGCCGCGTCGAAGGCCGCGAATGTATGATCATTTGCAACGATGCGACCGTCAAAGGCGGCACCTATTATCCGATGACGGTGAAGAAGCATTTGCGGGCGCAGGAAATCGCGCTCGAAAATCATTTGCCTTGCATCTATTTGGTCGATAGCGGCGGGGCCAATCTGCCTCACCAATCTGAGATTTTTCCAGATCGCGAACATTTCGGTCGGATCTTCTACAACCAAGCAAATATGAGCGCCAAAGGTATTCCGCAAATCGCTGCGGTTATGGGCTCGTGCACGGCGGGCGGGGCATATGTACCGGCCATGTCGGACGAGACGATTATTGTGCGTAAACAGGGAACCATCTTCCTTGGAGGGCCGCCGCTGGTCAAAGCGGCAACCGGCGAAGAGATTTCGGCGGAAGATCTTGGTGGGGCGGATGTTCATGCGCGCCAGTCCGGTGTCGCGGATCATTATGCGGCGAGCGATGATCACGCGCTGGCGATCGTGCGCTCAATTGTCAGAACGCTGCATGCTCCGAAGCCTGATCCAGTTGGACTGACGGATCCTGCTGAGCCGCTCTATGATATTGCTGAGCTGCATGGTCTGGTGCCGCAAGATCTGCGTGAGCCATACGATGCGCGCGAGATCATTGCGCGCTTGGTCGATGGATCTGAATTCCATGAGTTTAAAAAACTCTATGGCGAGACCCTGGTTTGTGGGTTTGCCAAGCTTTATGGCATGCCGATCGCGATCCTCGCCAATAATGGTATCTTGTTTTCGGAAAGCGCGCAAAAAGCGGCGCATTTCATTGAGTTGGCTGATCAACGCCGGATTCCGTTGCTGTTCCTGCAGAATATAACCGGTTTCATGGTCGGCTCGAAATATGAGGCGGGCGGAATCGCCAAAGACGGCGCAAAGATGGTAACGGCGGTTGCCACAGCCTCTGTCCCCAAACTTACACTGGTGACAGGCGGGTCGTTTGGCGCTGGTAATTACGGTATGTGCGGCCGCGCCTACAGCCCGCGCTTTATGTTCATGTGGCCAAATGCGCGGATTTCCGTGATGGGCGGTGAACAGGCGGCATCGGTTCTTGCTACCGTGAAACGGGATGGTATGGAGCGGCGCGGCGAAGACTGGCCACAGGCTGATGAAGATGCGTTCAAAGCGCCGATCCGCGATCTCTATGAAGCTGAAGGCTCTCCTTACTTCTCTACCGCGCGCCTTTGGGATGACGGGATCATCGACCCAGCAGATACGCGGCGGGTGCTCGGATTGGCGCTCTCCGCGACCTTGAACGCACCATTCAAAGAGCGCGGATTCGGTGTTTTCCGGATGTAGACGCCGCCGCAAAACCGCGCAGTCAGATTAAAACTAAGAAAAACGGTACTCTAAACACATTTCGCGCGCAGCGACCCGACTGTAACTGGGGCGGTGGATTCGCGCACCTGTCTGATTTGTCGTGAAACAGGCGTTAGCCGCCTATCCGAAAGGTCACGGGCCAAGCACAGCATTATCGGCTCTCCTGAGCTCGCCACAAGGAGTGGTAAGCAACCAAGGAGGTCTCTTATGACCCGTATCGCTATTGTCGGAATGTTTGCCCTTTGCGCGCTTGGCGCACATGCGGGGGAGAACATTGATTTCTCAACCGTCGACTCTGATGGAGACGGGGTTATTTCCGAACGCGAGTTCGTAACATGGAAAACCTCGCTCGGCGAAATGTCACCAGCGGACGCACTCGTGGAGTTCATCGCGATTGATGTCGATTCCAGTGGAGGCATTACTGAGGCTGAGCTGGAAGCTGCAAAGGCGACCAAAAAAGAGTCTGACGAAATGTAAGACACATAGATAACTTATATATGTATGTGACCCTTTAAACCTGGGCCGTTGGAGAGATTACAAAACTGTAACTACAAGTGTAACATCATATCTTGTTACGATTGTAACGCGCCGACCTCCTACGGCGTACACTCTAACGGTTCCAGGGAGGGACTAATTATGAAACTCAAACTAGCAACAAGCCTAGTGGGCCTTTTCGCAGCAAGTGCATTTGCTGTGGCCCATGCCGGTTCACCCGCTGACTATTTCAACAAGATTGATGCGGATGCCAGTGGTATGATCACACAGGCAGAATATGTCGCCTACAAGACCTCTGGTGGCAAATACACTGCGGAAAAAGCGAGCGAAAAGTTCGCTAAACTCGCAGGAGCGATGAAAAAGGCCAAGTCAAAAGACGGCAAAAAAAAGCAAGAACGCTCTAGCTAAGCTCAACTTGCAATAATCGTTTCTGAGAAGCGCCCATTTGTCCCGATGGGCGCTTCTTTTATGCGCTTGTTTCTGAGCAGAAGTCATCATAATCATGAGACATGGGGACAACGTTTAATCGCTTTGACCTGGTTCGTCTGATGCTTGCGAGCTGGGTGTTTATCTATCATGCTGTTGTTCTCTCCTCAGCGCAGCCAGGAGGAGCGATTGAGGGCGGACTCGCGGTTTTGGCGGAGCTGTCCATCCAAGGCTTTTTCATTGTCTCTGGGATGCTCGTTTTCGGCTCTTACGAACGATCCCGCAATCTCGCTGACTATGCTGACAAACGTATTCGAAGGCTATATCCAGCTTATGCGGTCGTGATCCTCGTCCCAGCCGCTCTAGCTGGTATTCACGCGCTTCAAACCGATCACAGCATCGTCGACGTGTTCAGATATATCGGCGCCAATCTGATCTTTTTGAATTTTCTGGAACCGAACCTGCCTGGCCTGTTTGAAGGGCAACGCTTTACTGAGGTGAACGGTGCGCTGTGGACGTTGAAGATTGAGGTGATGTTCTATTTGGCATTGCCCATCATCGCTTGGGTCCTATCGCGGCTCGGAAAGTACTGGTGGGTGGGCATTGCGGTGTTGATCATGTCGGCATTTGCGTGGATTGAGCTCATGCTCGCTTTGGATCATGCGCTCAGCCCGGTCTTGGCGCGGCAGTTGCCCGGTCAAATGATGTATTTCGCAGCCGGGATCGCGCTTTGGAAGATCTGGCCGGTTGCGCAGGCGCAAGCGACCTGGTTCGGCGTAATTGGCGGCATTGCACTGATACTGTCTCTTTCTGTTCCGGGTTTAGAGGCGCTTCGTGTGCTCGGTTTGGCAGGTTTGGTTGCGGGTCTTGCTTTCGGGCCGGGGCCGGCCATGAACGTCGCTGCGTATGGGGATGTGAGCTACGGGATCTACATTGTTCACTTCCCAATCGTTCAGCTGCTTGTGTCGATCGGAGCGTTTGCTGCACTGGGCATTTGGGGCGGTCTTGTCTTATCAGCCATTCTGGTCTTCCTGACGAGCTATGCCCTTTGGTGGTGGGTTGAAAAACCAGCGCTGCGCCGCGATAGCCACTATAAGATCATCTCGACACGAAAGGTCTTGTCATGAGCGAGTATGAAACCATCACGCTGGATGCCACCCGCGCTGGCATCGCGATCCTAACCTTGAACCGGCCGGACAAGCACAACGCCTTTAACAGCCAGGTCATTGCAGAGCTCACGGACGCGCTCGAGACCCTGGAAGAACAAGATACGTTGCGAATGGTGATCCTCCGCGGCGCCGGCAAGAGCTTCTCAGCCGGTGCGGATCTGGAGTGGATGAAGGCGGCGCAGCACTGGACCCGCGAGGAGAATGAGCAAGACGCGATGGCGCTTGCTGAAATGCTGCGCAAACTCGCCGAGCTACCTCAAATGACCTTGGCGCTTGTGCAAGGCGCGGCCATGGGCGGCGGGGCAGGGCTTGTCGCTGCGTGCGATGTCGCCGTCGCGGTGCGCAGCACAAAGTTCAAATTTTCGGAAGTTCGTCTTGGGCTCACGCCGGCAACGATCTCACCCTTTGTGATCAGCGCGATCGGTCCGCGTTGGGCAAAAGCCTTGTTTGTGACTGCCGAAGGCTTCGACGCTGACTATGCCGAAAAGATTGGCCTAGTGCAGTATGTGGTCGATGATTTCGAAGGGCTTGCCGCCATGGAAGAGCATATTGCGGGCCTTGCGATGGGCGCTGCGCCTGGTGCAATCCGGGAGGCCAAAAACCTCGTGCTCGATTTTGCTGGCGAGCCTTTCAGCGCTGCCTTGAGTAAAGAGACCGCGAAACGCATTGCTGCGCGGCGTATCAGCGACGAGGGCAAAGAAGGCTTGACGGCGTTTCTGGAGAAACGAAAGCCTGATTGGGCAAGCTAGTCCATTCAGCGCCTGTCAAATATGCCAGTTTGAAGCGGCGGCGACTTCCGTGACAGTCCATCTGTACCGAAACCGGCACAAGGTTTCGCACCATGAGGGGTGTTGATATTTAGGAGGCAGCTTTGCCCCAATACCCTACATTCCGCATTCTATCTGTCGCAGTGTTAGCCCTCGGAACGAGCTTACTCGCGCATGCTCAGGAGGCTGGTGAGGCTGAAGACACGCCTGTCGAAGCCGATGACTCGACTGTGACGGGAAGTAAGACCTGCTATGTCAGCAAGGTCCGTTTTGAGAATGAAGGCGCTTACCAGGTCGATATGTTCAAAGTTAACGGGTACCAGTTTCGTGGTTTTCTCTCGCAAACCCAATCTCGAACCTGGAGTCTTGATCAAGCCGATATGGAGCTTGGCGAAGAATTTTTCCTCCGATATCGGCTCGATCAAGGCGATTCGTTCAAGAGTAAGAATTGTAAAAAGAACGGCACGACTTTGAGGTACCATCCAGACGGAAACACTTGGAGTCATTGGTCGAAAGGCAGTACAAAAATCAACAATCGCTGCCGCTATCGCAACAATAAGTGTATCACGTCTGTCGACTGATCAGAACGTCTCGAAGGGGATGTCGTGTTTGGCTTACCCGTCGCTGCCTAGAGCTCCGACGGGTATGCCGAGCCCTTTTAAGACCCCTAATGTCGCATCGACGGGATTTATGCCGGTCATGCCCTCAATCTGGTTTTGGAAAACGAAGGCCACAACGCCCAGCATGATCGCGTAAATCAAAAACTGCATCAGCGATTTTAGCAAAAACGCCCCGGCACTGCCGGCGACAAGACCAACACCGCCAAGAATGAGCGCGCCTGTGACTGGGGTCAGATCGCTTACATTTGCGGCTTGTGAGTATCCGATATAGCCGCCTACACCTGCGCCAACTATTCCTGCGAGACTGCTGAGCCGAACGCCTGATGCATATGCCATTTGATTTCCCCTTACGCTTTCCGCTGCATTAGCTTAGGCGGTAAGAAAGGGTCTGGGCAAGGCAAAATGACCGGGTCTATAAGAAACGAAACTAAGGGCGGGCGAAAATGATTTCATCCCTTCTGATCGCGAACCGTGGCGAGATTGCTTGCCGGATTATGCGCACTTGTCGGGCGCTAGGGATCCGCACAGTGGCGGTGTATTCCGATGCTGACGTTCATGCGAAACACGTTCGCGAGGCCGATGAGGCGGTCTGGATTGGCGCGTCACCAGCACCGGAAAGCTATCTCGATATTGATCGGATCATTGAGGCTGCGCGTGTCGCTGAAGTTGATGCGATCCATCCCGGCTATGGATTTCTGTCTGAGAATGCAAGCTTTGCTGGAGCGGTCACGAAAGCTGGTTTGATCTGGGTCGGACCGAAGCCAGATACGATCGAGTCCATGGGGCTGAAGGATCGCGCCAAGGCGATTGCGGAAGAGGCGGGTGTGCCTGTTTTGCCGGGCTATCGCGGTGATAAGCAGGATGCGGGAACCCTCGGCAAAGAGGCCGAGCGTATCGGTTTTCCTTTGCTTATCAAGGCCGTTGCAGGCGGCGGCGGGCGCGGCATTCGCTTGGTGTCTGAGGCCAGTGAGCTCGCAGGCGAGCTGGAAAGCGCGGTCCGCGAAGCCGAGGCCGCTTTTGGTGATGGCCGAGTCATGCTGGAAAAGCTCGTCGAACAACCGCGCCATATCGAAGTGCAGGTGTTTGGCGACAGTCATGGCAATGCTGTGCACCTTTTCGAACGCGATTGTTCGCTGCAGCGTCGGCGTCAGAAAGTGATCGAGGAAGCCCCAGCGCCAGGAATGCCAGCAGATGTTCGCAAAGCCATGTGCGATGCTTCGGTGAAGCTTGCCAAAGCTGTCGGCTATGAGGGCGCTGGCACGGTGGAGTTCATCGTTGATGGCGCGAAACCCCTCGCGCTTGATACGTTTTGGTTCCTCGAAATGAACACGCGGCTTCAGGTCGAGCATCCGGTCACCGAAATGGTGACGGGGACCGACCTCGTTGAATGGCAGTTGCGCGTCGCGAGCGGTGAGAAACTGCCAGTCGCGCAAAAAGATATCACATTGAACGGACATGCGATCGAGGCGCGGATCTGTGCGGAAGACCCGGCTGATGGATTTCGCCCAGGCGCCGGCTTGATCGAAGAGTTCGGAATGCTCGCCGATACAGATGCGGATTGGATCCGTTGGGAAGCGGGCTTCGAAAGCGGCGATCGCGTGCCTGCCGTCTATGACTCAATGATCGCAAAACTGGTTGTGTTCGGCGAAGATCGTGATGAGGCTAATGATCGATTGATCGACACACTGGCGCATCTGCAACTGGTTGGAGTGCCGGGCAATATCGGTTTCTTACGCCGCTGCGCGATGGCTGACGTCTTCATTGAGGGCGTACATCATGTCAATTGGATCGCAGAGCAAGCCGATGCTCTCACTCAAGCGCCGGGCGCGCATCAACATGCCTCGGTGATGGCGGTCTGTGATGTTCTGCTCGGCGAGTCAGGGCATACGCCTTGGACTGTGCGTGACGGCTGGCGGATGAATTCCGCGCCCGTACTGAAAACAGCTGTTGCGGTTGGCGAGGACGCCGACTGGTTTGACCCCGTAGATCACAGCGTTGCGGACGATATTTCCATGCCACTGGTTACGGATCTTTCTGAGCGTCGGTTCGCGGTCACGACAGGCGGCGACAGCGTGCTGGTCGAGGTTCCAGACTTTGAAGCCGAAGCCGAGGCGCTCGCGGGCGGAGACGCTGTGAAAGCGCCAATGCCAGGAAAGATCATCGCTGTGAATGTCGCGGCGGGCGACCAAGTTGAAAAAGGTCAAACCGTTGCGGTGATGGAGGCCATGAAAATGGAGCACTCGCTAACGGCGCCTCGCGATGGAACTGTCGAATCGGTTAGTGCTGAGCTCGGCGCACAAGTGCCCGAAGGGCAGATCCTGGTCGCGCTCGAAGAGGCCTAGTGCGCCAATAAAAGCGTTCAGACTCATCAGTTGATTGTGAAAAAACCGTTTTAAATTAGGTGCCTAAGTTCGAAAATGGATCTCAGGTCCGACGCTATGTTTTGTGCGCGAATATCCCAGCATGGACGGCACGGAGAGCGCGACAGCGCTGACTTGGGAGGATTGGCGCGATGCGCGCTATGAGACCGATACAGAGTTTACGCGCGCGCAATTGCTCGCGCTTCGTCAGTTCCCTTTTCTTGCCACCGCGCGGGGCGCGCAACGTCCCCCGAACGGCAGTTGGCGCTCTTGGCTATTTATGGGAGGACGCGGCGCAGGGAAAACCCGTGCAGGCGCTGAGTGGACGCGCTTTTCCGCTCTACATGGCGGCTGCGCGCGGATCGCGTTGCTCGGTCCGACGCTTGGCGATGTGCGTGAAGTCATGATTGAGGGGCCATCTGGCCTGCGCACGATTGAACGACTGAAAGAGGCCCGGCCCGAGTTCAACGTTTCACGTCGGCGTTTGGAATGGCCGAACGGCGCTGTCGGCCTCACCTTCTCAGCCGAAGATCCTGACAGTTTGCGTGGCCCGCAATTTGATGCGGCATGGTGCGATGAGATTGCAGCCTGGCCGAAGGGGGAGGCGGTCTGGAACAATCTCCAATTCGCGCTGCGGCTGGGCGAGGCGCCCCGCTGTGTCGCGACCACCACGCCGCGCCCGGTCCCTTTAGTTCGGCGGCTTCTGTCGGACGGCGCGGTCCTGACGCACAGTACAACTCGGGACAATGACAAATTTCTCGCCGACGGTTTCGTCGAGAGTGTCGAGGCGACCTATGCAGGTACGCAGCTCGCGCGACAGGAGCTTGGTGGTGAATTGCTGGATGAGATTGAAGGTGCGTTCTGGCGGCGGCGCGATATCGACGCTGGCCGCGTATTTATAAGGCCGATTCAGTTCGAAGACGTGATCGTCGCGGTCGACCCACCGACCACCAGTCATTCGGACTCCGATGCATGCGGGATCATCGCAGCTGGCCGAGCGTTCGCAGATGGTTTTGGAGAAAAGTGTTTCATACTTGCTGATGGCTCAGCGCGGGGGCTGGCGCCTACCGACTGGGCAGCGCGGGCGGTTTCCATTGCGGGTGAGGTTGGCGCCTCCTCAATCATTGCTGAAGCCAATCAAGGCGGCGAAATGTTGCGCACCGTGTTTGACAGCGTCGGTTGCGCTTTGCCGGTCCAATTGCGACATGCCAAGCTCAGCAAACAGGCACGCGCGAGCCCTGTGGCAGCGCTTTATCAGCAGGGCCGGGTTTCCCATGTCGGACGACTTGACGGCTTGGAAGATGAAATGTGTCGGTTCGGAACGGAAGGTATGAACAAGTCGCCAGACCGCGTCGATGCGCTGGTTTGGGCGGTGACAGTCTTGATGATTGATCGAGCCGGCGCGCCGAGAATTCGCGCAGTTTAACGACCGGTTCGGAACGCTTTTCGGCCGAGATATTTGTTCTTTTTGGGCTCGGCTGATGTAGGCGCCGGATTTGGCTCTGTTGCGGCTGGCTGTGTTTCGGTGACCTCACCGCTCAGGATTTGACGGACATAAGATAGGGCTGAGCTACCGGTATTCACTTCAATTTCGGGCGCGCTCTTGTCCAAGCGCCGCGCCAAGAGTTTGATATGATGCGGGCTTAGGCCGTCCAGCGTCTTTTCAAAGACGACCTCACCGAGCGCAGCTTTCAAGTCGAGAAGGTCGGCCCGGCTGAGGCCTGCCGCTGTGACCTGCTTGCGTGCCAGCTTGCTGGCCACGGTGGACAGATCTGCATCTTTGATTCTGGGGAACAGGCTCTCGTTCGACAAAATTGCCGAGAGCGCCTCGCGTCCATTGTTTGTAAGAGACATTGTCTAAGCCGCTGCGTTGGTGGTCTGCGCGGTGAGTCGCGCTTGGACTTCCTGATATAGCATATTCACCGTCGTTAAAGCGTCGCCCGGCCATTTTTGCGCGAGCGTCGGGTTCGCGCCAAGTTCAACCGGGTTCGCTGCGAACTCTGATTTTTGCGGAATCACCGTTTGGAAGATGTCATACTCACTGTCTGGATCGGCAGCGCCATCTCGCATTGCTTCAAGCACGATCGCTTGATGCGAGGACCCGTCATACTTCGTCGGCAAGACAACAGGGCGGTTATTCAGGCCGCGTTTTTTCAAACTGTCGATGATGTCGCCAGTAAAAAGGTCGAGACCGAGCGTCGACATGAAATCGGGAATGGTCGGGACAATGATAAGGTCGGACGCCGAAAGCGTCGCCTCTGTCATCGCAGAAATGCCAGGCGGGCAGTCGCAAATGACCACGTCATACTGTTTGCGCAGATCGGCCATATCCTGGCGCAGGCGAAGACCGACGCGTCCTTCAATCGCGGTCATCGAATAGCCCTGCTCGGTAAGGATATAAATCAGCTCACGTTCAGCACGTCTGAGGCCTGGCGTGGCCGGAACCAGAGATAGGTCGAGCGCTTTACCCATGAATGTGACGTCACTCGCCTGAGGCACGATAAATTTCGTCATATGGGCGAAACACTCACCCAAGAAGTTCTCACGAAGATAGTCGGAGACGTTAGTATAGTTGCGGATCGCGTCATACAGCCGTTCGTCGCCATTCTCGCCATAGATCAGAAGGGAGGCGTTGGCTTGGCTGTCAAGATCGACCACCAGCGTTTTGTAGCCTTCCGCCGCGAAGGCTTCAGCGAGGGATACGGTGGTTGTAGTTTTGCCAACACCGCCTTTGGAATTGGCAACGGAAATAACACGTCCGAGCATTAAGCCCCCTTATGAATAGCCGCTCTCAAGTGTGGGAAGTTTATCGAATGATCCCGCCAAGCGCGGATCCAACCCATCGGTTTCCCTCCAAAACACCGGAAAAGACTTAACAAACTGGAAACCAATCCGACTGGGCTGGGGATGCCGTAAATTCGGTAGCGTTGAGATGATTAGGAGGCCTCGAGCCAGACAATATGAAGCTGCCATGGTCAAACCCACGCACTAAGAGTTCGTCCCCTTTGATTGCCCTATCGCAATTGCCGATTGCGGCCTGGGGGAAGACCGATCCGACAACGCTGGTGAAAGATGGGTATTCCGGGAACGCCGTTGTTTATCGCTGCGTTAGAATGATCGCTGAAGCGGCGGCCTCGATCTCGTTTTCGACGCCGGATGCCAGCGTGCAGTCGCTGATCTCGGAGCCGTCACCTGAAGACGCAGGACAAACTCTGTTTGAACGGTTTTACACAGATCTTCAGATCACCGGAAACGCCTGGATGGAAGCGGTCACTCTTCCGGATGAGACCGTCCCGCGCGGACTTTTCAGCCTGCGTCCGGACTGTGTTCGGGTCCGGCAAGACAAAACCGGGCAGATCACCGGATACGGCGTCAAGTTGAAGCGCGGCGAGCGCGTGATTGCTCGCGAGGTGGATGGCTGGTCGCCTGTCCTCCATATGAAGCTCTATCATCCTGGTGATCGTCTTTACGGGCTCTCGCCTTTGTCAGCGGCGCGAAAGTCTTTGGATGTCCATAATGGCGCGGCGGGTTGGGCAAAAGCGCTAATCGACAATGCAGCGCGGCCTTCGGGCGCTTTAATGTATGGCAAGGATGGCGCGCGCCTAACGGATGACCAGTTCGATAGGTTGAAGACCCAATTGACCAACGAGCACGCTGGCGCCGCGAATGCGGGGCGACCGCTGCTTCTGGAAGGCGGGCTCGACTGGCAACCGATGAGTCTCTCGCCGGTCGAAATGGATTTTACAGAGACCCGTCACGCCGCCGCCCGGGAAATCGCGCTCGCCTTCGGGGTTCCCCCAATGCTCCTCGGCATTCCAGGCGACAATACCTACTCAACTTATAAAGAGGCGCAGTTGGCCTTCTGGCGCCTCACGATTTTACCCTTGGTCCATAAAACGGCGAATGCGCTGACGGTTTGGCTGAGAGGACGGTTTGCTGAGGTTGAGGTAAAACCTGATCTTGATATGGCGCCGGCGCTTGCAGCGGATAGGGATGCCTTATGGGCCCGAGTGTCGTCTGCAGACTTTCTCAGCACCGCTGAAAAGCGGGAGATTCTTGGCCTATCATGACCATCGACAAGAAAGTGAGCATCGCACTGCTTGCGGCGATTATGCTGGAATCTGCGGGCGGTCTTTTGTGGGCTGGGGCGACAATTGAACGAATTGATGCGCTTGAGCGCCAAGCCGAAGAAGCTCGCCCGGTTGGCGAGCGTTTGGCTCGGGTTGAAACGCAGTTAGAGGCCATGCGCGCGCAGCTTGATCGGATTGAAACGCAAGTTGAACAATTATGAGTGCGCGCGCACAACGTACCGCTCGCTGCAGCAACAAAGACGTGCTGATCGAGGGCTATGCGTCTTTGTTTGGTGTGGAAGACCTATCAGGTGATGTGGTTCGCGCAGGCGCGTTTTCGAGTCGATTGCCGCATGCGGATTTACCCATGCTCTTACAGCATCGACCTGGTGCGCAAATCGGGCGCTGGGTGCGTGTCTTAGAAGACGGTCGAGGCCTATTCGTCCGTGGACTGATTGACGGTAAATCAGCGACTTGGATCGCCCGAACCGGGGTGGATGGCTTGTCGATTGGGTTCCGACCACAGGTTTGGACACTTCGGCCTTCGGGCGGGCGAACGCTCTTAAAAATCGACTTAGTCGAAGTGTCGCTTGTGGCAGAGCCCATGCTGCCAACGGCGCGGTTCACAATGATTTCTGGATTGGAATAACAGGAGAAGAAATGAGCAAAGAAGTAAAAGCGGTGAATGCAAACGCCAAAGCTCTTGCAGCCGAAATGATGGCGACGTTTGAAGCCTATAAACAGACGAACGAAGAACGTCTGGCGGAGATTGAAGCAAAAAGCTCGGCAGATTCACTGCTCGATGAAAAGCTACGAAAGCTCGACAAGCGGATCGATTATCTCAGTTTGAAATCGGCACGTCCTCCAGAAGGCGATGCGCCGCACATGCCACGCGAACACCACACGGCTTGGTCGCAATACTTACGTAATGGCGATGAAAGTGGGCTGGCACGCCTCGACACCAAAGCCTTTTCTTCAGCGAGCGATGCGCAGGGCGGTTTCTTGGCGCCACCTGAACTCGATCGGCTGATAGAGTCTCGTCTCTTGCAAGCTTCGCCAATGCGCCAAATAGCGACGGTGCGGCCAACCTCAGCGGGAACTTATCGCAAGCCTGTCGCGCTAGGTATCGGTGCAAGTTGGGCAACTGAAACGCAGGCGAGAACAGAGTCATTTTCGCAGGGGCTCTCTCTACTCGAATTTCCTGCTGGTGAACTCTATGCGATGCCTACGGCGACCCAAGCGCTGTTTGAAGACTCTCTGGCGGATATGGATGAGTGGCTCGCCGAAGAGGTGGAGGCCTCGTTCAGCATTCAAGAAAGCATGGCCTTCATCTATGGCGACGGCGTTAGCAAGCCAAAGGGTATTCTGGAATATCCGATCGTGGCCGACAGTTCGCATGCGTGGGGAAAAATTGGATCAGTCGATGGCGACTTTTCTCAGACGTCGGCGGGCGATCAGTTAATCGATCTTATCCATGCTCCGAAATCTCAGTTCCGGACCAATGGGCGCTTTGTCATGAACCGCCGCACAGCAGCAACTGTCCGTAAACTGAAGGATGGAGATGGTCGCTACATCTGGGCACCATCCACGAATGGCAATGAAGCGTCAGTGCTGGGCTATCCGGTAACTGAAATTGAGAACATGCCGGATATTGGCAATGGCCAGCCCGCGATCGCATTTGGCGATTTCCGACGCGGCTATTTGATTACCGACCGTCAGGGCGCGCGGGTGTTGCGGGATCCGTTCTCGGTGAAACCTTATGTCCTGTTCTACACGACTAAGCGGGTCGGCGGCGGTGTTCAAAACTTTGATGCGATTAAGTTGATGTTGTTCTAGCGCCGATCGTCGCTGCCTAATCCAATAATTTTTGAGAGTGACAAAATGAGTAAACTGACGGTGATGACACCGCCGGACGAACCAGCTGTGTCCGTTGCTGCGGTGAAGAACTATCTGCGGATTGGGCATGACGGTGAAGACGATCTGATCTCGGATCTCATACAAGCGGCGACCGCACGCTTGGAGCAGGTTGCGGGTCTGGCGCTGGTTCGCCAGACCTTGCAACTTAGCTGGATCAGATGGCCAAGTGCGATTTCAGGGCGCGGAGAACGTCTTCCCGTCTCACCTATCGTCGACCTGGATGCGGTTTTGGTGATCGATCAAACAGACGGTGAAACCGATGTGACGGAGCGGTTTCAGATCGATTGCGGCCGGCTGCGTCTTCGGCCCTGGAGCATGCTGCCGCCGGTGTCGTCAACCGACCGCATCGTCATCCGCTTTCGTGCCGGATTTGGAGCGGTCAGCGATCTTCCTGATGATTTGCAAGACGCTATTCTCCGACTGATCGCCGCGTCTTATGGCACACGACAGACCGGAGCGGATGCGCAAGATTTGAAAGGCGGTCTGCCGGTTGAGGTGCGATCTATCTTGGATGCGCGAAAAGAGGTCAGGCTATGAGCGCTGATGGTTTTTTCGCGACCTCCGCGCCCGAACTCCTCGACGCAGTTTTGTCTACGCTTCAGTCTGATGACACGATCCAAGCTGTCTTGGGAAATCCCGTCCGATTGTTCGATGACGAAACACGGAAACCGAATTATCCGTATGCGGTTTTAGAGCGCCATGAGAGCACAGACTCGAGCTCCTCAAGCCACTCAAGCCTTGAGCATCAATTGCAGTTCGCGACCTATTCAAGGCATGGTGGATTGCGCGAAGCGAAAGTCATCCTCGGTGCGCTAAAGGAAGCGGTTGAGAACTTATCCCTGAGCCTGACGCATCAGCGCATCGTGCTCACCATCCCAATCTATTGCGACGTCATGCGCACGCAAAACCAAACCGTGTTTCGCGGAGTCCTTCGCGTTCGCATTCATACTGAGGAGATCTGAAAATGGCGGGTCAAAGAGGACGCGATATTCTCATCAAAGCGTCGGACGGCAATATCCCCGAAGTGTTTGAAACGCTGGCCGGAATTCGCAGCACCGAAATCGATCTCAATGCCGCGAGTGTCGATGGCACGGCCGCTGACAGCCCAGATGGTTGGCGGGAACTGATCGCGGGTGCAGGCGTAAAGTCGGCACGTGTGCGCGGGCGCGGCGTATTCAAAGATGCGGCGAGCGATCATCGGATGAGAGACATATTCTTTTCCGGCGATCTCACGCGCTGGCAATTGATCATCCCCGGAATGGGCTCGGTCACGGGGGCGTTCCATATCCGTGAAATCAAATGGAATGGCGCCTATGATGGCGAGGCTAGTTTTTCGATCGACTTAGAGAGTGCTGGAGCCCTCGCCTTTGAGGCCATGTCATGAACCGGGCCCGCGGTGAAACAGAGGTGGAAATTGACGGTGTACGTCATCGCTTATGCCTGACTTTGGGCGCGCTTGCTGACCTTGAAACGGCGTTTGGATGTGCAACCCTCACCGAATTGCAGGCGCGACTCCGGCAATTGTCGGCGCATGAAATGAAGCGTGTTTTGGAGATCTTGCTGGTTGGAGATGCGACCGCAGCACCTTTGAGCGATGTATCGCCTGCAGAGGCCGCTCGGGCGATTGGTGAGGCGTTCCATGCTGCCTTGGGCTGAGATGTGGCGCGCGGCAACATCGATCGGCATCGCTCCATCAGAGTTTTGGAGGCTCTCTTTGAAAGAGTGGCGATGGCTCATCAGGACGCCGACCGAAAGGTTGAAAAGCAACCAACTCAGAGACTTGATGAAGGAGTTTCCAGATGGATGAATTCGAAGCTGACTTGGCCCGAGCCAGTGAAAGCCTCGCCCAGTTCGTTGAAGGTCCTGGCCTTTCCGCAGCCGATGCGCTCGAGGAAGCTTTCGCGCGCGCCGGCCAGAACATTGAACAGGTGTTGAAGCAAGCGGCGCAATCGGGAGAGTTTGATTTTCAACGCATGACCCGCTCGGTTCTCGCAGATCTCGCGCAGATCCTAGCAGAAGCTTTGATCACGCGGTCAGGCCTGAACCAAGTCGGTCAGACGTTTAATCTGAATATGGCGTTTGAGGGCGGTGGCCAGCGAGGATCCGAACTGGGGACTGCAGGATCGGTCGCCACGCTCGTGGCGGCAGCGGCGGCTAGAGGGGCGCGGTACGCATGAGCGGATTTCATGAAGTGCAGTTCCCGATGCGGCTGGCGCTTGGCGCGATAGGTGGACCGGAACGACAAACGGAAATTCTGACCCTGGCGAGCGGGCGCGAGGTTCGAAACTCAAACTGGTCGCGGTCGAGACGGCGCTGGGATATTGGCGGCGCCATTACCGATCTTACGCGCTTACAGGATTTGATTGCGTTCTTTGAGGCGCGAGCAGGGCGCCTATTTGGTTTTCGGTTTCGCGATCCGCTCGACTTTTCAAGCGCGCCGGCCGGGTCGACAATTGACCCCGGCGATCAAATGATTGGAACCGGAGACGGTGTTGCGCGAACATTCCAACTGCAAAAGCATTACGATCGATATGCGCGAGACATATTCAAGCCGGTTTCGAGCACCGTGATGATCGCCCTCGACGGGGAGCAAACACTGCCAGGATGGACGGTCAATACATCGAACGGCCTTGTCACATTCGCCACACCGCCCGCTGCCAATGTCGTCATCACAGCGGGGTTTGAGTTTGACTGCCCTGTTCGATTTGAAAGCGATCAGATTCAAGCTGTCATCGAGGCCTTTGGCGCAGGTCGAGTGGTAAGCGTTGGCCTGATCGAGACCCTTTAGAGGCACGCGTGAAACAGATTTCTTCAGAGCTTTTGGAGCGCTTGGAGGCAGGCGCCCTTTCCCTATGCATGTGTTGGAGGCTAACCCGCCGCGATGGGTTCGAGCTGTATTTGACCGATCACGATCAGAGCCTAACGATCGACGCATCTGACTATCAGCCGGGTGCAGCTGTCGAAGCGGGCCGGTTTAGTCAGAGCCTCGATTTGAAACCGGGACAGGCGTCTGCGAGCGGCGCCCTTTCAAACGATGGCATCATCGATGTAGATTTGAAGGCTGGGCTCTGGAATGGCTGTAAGGTGCAGGTCTGTCGCGCAGACTGGCAACGCCCGGATCTTGGCCTGCTACATATCTGGAGCGGCTATTTGAGCGACATCCAAATAACGCCGAGCGGGCAGTTTGAAGCAGAACTGGTCTCGCTGAAGGCCGACCTGGAGCGTCCGCTCGGCCGGGTGCTGCAACGGCAGTGCGACGCGCAACTTGGCGACGATCGATGCCGCGCCGATCCGGCAGGTAGGACCTGCGATCAAAGCTATGCCACTTGCCGAGATGTCTTCGGAAACACCGGCAATTTCCGCGGGTTTCCCAATATGCCGGGCAATGACTTCGTTTTGTCTGGGCCGGCCGCGGCTGGCAATGATGGCGGCAAAAGATGACAGGCGAGGAAATTGTCTCATCTGCTCGGACTTGGATCGGAACGCCATACCGGCATCAGGCAAGCCGTATCGGCGTCGGTGCCGACTGTTTGGGGCTCATTCGCGGCGTATGGCGCGATCTCGTAGGCGAGGAACCTGAGGTTCCACCGCCTTACACGCCAGACTGGGCGGAGGCCTTGAAGCAAGAAACCTTGTTAGAGGCTGCTCGGCGGCACCTGCTTGAAATTCCAATTGGCGAGGCGCGCGCCGGGGACATCTATCTGTTTCGAATGGGCCTGGGGCATCCGGCGAAACATTGCGCGATCATGTCAGGACCCGATCGGATTATCCACGCCTATTGGGGGCATGCGGTTTGCGAAACCCGTCTCGTTCCTTGGTGGCGGAGGCGCATCGCCGGCGCGTTTGCCTTCCCTCGCAGCCAAATCACAGACTACGCACGGGCGCGTGATATAGGGTGATTGGTACTTGTTCAGGACGCTTTCTAGATGGGGTTGTGTCCGGGTGGACGAACACGAGACCCAAGAGAGATTATTATGAATATTGCAAAAACTATCTTAGCCGCCGCCATCATCGGAGTGTCCGGAATGGCTGCCAGTGCGCCCGCAATCGCACAAACAAATATTGAAGCCAGCATTGTAGAAGACGCGAGCTATGCAACGTCTGGCGATTTCGTACGCAAATCGAAACGCCTAAAAGGTGGTTGGAGCGTTGAACAGCGTGACGGCAAGACCTTTATCGTCTTCGCGGATGACTTTCGCGCAGCGAATGGACCAGATCTGAAAATCTTTTTGTCACCAAAATCTATCGCTGACGCGACCGGCAAAAACGCCGTCGATGGCTCGATCAATATTGGCGAACTGAAAAAGACTAAAGGCACTCAAGAATATGAAGTGCCAGCGGGTATCAATCTCGCTGACTATGGCAGCGTCCTTGTGCATTGTGAGGCCTACTCAGTTCTTTGGGGCGGCGGCGACCTCTAGTTCAGGCGCAACAAACAAATTGATGAGACCGATCAGCATGCTGATCGGTCTTTTTTATTGGAGGTTTCCATGGGTGAAATTGTCTTATCGCAGGTTGGCGCCACCGTTGGCGCATCGCTTTTGCCCAATGGTTTGAGCGTATTAGGTCAAACGATATCAGGCGCCGCGCTGGGGCAGTTCGTTGGAGGGTTGGCCGGGCGCGCGTTTGATGCCTCAATGCTCAGCCCTCGAGAGGGGCCGCGCGTGAAATCCCTACAAATCATGGAGAGCCGGGAGGGCACCGGCTTGCCGAGGATATATGGCCGGATGCGGGTTGGAGGACAGGTGATCTGGGCCTCCCGTTTCAAAGAAAAGCGCACCCAGCAATCGGCAGGCAAGGGTGGCCCGAAATATGTCAACTATACCTATTCGGTGAGCTTCGCGGTCGCGCTCTGCCAAGGACCGATCGCACGTGTTGAGCGGGTTTGGGCAAATGGCGAATTGCTGAATCTGGGTGACTATAATTGGCGATTCTATTCTGGCGATGAGACCCAGATGCCTGATCCACTAATCGAAGCGATCGAGGGGGCAGAGAGCGCACCAGCCTATCGCGGAACGGCGTATATTGTATTCGAAGACTTGCCTTTGGATGCGTTTGGCAGTCGCCTGCCGCAGCTCTCATTCGAGGTCATACGAACTGGGGAGCTTCGCGATGGTAGCCTGTCGCAAACGATTGATGGGGTGAACATTATTCCGGCAAGTGGTGAGTTTGTTTACGCCACTACAGTGGTTCGAGATCGGCGCTTCCCTGGCATTGAGACTCCGCTTAATCGCAATAATGTCTACGGAACCGCTGACTTTTCTGTCTCGCTTGAGCAGCTGCAGACCGATCTTCCTAGAGTTAAGTATGCGGCGCTGACGGTCGGATGGTTTGGAGACGATCTAAGGGCCGGATCCTGCACTGTTCAGCCAGGGGTAGAGCAGCGCGAGGTCCAGACCGTTCCGTACTCTTGGCGGGTCGACGGCATTGGCCGGGGACAGGCTTACTTGATCTCCCGCACAGAGGATTCTCCGAATTATGGCGGCACGCCAGCGGATGAAGCTGTCATCGAGGGCATCCGCGCCTTAAAGTCTGCTGGTATTGGGATCACGCTGTCGCCCTTTCTTTTCATGGATATTCCAGCGGGAAATGGACTGAGTGATCCGTATGGCGGCGCAGAACAGTCGCCATTTCCATGGCGTGGGCGGATCACGGTCGGTTCGGATAAGACAGCAGCTGCACGAGCTGAGATTGATGCATTTGTTGGCCAAGATGGTGGACGCGGCTTTCGCCATTTTATCCTGCACCATGCCCGATTGGCGCGCCAAGCTGGCGGCGTCGACGCAATTCTCATTGGCTCTGAAATGGTCGGTCTGACGCGTGTTCGAGATGATCAAGGTCGGTTCCCATTTGTCGAAGCCCTGCAAGAGATCGCTCTCGAAGCTCGCGCGATTGTCGGGCCCGGCGTTAAAATTTCATACGCCGCCGACTGGACTGAATATGGCTCTTACGCTCCGGGAGATGGCAGCGGTGATGTCTTGTTTCCTCTGGACGATTTGTGGGCCGAGAACGAAGTGGATTTCGTTGGCATTGATTGGTACCCGCCTGCAGGTGATTGGCGTGATGGGATGGACCATTTGGATGCGCTCGCTGGCGCCGATTCACCTGATTCCGCTGAGTACATCACCTCGAATCTTGAAGGCGGCGAAGCCTATGATTGGTACTATGCGAGCGCTGCTGATCGCGATGCGCAAGTGCGAACTCCAATCGTTGATACAGCGCATGGTGAAGACTGGATCTTTCGCGCCAAGGATCTTCAGTCTTGGTGGGAGAATGAGCACTTTCCACGCCCCGGCGGTGCCAGAGCAGAGCGCGCGACAGGATGGCGGCCCAGTTCAAAGCCAATACGGCTGATCGAAATTGGGTTTCCGGCGGTCGACAAAGGCATCAATGCGCCGAACCTATTCTATGATCCAAAAAGCAGCGAGAGCTCGTTTCCAGCTTACTCGAATGGCTTGCGCGATGATCTTCTTCAGAGGCGAGCGCTGTCTGTCGCAGTGCCAAATTGGTTGAACAAGACTGCTGTCGAGCAGGTCCTGGTTTGGGCTTGGGATGGGCGCCCATGGCCTGATTTTCCGGCGCGGCGGAACGTCTGGAGCGATGGCCCGAACTGGCAATATGGGCACTGGCTTAATGGTCGCTCAGGCTTGATGGAGCTGTCAGAGGTTGTCGAGGATCTGGCGGCACAGGCTGACACCCAGCTTGATGCACGCGCCGTCAACGGTGTCGTCGACGGCTATGCGATTGATGGCGTAACGCGCTTAGCGTCCGCCATCGCGCCGTTGATCGCGGCCTATAATTTTGACATCCGCGAAACCGGCGCAGGATTGGTCGCGATGGATCAAACAGGCTTCGTGCAATTTGATTTTACAGACATTGATGTCGTCGAAGACAGTCAAAGCGAGGTAATCGCGCTTCTCGACAAACAGCCATCTGGTGTGTCGCTGTCTTACATTTCAGGCGACTTTTCTTATCAGCCAGCTGTTGTGACACAGCGGTATCCAGGCGCTGATCGCAGCTTCGTGGTTCAAACCTCCATCCCTCTAGTTTTGAACGAAGCGCGTGCCAGACAAATTGCGGAAATCCAGTTCCAACGTACTCAGATCTCGAACAGCTTGCAGATAGGCCTGCCCCCCGGACAAAGTAGTCGCCTTGAAACGGGTGACTTGATTGAGGTGGATGACAAGGCCTGGCGGGTCGAGCGGATTGAGACGCAAGGTTTAGAGACGCGGTTTCAGCTGCGCGCGCCCGTCGATGACATGCCATCTTGGCGGGCATTGAGTGTGCCTGAAATTCAAGAAGAAATCGTGTTTCGAGGCCCTCCTGAATTCATCATCATTGACGGTCCGGCGCTGGTGCCAAATGAGCCATACGGACCTTACATTGCCGCGAGCGGTACACCTTGGTCAGGACCGTTCCCAATTGAGTCAGGTGTTGCCGAGACAGCGCTCACGACGGTCGCAACAGTGGAGCAATCCGCTGCGATTGGGACCCTCGGTGACGCATTGCCGTCCGGTCCGTTAGGCAGATGGGATCGAAACGCCTGTCTGAACCTTGATATCGTGGGCCAAGATATATCCTCTGCGCAGACAGCTGCTGTTCTGTCAGGTGCCAATCGTTTGCTTGTTGAGCATGAAGCCGGATGGGAGCTTATCGCCTGGCAAAATGCTGAATTGATCAGTCCGGGCTGCTGGCGCCTCCGGAACTTACTGCGCGGGCTGGAAGGCTCGCCCATTCGCGACATCTCAATAGGCGCCATCGCTGTTCTGGTCGACGATCGATTGGTGAAGGCTGAGCTTGGCGATGAGCACTTGAATATTCCGCTCCTTTGGAAGCTCGGCGATGCAGATCCGAAAGGTTTCACCTATGAGAAACGCGCCGCGAGACCCTGGCGCGTAGGGCACCTGTTCGCGAAGACGGACGGCGACAGCGTTCAAGCATCTTGGACCGCTCGGGGCAGTTCTTACTCGAATAATTGGGATATCCCCGACGATCTCACAGGCAGCCGCTTTCGCATCGAAGCCTATTCTGAGGGCGACTTGGTTTCGCGCGTGGATCAGACCGAGCTTTCGACGGTCTTGCCGAACGGTGTCGCTGATCAAATCCGTGTCGCGCAAATCGGATTACATCAACGCCTGGGAGAATGGGTTTCAATTCCGCTGCCACCGCCTTAAGTGTGCTGCAGTTCAAGGCCAACACGCATTGGGAAACATGAGTAAAGATCTGTACGGGATTTTAGGTGTTTCGCGAACTGCGAGCGGCGACGACATTCGCCGGGCCTATAAGCGCAAAGCTAAAGAGAACCATCCCGACTTGCATCCAGATAATGCGGCGAAAGCAGAAACGTTCAAGTCTGCTTCGGCTGCTTATGAGATCCTGAGCGACCGCGAGAAGCGTGCTCAATATGATCGCGGCGAGATTGATGCGGATGGTAATCCGACGGGGTTTGGTCAGGCCCAAGGACATGGCGGCGGGTTCGGTCGAGGGGGCAGCGGCTTTCAAGGCGATCCGTTCGAAGACATTCTCTCGGGTATGTTTGGCGGAGGTCGACGACGCCCCGGCCCCCGAAAAGGCGCTGATATGCGCTACCGCGTCGAAATCTCGTTTGAGGATGCGGTGACGGGTGCAAAGCGCGAGATGACAATGGCAGATGGCCGGGTGCTCAATATTTCGATTCCAGCCGGGATCGAGACTGGCCAGTCTCTCCGTCTCAAAAGTCAGGGCAAAGCTTCGGGTGGCAGTGGGCCTCCTGGCGATGCAATTCTGGAAATCATCGTGCGCCACAATAAAGTTTGGACCCGCGATGGCAGCGATATTCGGATGACCGTGCCGGTGCCGCTCAAGATAGCTGTGCTTGGCGGTCAAGTTGATGTCGAGACGCCGATGGGACCAATTGCGCTGAAGATTCCAGAAGGTAGCAATTCAGGCGCAACGCTCCGTTTGCGCGGGAAAGGCGTGCAAATTACCGGAAAACCAGGGCATCTTTATGCCCGGCTGGAAGTGGTGATCGAAGACCCTAAAGACCCAAAACTCAGGGATTGGGCCCGAGGAAACTGAGCATGACTGAATTCCTGTCTTTATATTCACCAAGCATTCAGAGGATCTAGCGCATATGCAGGTCGTGATGAAAAAGACTGCCGCCATAATTGCGTTTGCTGCACTGACAGCTTTTGCTGCGCCAACCCATGCGCAGGGCCAATGGGGCAACTCATTTTCGGCCGATGAAGCGCGTGATGCCCGGGATAAAGGCGATGTCATGCCGCTTCGGGACATCTTTCGGCGCCTGAAGAGCCGCTATGGCGGCTATCAAGTCGATGCAAACTTATACAACCGCGATAGCGGCCAAGTTTACGTGATTGATTGGATGACCGAAAAAGGCGAGCGAATCCGGGTAACGGTCGATGCTAAAACTGGACGAATACTGTCCACGAGCTAGGGTAAGAGCTATGAGAATTCTTGTTGTTGAAGACGAAGCAGACCTTCGCCGCCAGCTGGCAGACGCGCTAACCCATGCAGGGTATGCAGTCGATCTCGCCGCCGATGGCGAGGACGGGCATTTCCTTGGCGATACCGAGCCTTATGATGCCGTTATTCTTGATTTGGGCCTGCCTAAAATGGATGGTGTGACGATTCTCGAACGCTGGCGGGAAGACGGGAAAACGTTCCCGGTTATGATTCTCACGGCTCGTGATCGTTGGAGCGAAAAGGTCGCCGGATTTGATGCTGGCGCCGACGATTATGTCACAAAGCCGTTCTATACCGAAGAAGTGCTCGCCCGTTTGCGCGCCTTGCTGCGCCGGGCATCTGGGCACGCTGTTGCCGCGATTGAAGCCGGCGCGCTGCGTTTGGACACGCGAGCTGCTCGCGCAACGGTCGATGGAGAGCCGATCAAGCTGACAGCCCATGAATATAAAGTACTTAGCTACCTGATTCACCACCAGGGCCGCGTTGTGCCTCGGACAGAGCTGGTTGAGCATATTTACGATCAGGATTTCGATCGCGACTCGAACACAATCGAAGTCTTTATCGGGCGCCTCAGAAAGAAGATCGGCAATAGCCGTATTCAAACGGAGCGTGGTCTCGGATACCGGCTCGTCGTTCCGGATGAAGAACGCTCTGGCGTTGTGACCTAAGGCGATTCCGCGTTAGTCGAGTTGTATGGACGCCAAGACGCCATTTCAAAATCGTTTCCAACGTCTGTCCCTCGCACGGCGCCTTCTTATTGGTGCCTTGCTTTGGAGCGCACTGCTCGTGGTTGGAGGCGTGTTCGCGATCTCGGCGGTTTACCGCGCTGAAGCGGTCAACATTCTCGATGATGAGCATTCTGGAACGATCCAGACCTTGGTACGCGCGATTCGCCCTTTGGACGATGGCACGGGCCGGATTGAAGATATTGAGGACCGTCACCCGCTTGATCCGCGCTTTACGGTGCCGCTGTCCGGAAAATATTGGATGATGGTCGCCGTCGATGAGAATGGTGACCGCGTTGGCGACATTACATCTCGTAGTGTCTTTGATGAGACGATTGTGCTGCCTGTGGCTCTGACCCGGGATGCGCTTGCCAATCCCGGGCAAATCATCAGCGGCAATGGCGCCGGCCCCGCAGATCAGCCGGCGCGGTTTACGATCCAAGCGACGACCTATCCTGAACGCGCGACACCGGTCTTGCTGGTTGCAATCTCTGACCGAACTCTGACGATGGAGGGCGTTGACCGGCTTCGTACGATCCTGCTCATCGCCATGCTCGCGCTGGCGGGTGGGACATTGTTGGCCATGGCGTTTGGCTTGCACTATGCGTTGCGACCGCTGGCTCGGATCCAATCTGATATCACGGAAATTCGTGAGGGGCGACAAGCGGCTTTGTCTGGCGATTACCCCGCCGAAGTGACCCCGCTTAGTGAGGAGCTCAATAAACTGCTGGAGCACAATCGAGCTGTTGTTTCTCGGGCGCGTACGCATGTTGGAAATCTTGCGCATGCGCTGAAAACACCGCTCGCTGTGCTGCGCAACGAAGCCAATGGCGAAACCCAGCTCGATCAGGTTGTACGCCGTCAATCACAGACTATGCATGAGAATGTCGATCACTATTTGAGGCGGGCGCAAGCTGCAGCGCGAGCGGAGGCATTGGGTGTTCGCACGCAAGTGTCTGAAGCTGCAAACGGTCTTGTCCGGGTTATGAACAAGCTGTTCGCAGTGGATGGAAAAACCGTAACGAGTGACATCTCTGATTCTGTTTTTGTCCGTACTGAGCGTCAGGACCTAGAAGAGATTATCGGCAACTTGTTAGACAATGCCTGTAAATGGTGCCGGTCCGAGGTGAAGCTGCACGCAAAGCCTGCCGAAGATGGATTGGTTGAGATCTATATTGATGATGACGGGCCGGGCCTTTCGCCGGACCAGCGTGCCGAGGCCGTGAAGCGCGGTGTTCGACTTGATGAAACAGCGCCAGGTACTGGCCTTGGTCTCTCCATCGTCGCCGACATTGCGGACATGAATGGCGGCAGCCTCGTCCTCGACCAAAGCCCGCTCGGCGGACTTCGCGCGATTGTAAGTCTGCGCCGCGCATGACCACGTGCCGCAGGGCGGTGCGAGTGTTATGCGCTTATATCTATCTTTATGAGAGCTCGAACCAAACGTCTTTATGCGGTCGGCGCTGCGGGGATCCTTGTGTTTGCTGCTGTTGCTTTGGCCTCGATGGCCCTGCGCCAGCATGCCGATCTGTTCTACACGCCAGAGCTGTTGGTGGAGCGCGGCATGCCTGAACCCGGTCAGCGCGTCCGGATTGGTGGGTTTGTCGAAATGGGATCCCGGACGCTCGGCGAAGGGGCCGAGATGCTGTTCACAATCGAAGACGGGTCCGGCGAAACCGTTCGCGTCTCATATACTGGTTTGGTGCCGGACCTCTTTCGCGAAGGCGAAGGCGTTGTTGCCACTGGTCAGTTTGAGGAAGGTACGGACGTTTTCACAGCTGAAGAAATCCTCGCCAAGCATGATGAAAACTATCAGCCACGAGAGCTTGAAGGCCTGAGCCGAAGCGACGCTGCAACTTAGATCACAATAAAGAGACCAGTTCTTTATTGGCAGAAGCTCCATCCTCAACCTATGTGCGGGTTGAAGAGAGATGGAGCCCAATCATGCAAAGCCAAAACGTTGAGTTTTCGAACGCGGCGGGAGATCCGCTATCCGGCGTCCTCGAAATGCCAGATGGCGAGGCGGCCGCTTGGGCTATATTCGCGCATTGCTTCACCTGCTCGAAGAAGAGTCTCGCCGCAAGCCGTGTTGCGAGGGGGCTTGCCGAACGCGGGATTGGTGTTTTGCGGTTCGACTTTACCGGATTGGGCGAGTCAGGCGGCGATTTTTCAGCCTCTGGGTTTTCATCAGATGTCGCAGACTTGGCTGCAGCGGCAGATTGGATGGCGGCGTCGGGCCGTACAGTGAGCCTGATGATCGGGCATTCGCTCGGCGGCGCTGCAACGGTTGTGGCTGCAAGTTCGCTGGACAGTGTCAAAGCTGTTGTGACCATTGGCGCCCCGTCAGATGCCGGACATGTCATCGAACAGTTCCGTGAGAGTGTTCCAGAGATCGAAGCGGAAGGCCGCGCGCAAGTGAATTTGGGCGGACGGCCTTTCACGCTCAGTCGGTCCTTCTTGGAAGAGATTGGCAAAACGACCGTACTTGATTCGGTCAAAAAGTTGCGCAAACCGTTCATGATACTGCATGCGCCAGGAGATGAGGTCGTTGGCATCGACAATGCGACTGATCTGTTCATGGCCGCAAAACATCCCAAGAGCTTTGTCAGTCTCGATCGCGCCGATCACTTACTCACTGGACGGTCCGATTCGGCATTTGTTGTGGATGTGATCTCGGGTTGGAGCGCGCAATACACCGGCACTACGGCGCAAGCGCAAGCAACCGAACCGCAGCAAAACAAAGTCGTCGTTCGCGAAACGGGTACCAATGGACCCTATCAGAATGAGATTTTGATCGGTGGCCGCAAATTCTATTCTGACGAGCCGAAGAGCCTAGGCGGGGCGGATACCGGCCCAGATCCATACGCCTGGGTCACTGCGGGCTTGGGGGCGTGTACGTCAATTACGATGCGAATGTACGCCAATCGTAAGAAATGGCCGGTCGACCGCGTCATCGTGCGGCTGGAACATGAAAAGAAGCATGCCGAGGACTGCATTGACTGCGGCCCCGGCGACAGAATTGACGTTTTCACGCGTTACATAGAGATTGAAGGAAATCTCGATGAGGACCAACGTGCCCGTATGCTTGAAATCGCCGATAAGTGTCCTGTGCACCGAACCTTGGAAAATGGCGCAAAAGTTGAAACACACTTGGTCACAAAACCGGCTTAATGATCTTTAATGAGTGTTAGGCTGTTACTTTCGTAAATTTGGTACCAGATAGGTACGACACATCTTTGGAGGCATGGAAGTCGATGAAATTGTTTGGCATTTCCCGAAATGCAATGGTTGCAGGTCTTGTTGGAGCAGGCGCTATGGGCGCCATATTGCTAGGGCCGCAATTCCCAAACGCCGACGCCAATCCGATCACGCTTGAAGCACCATCGGGCGCGCCGGTTTCGTTCGCAGATCTGATCGAACAGGTGAGCCCGGCAGTAGTCGGCGTGCGTGTACGCACCGAAATGCAGCTCACCGATCGCGAACTATCGCAGCGCGAGCGGTTTTTGGAGCAGTTTGGGCTAACCCCACCTGAAGATGAGCCAGAACCCCGCGAAGGCCGCGGACAAGGGTCAGGCTTCTTCATCACCGGCGAAGGTCACATCGTGACCAACAATCACGTGGTTGAAAACGCTGTCGAGATCGAAATCATCACGGACAATGGCTCTGTGATTGATGCAGAACTGGTCGGCACCGACCCGGAAACCGATCTGGCGGTTTTGAAAGTTAAGAATGACGGCACTTACCCGTTCGTTGATTTTGGGTCGTCTAAGCAGCTACGGCGTGGTGACTGGGTCGTCGCAGTCGGCAGTCCACTTGGCTTCTCTGGCACAGCGACGGCTGGTATTGTTTCGGCTCTTGGCAAGCCTGGCGACTTCCGCCGCTCGCAAACCTATACCGACTATCTGCAAATTGATGCTGCGATCAATCGCGGGAATTCCGGCGGACCGACTTTCGACATGAATGGCCGGGTTGTTGGTGTGAACACATGGATCGCCTCAACCACTGGCGGATCTATCGGACTTGGCTTCGCGATCCCGTCAGAGCTTGTAGATCAGGTCACAGCAACGTTGATCGATAAAGGAAAGGTTTCGCGCGGCTGGCTCGGTGTCACGATCACCAATGTCGACGAAGACATGGCTGAAGCGGTTGGCTTGAAAGATGCCAAGGGTGCAATTGTGACGCGGGTGACCGAAGGAAGCCCCGCTGAGGATTCAGGCCTTGAGCGCGGTGATATCATCGTCAAAATCAATGGCCAGGAGGTCGATGACGCGACCATCACAACGCGTGTGGTCGGCTCGCTCCTCGCGGGATCAAGCAATCGATTTGAACTCTACCGTGACGGCAAACGCAGGACGATCAGCGTAAAAGTCGGCGAACGTCCGAACGGCCTGACCGCCAATGGCGTTGTCACGCCGGATGGCGATGACCCGGCTCAAGGTGGTGATGGTCCGCTTGGCGTGTCGCTTACCCCACTCGATGACGAGGCTCGTGAGCGCCTTGATCTTGATAGCGACGAGAAGGGCATGGTGATTACCGGGCTCGACGAAGACAGCCCTCTTTACGAAGAGGGTGTCCGCGTCGGCATGGCCATTCTGGATGTTAACTACAAGAAACTCGACAGTATTGAGGTTCTTGAGCAAGAGTTGGAAGACGCGCGCGAAAATGGCCGAGACAACCTGTTGATGGCCATTCACAGCGAGAGAGGCACAATCTTCCTGACTGTTGATGTCAGCGAAGACGAGTAGACTTAAGGAGAGGCGATATGCACGTCCTGGTAATTGAAGACGACCGCGAACACGCTCAATTCATTGAGAAAGTGCTGGCAGAAGCCGGACACAGCGTGGAAACGGTTGATGATGGGGCAGGCGGCCTAAGCCGTGCACGCGAAGATCAGTTCGACGCGCTCGTCGTGGACCGCATGCTGCCGGAAAAACCAGGTTTGCAATTGGTCGAAGAGTTTAGAAATGGCGGCGGCACGACACCGGCGCTGTTTCTCTCGGCTTTGTCAGACGTTGATAACCGGGTTGAAGGCTTGAAGGTTGGCGCTGATGATTATCTCGCTAAACCGTTCGCACCTGAAGAGCTCGTGGCCCGCGTTGAAGCCCTCGGCCGTCGCCAGACGACAAGCGAACCGCCGGTAACAGTTCTACGTGTTGGCGACTTGGAGATGGATCTGTTGGCGCGAAAAGTGACTCGCGGCGAGACCAAAATCGATCTGCAACCGCGCGAGTTTAAACTGCTCGAATACCTGATGCGGCATGCTGGGCAGACCGTAACCCGCACAATGCTGCTCGAGAAAGTTTGGAATTATCACTTCGACCCACAGACCAACGTCATCGACGTCCATATTTCTCGCTTGCGCGCGAAGATCGATAAGGAATTCGATCATCAGCTCTTGCAGACTGTCCGTGGTGCGGGGTACTGCCTGCAGGCATGATCTCTGGCCCTTTCGCGTTTGTCCGAACGACAACCTTTCGGCTCGCGCTAGTTTATTCAATTCTGTTCGCGTTGTTCTCGGCGGGACTTCTGGCCTATTTGTTTCAGGCCACAGTCGGGACAATGCGTTCAGAGGCCAAATCTCGTCTTGAAACTGAATTCCTAGAATTGACGGTCGCCTGGGGGACAGGCGGCCCTGCGCGTTTGGAGCAATCGCTGCTTGAGCGGGTCTTGGTCGATCTGCGCGAATTTACCTATCAGTTTGAAGAGTCGAATGGGCGGATCATCGTTGGCGATCTTCCGCGCATGCCGGCTGAGCCGCTTGAAGAGATCGGGCGCCCTCGCATTGTCCGCTTTGAAATTGAACGTCCAATGGCCGGAGGCGGCACGACGATCACCCCGATTGAAGGGCGGATTGTACGTCTGGGCGATGGCAGCACGCTGCTGGTTGGCATCAAGATGGATGAACGTATCCGGCAAGTGAACCGGATTACGCGAGCGGTTGCGACCGCAGCGCCGATTGGATTCCTTTTGGCATTGTTAGGTGGGTTTTTCAGTGCCCGTTATGCGGCCTCACGGGCCGAGAGCCTGACCAAAACCGCAGAAGGCGTCATGTCCGGCGACTTATCCCTTCGCGCGCCCGTGGGGGCATCGGGAGACGAGTTTGACCGCTTGGCGGAGCAGTTGAACGCCATGCTTGCCAAGCTCGAAACCCTCATGGCCGCCACCAGGCATGCCGGCGACTCGATTGCGCATGATTTGCGCTCACCGCTTTCGCGGCTTCGCAACCAGCTTGAAGCGCGCTTGCGAGGGCCGATCGATGAAGTCTCAGCCCGCGAAACGCTCGGCGAAACGGTGGAGGAGGTGGACCGTGTCCTCGCGACCTTCAACGCCATTCTCAGCCTGTCTCGCGTTAATGCGGGCACCGAGGGTAAGCTCGAATTGCTTGATCTGACCGAAGTTTGCGAGGAGATGGCCGAACTGTTCGAACCCGCCTGCGAGGATGCGGGGATTGGGTTCAAGGCATATGTACAGAACGCGTTAGAAGTAAATGGGGACCGGACGCTGCTGGCGCAAGCGATTTCCAATCTGCTCGACAATGCCGTTAAATACACACCGTCAGGCGAAGAGATCCGGTTCTCCGCTGAGAGAGACGACACAATGATTGAAATCATCATTGAAGACTCAGGCCCCGGCATTCCCGATAAAGACCTGACGCGGGTGAAAGAACGATTTGTCCGCCTGGATGAAGCCAGAACCCAAACCGGATCAGGCCTGGGCCTCGCCCTCGTCGATGCGATTGCAGAGTTTCATGCAGGCAAATTCACCCTGACTCGCAGCGAGGGAAAAAGCGGTCTAAAAGCGACCCTATCGTTTCCGCTGACCAAATAGGGGCTGCATTGCTGAACCTTCAAGCGCTCTCCGATAAGCCGGTAGAAGCTGTCGCTATGGCGGCTGAACACGCGCCTTACTTGGCGAAGCTGCAAAGCCTCAATTATGATTTGGACGACCCAGCAGCTTTACTTGCATCCGCCCATGCCCTCTGTTCTGAAGTTGCAAGTGGCGCATCCGATGCGATGCGTGATCTTCGCCAAGCCAAACAGCGCGCGCATCTTGCCATCGCGGCTACTGACCTCAGCGGCCAGGCCTCTCTCGAACAAACGACGTTCGAGATTACCAGGTTTGCAGATGCAGGCTTAAGCGCTGCATTGTCCGCAGCACTCGCCGAAAGGTCGCTCGCAGAGGACGGCCTATTCATCACCGCCCTTGGGAAAATGGGCGCGCACGAACTCAATTATTCCAGCGATATCGATGTCGCGGCCTTCTTCGATCCTGACATTTTCCAAGGCGGTGATTATGACACTGCTGATGCGGCGGCGCGGGTTATTCGGCGGATGACCAGTTTGCTGCAAGACCGTACGAAGGACGGCTATGTGTTTCGTACGGATCTGCGGTTGCGCCCTGACCCAAGCTCGACCCCGGTCGCGGTATCGACGCGGCGGGCAGAGCTTTATTATGAAAGCATCGGCCAGAACTGGGAGCGCATGGTCTGGATCAAGGGGCGCTGCGCTGCGGGCGATGAACACGCCGCTGCCCGATTCCTCGAGGCGCTCCGACCTTTCGTCTGGCGTCGCCACTTGGATTATTGGGCAATCGCTGACGTCCATGCGATCAAGAATATGATCAATGCCAAAGTCGGTGACAAATCGCTTGAGGACGTGTCGGCCGATCTAAAACTCGGGCCTGGTGGGATCAGAGAGATCGAGTTCTTCGTGCAAACGCAGCAGATTATTCTAGGCGGACGTCACCCGTCTCTGCGCGTACGCGGGACCCAGGAGGGGCTTCGAGAATTGGTCACGCTGGGCGCAGTAAAGCCGGAGGTCGCGGATGAACTATCGGCGGCATACCGCGCGCTGCGGATGGTCGAACACCGCATCCAAATGTTGGACGATGCGCAGACACACGCGCTGCCCGCGTTTGAAAACAAACGGGCGAGTGTTGCCGCGCTATGTGGATATTCTGACCTCGCGAAATTTGATGCCGCCCTCATCGGCCTACGCAAAACCGTACATCAGCACTATCGCGAACTGTTTGCCGAAGAATCCCGCAAGCGGGATCAAGCGGTGCAGGGCAATCTGGTCTTCACGGGCGTCGATGATGATCCGCAAACGGTCGAGACTTTATCCTCCCTCGGGTTCAAGAACCCATCTCTGGTGATTGAACGAATTCGCGAATGGCACCGTGGGAAAACGCCAGCGACCCGCAGCACGCGCGGCCGTGAATTGTTGACGGCGTTCTTACCTGATCTCCTCGGAGCCATGGGCGCAACCGGTGAAGCCGATGAAGCGTTTCGGAGGTTTGGTCGTTTTTTTGAAGGCTTGCGCTCAGGGGTTCAGACGTTGGCCATGTTGGTCGCCGAGAAGACGCTCACGGATGATCTCGTGACGACGCTCGCGATTGCGCCGCGCATCGCCAATATCTTGGCCAAGCGTCCGGGGCTGTTAGAGGCGCTGATTTCGACCGTGGATCGCAAACCCGCACCCGCTTTTGAGGCAGATACCGATTTTGAAACCAAACTCAATCAGGTGCGTCGTTGGCAAGGCGAGCAGGCCTTTCTGATCGGGCATCACTTACTTCACGGTCTAGTGAAGGCGCGCGACGCAGCCACCCATTGGAGCGACCTGGCCGATACTTGCATTCGCAGCATGGCCACTGCCGCGGAGGTCGAGACGATCCGAAAGTTTGGACCCGCGCCGGGCACGTGGAGCGTGATAGGGCTCGGCAAGCTTGGTGGACGCGAGATGACGGCAGGTTCTGATCTTGATCTGGTCGTGATCTATGACCCAAAAGAGGCGAGGGACGCGCAGACTTGGTTCACCCGCTTCACGCAACGCTTGATCTCAGCCCTGTCAGCGGAAACAGGCGAAGGTGAGCTTTACGAAGTCGATATGCGGCTTCGGCCATCTGGCAGGTCAGGTCCGGTCGCGACGTCGATTGCGGCGTTTGAACGATATCAACTCGAAAATGCCTGGACTTGGGAACATATGGCGCTGACGCGCCTGCGCCCGATCGCAGGAGACGAGACGCTTGGGGCGCAGGTCAATCATATCGCGGAGCAGATCATCAATTCCGGCGATCCGGATCAACGCAATACAGACGTTCTGGACATGCGTCAGCGTTTGCTCCGAGAAAAACCCGCAAAAGGGATTTGGGATCTGAAGATGCGGCGCGGCGGGCTGCTCGATCTGGAATTTATAACGCAGCACGCCATTCTAACTGCGGAGGCGCACCAACCGCTTTCGCCGAGCCTAACCGAGGCGCATAAGCACCTTTTGAAAACCGGTATTTGGACCGAAGACTTTTACGAGGAGATGTCTGAAGCCTTCGTCTTTCTCCAAGCGCTTCAGCAAGTCCAACGCATGGCCAACGATGATATTGCAACCGCCAACGAGCTTTCCAACGCTCTAAAGGAGCGTTTGTGCCGCGCGACGGGGTGCCAAGACTACACGCACCTGTCAGCCAAGTTGGCGCGGGTGTGCGAGGACGTCGAAATGGCTTTCTGCAAAAAAATAGGCAAAGCCGCGACGGAGTCCTGACTTTCATTCGTTTGATCTTTGAGTTCAAAAAGAAAGGACTTTAAGTCATGAAGAAACTCACGATTGCAGCGCTGGTTACTGTTGTTATTGCTGGCGCAACTTACACTGCCATGGCGCAACAACATCGCGGCGGGCCGGGCCAAATGCTTGAGCAGGTCGATGCCAATTCAGATGGCGCCGTGACCAAAGCCGAGATAGATGCGCACCGTGCGGATAAGTTCGCGAGCGCGGATACAAATGGCGACAATTTAGTGTCTGCCACCGAGTTTGAAGCGTTTTCGATTGCCGAACGCGAGCGCAAACAAGCTGAACGCCAGGCCAAACGATTTGCGAAACTAGACGCTAATGGCGATGGCCTAATCACGGCTGAAGAGCATGCCGCTGCGGACGATAAGCGTGTTGACCGCCTGTTTGAGCGAATGGATGCCGATGGCGACGGCGTTATCACGGAAGCTGAACGTGACGCGGCAAAAGAGGCGATGAAAGAACGTCGTGGCAAACGTGGTATGGGCCGCCGCGGATAACGTAGCGCGGCGGACCTCACTCCACCGCCGCCTGATTAGGAAGCAAGTGCGAGCCTCCCTCCCACTCGCGCTTGCTTCAGAATCCGCTACACTCCCCCCGTGTCTGGGCTTTCCGAACTCGATCAAATCACCCGCGCGGCAGGCGGGGACAGGGCTGCTCAGGCAGCGCTGGTCAATCGAAATATGCCCATCGTTTTCCGCGTCGCGTATCGCATGTTGCAAGATCGCGCAGAGGCTGAAGACGTGACACAGGAGACCTTCCTTCGCGCCTGGAAAGCGCTTCCGGACTGGCAGCCAAAAGCGAAGTTCTCGACGTGGGCTTGCACGGTTGCCCTCAATCTTTGCCGGGATCGTTTGCGAAAGAAGAAACCCGTCTTGATGGATGAGTTACCAGAGCGCGTGGATACCGCGCTTCGGCCTGAGGAATATCTGTCCTCTCAGCAAACGCTGAAAGGCATCGAAGCGAACATTGCCGCGCTTCCAGAACGCCAACGCGAAGCCTTATCGCTTTGCGCGTTGGAAGGAATGACCAATATAGAGGCAGCAGCAGCTATGGACGTTAGTGTAAGGGCGCTTGAGAGTTTACTCGCTCGCGCGCGCCGTGCCCTCAAAGCCCGAATGAGCGACGCCCAGGCAGGAGAAAGACCATGACCCGCGAGAAGATGACTGTTGAACGTGTACTGGAGCTGATCGAAGCCTTCGGCGCTGAACCTGGTGGTTGGCCCGAAGCAGAGCGCGATGCCGCAAGCGCGCGTATTGCGGCGGAGCCCGATACGTTTGCTGAAGCGCTCTCTGAAGCGCGCGCCTTGGATCAAGCCTTGTTGAACGAGGCGCTGCCAGAACCGAGCCAGGATCTAGCGGCATCTATACTGGTGAGCGCGCCAATTGCTGCGTCGAAGCGCAAAAGTGTTTTCAGTACACTGTCTTCTGTTTTATTTCCGCGCGGCGTGCGATGGCCAGCGGGTGCTGCGCTTGCAAGCCTAGTGATGGGGCTGGTTGGCGGTTACGCCTATGCGTCGACTGGGGTTGGATATGACCAGGCTGATGCGGTCTATTATGCTGCTTTCGGGGTCGACAGCGACGCGACTTGGCTGAGTTTGGAGTAGGGGATGGGTGAAGATACAAAATCTCGTTTGCCGATCTGGCTCATAGTTTCGCTGATGGCGAATGCGCTGCTGATTGGTCTGATCATTGGCGGCGGCCTCGGCCAGCGCAAATCTGGACCGAGCCCGTCAATTCCAGGTGACGAGCGGGCTTTGATCCGCGGCATTGATGAGGCGGTTCCGAGTGATCAGCGCCAAACGGTTCGCCGCGCCTTTCGTCAGGCATTTGAAGACTCTCGGTCAGAGCGTCGGGCCGTGCGCGATGCGCGCCGCAAACTGGGGACGCTGCTCTCCGCAGATGCCTATGACGCCGCTGAGGTTCAAAGCGCTTTCCAAGACTTGCGGGATGCTGAGTCGGCGATGAAGAAACGCATGCATGATGTGCTGGCGGAGCAGTTTGGCGCGTTGAGTGAAGCCCAGCGCCGCGCCATCGTTCAGGACCTCAACCGACGCGGTGCGCGTCGCGGTCCTCCCGGTGATCGAGACCGACGACCACCACCGCCGCGGCCTCGCGATTAATCTTTGGATTTGTGCGCAAGTGCGCCGGCATTGGCTTCCCAATTTTGGCCATCGAACTTGTTGATGGTCACGTCTAGGTCCATCCAATTGTCTAGACATCGCCACGTCACGGCAAACCCATCTTGGTTTGAGCGCGGGACATAGAAACTCTTGACGCCGCAGGTTTTGCAGAATCTGTGCTTAGCGCCGCCTGTGTTGAAGGTGTATTCGCTGAGCGCGTCTTCGCCTTTGAGCAGGCGAAACCGAGAGGCCGGAACGATGACATGGATGTTCCCGCTCATCGCACAGATCGAGCAATTGCAGTCCTCAACTTCGAAGGCCGGCGGTAGGTCGACTTCGAAGCGCACTGCGCCGCAATGACAGCCGCCCAATTGCGTTTTCAACTGGCTCATTTTGTTCTCTCTAACCGACCCAAACCGGTGGACGGCGGTGGGCCCATGGCGCGGCCCGCTCAAGTTGCCCGGCCAGTTGATAGAGCTCCCACTCATTCCCGGCGCGTGCGCCAAACATCATTCCAATCGGCAGGTTTTCCTCGGTCCAATGCAGCGGCACTGACATCGCCGGCGAGCCCGCCTGGTTGGAGATGGCACACCATGGGGCAAACGTGGTCACAGCCTGTGTGTAGGCATCCATATCGGCAGGATTGAGCGACAGCACGCCGGTTTTGTCCGGCACGCGCGACATAGTTGGCGAAAGCACCATGTCATAGCCGCCATCGACGAGGAAATGCTCGTAAATGAGGCCTGCCGTGATCGATGCCTGTGTGGCTTTCATCAGCTCTTTCATCGGAATAGAGTTTCCAAACTCGACGAACCGAGCTGTCACAGGTTCCATATCTTCTGGTCCAAGTTCGCGGCCGAGGGCTTCGCCGCGCGCTTCCATCACCATGGCAATTGCTGCTGAGACCGTGACCATCAGGCTTTTTCCGAGCTCTTCGCCGTCGAGAGCAGGGCCTGCCTCTTCAACATGATGGCCAAGCTCTTCGAGCAGTTTGCGGGTCTTATCGATCCCGGTCTGGGCATCTGGATCTGGCACCGTGCCGTTAGGAGCTTTGGTCCAGAGCGCGATTTTGAGGGCTTTCGGATCTTTATCGAGCGCGCTTAGGAATGTGCTGTCCGGCTCCGGCGCGACATAGCGTGAGCCAATCTCTCGGCCATGCGTGGCGTCGAGCAGAGCAGCATTGTCTCGAACTGAGCGAGACACGGCGTGGACCGTGGACTGACCGTTCCAACCTTCGGTCGTTGCCGGGCCCATCGGAGTGCGCCCGCGCGACGGTTTCATCCCGAACAGACCAGTGCATCCTGCTGGGATGCGGATCGAGCCGCCACCGTCGCTCGCATGCGCCATTGGGATCACGCCCGCCGCGACACAGGCGCTGGCCCCGCCTGATGAGCCGCCAGAGGTGCGGGTCGTGTCCCATGGATTGACCGTGGCGCCATAGAGCAGGCTTTCCGTAGTTGTGGTCAGGCCAAACTCGGGGCTGGTGGTTTGTCCAAACAGCGTAAATCCAGCCGCCTTGTAACGCTCCGTGAGGACACTGTTGCGCGTTGCGACATTGCCCTTAAAGGCGAGGGATCCATTGGTGATCGGCTGACCTTCAATTTCGAACCCGAGATCTTTCACAGCCATCGGAACACCGGCGAACGGACCTTTCGGCAATCCATCTGCGATCTGGCCTTCGCCGACCTCTGGGAACATGGCTGAGAAACAGTTCAGATCTTTCTGCGCCGCATTCGCGCGCGTCACTGCTTCGTTGAGGAGTTCGCTGGCGCTGACATCGCCCTTTCGCACGAGCTTTGCGAGGCCGGTTGCGTCATAGTCTGCATAATTGTCCATCATTCCCTCCGCTTTCATTGGCGAGAGGATGGACCGGACAGGACAGTTTGAAAAGCCTCACCTCGTGTCAGGATTTCTCAAATACGAGGCATGTCCACTCAACACCGAGGTTTCGTTTCTCTGCGAGTTGGGAACCATTGCGCTCATGGTAAAGGGTTTGCAGGCCGTGTGCGCTCGCGAAGGATGCCGTCTCTGCGCCGCTCACATCAAACATGCGTCGTCCGTCTGGGATCGGCCCGTGACGCTGGCTCATAAACAAACGCGCGCCCGGCGCCATCAGCGAGACAAGCGTCTCAAATCCGGATCTGCGTTCAGCTTCGTTGAGATGCATCCAAACGGCGTTCAGCATGATGACGTCAAACAGTTCAGAGCAGGCTTTCACCTGCGTTAGCTCCGGCAATGAGTCGTCTAGCCAAGTGATCTCAGGTTTGGGGTGAAGCTGACGCGCGCCTTCGCGTAGCTCATTAGTTGGTTCCACGGCGAGGACGGAATGACCAAGAGAGACAAACCAAGCCGCATCGCGACCGGTACCTGCGCCGATATCTAAAAGGCGGGACGGTGCGCTGGGAATCCATTGCCGCCATTGCGCATGAACTGTTTCGGATGCGAGGCCTTCATATCGCTGCAGCAGGGTCGGTGCTTCTTGAGCGTAGCCGGCATTGGACGGCTTCACGCTCACTCCGCCGCCTGGATGCCGTCATCATCGGTGAGGATTTCGAGCATCGCCACCGCGCTGTCGGCAATCACCGTGCCGGGCGGGAAGATGGCCGAAGCGCCAGCGGCTCTAAGTGCGTCAAAGTCTTGCGGTGGGATGACACCGCCAACGATGATTTGCGTGGCCGCAGCACCCTCATTGCCGAGCGCACGTTTCAGTTCTGGGACCAGCGTCAGATGACCGGCTGCTAGAGATGAGGCCGCAACGATGTCCACACCCGCCGCGCGGGCATCTTTTGCGGCTTCTTCGGGGGTTTGGAAGAGGGGGCCGATCTCGACCTCCCAGCCGAGATCCATCAGCGCGGAGGCAACAACTTTCTGACCGCGATCGTGGCCGTCCTGACCCATCTTGGCGATATAGATTTTGGGGCGGCGGCCATGCTTCTCTTCGAACGCTTCGGCCATGCCCATAGCCTCTTTGGCGCGATCAGTCGTCTTAACGCCCGCACCATAGACCCCTTTGATCGAGCGGATCACCGCTTTGTGGCGACCTTGGCTACGTTCGACGGCTTCAGAGATTTCGCCCACCGTCGCTTTTGCGCGCGCAGCATCGACGGCGAGGGCAAGTAGGTTGCCTTCCGTACCAGCGGCCGCGGTTGCTATCGCTTCGAGCTTGGTGTCGACTTCAGCTTGGCTACGATCTGATTTGAGACGTGCGAGTTTGTCGAGCTGCATCCGGCGAACCGTTGCGTTGTCGACTTTGAGAACCGGCACTTCCTCTTCCTCATCGAGCAGGAATTTATTGACCCCGACCACGGTTTGCTCGCCGCTATCAATGCGCGCTTGCGTGTTCGCAGCGGCTTCTTCAATGCGCAGTTTCGGGATGCCTTCTTCGATCGCCTTGCGCATGCCGCCAAGCTTCTCGACTTCCTCGATATGGGTCAGCGCTTTGGCCGCTAGATCGTGGGTCAGACGTTCCACATAATAGGAGCCGCCCCACGGATCGATGGTCTGCGCTGCGCCTGCTTCTTGCTGCAAGAAAAGTTGCGTGTTGCGAGCAATGCGCGCCGAGAAGTCAGTCGGCAGGGCAAGGGCTTCGTCAAACGAGTTAGTATGAAGGCTCTGGGTCTGGCCGCCCGCCGCTGCGATCGCTTCCAGACAAGTTCGGATGACATTGTTGTAGACGTCCTGCGCGGTCAGCGACCAACCAGAAGTTTGGCAATGCGTGCGCAGGGACGTGGATTTTGGATTCTTTGGCGAGAATTCTTCACTCACCAACTTAGCCCAGATCAGGCGCGCCGCCCGCATTTTGGCAACTTCCATGAACGTATTCATGCCAATCGCCCAGAAAAAGCTCAGCCGCGGCGCAAACGCGTCGACATCCAACCCGGCATTCACGCCGGCGCGGATATATTCGATGCCGTCCGCGATTGTATAAGCCAGTTCTAGATCCGCCGTCGCCCCAGCTTCCTGCATGTGATAGCCGGAGATCGAGATCGAGTTGAACTTGGGCATATTCTGCGAGGTATAGGCGAAAATGTCCGAAATGATCCGCATGCTGGGCTTAGGCGGATAGATGTATGTGTTGCGGACCATGAACTCTTTCAGAATGTCATTCTGAATCGTACCCGCGAGCTTTTCAGGTCCAACGCCTTGTTCTTCCGCCGCCACAATGTACAGCGCCATGATCGGCAGCACCGCGCCGTTCATCGTCATCGATACCGACATCTGATCGAGCGGGATGCCAGAGAAGAGCGTGCGCATGTCATAGATGCTATCGATCGCCACACCAGCCATGCCGACATCGCCGCTGACACGGACATGGTCACTGTCATAGCCGCGGTGGGTGGCAAGATCGAAAGCGACAGAGAGGCCTTTCTGACCCGCTGCCAAATTGCGGCGATAGAATGCGTTTGAGTCTTCCGCCGTTGAGAACCCTGCATATTGGCGAACCGTCCACGGGCGCTGGGTATACATGGTTGGGTAGGGGCCACGCCCGAAGGGTGCGAGCCCTGGATAATCATCCAAGAAATCGAGGCCTTTGACATCGCCAGCGCCGTAGGCCGTTGCCAGGTCGATGCCTTCAGGTGTGGCGAGCGTCCGGTCGCGTGTGCTGGTTGCGCCAGCATTCAGGGCGCCGAGATCGAGTTTGGTGAAGTCTGGGAACTTGCTCATCTTACGATACTCCCAATTCTGCGAGGGCGACCGTGAGTTCATGCACGGTATCGCAGCCCATAAATATCTGCCGGTCCACGCCGTCAGCTTCGTGCTTTCCGGCAAGCCAGAGTGCTACAGCGCCCGCGTCTTTTAGTGCCCCCGCAGCCTCGGCGGCTTCTTCAGCATAGCGCTTATCGGCGCCGCATAGGACAGCGATCTTGCAGCCGCTTGCCTTAAATGCAGCGGCGAGCTCAGAGACGCTTTTTGGGGGCACCGGCGCGGCCTTCGCCTCGATACCGCCTGCTGCAAAGAAGTTACGGGCGAAGTCGGCACGCCCCGTGTGCTCAGCGAGTGGCCCAATGGTCGCGAGGAAGACCGATGGCCGAGCGCCTGTCTTACTCATGTGATCTTCAGAGCGATCTCGCAGCGTTTCAAATGGTTCGGCAATTGAAATCCAGGTGAACGGCTCTGCAATCGTATCGTCGCCGCGAACCTCCTCAAAATCGGGCAAGAGCGTCTTGAGACCAATCGGGTCGACGCCATCGCCGCGCAGCGGGCGCGACACGTCTGCAACAGGCGCAGCGATCTCGTCTAGGAGCGGGAACTCGCTCACGCCGGTCACTGGTGTTTTGCGTCGCGCTACGTCTTTCATCAAGGCCACGCGCTTTTCGGCGATGCGGGCCTGCACTTTGCCCGCGACGAGACTCTCCACCAAGCCGCCTTCGGATTCGATCTGCTGGAACTCAGCCCAGGCGGCTTGCGCGAGATCTTCGGCTAGGGTTTCGGTAAACCAGGCGCCGCCGCTGGGGTCGGCGATCCGACCAAGGCCGCTCTCTTCCATGGCCATAATCTGTGTGTTGCGGGCAATACGTCGGCCAAGCTCTTCGGGGACGCTGAAGCTCTCATTGAATGCCCGTACGGTAACAACATCGGCACCGCCAGTTGCGGCGGCAAAGCAAGCGGCTGTTCCGCGCAACATGTTCACCCATGCATCGTAGCGCGTTAGCATTCTCGCGCTCGTCACAGCATGGATTTCCATGGGTACTGTTGCGAGGCCCATCGCGTCTTGAACGCGCGCCCAAAGACGACGTGCGGCGCGAAGCTTCGCGATACCGATGCCGTAATTGGCGTCCACAGCGATCTTGAAAACGAGTTGGCTCGCCGCCTCTGCAGCGGGGAAGCCAGCCGCATCTAGTCGCCGAAGCGTGTCTACGGCGTCGGCGATAAGGATGCCAAGTTCTTGCGCTTCGCTCGCGCCTGCCTCGTGGGCGGTCTGGCCATCAACGGCAAGACTTTTAGAGGCCGGGAACTTCACAGCGAGACGTTTCACTAAAGCGGCCGTTTTAGCCATGGCCGCATCAACGCCGCCGCCAACTTTGCCGGTGAAACTGAGCTGGCGGATGGGAGAAATGTTGAACGCAAGTCTTTGCGCGCTTGGCTCGTCTTGCTTATCAGCCCAAAGCGCGAGCAAGGCAGCGGCGCTCGCCCCCGATCCGGCACCGCGATGGCCTAGGCTGACCGCTGCGATATCTGCGCGGATCCCACTGAGCGCTGTGCTCAATTGGTCGAGATTGGTGATGATACAGCCGCGTTCGCCCGAGCACTCGATGCCCAAATGGATTGAAGTCACGCCACGCTCGAGATCGCGCAATATTTCTTCATTGGTGACGGCAGGGTCTGGGTGGGAAAAGCTTTGACGAATATCCCACGGCAAATAAGGATCGGGTTCTGCAGACGGGCCGCGCAAGAAAGGGGCCTCGCCTGGGGCGCCACGCGGATTGTCGCCACTGGCAAAATCGGTTTCGCGATACAGCGGATGGATCTTCAGACCGTCGCGCGTCTGGCGCGTGATTCGTTCAATCCCGCCGCCCTTTAGAGCTTTCTCCACGGCGGCGAGCCAATCGGCTTCTGTTGCTTCGTCGAAGCGACTGGAGAGCGAAAGCATACCATCTGCCATAAATGCCGAACCCTTTTGGAATCTTCTAGCCCGGATTTGGCCCAATGCACGCTCCGAGGCAAGCCTCACGCAACGCCAAACCCGCGCAAATGCCCTGTAGGAAGGGCTTGCCTAATGGTCCGCGAATGCTACCTCAACGCTAACGTAAACGGAAAGCAATGAGAGACCCACTATGGCGCTACCTCCTGTCCTTCAGAACCTTCGCATCCCGGTCATCGGAAGCCCGCTCTTCATCATTTCAAACCCAGACCTGGTGATTGCGCAGTGTAAAGCTGGTGTCATCGGCTCATTCCCGGCCTTGAATGCCCGCCCTGAAGCGCAATTGGATGAGTGGCTGGACCGAATTACGACGGAACTTGCTGAGTATGACGCAAAGAACCCTGACCGCCCGTCTGCGCCTTTTGCGGTCAACCAGATCGTCCACAAAACGAATAACCGTCTCGACCATGATGTTGAGATGTGCGTGAAATACAAAGTGCCCGTCGTCATCACATCGCTGGGCGCGCGTGAGGAAGTGAACCAGGCGATCCACTCTTATGGCGGCATCGTTCTCCACGATATCATCAACACGATCTTCGCACGCAAAGCACTCGAAAAAGGTGCTGATGGATTGATTGCGGTTGCGGCAGGCGCCGGCGGACACGCGGGCACAATCTCTCCGCTTGCATTGATCCAGGACATCCGTGAGTTCTTCGATGGCCCGCTCGCTCTGTCTGGCGCAATGGGCAATGGTGGCGCGGTCGCTGCGGCGCAAGCCATGGGGGCTGACTTTGGATATATCGGATCGGCCTTTATCTCCTGCCACGAAGCCAATGCGGTTGACGGCTATAAGGACATGATCGTCGAAAGCGATGCGAAGGACATTGTCTATTCCAACTTGTTCACGGGTGTGCACGGCAACTATCTGGCGCCGTCTATCGCGCAAGCCGGTCTCAATCCAAATGACCTACCCGAGAGTGATCCAAGCGCGATGAACTTTGGGTCTGGCGGCAATCAGGAAGCCAAGGCCTGGAAGGATATCTGGGGCTGCGGGCAGGGGATTGGCGCAGTCAATTCCCGGATGAGCACTGCTGCGTATGTCGATCAACTCGAAGCCGAATACGTCGCTGCGATCGAAGCTCTGCAGAACCGCCGCGCGTTCGACCGGGCGAGCGTCACAGTTTAAAGACAGCGCTCAATCCAACGGAGCCCAACCAAATCTATCCTCGCTTCTGAATTCGGGAGCGAGGATTTTTTGTGCGCTTTGCAACGGCACGAGATGCCAGAGATCAATTAGAGTCAGTATGGCGGTGGCCGAATTTCTCGATTGCCGAATTGGCGTGTCGCTGCGGCGGCCGGTTCTGCGATCGCGCCTATTGGCACGACTCTGATTTTCTCGATCAGCTACAGGCCTTGCGCGATCAAATTGGTAAACCCCTCATCGTCACGTCGGCACATCGCTGTCCGCAATGGAACGCCTATGTCGGCGGGGCGCCGCGTTCACGGCACAAACGATTGGCGGTCGATATCGCACTCACGGGGCACGATCGAGGCGAGCTCTATCGCAGGAGCCGCGCTCTTCAGTTTACGGGTTTCGGGTTAGCGCGCTCCTTTCTGCATCTCGATCGACGCCGTCATCCGGCGACGTGGTTCTATACTGGGAGTGAAAAACTATGGCAGATCTAATCGGTGTCGCGGCAAGCGCGGCAGGCGGCGGGCTGTTCGGACTGTTCGGAACGGCGCTTGGACGAGTGGCCGGCTTTTTCGAGAAACGCCAAACCATTGCGCACGAAGAACGCCGCTGGTTGCACGAGGTGACGCTCCTAGAGCTCCAACAATCTGCGGCGGCGCAAGAGACCGAAGCCGAGCTCGCCATTGCTCGAACTGAAGGCAGTTGGATCGGATTAGAGGCCAGTTTGAACGCGGAAGCGGCCATCGCAGCGAGCTATCGCTGGGTCGACGCCATCCGCGCCTTAACCCGGCCAATCCTGACCCTGCTTCTTTGGGGAATCACGCTCGCAATCTGGTTCAGCGCCGATACGGTGAGCCGCTCTAGCATTACCGAAACCGCCACCTTCGCGGCGACGGCGGCAACACTCTGGTGGTTTGGCGACAGAAGCGCGAATTTTCGAAGGCTGAAGTAAAAAAGGCGGCCCGCACGAGCCGCCTTTATTGAATGATTCATTCGAAACAAAATCACAGACCGCCAGGACCGCAATCATTCTTCAAAAAGCTGAGCATTTCCGAGTATAGAATAGTGGCGTTTTCAAAATTGATTGTGTCTGAGAAATGGTCCGCGTCCTCCAAGACAATGTACTTATGCGGTTTGTTATACTTTTTTAGTTGAGCGACAAACCAGTCGCTTTGATTGATTTGCACGCGTTGATCATGTTCGCCGTGAATCACCAAAACCGGAATATTTACCTTATCTACGTGATCCACTGGACTAACTCCGCCCTCCCGCGTCTTTCGCAATTCGCCTCGGGTGATCCGATTTGTGCTGAATTCCGCATTGGCAGCATCAAGGTCTGACACGCCAGCGCCCGCAATAGTGCACTGGTATAGTTGCGGCGTGCGGAGTGATGCCATCATCGCTGCATATCCACCATAGGACCAGCCAAACATTGCGATCCTATCAGGATCTACAAGACCTTCCTGAACGAGATGCAGCGCCCCATCATCTTTATCGTCCTGCGGCTTTCCGCCCCAATCGTTGTAGATACCTGCGGCGTGTTCAAGACCGTACCCAAGTGTTCCTCGGTAACCGGGCTGCAAGACCATATAGCCGTTGTTGGCAAGTAGTTGAGGCCATTCATCAAAATTCTGATGCTCCCAAACCTCAGGGCCACCGTGAGGAAGAACGATGAGTGGAAATGGAGCTTCTCCGCGCGGTGGCGTGGTAAGGTAGCCTGGGATCGATTGGCCGTCCCGAGCGGTCCAGCTGACGAAACTGACGTTGCCAAGATCCTCTGGTTTCAAAAGTGGGTTCTGAGAGCCTAAAGCTTGCAGTGCACCGTCTTTCAGCAAGTAGTAAGTGCCTGGGTCCTTACCTGAGACACTATAAATCACCATCCTTGTCCCATCCATCGATCGGTTTAGGATCTGAATTTCTTTGCCAGGTAACGCTGCTTGTAAGCCTTCAAATAGGGCCTGTTCTTCAGGATCGATCCAAGCGACTTTCCGTTCCCCTTCCTCATAATAGACGAAACCTGCAATGTGCCCTGGCTTGTTTGGGTCGCTTGAGAACCAACCTCCGCGAACGTCGACATCTTCGCGCCGGTATATTTCCTCAACTAACTCGCCAGACTTCAGGTCCATAAGATAAACACCGGTTGTGTTATGGCCCTGATTGGAAAGAACGAAGAGCTTATCGATGTCCAGTGGGTCGCTTCCGATCGGACTTATGCTCCAAGCGTCATCAAGCGCAGGCCAACTTGCAGTGCGCCGCCATTCATCGCTACCCTTGTCCCGTACATATAAAATGATTTTGCGGGAGCCTGGGTCGAATTCCGTGCCGACCCGGATATCGCCATTGGCATCCAATGTGAAGTCGCCAATCCGGCTCCCCGCTTTAGCTTTGAGTTTTAATCTATGCGTCCGAATGTCCATATAGAAATAGTCAGGCGTCAGAGCCTCAGTTACAGCTTGACCTTCGGACAGGCTGCCCTCTCTCACCTTGCCAGTGGAGACGATAACGCGATTTGGTTCAGCTTTAAGAAGTCGTGCTTGCAGACTTAGATCAGTGTAGCGAAACTGCTTGAATTCCCAGCTTCCATCCTGTTCCGATAGCGTCGCTGAGCGCCCCTCGTAAACACCCTGATTGGTGTCGATGATGTCTTCTCGAACCTGTTGTCGAAAGTTCACCCACATGGAGCCATTACCGATCCACTGAAAGCTCTGAATGTCCATTTTGGACGATCCGGCAGTGAAGGGCTTTGCCGACATGTTATCGACTTCGAGTATTTGGATTACAGCATTCGCATTCTTGGCTGGAATGAAGCGATAGGCCAAGTATTTTCCATTCGGCGATAGCTGCACATTGGTCATGGTTGGCAGCACAGCAAAATAGTCAATTGGAACTGGTTTCGCATCGTTCGTTTGTGCCTGAGAGGGCACCGTAACAGCAAGAGTTCCGACCAGGCTGAGCGCCGCCAGAGATTTAAGAGCAACTTTGAAGCTATGGCGCATAATTGCGTAACCTCCGTTTGTTTTGGGTGTCTTGAATGAGAAAAGGGCGACGGTTGGTGACGTTCATTTATGAACCACTCAACCGCCGCCGCTAAACAGTCAGATTTCGGCAGCTTAGAAAGACTTGCGGACGTTTACGAACACGCTTCGGCCAATGAAATCCTGTCCGAATGGGATGTTCGTGCCACGAACCTCGAAGAAATCGCCAGCGTCTGCTCGTTGTGGCAGTTCGTCAAACACATTGTTCAAACCGACAATTGCGGTCCACGTGTCTTGATTGTAGCGAACGGACGCACTGTGAAGGAAATAGTCATCAAAATAGTCCACATCGCGGCAGTCTACGTCGCCTTCGTCAATGCCCAAGCAGGTCTGTCCATTCCCGAGCTCGTCACTGTTCAACGCTTGTTGTTCCCCGGTCCACGAAGTGTTCCAAGTGAAGCGGAAATCACCGTAATCAGCGAATGCTCGTGCGACGCCCTGCCACTCAGGAATGTAGATCGTTCCTTCGAGTTCGAAAGCGACTGGATCAGCACCTGGCGCTCGCTGGACCGAAGTCCTCTCCAGCACGTGGTTAACGTCGATGTCGAGTCCAACACTTAGCTCTTGCGTACCAACGTTTAGCTCTTGCTCATACAAGAGGCCAAAATCGAGACCACGAGCAATCTCCGCATCCTGGTTGATGAATGGAGTATCAATCTCTTGGATGAAACCAGTAGAGGAGTTTCTACGAATCAGACCGCATAACGCCGACTGTTCGCTTGGACGGTCAACAAAACAATCAGCGACGACGGCACTTGCACCTTGTTCAATGATCGTATCTTCGATTTCGATATCGTAGTAAGTGAGTGACGTCGTAATCTCGAATGCGTCGAAAAATGGTTGCTCGAACACGATCCCAAGCGTCGTCGACTCCGATGTTTCTTCCTGAAGCGTTGAGCCGCGGAAAGTAAAGACCTCAACTGAAGAGGGGGAGGTTCGAAGACCGAGTGTCGTAGGATCTACGCCTGCATCTACACAGTTTTGAAGGGTAACATCGGTCCGCGGATCAAGAGAGCTATCATACACGTCCCCAGGCGTGTCTGGATCGCCATCCGCGTCAACATAGTAAAACTCGGAGGTGAGGCAGGGATCGGCAACGCTTAGGAAGCCCGACTGACCATCGATAAATTGTTCGCGAAGATTTGGTGCGCGAAATGACGTACCAAATGAGCCGCGAAGGGTTAGATAATCGACTGGTCGATAGATCGCCGCGGCGGAATAGGTCCAAGCCGAGCCGAATCCCGATTCCTCTGTCCATCGCGCTGAAAGATTGACGGTTAACTCTTCGGCGAGTTCCTGGCCTGCAACCAAAGGAACCTCAATTTCCGTAAATGCCTCTAAAAGATCCCGCGAACCGCTCGCGCCGCGATCTGAGAAGAAACCAACATTCGAGCCCAGGCGTGCAACATCATCCGGTTGTGAGTCTAGTGCGTCTTCGCGATACTCCACACCAAACACACCTGCCGCAGTACCTGCGGGCGTGGTGAAGAAATCACCCGTCGCAATGGCCTGGAAAATTGTTTGTTCAATAATCGTGTTAAACGTCCGATTAGAAATCAGGTAGTCATACTCAGCGTCGGTCGCCAAGTTACCACCGCCAAGTCCATAAAGTGTCGGCGAAAAAGCATCAATGGGGACGCAGTTTGGTGTATTGTTTGAACCGTCGCCTGGAAAGGGAACACCCTGATCGGGGCGGCCATCTCCATCCACATCAAAGCCGCAAATGAATTCTCCGGGATTGTCAGGATCTTCAATCGTTGTTGCAAGAGACAGAGCCAATCGATCGTCAGATAAACGGGTGGCGCGTGACTGACCTGTCGAGCGGTCGTAGCTTGCCGATGCCTCCCAAGACCAGTTGTTCAGACCCATGTTTTCGAGCGCTAAATCGCCTTTCAGACCTGCCACCATGCGGAATTGAGCAACTTCTGCCGTCGAGAATTGATCTTCTCCACGCAAGTTCAATCGAGCTTCATTGCGAATTGCGCGTGCTCCAACAATCAGTGGGTCATTGAAGGGGATGAACGCGCTGATCGGAGCGCCAAAAGCGCCGACCGGTAGATTAAACGCTGCTTGGCCACAATCGACGCCACGAACGCCATTAGGATTACATGGGTTGAATGGGTTATCTGCGGGCGAGGCAACGTTAAAGGCAATAGTGCCTGCCTGACGCTGCCGGAACTGACGGTTCGAATACATCGCTTCAAAGAATGCGGTCGTGTTTAGATCGTCCCCCAGCCCGTATTCACCATAGGTGAACGCAGTGAATGTTTCTATGCGCGCTTGTACGTCCGCAATCCGCTCCTGAGGGTTTCCGTTATTCTGATAAAACGGGGCTAGTATATCGATGGCTAGGTTGCCGCTAGCGTCGGTCAAATCATTGAAGCCAAGTATGTTGGTGTCTGAATAGTTAGGAACACCAACGTTCGAGGTTCCTGGAGTGTAGTAGAGAGAACCAAACTGACGATCCTCACCCTCAATCGGGTCAATCCAAATCCGGTTGATTCCGAAGGATAATGAACACGGCTGCGTTGTCAGACCCTGGCCGATATCCGCCGACGAGCTGATATCTGTCGTGCGAATTTTGCCGTCGCTTGTAACCTCATAATCCGTGCGACAGTCACCAAATGCATCTGGGCGATCCCTCAAGGATAGGTTTTGCTGTTTCGACCATTCCGCGCCGAAGCCCATAAAGCCGCGGTCATTACTAAGGCCCCAATTTGCGGAAACGAACTGGCTGCCGCCGCCGCCGCCTTCATTCGTCGGTTGATTCCAAAATCCTTCGATTTCAAGACCGTCAAAGTCTTTGCGTAGAATCACGTTCGCCACACCGGAGACGGCGTCAGACCCATAGATTGATGATGCGCCGTCCAAAAGGACGTCTATTCGGTCGATCAAAGAGCGAGGGATCAAATTCAGGTCTGGCACTCCTGGCGCACCTTCTACACCTGATGCGCCGAGACGCCGGCCATTAACCAACACGAGCGTCCGAGCCGCGCCTAACCCTCGAAGGTCGATTGTCGAAGCGCCCGGGCCATTGTCGAGAACGAAGCCGTTAAATGTAGTGTCGACCTGCAGACCGGTTGCCGCAGTGCTTTCCTGAAGCAGGCTGGCTGCATCGACCAGTCCGATATCACGGCTAATCTCACCGCTGATGACTTGAACGGGTTTAATCGAAGTGAACTCGCTCCGCTGAATCCGCGAACCAGTTACAACAACCTTTTCCTGACGAGCCTCGTCATTTTCGTCGACTTCTTCGATGACGATCACGTCGGATCCGTCATCACTTTCCTGTGCGACGGCGAATCCGGTGCATAGGCTTCCGGTCAATCCAGCTAATAATGTTGTGGCGAATAGTTTATTCTTGAGAAGTCTATTTCTCATGACTTGGGGTCTCTCTCCAATCGAGGGAGCATTGCTGCTCCTGGAGTCCCCTAGTGTTACGTCTACTCCTAAACGCACCGCATCCGATAATCAGAACGCTGCGAGCGTCAATTCAAACATGCCAGATTATGTATGATCGCTACGAGGTTGCTCTGGGATTGTGACGAAATTGCCACAATTTGGGGTCTAGAAGGCAAGACCGCTCCCGAAACCCAATAAAGCCAGCAACAATCGTGCGCAAAGAAAAGGGCGACTCGTATGAGTCGCCCCTGTCCGATTGTCGTTTCTAAGCGGGGCTTAGAAGGATTTAGAAACACCGACAAAGACGCGGCGACCGATTTGGTCATACCCAACGCCCAGTGGGACGTTACGCGCGCTGATGTTACCAATATTGGAGTTCTCAGCTGCATTTTGGTCGAGCAGTGGTGGATCTTCATCAAAGACGTTCTGCATACCAATGCGGAATGTCCAGTCGTCTGCTTCGTAAGAAATAGACGCATCAGAGATGTAGTACTCAGGCAGCCGGAAGGCCGAGGTGTTACCTGCGTCTGCTTCACCTGGGATCGCTCCATCTGGTGCTGTCAGGGCTTCAGAAACACCGATGTAACGTGTCTGCCAGAAGAAAGTGAGGTTATCGAATTCCAAGTTAGCACGCAAAGCACCGCGCCATTCTGGGAAGCCAATCTCACCAATCAGTTCTGTCAGTTCGTCAGGCTCACCGGGAACTGTCACGAGCGTAGAAAGCTCGTCAGCTTTAGTGATTTCCAGATCTGCATCGAACACCATTTCTTTTCCGAACAGTGTGAAGTCCGTTTCGAAGTTCACATTGTAGTCGATACCTGTCGATGTACGCTCAGCCACGTTAAACGGCGTTGCGTCAACTTCAGTCAAGAAACCAGTGTTTGGATCCCGAACGCGGCGCGTACAGAATGTAGAGTCTGGGAAATTGTCTGAGGTGTAACAGAGACCCAAGATTTGGCCAATTGTCGGTGTAAATACGGTGTCTTCAACCAGAAGGTCGTAGAGGTTTACACCGAAGGTCAGATCGAAGCTGTCAAAGAATGGTTGCTCGACAACAAGGCCAGCAGACCAAGCGGTAGAGGTTTCAGGATCGAGACCCTGGTTACCACCGTTGACGGCCTGGAACGATGTTGCACCACCACGCAAGCCAAGCTCGAATGGGTTAAGTCCCTCAGACTGACAGTTCTGAATAACTTGTTGGCTACGCCCGTCCAATTGCTCGCCAGTGTCTGGGTCGACAGGCTGGTAAATTGGATCGCCATTGCCGTCGAAGCCAACAGCCAGGCCTGGAACTTCACACGGATCGGTACCAGTTTGGAAAGCAGACTGACCTTCCAGGAACAGTTCCCGCAGGTTTGGCGCGCGGAATGAAGTACCATAAGTACCTCGGAACGTTAGCCAATCTGTAGGAGAGTACGAACCCTTAATGGAGTAAGTCGAGTTTTGACCATAGAATTCGTGGTCAACCAAACGACCAGCAAGTTCCATTTCCAAGTTTTCGACGAGCGTCTGATCTTTAACGAGCGGAATGAACAGCTCGCCATAGACCTCACCAATGTTCACGCTACCGCGTGTTGGGCGGTCGAAGAAGAAGCCGTCAAGCGTTGCACGCTGTGCAACAGAGCTCGAGCGGGTGTCGATCGCATCTTCACGCCACTCAAATCCGAACACACCCTGCAGTTCGCCAGCAGGAAGGTCCATTAGAGCACCGGTTGTGTAACCGCCAACGATCGTTTGATCGACGAATGTCGAAACAGTCCGAACGTCACGCAGGTAGTCAACTGCAGCTTGTCCCTCAGCGAATTGTGGGTTTCCGCTATAAAGAGATGGAGCGAAGAAGTTGATCGGAACACAAGACTCTGGGTCCAGTCCGAAGAAACCACCAAACGCATCTGGGTTTGGTGCGATCAAGTTGACGCCACAACGTGGGTTTCCGTCCGGGCCAATCTCAGTTGTGTACGCTGTGAGCGCGAGATTGTTTTCGTTGATACCTGTCCGCTCAGAGAAACCTTGCGAGCGTGTGTAACCACCGAAAACTTCGTAGTCCCAAGTGCTGCCGAGGAATTCCCAGTCGCCGCGAGATCCACCGAGCAAACGGTATTGGTCTAGCTCAACGTAGATCTGATCGCTCCAAGGACGTAGAAGCAAAGATGATGTATCTTGCGGTCCAAGTGTGTCAGCAATTGATCCTGGAGCTGCGTTCACGCCGAACGGGTTGAACGGGTTCTCGCGTGGGATCGGTACCGTAAACTGTCCGCGCCCAGTGTTCGCAGATGTTTGACGGTTCGTGAAAGAGAACTCGGTGAAAAGTTCCATGCCACCAAGAATATCAACGTCGCGTTTTGCGGTCAGGAACAATGATGTCCGCTGGAATTCAGGTTGAACATCAAATTCCTGCTGACCAAACGTCGTGTAATCTCTCCAGCGTCCGTATCCGTTTGGAGAAACAGCTAGGTCGCCGCGTCCGTTTACAAAGTTTGGAACACCAAGATCTGAGTCTTCGGCTGAAGTTCCTGGAACGCCATAGAAGAGGAAGAAGTTTGGCTGGGCAATCGCGATACCAGACTGCGCAGGATTACACTGTTGAACAGTTCGTCCGTCTTCATCAAATCCGATTGCGCGGTCACAGTAGACGCCGTCGTCCGACGCCATCCAGTCACGGCTGTTTGCGTTAAGTGGTTCGTTATAAACATACTCACCAGCAAACATGTAGGATCCGCGGTCACCTACGCTACCAAGAATAAAGTCAACGCTGGTTTGCTCGCCGCCTGTTCCCTGAGGGAACGTCCGGAACGCTTCAACGTTAAAGCCATCATACTCGTCGCGTAGGATGACGTTTACAACGCCAGCAACAGCGTCAGAACCGTAAACTGAAGACGCGCCGTCGAGAAGGACGTCGATCCGGCTCACGACAGAAGATGGGATCAATGAAATGTCTGGGAATGATGGAGCACCTTCCACACCCGCAGGGGCGTAGCGGCGACCATTCACGAGGACCAGTGTACGCTCTGGGTCGAGACCACGAAGGCCGACAGATGAGCCACCAGGGCCGCCATCACCTAGGAAGCCAGACGTTGTCACTGTTTGGTCAAGTTGGTTACCGTTCACAACCGTGGTTGTTTTCAGGATGTCGCCGAGATCGACCAGACCAGCTTCACGAATAGTGTCAGCGGTCACAACCTGAAGCGGTGCAGTTGAGGTAAAGCTGTCACGTGCGATACGCGAACCAGTTACAACAACCTTTTCCTGACGAGCCTCGTCGGTCTCATCAATCTCTTCAATTACCGTTACTTCTTCATCGTCGGCTTCTTGAGCAATAGCTGCTCCAGCCCACAAGCCCCCAGCAACGCTCGCGAGAAGCGTCGTTGCAAATAGCTTTTTCTTGAGAAGATCATTAGCCATGATCTATCGTCCTCCAATAAAACGAGGGCTCCCACTCCTAGGAACACTCTTCGATACGCGACTAGAAAAACGCAGATTTTTCGAATACGCAGTTTGCCTGTTATAGCAGGTGCCTCTGGATAGGCGTCAGACTGCGCGAGCGTCAATTAACAGATAACAGAATCGTCATCTCAAGCGACATGTCGTGAAATGGTGTGTTGAATTTGCCACAATTATGACACGAAGACTGGACGGATCGTCTCATAGAGGGACGCAATACGGTAAATTTTTGCGCCCATGTCTGTAACTGCTGCACAATCCTTTGGTTTCGATTGCAATAATCAGGTGACAGATTTTGTCAGTAGAATGCCGTTTGCTGGGTCAAGAGCGTTGTGCTGTACCGATAAAAAGCTACTTTAAAGACACTCATAGGCAGATAAGTCTCAGTCCGGGTTTTCAGGTATGTCGGTTGGTTTTGATTTAAGCGGTGCAGCACGCGACGCGGTTGGTAGTTTGCCCTCTAGTGAGTGGACTCCCCATCGTCCGGACAGGCGTTGGGAGAAGCTCGAGGGCGGGATCGAGCTTAAAGTCTCTGCGCCCTACGAACCAGCCGGGGACCAGCGTACGGCCATTCCAGAATTGGTCGAGGGCATCCAATCTGGCGAGCGCGACCAAGTGCTGCTCGGCGCGACGGGTACCGGTAAAACGTTTACAATGGCGAAGATTATTGAGGCGACGCAGCGCCCAGCCCTGATCTTGGCGCCGAACAAGACGCTTGCCGCGCAGCTGTACGGAGAGTTCAAATCGTTCTTTCCGGACAATGCTGTCGAGTATTTTGTTTCTTACTATGACTATTATCAGCCCGAGGCCTATGTTCCGCGGCGCGATCTCTACATCGAAAAAGAAAGCTCGATCAATGAAGCGATTGATCGCATGCGCCACTCGGCGACGCGCGCGATATTAGAACGCGACGATTGTATTATCGTGGCGTCGGTTTCCTGCATTTACGGCATCGGGTCGGTTGAAACCTACACTTCGATGACTCGCAAACTCGAAGCCGGCCAACGGATCGACCCGAGAGAGGTCGCAAAGCTGCTCGTTGAACTACAATACACGCGCAATGATATGGCCTTCCAGCGCGGAAGTTTCCGTATGAAGGGTGATATTATTGATATCTTCCCGGCGCACTATGAAGACCGGGCTTGGAAGCTCTCCTTCTTCGGCGACGAGCTCGAGAGCATTACCGAGTTCGATCCACTTACTGGGCGCAAGTCGGAAATACTTCCCGCCATTAAACTCTACGCGAACAGCCACTATGTAACCCCGCGCCCAACGCTCAATCAGGCGATTGATCAAATCAAGACCGAGCTCAAACAAACTCTCGAACACTTCCAAAAAGAGGGCAAACTTCTCGAAGCCCAACGCATAGAGCAACGTGTTCAGTATGACTTAGAAATGATGGCCGCAACGGGCAGCTGCAACGGCATCGAGAACTATTCCCGATATTTAACCGGTCGGAAATCAGGCGATCCGCCCCCCACAATGTTTGAGTATCTACCGGACAATGCCCTCGTTTTCGTTGATGAGGCGCATCAGACGGTGCCGCAGATTGGGGCGATGTATAAGGGGGACTTTGCGCGTAAGCGGACGCTCGCCGAGTATGGCTTTCGCCTGCCGTCTTGCCTCGACAACCGGCCGCTCAAATTCGAAGAGTGGCAGGCCATGCGCCCGCAAACCGTGCATGTCTCAGCCACGCCCGGCCCGTGGGAACTGGAGCGCACTGGCGGCGTGTTCACCGAGCAAGTCATCCGCCCGACGGGACTGCTTGACCCCGAAGTCACCGTCCGCCCCGTCTCGACCGGAACCACCAACCAAGTCGACGACCTGACCGCAGAGATCCGCACCACCACAGCGTCCGGATACCGCACCCTGGTCACCACGCTGACCAAGAAAATGGCCGAAGACCTGACCGAATACCTGCACGAGCAAGGCATCAAAGTCCGCTACATGCACTCAGACGTCGACACGGTCGAGCGGATCGAGATCATCCGCGATCTGCGCCTCGGCGAGTTCGACGTGCTCGTCGGCATCAACTTGCTGCGCGAAGGCCTCGACATCCCGGAATGCGGCCTGGTCGGCATTCTCGACGCCGATAAGGAGGGCTTCCTGCGCTCTGAAACCTCGCTGGTGCAGACGATTGGCCGCGCCGCCCGCAACGCCGATGCGCGCGTCATCCTGTATGCCGACAAGATCACCGGCTCAATGCAGCGCGCCATGGACGAGACCGAGCGCCGCCGCGAGAAACAACAGGCCTATAATACCGAACATGGCATCACCCCGACCACGATCAAACGCGAGGTTGCCGACATTCTGGGCGAGCTGGGCGAGAAACCGGGCGGGCGCACCCAGTTAAAGGGCGGCAAGTCCCGCAAGAAAGCCCTGGCCGAAGACCAGGCCGCCTTCGAGCCCGGCCAAGGCCACAACCTCCAGGCCGTGGTCGCCGATCTGGAAAAACAAATGCGCGAAGCCGCCGCCAATCTCGAATTCGAAGAGGCCGCCCGCCTCCGCGACCAAGTCAAAAAACTCCGCGAAGAAGAGCTGGGGCTTTAGGGGTAGATGTCTGCATTGCGAGCAGAAGGAGACATGAGAAATTCGATAGACTAGTTCAGAAACAGGGCTTTCTGCGGCTAATCATCCATAAGCATATCAATATGACTTCGGGATACATGAGCGTCTCGTAAATTGAGTTCTTGTTTATCCCGTTTTTTCAGACGTTTTCGCTAGATGATTTTCGATTTGCCCAGCTTGAGATTTTCGTCCGCGAATTTGTCTGCTTAAATATGCGCGTTCGCTCCCAGATTTCGCTCGGTCAAACTCTCGTTTTACCCGTGCAAGCTCCTTGTGCTGTCGGTTCGGCAAAAGCAACTCAGATCCAGACACAATGACGCCTGTGATGTCCGCGGGTTTGTCAATCAAACTGCGCTCTTTGCGCTCGCTGTAGCGATGCCCAAATCGAAACAAGCATTTCTTGATGTTCCAAACATCCTTCTCGTAAACCACGTCACCAGAGAGCGTGATGTCGTCGGCGTAGATGCTGAGCTTGCAATTCGACGCTTTTGCAATCCCGTTGATTTCCTCCCACATATCGACATAGGCAAAGAATGCGAGAATTGGGCTGCAAGGGCTGCCTTGGGGAAGTTGACCTTTATATGTGGTGAGCTTGGTCAGAAGCGCGGCAACGTCCTTTGAGCAACCCATATATGTGTGAAAGAACCAATAGACGCGCTTATCCGTGCAGGAGGGGAAGAAGTCTTCGATATCGAGCAGCCTAAAAGCACGTGCGCCAACGTGCGCAGCAGCATTGGATACGTAAGAGCGACGTTTGACCGGAGCCATGAGATAGTCAGGTGGCGTGATGCGCTGCAGAAGATCTGAGATCCGTTTCTGCGCTTTCTTCAGATTGTCATGAGGCGCATCGATACGCCGCTTGCCGCCACTTTTCTTATCCTCTTCCCAACTCTGATAACGATGTTCTGTCTGGGCGAGCGCTTCCAGCCCTTTGAGCGAGAGGTGTAGAATTTTAGCAAGCTTACGCTTGTTGCTCAGCTGATACAGGCATGACTGATCCAGTGCATGAGATGATTTTTTACCTGGCGCCATCGAGTTCTGCCTTGTTCTCAATGAGCTTCAAAAATCCGATGATTTTGGATGCAATCGCAGACTTGGCTTTACTTGTAATCGCCTCACCGCTTTGAGCGCTGTTCAGGCTCTCAGAGAAAAACATAATCGAAGAGACTGGAATGCGAAAAACATCCGCATATTTTTGCATCACCTCAAGAGAGGGAGTTCGATTGCCTTTTTCTAACTCGGAAACGTGCGACGGTGAGATGCCAAGCTTCTCAGCCAACTCGCGTTGCTTCAGATCATGAAAAACACGCAGCAACCGTAGCGCTTCTGAAACCATCTCTGCCTCCTTTCTTATACTCAATACAATTAGGTTAGCGACTTACCCGTCTTCGGCCCCGGTCATAGACCGGAAAAACCGCCATAAGCGGTAGATGAGCGGCCCCAATCTAAAGGCCCAGCGGATGATGAGCTTTAAAAGCCATTTCGGCATAGCCCAGCGTTTCCGCCTCAGTCGCTGCTCTCGTGGTTCAGTATCCGAATCAACAAACATGTTGTTCTCCTTCAGGTTGCCTCTGGCGGAATTGCCAAAGGGTCTTCGCCAACCCAAAGACGGACACGACAGCTTCACCATCATGCATAGACCCGGCCTGTCTTTGGCCGGGTCTGCTTCGCGGGGCACGGGAGGCTTCCGGCCCGCGGGGGGGCGCAGCGGTCCTCTCGGCTGCAAGCAGTAGAGGGCAGAGCCCTCCGCGAACCCAATCGGGCTCCAATTCTAAAGACTTAATTCCGAACGCCGAAACGTCCTGAACAGTCTTAACTTAGATGTGGACGGCTAAGAGATCAAGAAGAAAATTCACTTTTAGTGAATTTTCTTCTTTCAAATCACGATTTGATCCAAATCGAATCCGCGGAAGCGCAAGTATGGCTCAAACCCCTCGCGCCAATTTGGATCGATGCGACATTGATAAACATGGGAGCACACGCTCCTGGGTCGTTATGTCCGCTTCTAGGAAAATCCCGCCCCAAAACCCCACCCGTTCTAACCCAACCCCTTCTGCGCTATAGTGGCGCTCGGTGGAGGAGGATGCCGTGGCGAGACGATGGGGCCCTTTTTCGCGGGCCTGGCATTTGGCCTGCTGGCGGCGTGTGGGCCGGGTGAGCCGGGGCCGGAGCCGTCAGCCCCAGCGGCGCTGAGCTTTGAGGGCGCGGGCGGCGCATGGCAAACGCTTGTCAGCTGTGCTCGGCTGTACTGGCTGTCATCAGTCTGATTTTTCTGGCGGGCGGTTCAATCAGGGGCGGATGGCGCCGAATGTCAGTCTGTTGGTGGCGGACTATGACGCGGCCGCGCTGGACCGCGCGGTGCGGGCCGGGATTGCGGGCGATGGGCGCGATCTTGTCCTTGCCCCAAATTTGCGTCACCGTGGGCGGCAAGGTCGCGGCGGTGCGGCCGGACTGTGTGTGGGGATGTGATGATGAAATATCTGACGGTTTTGCTGGTCGGGATGTTGCCGTGGTTCGCCGGTGCGGCGCTGGCGCAGACTTATGAGTCTGAGCAGCAGGGCGACCTGACGCTGCAATATACCACGCCGGGCAGTGGCGGGCTCGTCGAGGCCGTGGTCAACGATACCAAACGGCAATCGATCGCGCACTTTTCCGGTGATTGCGGCGCCGATGCGAAAGTGATGCTGGTCATCATGGATCCGGGGGCGGTGCAGACTCATTATGCGAGCGGGGACCCGGCGGATCTGCAGGCCGATGCGGTGTTGCAAGCGCTCGGCGGCGTGCTGGAGCGCAGCTGTCCACAAGTGCAAACGCTTTCGGTTTATCTGACGCATCTGCCGACGCAGACGCCAGCGGTGACGCTATCGCGTGGCTCGAATTGGGGTATGGGGCAGGGCGTTGTCGCCGAGGTGCCGCGGCCGCAGATCCGGCTCTCGCAGCTCAGCAATGCGATCATGCTGCCCGAGGGGATCGCCTGTAATGACCCAGCCGAGATCATCATGGATGGCACCCAGCCTGGGCGTAACGCCGCGCGCTATCAGGTCTATCGCACCGCAGCGAAGGATGGCGCTTTCCTGCATGAGTCGCTGTGTCCTGGGACGCAGGAGCTGCGCTTTTATCCGATCGATCATCCGGCTGGGCTGGTCTGTGCGGCCAGCGATGGGGCGTGCTATCTGAAAGCGACCTGGAACCCGGACGTGGCGCGGGTGGTCAAGCCTCGGCCAAGCTCTCAAGCTGAGCTGGTGGCGCAATTGCCAGAGATGATGAGCCAGTTGGGCGAGAGCCTGACGCAATGGGTGGTTGAGCCCGTTGGCTATGCCGAAGATCCGGCGCTGTCTGCCCCGACCATTCGGACCGCAGAGGAAATGATCGAGGTCATCCTGAGCCAGGATTTCACCCTCATCCGTGAACAATACTCGAATTATTTCCGCGTCTTTCACAACCAGTTCCTGTTCTCTTATTCAGAGCGCTGCAGCGCCCAGGTTGAGGACCCGGTCGTGTTCAATGTCACGCCGATGGAGGAGACCGTGTTTGGCGATGGCTCAAGCACCGGCCCGCGCCAGATTGGCGACACATATCAACTGACCTTGGACCGCAAGTTTGAGGGGCCTTATATCCGTTATGAAACCGCGAATAAGGCCTGGCTCACGAGCCAAGTCTTCACCGAGACAGTGGACCTGCGCGCCAGCCGCGGCGGCGGTGCCGGCGTCACACGCGTGGTCGGGCGCGTGCTGAGTGACAAGGACGATATCGACCAATTCATCAACCAAGGCTGCACGGCGCCGGACGTCCAGACGGTGTATCAGAGCCTGGCTCGGATTTTGTGAAGGTGGGCCGCACTACGGCTTGAGGAGTGATTTGATCGCTTCGACGACAATATCTGGTTGATCGCGCATGACTTGGTGTCCGCTCTCTTCGGCTTGCACAAGGGTGCGAAAGTCCGGATCTGCCGCAACCAAGTCCTGATGCGCTTCAGCGGCGATGAGCTGGCGGATTTCGGGATCAGTCGACTGCGAGGCTCTGATCGATATGATTGGAAGCTGCGATGGCCAGGACAGGTCTGCAAGATCGCTCGCGGTTTCTGGATATCCATCCACAATCGGAATGATCGCGGCTGCAACAAGCGGGGCCTGTTCGCGCAATGCCGGGTATTGCGGCTGGTACTGGTCCAAAACGGATTGGGTGTATTCAGGCGTCATTTCAGTTGGAATGAGAGCGTCGACCAGAACCACCCCAACAACTGTGTCATCTGTTTCGGCGAGCATCGCGGCGAGCAGGCCCCCGTAAGAATGTGCCACGATAATCTTGTCGCCGGTGATCTCAGTCTTTGCGAACGCTGAGGTGAGCGCAGCGAGTTCATTTTGAATGCTGTACGGCCGCGCCCCAAGCTCGCTTTCGCCAAACCCTTCCCGGTCGCTCTTGAAAGTTTGATAACCGAGATCGAAGACTTCTCGCTCTACCGCTGTCCAAACGTCGAGCGCGGCCCCATTACCATTGATGAAGACCACCGTGGGCGCCTGTTCGCCGCGCACTTCACTATGGATTTCCGGCACACCGTTTTGGCGTTCGAGCGCGCATCCGGTCAAAATAGGCACGGTCATGAATGCGGCCAATATGAGTTTTGATACTCTTACATTCATGAGTTTTCAGCGCGCCCCCGATTCCAGCTAGTGACCTTCTCTACGCCTAGGTGGCGGCGATTTATGAGGTTCGTCAAGGGGTTTGAAATGACCGCTTGCGACATGTGTAGCTCCATGCTCAGATATAGCATTCCTAGACCGAGCTAGACTTAAAGAGGCCGCTTGATGTCCCTGCCATCCAATGGATTGAAATCCGTTTTCGCGTGCGTCACGGCGTTTGGCCTAGCCGCTTGTGTGACAGCCCCGGCGCCCAGTGCGCCTCAGGCTGCCGCGATCCCTGAGGCTTGTCCTATGACCGTTGTCGGCGTTCTCGCGCCGCTTGTTGGGGATTGGACGCTTGCCATTCAAGCCGATGAAGGTTGGACCGGATATGGCACCAGCACAATCGGTTGGGATGCTGACCGCGCCTGCGCGCTCAGCGAACGCTCTGAGGCCGTGTTCAATCAGGAAAGTGAATCACCGTTCGAGAACCAGTCGACCGCCTTGCTGACCTATGATGCGCTTAGCGAGACGATCAAAACGCTGACCGCAGATAATCGCGGCTATGTCCATCTCGGCGTGTCAGCGCTTGAGGCGCCGCTCCGCTTCGCCATTCTGAAAGCTGATGGCACGGCCCCGACCCGCCAAATTCAGTATCGCAACCCGTCTGAGGATGGATTCGAATGGGTTTGGCAGGGCCGTGCCGATGCCGATGCGCCCTGGGCCGATCGTTTGATCATCACTTATCGCCGCAGCGCGCCCGCCGGGCTTGAGTAAGCGGCGGATATAGCTGCCGCCCAGCCTTTGTGATACAGACCCGCGCATGTCTTATGATGTGAATGATGGCGACTTGGTGCTCTGCGTCGACGATTCCCCGAACCACGTGACCGGCGAGCCGGTGCCCCTGGTCAAAGGTGAAACCTATGCCGTGTGGGGCGTGTTTGAGTTCATGTGTCCCTGCGGGCGTGGCGATGCACTGCTAGATGTCGGCGTCGGCTGGGCCTGGTGCCAAACAAGGTTCCGCCTCCTGCCGAAGCCTCGCAAGGCGAAAGAAGAGCGCAAGACTGAAGCCCCGAAAGAGATTGAGACGGTTTAGGCGAGGCTAACTACAATCATGTTTCAATGTTTTACGCTATTCCGATAGTAATCACTTTGTGACAGATCCGCTTCTAAACTGCACTTTGAGTGAGTAATTTTTCGATCAAATAGCGATTCAAGAGAATAGTATTGATAGACTGCTTCATACGTGCTGATGCTAATCAATAATATTGATTAGAGTTTGGGGCTTTTAGTGAAGAATTATAGTCTACTTTTCGTATTGTCTTTAGCGCTCGCGGCGACCGCATGTGGCGGGGGAGGCGGTGGAGGAGCAAGCTCAACGCCGCCTACTGCCGTCGTTCCTCCGCCATCACCACCACCGCCGCCGCCACCGCCGAATATGGCGCCTGATCTACGGGCAGATTTCTCACCCAATCCGATTTTGGAAGGTGAGTCGATTTTTATAGATTTCTCGAATTCGTCGGATTCCGATGGGCAGATTGTGCGTTCCAGCGTTGTGCAGGTGAATCCTGGTTTCTATGAAGCGACACTGTTAAATGCGCCCGCCTCTGCTCTGGGAACATTTGAATTCCTCGCTCCTGAAGTGTTCTTCCACGAACGGAATGGCGGGGAGTTACTTTTTGAAGTCGAGATCGAAGATGATGACGGAAGCGTCACGCGACAGCAGATTTCTGTATCCGTCGAAAGTGTTCTGGGCACTACGCGTGCCGATGGCGTAAATGAGTTTTTCAAACTTGTTTTATCGGAGGAAGTTCGGTTGTTCTCGGGTAACAGGCCGACGCCGAGCTTCAACTACGTGTTTGGAACACGGGCTGTCAGTACCGATCCAAACGGAGAAGAGCAAATCCTGCTCATGGAAGGTGTTCAGGATGCCGTTTGGCACCAACTCGATATAACGCCCGAACTAATTGCAGATACAGTTCCTGACTCAGGCCCTTTTTTTCCTGGTGTCTTTTCATTCGATCTAGATCCTGGAACAAAACAGCAATTTGCATTGATCAACGAGCAGCAAGACAAGATTTTCTGGTTTGCCGCGTTCGATCCCGCGACCCCTAAATCTCATGTTCTTGATGTGGTTATCGACATCCAATCGCCCTGCTATTTAGAGGGACGAACCAATACTGGACAAGACACAGCGCTCGTGGGTCAAAGGAATGGTGGAATTTCGGTCATCCGGCTTATTCCGGATCGACCGCTCGGGTTCAGACATGACGGATTTGACGTTCAGGTTTTGAGCAATACGGCCGCAGGCCGCTCTTTGTGTTTCGTCTATCCAGCACGCTTAGCGACGACAACCGCGACCAATCCCCAAATCTCGAACCTCGATGATGTTATTGCTGTCGACTACGATAGCAACGAACTTGTATTGCTTGCTGACTATGCAGCTCCGGCTGAAGAGGATGAAGTGGTGGGCACAATACCGATTGATACGGATGGGTTATCCGGACTCACTATTGTTGATGTCACGGCGGTCGGAGCACCGAGCTCCATTCCCCAAGTCATGTGGATACTAATGACGGATGGACAGCATATGGGTGAACATCGCCTTGTGATGGTGTGGCAAGAGGCTGATGGCACAATTATGCAAAAGCCTCATAAATTTGTTGGCGGTGTGCCGTCTTCAATGCAGCAGCTAAAATTCTTTCCATCGAATCCAGGTCAATTAATTGATGCGGGAGCTGATATTGTCATTCTATCATCGTCCTCGGCTGATCTCACAATTTTCGAAGACGATTCCATAGATGTGAATCCCACGGGCAATTTTATTCCAGTTTACCGAGATCCAATTTATGTGGACGTCGGTGGAGTGCCTGGTGGTTCCTCAATTGTTCGGCTGCCGAACATAAACGGTGCAAACATCCCCAATTACGGGATCGTGTTATCGTTCGATGGACAATCCGAACTGCGCGTTTTCACATACACGGACTAGCATAACGATGAGCGCAGATACTTGGTTTTGAGTTGATTGGATGTTTGAGTTCACGTCGTATCTGACTTTGAAGGCTGACTCAGCAATCAACTCATGAGTAGGCATTGGCGCGAGATTGATGGCTTGCATTAGAGCCGCGTAGTTAGTCGACGCTAATCCTACAACGACCCACCATTAGACTTTCGTCGTAAATAAGGGACTCTGCGTATTCGGCTCGCTCGATATATCCGCATGCTGAGCTTTGCCCCTTGAGGGAGGGGTAGAGGCCATTGGGAGGATCGGATATGGCACACGAGACTGTTGTGAACTTGCCGGACATGGCAGATGCAGCCGCAGCGCAGGCACCGACAATTGGGCAGATGCGCCAGGACCCGGATCGCATCCGCGAACTGTTTGAGAATGGGGAATTTCCTTACAAAACCAGGATGCGGCGCAAGACTTATGAGCGCCATAAGGCGGAGCTTCAGGTCGAGCTGCTCAAGGTGCAGCACTGGGTGAAAGAGACCGGCCAAAAAGTCGTCATCCTATTCGAGGGGCGCGACGCGGCCGGCAAAGGCGGGACGATTAAGCGCTTTACCGAACACTTGAATCCGCGCGGCGCCCGCGTCATCGCGCTCGAAAAACCAAGCGAAACCGAGCGCGGCCAATGGTATTTCCAGCGCTATATTCAACACTTGCCGACGGAGGGCGAAATCGTTCTGTTCGACCGCTCTTGGTACAACCGTGCCGGGGTGGAGCGGGTGATGGGTTTCTGTAATCCAACTGAATATCTGGAATTTATGCGCCAGGTGCCGGACCTGGAACGGATGCTCACCCGGTCAGGGATTAAGCTGTTCAAATACTGGTTCTCGGTGACGCAGGATGAGCAGAAAAAGCGCTTCGAAGCGCGCCAGCATGATCCGCTGAAACAGTGGAAACTGTCGCCGATCGACCGCGCTTCGCTGGCCCGTTGGGGCGACTATACCGAGGCGAAGGAAGCGATGTTCTTCTATACCGACACTGCGGATGCGCCGTGGACGATCATCAAGTCCTCGGACAAGAAACGCGCCCGCATCAATTGTATGCAGCATTTTCTTTCCTCGCTCGATTATCCGGATAAGGACCGCCATGTTGTGCGCGCGCCAGACCCGCTCATCGTTGGCATCAGTCAGCACGTGATCGGCAATAGCGACCATATTCTCGGCCGCTCTCTCCATCCGGATCAGAACTAGGACTGATTACGCCAAAGCATGGTGCGTGGTCCGATTGAGACGGACCGCGCTTCACGTTATAGCTTCCTTATGCGCCACACACTCATTCCGCTCGCCGCACTTTTCATGTCCGCCTGTGCGGTCGCTCCAAATCCCAACCCGCTCATGCCACCGCCCGAAGGGGGATTGAGCACGAGCGAAATCGACACCAGCACTGACCATATCAAATTTAATCAGTACACGTCATCGGCTTGGGTGAGCGAGCAATTCGCTGGAACAAAAGTCCGACAGTTTCGAGGCGACAGGCTGTATTTCGGTGTGCAGCAAGCTGCGCCGGAAGGTGGCTTAGATGTCGGCGTCTCTGAACTGGTATTTAATCCAAGCGACGTCCTCTCGGCGAAACAAGATCTACATGTCTGCTCGTCTTATTTCACGGAACTGTCCGGCGAGGGCCGCTGGTGGGCTGGCCCGAAAGTCAGCGTCAATTGGCAAGGCAGCGAAGCGGCGAAACAGAACGGCGATGATTGGTACGAGAATTACGTGATCGAAATCGCGAGCTCGACGCCGCAGGAGCTGCATGAGATTTTCACTGGCGACTACTTCCAAGCCGAAGAATTGCCGGCGCTAACGCTGGCGGACGCAACCTACCGCAACTATAAAATTCGCTTTCATAGCTGGTGGCAGTTTTGGTCAGTAAGGCAAGAGTATCGCGCAACCGGGGTCCTGAACGTCGAACCAATCATCGACCTCTGGATCGCGCACGGATTGCCAACCGATCGAACCTTTGACGGCGTCAAAGCAAATCTCGAAACCTATGGCCCGGTCGAGGGATATGGCTGGCTGACATTCTCTCAAGCGAACGACCCATCTAGCTTGGATTGCATGAATTAGCTTGCTCGGCGCATTCGCCCTTGCAGAATGCACGCAGCTACATACTTCACTCAGGACGGGGCGACTTCGCTCCTGATATGTCCAGGTTTTGATGTGAGGAGTGGCGCGCGTGTCCACAGTTCCCGGCGATGTAAACTACACGTTCAATTCCGCTCAGATTGAGACTTTGAAAGACTATGGTGAGGTGCGTGCCCATGCCGAGGGCGAGCTGCTCACCAATGAGGGTGCGACGCAGCAAGACTTTCTCGTCACGCTGTCCGGCGAGACCCACATTTTTATCGAAACACCCGAGGGGTCAAAGCGCCTAGGGTGGATGGAGCCAGGACAATTCACCGGCGACATTTCGGTGATCACGGGCGCGGCCTCTCTGGTGCGCGTCACGATGGGCAAAGCAGGCGAGTTGCTGCACATCCCTCACGACAAACTCCAAGGTCTACTGGTCGCGAATTCCGAGATCTCCGACATCATCGTCCAGACCCTGGCGGCGCGCCGAGCCTTTGCACTCGATGCCGATCATGGCTCTGTGATTGTTATTGGTGCACCGCAAGACCGGCTCGTCTTTACGGCGAGAGACTTGCTGTCAAAGTTCGGCATCCCGCACCGTTGGCTGTCGCCCGAAACGGACCCGCTGGCCGAGAAACTCCTCAAGGCGAAAGGGCTCGACCCTGCCGATCTGCCGGTTGTGTTTCGGGGTGGGTCAGAGGTGCTCATTCGCCCAACCGCCAGCGAGATCTCGCACGCATTCGGGTTCGACTTGCTGCAAGACGGCGCCGCATGTGATGTCGCCGTCGTCGGTGCTGGGCCAGCAGGGCTGGCCGCGAGCGTCTATGCTGCATCTGAGGGCCTGAGCGTGATTACGATCGATTCCGGCAATCCAGGCGGGCAGGCCGGAACCTCTTCCAAAATCGAAAACTATCTCGGCTTTCCAACCGGTGTGTCGGGGCAAGAGCTCACCGATCGCGCGGTCATCCAGGCGCTGAAATTCGGGGTCAGCCTCACCGCGCCTGTCAAAGCTTCAGCGCTTGAACGTGATGGCGATCGGTTCGCGATTGGCCTAACCGATGGCCGGCAGATCAGCGCGAAGGCGGTGGTCATCGCCACAGGTGCGCAGTATCAACGCCTCCCGCTCGAGCATATCGAACGGTTCGAAGGGCGCGGCATCTATTATGGCGCCACCCCTATGGAAGCCCAATTGTGTTCTGGGTCTGAAGTCATTGTGGTTGGCGCCGGCAACTCCGCCGGGCAGGGTGCCGTGTTCTTAAGTGCCACGGCAACCAAAGTGCATGTCATGTATCGCCGCGCCGACATTCGCGACACGATGTCGGAATATCTGGTCAAGCGATTAGAAGAGACACCGAACATCGTCCTGCATCCAGAAACAGAGATCTCGGCTTTGCATGGGGTCGAGGGTGCAGATGAATTGGATGACCGTTTGGTGTCGATCAGTCATACCCAACGGTCCACCGGCGCGACGGAGACCTGCGATGCACCCTTCGTGTTCTTGTTTGTTGGCGCGAAGCCTTTCACCCGTTGGCTGCCGCAGAATATGAAGTGCGATCAAACAGGGTTTGTTCGAACCGGCGTCGACCTTGAGAATATCGATTTGGTGAAAGCTGGATGGTCGCTGGAGCGGATGCCGAGTGAGTATGAAACCAGCTGGCCGCGCGTCTATGCGGTCGGAGATGTGCGAGCGGGATCGGTAAAGCGCGTGGCCTCAGCCGTCGGGCAAGGCTCCGTCGTGGTCAGCCATATCCACCGCGCCATAGCGGATATTGAAGGCGACTAGGTCCGCGGCTCAATCCGACCGCGTTCAGCCACGGCTACGTTCTCCCGATGCTGGATTTGCGAACTGTTTCCCTGAAAGAGCGCCGCGCCCTCTCGGTTGAGGCTGAGCGGCGGGCGCGAGCTGGCGAGGCACCGAAGGATATTCGCGCTGCGTTGGGCGTTTCAAAGCGCGCTTATTCGAGTTGGGCCAAACTGTTTGGGTTTCGCCAATGCGATCTTTTCCCTGATCGCTCTAGCCCCGGCGCGCCGCCTAAGCATCCACCGGGACCCGGCGGTTATGCGCGGTCTGGCCGGATGTTTCGCGGGCTACCGGCCACCGAAGAGGATCGCCGCCGGGTCTATGATGAGGACCATCCGTCCTGGCGCGGCGGCGCGGCTCAATCGCGCGAGCGCCACAGCAAGCTTCGCGCAAACCGCAAGACGGAGGCTTATGAAGATGTCGAGGCGATGGGCAGCGCCCGCGCTGTACTGGAAGCGGTAAAGGCGGCCTTAGAGGCCGGTGATCGCGACCGGGCGGATCGTTTGATTTCCGCTTGGAAAGTCAAAGCGCGTCGCGCCCGCGATCTCGCTGCGCTTGAAATCCAAGCGGCAGAAGACCTGGCGGCGGGGCAAAACAAGCCGCTTAGCGATCAGGCGCTCGCCGATGAAGTTAGTCTGCTGCTCGGCCGCAAGGTTCGCGTGAAAGAGGTCTGACCCGACCTATTCCGCCGCAATGGCGGAGAACATGGCCGACACAACAGGATGCGGCTGCAGAGTCGCGCGCGCCTGTTTTACTTCATCAAAGGCCTCGCGCGCGGCGGTGATCGTCATATCGATATCATCGCGCGTCATCGCCTGACAGAGAAACATATTGTGCCAGGGGTGAACATAGATCCCGCGTCGCAGCATGGCCTCTGACCACGCAAACCCGATCCGAAAATCAGGGTCATCGTCGAACAGAAAGAGCGGCATTTGAACCGGCCCGGTCTGGCGAAAGCCCATGCCGGCATCCGACGCGGCCGCGCCTAACCCCTTGCGCAAAGTCTCGCCGAGCGAGATCATGTGTTCCAGATAACCAGAGGTACGAATGATCTTCAGCGTCTCGAGCGCCGCGACCATGGGGACCGCAGAGAACCAGAATGAACCGGTGGCATAGATTGATCCGGCGCCTTCGCGCGCGCGGTCCGATCCGAGCAGGGCCGAGATCGGCAGCCCATTCGCGAAACTCTTGCCCCAAGTACTAAGGTCCGGGCGCACGCCAATCAGCTCCCAGCTGCAATCACGCGTCAGTCTGAATCCCGCGCGAATGTCATCGACAATCAGAAGCGCGCCAGTTTGATCGCACAGCTCACGCGCGCGTTTCGCATAGGCTGGGTCGGGCAGGGCTTGGTCGATAAAGGCGTCATGCTTGAACGGCGCGGCGAATATACCAGCGAGATCATCGCCTGCCGCCGCAACGGCTGCTTCGAGGCTGTCAATATCATTGTAAGCATAGGTTTCGATATGAGCGCGGTCTTCGGCGATCACACCGTCCGGGCGGGGCGTGCACCAGGGAGCGGCGCCGTGATAAGCGCCTGCCGCGACCAGGATCACGCGCTTGCCGGTCTGGGCGCGCGCAATGGTTTTGGCCATCGTGGTCGCATCTGTCCCATTCTTGCAGAACATCGCCCAGTCAGCATGGCTGACCATATCGGTCATGACCTCGGCAAGCTCGACCATGGCCGGGGAGGGGCCAGTCATCGCATCGCCTTTAGAAAGCTGCTCCACCGCAACGGCGTTTACGCGCGGATCAGCATAGCCGAGCAAGTTGGGGCCATAGGCACACATATAGTCGAGATATTTGTTGCCATCAGCGTCCCAGAGATAAGCGCCGTCAGCCCGGCTGAAGAATTGCGGATAGCTTTCGGGGAGGAGCAGCGTTGATTCATGCCCATAAACGCCATTTGGCAGAACACGCGCCGCGCGCCGTTTTAAATCGAGATCGGTCTCACGTTGCATTTGCTTCTCCCTTTATTGCTCGCAGTCTTGGTGCACCTCGCTGCTTTCGACAAAGATTGACTATTCTAACGCCGCTGACCAGGGCTCGCCCCGCGTCTGCGGCCTGTTTTGACGGGGCTGTGATCGGTGGGACTGATTTCATTGGAAAAATCGTCATTTTTAGCGCCTTGTTTTTAAACGATTTTCAAAATTAATTGCCGAAAAACGATATGTACTTATTGAAAAACAATAAGAGCTTGCCCAATTAGCATTCATCGGCGGCAACTAACCAAATGTTTCAACCCCCGCTGATCAGGCTAATCCCCTGAATTTACGAAGGAATGAGAGAATGAACCCGCAAGTCCGCGAAACTGAGCCAACCCAAATCGCGGGGCCTCGCAACACAATAGAGACGCGCTCGATCAATGCGATCTTTATCGCTGAGCCCGTCGCCCAGATTAAAGCCCCAGCGTCAGACATTCATGAGGCGCCAGGTTCAAATATGGTGGACAAACGCCGTCGCCGCCGGGCCCGCTTGAGCAACCGCCACTAAGCGTCATTATCTCTTCCAATGAAAAAGGCCGCCTCTGATCTCCAGGGGCGGCCTTCTCAATTTTAGGACCTCAAAGTGCGACGGTTAATGTCGCAAGAGGCTTGGATCTTACCAACCGTAACGGATGCCAGCGCGAGCGCCGACTTTGCCTTCGTCAGTCGAGACACCAACACCCATATTGGCTGACCAGTTTTTATCCAAACGCTGGGTCGCACTAATCGCAAACGCGTTGGAGTTGTTATAGTAACCCCAGTTTGCGGTCAGCGCGTGGGTCTCGTTCGCCTGCAGCCAAGACGTACCGGCCATGGCATTCGCAATCGCGATACCCGCCGCATTCTCTTGGATTTGCTCTGTGTTACGAGAGACCTGCTGGCCCAAGGCTTCAAACTGAGCATTCATCACGCTCAGCTGGCTGGTATTCGCCGCGACAGATGTTTCCACACGGGCGACCCGCTCTTGGTTCTGGTTCGCCTTCGCACTGACAGAGGCCATGGCTGGAACCTCGCCGCTGTTAATCGCCGCTGTGTTGGCGTCGATATTCGCGAGGATCTGGTTCAGCGTATTGCTGCCATCAATTGCCAGATTGCCAGCAGCATCGGTCAGGACCAAAGACAAAGGACCACTTTGGGCATCACGCGACGCTTGGGACGTAATCCCGGGCATCGTGTAAGTGTTGCTTGCGGTGCCGAACATGAACTGATTGGCGAACAGCGTTTGTGCTCCAAAGCCGAGGGCTGTTGAGTTCTCAAACGTTGCTTCCGCACCTTGGCCAATCGCGGTTGCACCGAAAGCAGATGCAATCGTGTTTTCACCGAGCGCGGTTGAGCTGAATCCAGACGCCGAAGCCCCTTGACCAACAGCCGTTGCGTTTTCGGCGAGTGCCCGAGAATCTTCACCCACTGCAAGCGAATCCGCACCTGATGCGAAAGCGTCTTCGCCAAGTGCTGTGGACTCGTCACCCGAGGCGATTGAGTCTTGGCCGACAGCCGTTGAATCCCCACCTGAAGCCAAAGAGTTTTGGCCAAGTGCAGTCGACTGAAGCCCGGTTGCTGCGGAGTTTTCACCGAGAGAGGTTGATAAATCTCCAGTGGCCAGGGCACTTTGACCAACTGCGGTTGAATAATCACCGCTTGCTTCGGTGTTTTGGCCGAGCGCGGTTGCTTGCAAGCCGCTCGCAATAGAGTTCTCACCAAGCGCTGTGGACTGTTCTGTACTGGCTCGTGCGAACTGACCAACAGCTGTGGCGTCCTCTGCGGTGGCCTCTGCACTCTC
>ERZ1740070.71-NODE-71-length-79431-cov-15.536711_pt1 | contig 79431 bp, 85 predicted proteins | sample MGYA00581734_ERZ1740070 | MGnify/ENA primary metagenome ERZ1740070 (study PRJEB43018, sample SAMN04849744) | marine metagenome | isolation source: floating plastic debris | place: Pacific Ocean | collected 2008-09-01 | study: EMG produced TPA metagenomics assembly... | reverse complement strand
ATAGCGTTAATGTTGCGACGGCTGGCGCAATCGCGCTCGCCCATGTATTCAACTCTGGCTGAGTGGGACGAGTAGAGTTTAGCGGGAGAGCAAATGCGCTATATCGTTACCGGGGGTTACGGATTTATCGGCTCAGCGGTCATCCGCCAGCTGGTCGCGTCCGGCCACGACGTGTTCAACCTCGACAAGAAGACTTATGCAGCAAATCCGAACGCCATCGCCGGTTTGAACGTGCAGAATGTGCATGCCTGCATCACGGACCGCCCTGCAGTGGAGGCTCTGTTCAAAGCCGCGCGCCCGGATGCTGTGATCCACCTCGCGGCTGAAACCCATGTCGATCGCTCCATCGATGGGCCAAGCGCGTTTATGAAGACGAATGTCGACGGCACGTTCTGCCTGCTCGAAGCCGCCTTGGACTGGTGGCAAAGCAATGGACGCGATGAGGCGTTTCGCTTCGTCCACGTCTCAACCGACGAAGTGTTTGGCGATCTTGGGCCGGACGATCCTGTATTCAATGAACACACAGCCTACACCCCATCCTCGCCCTACTCAGCCAGCAAGGCCGCGAGCGACCACCTCGTGCGGGCCTGGCAACGGACCTATGGGCTACCGACGCTGGTCACCAATTGCACAAATAATTATGGTCCCTGGCAGAATGCTGAGAAGCTGATCCCAACGGTGATCCGCAAAGCTATCCTAGGCGCGCCGATCCCGATTTATGGCGACGGGCAAAACATTCGCGACTGGCTGTATGTGGACGATCATGCGCGCGGGCTAATTGAGGCCTGCAGTACTGCGCCAGGGTCAACTCTTTTGTTCGGCGCCCGCGCAGAACGGACCAATCTTCAGCTCGTTAAAGCGATTTGCGCGGTGCTGGATGAGATCCGGCCCCAAGCTTCCAAATATGAAAACCAGCTCGAATTCGTCACGGATCGAAAAGGCCATGACCTACGCTACGGCGTCGATCCATCAAGCGCCGAAACGCTGATCGATTGGCAACCACAACGCACCCTCGAAGACGGTCTTCGCGAGACCATCACATGGTATCTCGCCAACTTAGATGGCGATTTGCTAGATGCAGATGATCGGCTTGGCCTCGCACGCACTTAGTCGGTTTTACTCCGCATCTGCGGTGAGATCACGGATCGTTTCAGCAATATCAGCTCCAAAGGCATGATGCGGCATGTGTCCGCCATCTGCGAGTTTGATGAGCTCCAAGCCTTCAACCTGATGCTTTAGTTTTCCAACATGTAAAGGCGGGCTTATGACCGTATCTAAGGCGCCAGAGAAAACGACGGTCGGCACATTGATTTCGGTATAACGTTCCTGCTGCGCGCCCAGCTCCACTCGAAGCGCGTTCACGTCTCTCGCATTAGCCGTGAAGTTCGAAGGCCGGAAAAGTAGGCCGATACCGGACTTCTCGAAATAGCCCTCTGGGGCCGATTTTGGTGAGAACACATTGGTGACGCCGCGTTTCACCTGCGCTGGGCCGACAATCGGAACCAATTGCGTAAACGCAGGTCCGATCAGGGGATGGCCAGCATATTTATTGTACCAAGCTTCACCGCCGCCGCCCCAATCATGACTAACGGGCGCAAGCAAAACCAACCCTTCGACCAGGTCCGGATGATCAAGTGCGAGCCGCAAAGACACCGCACCCCCAAAACTGTGGCCAACCACAATCGCTTTTTGCCCAGGGGCAAGCTGTTTCAGTGCCCCTGCCACTTGCTCAGCTTGGACTTTTAGCGTGTTCGCGTCATCGGGCCGTTCAGAATGACCATGCCCGGGACGATCGACCATCAAAACACGGTGGCTATGAGACAAGCGCGGGGCCAAGGTCCATGTAAACTCGCGAGCATTGGCAGAGGCGCCATGGATCATCATGACGACAGGGCCATCCACACCTTGCTCGAGAACATGCACATCGGCGCCGTTGACCTCAATCAGATGACCCTCGGCAGGGTATGAGCTGTTGACGCGGGAGGCATAGGCCGCGCTGTTCCACCATGCAGCCACGCCGCCCACGGCGAGGACGATTAATCCAATTGTCAGCATTCTCACACCGGCCGGCCTTCCTGTTCGCGCCGGATGCGATTTATGCCGCGCTGGGCCGAAGGGAAGAGGGGATAGATTTCGAGCGCCTTTCGATAGGCGGCTAGCGCTTCATCTTTTGAGCCAAGACCTTCCAACACCGCCCCCAGGCCGCCCCAGGCGCCGAAGTGACGGGGCTCCAGGCGCAGCGCTTCATTCACATCGCGCAAGGCCTCCGGATAGTTTTCCTCGGCGAGAAACACGGTCGCGCGGCGGTTCCAGGCCTCAGCATAGTCCGGCTGAATGGCGATAACGCGGTCATACAAAGCCCGTGCATGCTCCAAATCGCCAAAAGCCTGCGCCTGAACCGCACGCTCCATCACGAGATCGGCCGCATGCGAGCCACTTTCCATCCAGGAGGCCCAGATATCGAGCGCGATATCATTCGCCTCTTCTTCGGTTGGCGCTGTCTTAAGCTCGTCAAACATCTCTTCAGACGGCCCGAAATCAGGGCTGCTGATCAAAAGAAATCCGGTAAAGGCGAGCGCTTTTAGCATGAGATGGAGTATGGGCCGTCGAGCTTTGAGTGCCAAGAAAAATTAGCGTGAAGAGCTGTATCGGCTTCAAATGGGGCTAAAATCCGAGCGCCTCTGCAATGGCTTTCATTTTTGACTCACGGTCCGGCATCGCGGCCTCTACCATCTTGTAATAACGCCCCAAGATCTCAGGCGAGACCTTGTCCGGGGACCCCGCATCAAAGGGCGGGTTCGGATCATACTCTATGCTAAGCTGGATAAAGCGAGCGAAATCCTCATTGCGGATGCGCGCCGCCAGAGCCAATGCAAAATCGATCCCGGACGTCACGCCCCCGCCTGAGAAACGGTTGCGGTCTTCGACAACCCGTTCGCGCACAGGGATCGCCCCGAAGAATTCCAGTTGATCAATCGAGGCCCAATGGCAGCCAGATCGATAGCCTTTCAAAAGGCCCGCTGCACCGAGAATCAGCGATCCTGTACAGACAGACGTGACCCAATCGGCTTTCGCCGCCACTTTGCGCAGCCAGTCCAATACGTCGGGGTCCTGCATCACGTCCATCGTGCCAAACCCGCCCGGGACACAGAGGATGTTCACGTGCTCTATTTCATCGAAAGTCGCGGTCGGTAAAAGCGGAAATCCAGCATCCGTGGGTACCGGCTCTTTGTTTTTCCAAACCAGGTTAAGCTCAGTGTTCCCGAGTCTGGAAAGCACTTGTGCGGGCCCTGTTAGATCCAGCTGTGTGACGTTTGGAAACAGTAGAAACGCAACCGATTGCGGTGAAAGTTCAGGCATGGCCATCTCCTTTTGGTGAATGGCCCAGGCGAACGGCACGGATTGAAATCGTTCAACGCTCCCCAGTGGTGCTCCACCTAAATCGCCAGTCGCGTCGATCTACAGCATAGTACGCGAATGATCTGCGGTCCACGGGCTCCTAGCGATGCGCTCAAAGCAAGACGAACGGGTTTCGTGCCCCGTTCGCCAATAAATACCAATTTCTAACGCCCTAAAATTCAGGAAGATCGACAATCAGGGTCCGGCCATCGACCACCTGACCGCGCATGAAGTCTTGGATGGTTTCAGTCACCTCCGGCGACAGCATGAAGAGATTATGCCCGGCATTTTCAACGATCACAGTTTGCCGATTGGATAGGCCGTCCGTCGCTTCCTGTCCGCTATTGGGATAGGTGCGCCCATCCAGCGTTCCGGATAGAACCAGAGTTGGAACGTCTGACACGGGCGGGCGGCGGAAATCCTCGCCGAGATCAAGCGTCGGATCGACGGTCTCAAGGTGCATACTGAAATTCATGTATGGCCCGAGCAGCGCGGTCTCAGCTTGCTCGGTGATCATCGCCCGGCGATCTGGGCCTGACCCAGACGCGACATCCATGAGCGCCGTCATCGGCCGAAACGAAATCGCAGTATCCGCCGGATCAATCGCACGTTGAAGCAACGCAATCAGGGGCTCGGTATCGCCCTCGTCCAAGCCGCGATAAACCTCCAAGATCCAGACAACACGCGCCGGATCGGCAACTAAAGCAGAGGTGAATTTTTGCAAATCACGCTGTTGCAAGAGGTACGGCGCAGATCCGCCATCGCGCGTTGGGACTTCCAACTGTAACGGGGTGTCTCCTAACTGGCTTAAAACCCGCGCGATCAGATCCTTCACATTAGGATATTTCGCCTTGGCCGTAGGGTCTGTGTCGATCGCAGCTTGCAAGCGATCAAAGTATTGATCCCCGCGGGCGGGCTGTTTGACCGTCTGATCGAGACCTTCAACCGCAGTCATAACGACCCGACCAATACGGTCATCAATCTGCTGTAGCGCTGCAAGTGAGAGGTGGGACCCATAAGAAATCCCCCATAGGTCGACTTGGTCGGCGCCGAGATGTTGGCGCAAATCGTCTAGGTCGGCCACGCTTTCAGTTGTCGTATAGCCGCGGACGTCCACGCCTTCAGATGCCCAATACTCCAGACACTCCGCGAAGGCCGCTCTTTCTTTGGCGAAGACGTCAGCGTCAGATGTGGGTTCCGTCGCACTGACATGCTGCGACGAGGTGCAATTTGGCAAATCATTCGACGCGCCGGTGCCGCGTTGATCAAAAGCAATCACGTCGCCAAACTCCCGCATTGCCATGAATAGCGGGAAGCGCGCATGTTTCGCTGTTTGAATACCTGATCCTCCAGGACCACCCGCGAGATAGATAATTGGGGCTCCTGGCGCATCGCCGGTCGCGGCGAAGCGGACATATTTCAATGTCAGCGTGCGGCTATCCGGATTCGTTCGGTTCTCAGGAACCTGAAAGCTGCCCTCAAACGCTTCGACCGCGTCGCCTGTTTCTGGTGCGAACATTATCTCGGTTTCGCCCGGGCGTGCCTGCGCGTCTGCGATCAGGAGACTGCTCGCCATAAGAACAAATGGGATCAATGTGGTTGCGAATTTCATCGGCTCTGCTTTCTATTATCTGCGATGAGCCAAACTTATGAGCGTATTGGACTTATGACCGCTCAGATCTGGTGAACGGTAGCGAATTTCCGCCGAACGGTGCTGTGCGGTCGTGCTGATCGCGTCTACGGTAGATCATGCTTCGACTTCTAAGCCTGTTTCTGCTTGTCCAGTTCGTGACCCTCCCCGCAAAAGCGCAGGGACAAGACCTAGTCTTCTTCAATTTTGACGATGTAACGATCTGCTCGGCTCAGCGCGGCGATGAAGCGCCGCCAGCTTTTGACGCCTTGAGTTGTGAAAAAGCGAGCGCTGAACAGATTGACCCACAAGGAACTCTGATCTGGGTGAGGACAAGCGTGGACTTGGAAAGGACGCGGGGCCCAAACGGCGAACCGCTTTCGCTTTATCTTTCGGGCAAGATGTCCAGCAAACTCTATTTAAATGGGGAATTTGTCGGCACCAATGGTATGCCCGCTTCTGAGGCGGCGTCCGAAGTGCCCGGCAAAATGGACGCCGAATTCTTCCCGCCCCAGAACCTGTTTCGCGTTGGCCGAAACGAAGTCGTGTTCCTGACCTCGTCCCATCATGGCTTTATCAGTCTGTATCGACCGCTGCACGTGGTCGGAGTCGCGCCCGCTGGACTGTATTCAAGCTCAGCATCCAACAGGTTTGACCTTGCTTTGGTGACGCTGGGCCTGTTCCTACTTGGCGGCTTGTATTTTGGGGTAATGGCACTGATCGGAACCTCGCCGGTTCGATCTGGGACCCTGAGTGTCATTTGCTTTTTTGCAGGGGCACAATTGATCTCGGAGACGCTGCGCAGTCAGGTGGCTTATGCGTATCCTGTCCACGATCTAAGACTGATGGCGATTGCGCTGTTCTCTGCAGCTTTCGGATTGAGCGTCGCGTTTCACATTTTTCGTACTTTTGTCGGCTTACGCGCGATTCGCTGGGTGAGTGGGCTCGCGGGCTTGTCGCTGATTGCGTTAGTGCTCGTGAAAGGGTTTGACTTCAAAGCCCTGATGAGCATGACGATCCCTCTCCTGGGGGCTCTCATCGCGACCGGTATATGGACGTATCAGGGCCGCCGGCGCGCGTTCGTCTATTTCATCGCTTTACTCGTTTTCTTGCTCGCGATTGCTCTGTTCCAAGGATTCTTCTTGGACACCGTCTTTTTCCTGCTCGTCGCCTTCTTCCTCTTGGCGCTATTTGTCGAGCAAGCCGTTATCCTTGCCGAGGAAGAGCGTGAGCGGCGCAGCGAAGAAGCCCGGGCGAACCGATTGGAACAAGCGCTCGCTGAAGCAGAGGAGCGCGCAGAAACCAGCCATATCAATGTCAAAAGCGCCGGGAAAATCGAACGCATCGCCACCAGCCAGATCGTGCATTGCCGTGGCGCGAGCGGCTATTCAGAGATCATCTTGATTGGTGGGCGCACCGTTTTACACTCTGCCAGCTTGAATGAGATGGAAGAGGCGCTGCCCGCCACGTTTTTGCGGGTGCATCGGTCTCACCTCATCAATGTCATGTTTGTTGAGTCGCTGAAGCGTGACGCTACCGGAACCGGGACGCTCTTATTGCAAGGTGAGATTGATGTTCCGGTCAGTCGCCGGGTTATGCCGAAAGTGCGCGAAGCACTTGGCTAAGCCCAGATTTCGAAGCTCGGCCTAGAGCAGGCCCTCTTGCACCAAGCGGTTCTGAAAGTCCGGAGCACTTGTAAAATGGTGGGCTCTAATCCCTAATGCTTCTGCAGCGGCGCAATTGTTTTCGCGGTCGTCAATGAAAAGAACATCAGACGGGTCTGGATCGCCCATACGCGCCAGAGCAATTTCATATATTCGAGAATCTGGTTTCACGACCTTCTCCGCACCTGACACAACAACGTCTCGGAGCATTTTAATCACCGGAAACGCGTCGAACGTCTCCTGCGCAACCTCGGCAGGAATGTTTGAGAGCCCAAACAAAGGAGTGCGGTTCTCCTCGAGCCGCGCCACCAAAGCAGGCATGCCCGGCACATAGCCTTCGAACATATCAAGCCAGCGCGTCCGCCAGGCGAGGATCTGCTTTTCGTATTGCGGATACTTCGCGATCAGCGGTTTCGCATTGTCTGCCATGGAAACGCCGCGATCATGGTGAACATGCCAATTCATGTTGCACACATCACGCACGAACATTTCTGCTTCTTCTTCGGTGTCGAAGAGATCACGGTACAGCCGAATGGGTTGCCAATCGACAACCACATTACCAAGATCGAAAAGGACGATGCGAGCACTCATTTCAAATGAGGCTCAGCTGTTCATCTCTGACTCAGCCCTGCTTTGCTTTGAAGCGAGGGTCAGTCTTGTTGATGACATAGGTCCGGCCACGGCGGCGAACGACCTTGCAGTCACGGTGGCGCGACTTGAGTGCTTTGATCGAGGATTTCACTTTCATGGCTTTTGCCCAAACGTTAGAACTGTTTTCACGAAAGCGCGGGACATACACATGGGGCCCGAGTGAGTCAATCATGGCTTGCAGGCTTTTCCGCAAAGGGGTGCGCGCGATGAGCGACTTTATGATCAAACGGCCGATCTATGGCCTGGTGGCAGGCGCCGCACTCATGACGGCATGTGCTTCCGCGCCGCAATCGGAAACGCCCGCATCCTCTCCTGATGGCGCAGGAAACGGGGGCGCTGTTGAAGTTCCGACCGTGCCATCGCTGCCACCTTTCCCAGCATCTGGGCATAATGGCATGGATGAATGGCGCCAGGATTTTGCTAGCCGATCAATCGCAGCAGGCCGAAATCCAACCATCGTCTATGACACGCTGCGAAATCTCTCTCCTCTAGAACTGTACCTTTCTGAAGATGTCTCAATTGCTGGAACGGATGTGGCTGATCAAGCTGAGTTTGCGAAGCCGATCTGGGACTATGTCGGATCAGCCGTCACCGATAGCCGCAAAACCCGCGGCGCGGATCGGCTTGCGGAGCTGTCGGCAACCTTTGACCGAATTGAAGAGGAGTACGACGTTAATCGCGAGGCGATCACAGCGATTTGGGCGATGGAGACGAATCTTGGCTCCTATATCGGCAATTTCGATGCTGCGAATACGCTCGCCAATATGGCCGTCGAAGGGCGTCGTCAGCGCTTCGCCGAAAGCGAGCTGACCGCGTTGATGAAAATCCAAGAGCGCGGCGAAGTTGCCCGCGGTGATTTGGTCTCCGGCTGGGCCGGCGCGATGGGGCAAACTCAGTTTATGCCCTCCACGTTCTTATCCTATGCAGTGGATTTCGACGGCGACGGCGTCAAAGACCTATGGAACAGCGCGCCAGATGCCCTTGCCTCAGCCGCGAACTATTTAAGCGCATCAGGTTATCAAAAGGACCAGCCCTGGGGCGTTGAAGTGCTTGCGCCAACTGACTTTGATTGGTCGCTCGCCGATGGCGAGGACCGGCGTCTAACCACATGGATGAGCTATGGCCTTTCGCCAATATCCGGTGCGCCATTCGGAGCACCTGAAACGGCTTATGCAGAATTCTGGCTGCCGACCGGCGCGACGGGCCCAAAATATCTGCTGTTCAAGAATTTTGATGTCTACAAAACCTATAACAGGTCAGACAGCTACGCCCTCGCGGTTGGGCTTCTGACAGATGGAATGGCTGGACTGAGCGGCCCGATCGCCGCGTGGCCGACAGACCTGACGCTGCTCAATAAGCGCGACGTCATGGTCCTGCAGAGCAATCTAAACCGGCTCGGCTTTGATGCTGGCGCGGTCGATGGCATTGCAGGACGCGGCACAAAAGGCGCGCTGCAGCGCTTTCAAAAAGCCAATGAGATCGTTCCGGCTGACGGCTATCCATCCACGATCGCGCTCGACCAGGTGTTGGCCGCGAACTAGTCTTCTTCGGCTTCTCCGACACCGGGCTCGATCGCTTTCCATGCGAACAGCGCCATTGAGATCAACAGACCAACGCAGATCCAGAACGGCAAGGATGGGTCCACAAACTCGTATAGGAACAGGCCGAACAATGGCGTGATGATATAGCCCATGCCATTGGCTGAGATAACAAGCCCAGCGACATTGCCTTGCAATTCGGGCGACACCGCCAGCGACGCGCCGCTTGAAAAGCCCGGCCGAGTCAGGCCTTGGCCAATACCCAAAAAGAACTGCGCGAAGATTAATGTCGCGAAATCCTGCGCCGGGATCAGCAAGAGTGCGCCGATCAGGAGTGGAAAACACCCCGTGATCATCAGCGTTTTATTCTTGAGCTTCAGGCGCGGGATCAAAACCAGCTGCGCCGTCATCACCGCCATTGCACCAACCATGAAGGCTGGCCCCGTATACTGCGCCGCTTGGGCACCGGTCACATCGAGTTTATCCATCACCGCAAAGACGAAGACTTGGGTTAGGATGCCGGTCACCAAAGACAGCGTCACCGCATAAGCCAAAAATGGCAGCACATTGCGCGAGCGCCAAAGCCCAATCGCACCAGGAATCGCCTCAATCTTCGTAGCGTCCTGCACCGGCTCGCGGTTCTCCGGCAGGAAGTTCCACAACAGAACAGACATGACGCTGGCCATGATACATGTGATCAGCATCGGGCTAAGCAGCCCGAAATTCGCGACCAACACGGCCGCAAAGGCTGGGCCGACAACGGTCCCAAAACTGAAACCAGACGTGACAAATGCAATCTCGCTTTGCCGTTCCGATTGGTCCGTACGATCCGCAACATAGGCCTGCGCGGCCGGACTAGATCCAGATCCAACCAATCCAAAGACGGAGCGGGAAAGCGCCAAACAGACAAAAATCGCAAAAGGCGCCGTGATCCACTCAGAGATCGCTGCCCATGAGGACAAGAGCAGCAAAAACATGGAGACCGCATACCCGGCCAAGCCAAAAGACGCGATGCGGCGGCGTCCATACCGGTTCGAGCGCTTGCCCCAAAATGGCGAGGACAGTGACCAACAGAGCGCCGAGAGCGAGAAAATCGCGCCCGCCATCCAGTCTGGCAATGCAAGCGTTCGTGTGAGCGGTGGAATGACCGCCGCAATCAGCATTGTGTTGCCAGCGCCAATCGCCATCAGCGAAAAGAACAAGAGAAAAAAAGCCCCGCGCCGATTGGGCTGGGGCGTTTGTTCTACGGTAGTATCGGCGTCACTCATGCGCCCTTTTTCTGCTCATGAGCCACAAAATCAAGATCTGATCGACCATATCTCGGCCTTACCGTAGCGTCGGCAACCGGTTTGAAAGGTTCTTCTGAAATGGTCGGGCTCAAGTATCACCGATCGGACCTTTTTCATGATCCAATTGCTGGGATTTGCTATTGTCCTGCTGATCGTCTCTGGCGCGCTCTTAATCAGCGGCGGTCCGGCTGTGCTATCTGCGCTGCCATTCGAGCTCGCCTTAATTGGCGGGGCAGCGATCGGCACGGTTATGATCGGAAATTCCGCGTCTGTCGCTAAGGCGGCTTTTGGCGGTTTTGCCCAAAGTCTGCGCGGCGCAAAGTGGTCCAAGTCTGACTATGCAGGTTTGCTGACACTAATGCATGAGCTCGTGCGCCGGGCCCAACGCGGCGGAATTGTTGCGATCGAACAAGATATTGAAGACCCGGAGGCATCGGACCTTTTCGCGACGCAGCCCCGGGTGCAGAACGACCCGTACGCGACGAGTTTGATCTGCGATAGCTTCCGATTGATCGCCTTAGATCCTGCAATGCGCCAACAGACCGCAACCTATTTGCAAGACACCGTGTCAGACATGGTGGAGGAAAGACAACGCGCTGTCGGGGCGCTGCAGACACTTGCAGATGCGTTACCCGCATTAGGCATCGTGGCTGCCGTGCTCGGCATCATCAAGACAATGGCAATGATTGACCAATCAACCGCTGTGCTTGGCGAAATGATCGCGTCAGCACTCTTGGGCACCTTCTTGGGCGTCTTCCTTGCTTATGGATTGGTTGGCCCGATCGCTAATCGATTCAGCCAAATAGTTGAAGAAGAAGCGATTTTTCTCGACACGATTGCCCGCATTATTACCGCCTACACTCAAGATACCGCGCCGCGAACCTCAATCGAAGTGGCGCGGGCCAGCTTGCCGCCGCATCTAAGACCGAACATCTCCGAATTGGACGAGCACCTAAAAGTGGTTCGGCTTAGTCAAACCCAACGCGCGGCCTAATCGCGACTTAAACCACCTTTCCCGTTTGGTCGAAATTTAACCAATCGGCTTAAACGGATCGCAAAATCCATCCCCGATAGTCGTGATCCACAGGAAAGCCACTGCGAGGCGCCGATCATGACGCAACTATCTGAGTCTAATACATTAGAAACCGCGCCAAACTATTGGATGCGCGGCGTTCCAGGCCTGATCGCCAACGGGTTGTGCGGCGTCATTGCGATTTTTGTTGCGATCAAGGCGGTTTCCTTTGAGCCCCATTCCTTTGCCGGGTCAGAAGTGTTTGATCATCTGTTTCGGATCACGTCCTTTGCGGCCTTAACCGTTTGGGTGACCTTTGCGATCGGCATTCGCCGGCGCGGCGCGGCAGCCATTACCGTTCTGGCCTTTGCGGCTTTCTTGGAATTTGTCATCGTCCCGATGAAGACTACCGGGCTTTCTACGATTGCGTCAGCGAACCTGGGAATCGTACTCGCCTATTGCGGCGCTCAACTCTATTGGTTTGCGCTCCAAAGAGATCGCAAACACGACCGATCGCACCCAGAACCAGCTTAAGACTAGCCTTCGCGTCGAACGCGTCCTATTTTCCAATCTGATTGATTGGGGAGTCAGGGTTTGTCTCGATTTGAAGAGTTAATCTCGACCGTATCGCAGTACCAAACGCTCGCGGCGGAGAATTATAGCCGGGTTCGCTCGCTCGCCGAAGAATTACGCGCGGGCTTATGTGCGCATATTGGCATGAAAGATGGCGTCTGTGTTCTATTGGTTCCGCCAGCTGGTCCGTTCGAGCCGAAAGACTATGGCGACCAGGCTTTTTCCATGCCGCCGCAGGGCTTTCGGCCACTTGGCGCCATCCAGTTTGGCCTCGCGATCCGTGTCCTTGGAGAAAAAGACTGGATGCGGGTCACAATGCAATGCCAGAAAATCGGCGATGATTTCATTGCCCAGATCGTCGGCGGTGATGAGTATCGTTTGACCATCCCCCTCAAAAACTATGATCCGGAACCGTTCTACGATCACATTTACGAACATGTGTTGGAATGGTTCCAAACCCAAATCGAGCGTTATGAAGCGGGTGATTATGGCCGCCGAGAAATCGGCTTCGATGTTTCGCGGGACCATGATGAGGTCGTAGCCTAGTCGGGCTGCGCTGGGCTGGACATGGATATTGGTCTTCTTCTCGCTGGCGGCGCCGGTCAAGACGTGATCTTCGCCTGCGCATTGATCGGTGCTCTTGGTGTCGGCGCGCAGTGGCTCGCCTGGCGGCTGCAGGCTCCAGCCATTGTGCTGATGTCGCTTGCTGGACTTGCAGTCGGACCTCTGTGGTCCGTCATTTTCGGCAACCCTCTACTCAGCCCGCAGCAATCCTTTGGCGATGTGTTCAGGCCAATTGTTTCTCTGGCCGTTGCTGTGATCCTGTTCGAAGGCGGCCTGGTCCTGAAGTTTGAGAATTTGCGCGAAGCCGGTGCAGCGGTGCGGCGGATGATCTTTGTCGGCGGCCCGCTCGCCTGGGTGCTTGGGTCTTTTGCGGCGCGTTATGCAGCAGGATTGGATTGGGCTAGCGCGATCGTATTTGCTGGCGTCATGGTCGTGACCGGACCGACCGTCATCATTCCGCTATTACGACAGTCAAAACTCGGTGGGCGACCGGCAAAATTTCTGAAATGGGAAGGCATCGTGAACGACCCGATTGGGGCGCTGTTCGCGGTCGCCGCGTTTGAGTTCATCCGCGTTGCTTCAGAAGGACAAAGCCTTTTCGGAGCTGGCTTGTGGATCATTATGGCAGCCACCTATGGAACCTTGCTCGGCCTGTTCTTTGGATGGACCATGGCTAAAGCCTTCCGAGAAGGATGGACGCCTGAATATCTAAAAGCGCCGCTAATCCTCGCTTCAATTGTGCTCTGCTACACGATGGCAGAAATGTTCCAGAAAGAGATCGGCTTGGTGGCCGTCACCGCGTATGGAATGATGCTAGGCAATTCCAAGCTCGCGGGTCTCAACGAGCTACAAAAGTTCAAGGAAGACATCGCCATTCTGTTGGTGTCCGGCGTGTTTGTGATGCTCACAGCGGATTTGACGCCAGAAATTATTAGCCAGGCGATAAACTGGAACACACTCGCCTTCTTGCTCTGTATGCTCTTCGTTGTGCGCCCGCTATCGGTTTGGATCGCAACCTACGGCACACTGTCGAGGAACGAAGCCATCCTACTCGGCTGGATTGCCCCGCGCGGAATTGTGGCTGTGGCCGTCTCTGGCCTGTTTGGATCGCTCTTGGTCGATTTGTCACGAGAGGGGCGTTTCTTCTTCTCCGGTGCTGATCAGATTACGCCGCTCGCCTTTGCCATGGTGTTTGTCACTGTCGTTATGCACGGCTTCACTATCGGACCACTCTCAAGAGGCCTCGGCCTCGCGCGGAAGGAAAAGCCCGGCCTTCTGATCGTAGGCGCCAATGCCTGGAGCGTTCAGTTCGCTCGGGCATTGGAGCAAAGCGGGATCGAGGTGATTGTCGCCGACAGCAATTATCGCAGGCTGAAATCCTCACGCGATGCAGGTCTCGACATATTCATGGGCGAAGTCATGTCCGAGGATGCAGAGATCAAACTCGATCATACGAGGTTCTCAACCGTAATCGCGCTTTCGACCAATGATTCCTACAATGCCTTGGTTTGCAGCCATTTCGCACCTGAAGTCGGACGGCACATGGTCTATCAGCTCTCGATCAATGAAGACGAAGAGAACGATGATCGCGGCCTAAGTTCCAATGCCCGGGGGCGAACACTCATCCGGCGCGGTCGCAACTATGACAGTCTGATCCGAGATCAGTATCGCGGCTGGGAATTTGCCCGTACGCGGCTCACCGACAAATACTCACTCGAAGCGTTCCGCAAGGATCGACCGAATGCTGACATTGTTGCGGAAATCCGGCCGGATGGGTCACTCTCGCTGCTTGGTCCCAACCGTGAAGCACGCGGCGGCGACGGCACTGTGTTGATCAGCTTCGCACCGGAAATGAAAGACCAGGCTGACGGTCAGACAGAGCTTGCCCCTGCTTAAGCTGCGCTGACCGCATGCAGATCGCGCCCGTTCTGGCGCAGCCAGGCACGTTCTTCCTTCCAATCGGGCCGACACAGCGCAACATGCGCCCAGAACGCTGGACTATGGTTCATCTCGAGAAGGTGCGCACACTCATGCGCCGCCACATATTGCAAGACCGCGGGAGGTGCCATGATCAAGCGCCACGAAAACGCTAAACGTCCATCGGACGTGCAGGATCCCCATCTGGAGCGGGTATCTTTCACTGTGACACGCCGCGCTTCAACACCAAGGCGCTCACAATACTCGATCACCGAATCAGAAAGATCGGATTTGGCAGCTTTGCGCAAATAGCGCTCGGCGCGTTTGCCGGTTGTATCTGCATCACCTGGAACACGCAGCATCAGAGGCGGTCCAATCTCCAATTTAGGAACGCGCCCGGGGCCTTCCAAACTGATCTCACACAATTCGCCGCGCAACATGAACTTAGCTCCAGCCTGCAGCGTCAACTGCTCTGGAAGTGCTTGTAAATGTTCAGAAATCCAATCGACGCGGTCGCGGGCAAAGGCGGCTGCTTCGCCGATTTTTTTATGACTTGGCGCGACAGCGACAGCCTCGCGGTTTCGCTCATCCAGCCTCAGAATCAGGCGGCGCGCTTTCGGATTGACTTCTAAGCGAACATTCACAGTTTTACCTGTTTTTGTGCGCAATGCCATCTTGTCGCCTTTATCGATAATCATTAAATACGCCTCGACAGGATTATGCGATATGCTTATGGGACTCCGGTTGAAAAGGGAATCAAACATGAAGAAATTAATGTACGGTGCTGCCGCTTTTGCTTTGCTGGCGGCCTGTGGCGGCGAAGAGGGATCAACAGAGGTCACGATTGCCGAACCAACACTGAAAGAACTGACTGTTCGCGCAGGTGACCCGGCAGAAGCCGCGGCCGCGCTCGCCGCTATGTCACTCACGGATAGCGGCAGCGGCGTTCTTTCCTTCGCAGGCAGCACAACCGATGGCGCGACCGCGACCTTTACCGACCTGACAATCACCGGCGAAGAAGCTGTGAAAGTTGGTTCACTGGTCCTCGAAGGCCTCGACATGGACGGCGAGCAGGCGAATTTCGGTAAAATGAGCCTCAACGACATTACGATCTCAGAAGAGAGCGAAGATGTTGAAGTGAAGCTCGGCTCTATCGAGCTGATCAATCCTTCACCAGAACTGGCGGGCTGGCTCGCAGCAAGCCTTAATGGTCAAGAAGTGCCCTTCCCGGCCGCTGACAAGATCGTATTTGACAGCTGGTCAATGAACGGCCTGACCGGCGATTTCGCCGACGAAGAAACTGAAGGCACGTTCGGGATCGACAAGATCGAAATCCGTGACATGACCGACCTGAAAGCGGCTAAGGCTGTCCTCAGCGGTCTGTCATTGGTTGGCACCGACGAATCAGAAGGCATCGATTTCGACGTAAAACTCGGCAGCTTGTCTGCAACCAATGTAGACGCCAAGTTCGTCCAAGCGATTCAAGAAAATGTCGATGATGAAGAAGCCATGGTCGGCGCGCTCATGGATATGGCCTATGACAATCCAATGGAGCCTGGCTACGACACGTTCACAATGGATGATCTGGCGATCGATGTTGCAGGAGCCGCGTTTGCGATCCCGAGCCTCGTTGCGGGCGTTGAGCGTAATGCTGCCGGACAACCAACGAAATTCATCACAGAGCCGTACACAATGACGTTGAAAGCGGACAGTGAGGGCGGCGAAGCTGGCGAAGCCATTCTGCAAGGCCTGAGTGTGGTTGGTTATGAAGAACTCGAGCTCAAAGGCGCAAGCGTGATGAGCTATGATCCGGACCAAGACATCGTCTCATTCGATGCCGGTGCGAATTATCTCGAGCTTGTCGACGGTGCGAAGTTTAGCCTCGGCGGCAAAATCGAAGGTTACAGTGCGTATGCCCAAGACATTGCCAGTGCCTTCGATATTGAAGAGCTAACGGCGGGTGCTGAACCAGACCCAGCCGCAATGACCAATGCGCTTGGTAAGCTGACATTCCACAATTTCGAACTGTCAATTGACGACAATTCGCTTCTGGACCGCGCGTTCAACGCGGCAGCAACGGCACAAGGTGCAGACCCAGCTGAGATGAAATCTCAAATCGGCATGGGCCTCGCAATGGCACCAATGATGGCGCAAGGTTCTGGCGTCGACATGGCGCTTGTCACTGAGGCCACGACAGCTCTGTCTGGATTTATCAGCGAAGGTGGCACGCTCACGTTCAAGCTGAACCCAGAAACACCGCTTTCTGTTGCTTCGATCATGGAAAACCCAGATCCTGCGGCCTACACGAAAGACATTCTGGGCTTTACTGCGACGCAGAACTAAGCAGACACAGACCCTCTCACAAGGCGCGCGGTGCGGAAACGTATCGCGCGCTTTTCTTTTATCCTCCAACCCCGCATAATGATCCTATGAGACTTGCCTTTTTCGGAGATGTTGTCGGTCGACCTGGTCGCCAAGCGGTGCGCGAGTATTTGCCCGGCGTGCGCCAATCTCTCGGCCTGGATTTCGCGGTCGTAAATGCAGAGAATGCTGCGGGCGGGTTCGGCTTGACCGAAGCCATCGCCAATGAGTTCTTCGATGCGGGTGCTGATTGCCTAACTTTGGGCGATCATGCCTGGGACCAACGTGAGGCGCTCACCTATATCGAACGCGAACCAAGATTGCTGCGGCCCTTGAATTATCCGGAGGCTGCAAGCGCTCCAGGCAAAGGCGCACATTTGTTCGTATTGCCCGATGGGCGCCGCGTTGGCGTTATCCAGGCGCAAGGCATCGTGTTCATGAAACAGTTGCTGGAAAACCCTTTCGGCGCGGTCGATACAGCGCTCGACGAAATGCCACTTGGCGTGGTCGCCGATGCCGTCATTGTCGATATGCATTGCGAGGCCACATCAGAGAAAATGGCGATGGGGCATCATTGCGATGGTCGCGCCAGTATGGTGGTCGGCAGCCATACACATGTCCCCACCGCCGATCATATGATCCTCTCGAATGGCACGGCTTACCAGAGCGATGCAGGCATGTGCGGCGACTATGACAGTGTTATCGGCATGCAAAAAGATAATTCATTGCGGCGCTTCTCAACGCAATTGCCAGGACAACGCTATGAACCAGCGCTTGGCGACGGAACACTGTGTGGACTATTTGTAGAAACGGACGATGCAAGCGGCCTTGCGACGCGCTGCGAACCTATTCGCGTCGGCGGACGATTGTCTGAATTGCTGCCAACCCTTTGAATTCTAGACTTAGCTGCGTTAAGCAGCGCACTTCAAAAGACTGACTGTAGGAGCCACCATGGCTGGCCATAGTAAATGGGCAAACATTCAGCACCGCAAAGGTGCCCAGGATAAGAAGCGCGCGGCTTTGTTTTCGCGCCTCTCCAAAGAGATTACGATCGCCTCAAAAATGGGCGGGCCTGACCCAGATGGAAACCCACGTCTGCGCCTAGCAATCGCCAATGCGCGCGGGCAATCTATGCCCAAAGACAATATCAAGCGTGCGGTCGATAAAGGCCAAGGCGGTGGCGGCGAAGACTATGTCGATATCCGTTACGAAGGTTTCGGCCCCGGCGGCGTCGGTATCATTGTTGAAGCCTCGACTGACAATAAAAATCGCGCGGCAAGTGAGATTCGAACGGCCTTCTCAAAGAATGGCGGAAATCTCGGCGAAACCGGATCGGTCTCTTTCGGGTTCGAAAATGTTGGCGAAATTCAGTTTCCAAGCGAAGCCGGTGACGAAGACACGATTATGGAAGCGGCTTTGGAAGCCGGCGCCAGTGACGTCGAAAGCGATGAAGACGGCCACTTCATCTATACGGAGCGGGAAGAATTGTCAGACGTCGCCTCAGCCCTCGAGGGCCAGTTCGGCGAGGTCGAAGCCAAGTCAACCAAGCTGATCTGGAAGCCGCAAAACACGGTGCCGATTGCAGGTGATGACGCCGAAAAGCTAATGCGATTGCTCGACGTATTGGACGATCTCGACGATGTCGCCAACATATACGACAATTCGGAACTTTCTGCTGAAGAGATTGAACGTTTGGCTGGCTAAGTTTGCGCCAAGATCACGCGCGAACAAAAATCCGTGAAAACTGAAATCAGCGCTCGCAATTTGTAAACCGAAACGTCATATCCCCTGCATCAGCAGACATGCGTTTGGACGATCTGAAATGAAACTTACTCATCCGCTATCCCTTAGCTTGCTCACCGGTGGACTCGCAGCGCTTGCGGCATTCGTCTTCACCGCTGTTGCTGACGACCGTCCGAGTATTGCGACCAGCCAAGCCGATGTAGAAACGGCAATCTTTGCTGGCGGTTGCTTTTGGTGCGTTGAAAGCGATTTTGACAAAGTACCCGGTGTGCTCGAGACCGTGTCCGGCTATACGGGCGGAAACACGACGAATCCAACTTATAAAACGCATACAAAACAAGGACATCTAGAAGCCGTCAAAGTCGTCTATGATCCTTCCAGAGTCGAGTATGGCGAGTTGGTTGCGTATTTCATGCGCCATATCGATCCAACTGATGATGGCGGTCAATTCTGTGATCGCGGGAACTCTTACCGCACCGCCGTGTTTGTCAGCAACCAAGACGAGCGCGCAGAGGTCGAGACACAGTTTGAAGAAATCACTCAAGCTGGTGCCCTTCCAGCACCGATTGTGACGCGCGTTCTAGACGAAACAGCCTTCTATGAAGCCGAGGGCTATCATCAGAATTATTACCAAAAGAACCCAGCCCGCTATAAGCTTTATCGTGTCGGTTGCGGCCGGGATAAGCGCATCGCCGATGTTTGGGGTGAAGCTGGCGAAAGCTAGTCGACCTCTTCTCAAAAACTGATATTACTCGCGTTACAGCGTGCCGACCCGAGCGCGCGACTTGCGCTGCGAGCCCGGAGCGCCCAAATAGGCGCAGATAAGACTAATGGAGACCGCTTCTCATGACTGAAGCTGCAGCATCCCCGCATATTATGGACTCGTCCGACCAAGCTTTCATGACCGACGTTATTGAAGCCTCAAATGAACAGCCGGTGCTCGTCGACTTTTGGGCCCCTTGGTGCGGTCCATGCCGGACTTTGACTCCAACACTTGAAAAGGTGATCGGAGAGCAAAACGGCAAAGTAAAGCTGGTTAAGATCAATACAGAAGAGCATCCAGGCGTTGCCGGGCAAATGGGTGTCCGCTCAATCCCCTCGGTTTTCGCATTCGATAAAGGTCGTCCGGTAAACGGGTTCCAAGGCGCGCTGCCCGAGAGCCAAGTTCGCCAGTTCATCGAGTCTATTCTCGGCGGAACGGATGGTGCAAAACAGCTACAGGAAGCTCTGGAGCAAGCCGAGGCCGCCGCGCAATCTGGTGATATCGGTACCGCAGCGCAGCTCTATGGCGCCGTTATGGAAGCCGATCCTGAGAACGCAGCCGCGATTGCCGGACTGGCACGCTGTTATCTCGCCAATGGCGACCACGACCGGGCGCGCCAGATCTTAGACATGGTGCCAGAGAACAAAGCCAATGACGCAGCTGTCAAATCGGTTCGCACCGCATTGGACTTGATGGCGGACACACCGCTTGATGAAGACATGGCGCAAGCCAAAGAAACCGTCGCAGCAAATCCGAGCGATCATAATACCCGATTTGAACTCGCTGAATCATTGATCGCGCAGGGCAAAAACGAAGATGCTGCAGACCATTTGCTCACCATTCTAGAAACCAATCTGGAATGGGAAGAAGGTAAAGCCAAAGCAAAACTACTGGAAATCTTCGAAGCCGCGGGGCCGAAAGATCCGGTAACAGTCGAGGGTCGTCGCCGTCTTGGCTCGCTGATGTTTTCGTAAGAAGCAACATTAAGCTCTAGCCGCGCCCCGTGATCACCCCATCTTATCGTATAAGGTGGGCAGAACAGGAGCTGGTGTGACCCTAGAGACGTATCGCAAATTAACGGACCTGCCAGAGACAATCCCGGTCTTTCCGCTGTCTGGTGTGCTTCTGTTTCCGCGATGGTCGCTGCCGCTGAACATTTTTGAGCCGCGCTATTTGAACATGATCGATGACGCCATGTCGGGAGATCGGATCATCGGGATGATCCAATCGAACGGCGATGATCGTGTGCATCCAAGCCTGGTCAGCACTGGCTGCGCGGGGCGGATCACATCTTATTCAGAAACCGATGATGGGCGCTACCTCATCTCATTGACTGGAATTTGCCGCTTCCAAGTCGGGCGCGAACTGGGCGTTGAGACGCCGTACCGGCAAGTCCAGGCGAACTGGCAACCCTTCGAGCATGATCTCGTCTCTGCACCGGAAAACAGCCTGCCTGATCGTCTACACCTTGTGAACTCGTTGAAGCGCTACACCCAAATCAATTCCATGGAAGTGGATTGGGAAGCGGTCGAGCATGCGCCAATGGAAACCCTGATCAATGCGTTGTGCGCGGGATGTCCATTCGGGACGCTTGAAAAGCAGGCTTTGCTCGAAGCTCAAACCGTCGCTGATCGCGCGCAAACTCTGATCACCTTGCTTGACATGGACGTGCCGGGCGATGACAGCTCCACTCTACAATGACTGACCAAACAACCGATTCAACACCCAGCCCTTGCGACGTGAGTCCGCGCCTGCTTGAGGTTTTGATCTGCCCGGTAACGGGCGGACCGCTCGTCTTCGACAAAGACGCCTGCGAGCTAATTTCCAACAAAGCGAAATTGGCTTTCCCGATCCGAGACGGTTTGCCGATCTTGTTGGAAAGCGAAGCGCGCGACTTGGAGGCTTCAGCCCAATGACCCAGCGTGCCTGGCCAACCGAGCTTCGTTTTTCGAAGAGCAAACAGGCCCTAAACGTGACTTTCGATGATGGCGCAGCGTTCGCCCTGCCTTACAAAATGCTACGGCTGGAAAGCCCCTCTGCGGATGTGCAAGGGCATGGCAGCGGCCCAAAACCACCGCCGCCAATTGTGAGCGACGACATCACAGTCAACAAAGCCGATCCTGTAGGTCGCTATGCCGTCCGCATCCATTTTAGTGACGGGCATTCAAATGGGCTTTTCACCTGGGCCTATCTGCGCGAGCTCGGCGAGAAACAGGCTGCCGTCTAAGCCTACTTACAGACAGCTCCATTCGTGCCTATATGCGACCAGCACAGCGGCTGGGGCGTTCGAGGACGGTCAGCTATCCGCCGACCTTAAGTTCCGTCAGGGAGCTGGCTCTGGACTGGACCGTGGTCCTATCTATCTGGCACCCACCTAGTCTCTAGGTCGACGGGATACGAGACCAAGCCGGCGCTTTCGGTCCTGTGCGCTAGTGCACGATATGCCAGGTGGTCTGGCGACCTGCGAGGTACTTGACAATTTCGCCATCAAAGCACGCATCCTGCTCAAGCTTGATCTGAGCGTACTGGCCATCCCATTCAGGGACCTGGGCCTTCACATTGCCTTCAATCGCGTAGCAAGTGTTCGCATAGACTGGCCAATCGCCGCGCACTGGTGTGCCGTCTTGATCATCCCACATGCCGATGGTTGGGCCTGGCGCGTGGCCGAAAAAGCCGAGCGGATGGGTATAGACCGAACAGATATAATCCTCGGCGTCACATTGCGCCCGCGTATCGGCAAGCACTTGATTGCCAGTCTTGCCGACCCCAAACGCGCCGCTATGGTGATCTTGCCAGCGGTTACCGACCGCCATCGCCGCTTTCAAACCCTCGGGGACATCGCTTTCGCCGATATGCGCAATATAGCCCATCTCCTGGGTATCTGTGCAAAGTTTGAGATAGCAGATGCCAACATCGGTGTGGATGATGTCGCCGCGCTGAATCGTGTCTTCAATCCCGCAGAACGATTGCTCTGCTTCGCATATAAGCCCCGGACGCTGAACGTTCACATAGGGATTAAACCAAGGCGCCAGATTCAAATCTTCAAAGCGCTGGCGAATGTACCAAGCGACGTCATCCGTCGTCGTGACACCCGGCGTGATGACTTGCGAAGAAAACGCTTCGCTGATCACCGATCGCGCCAAGCCAACAACGTGCCCATAGGCCTCCATCTCATTATCGCTGCGAGTTTCAATCCAGCGAATGACAAGATCTTCAGCGCTCACCAGTCTGCGCTCCAAACGGCTTGGGAGGACCGATACCAACTTCTGGTGCAAGCCATGCGTAAGCCCATCTGCCACGGGCCAATGCGACGAGACATTGATGCCAATCCGCTCTGGATCTTTTGCTTCGATTAAATCCGCAAGCGCTTTCCACTGCGCATCCAAGTCGCCGCCTTCCCAGGCCGCGACGTAGGGCTCGCCCAGCGGATAGCGATTGACCGTCAGCATTTCAAACGCCTCGTCGGTCTTATGGAAGACCAGGATTGTGGTTCGCCGCGCTGCGAAAGCCGGCTGTGGAACGAGCGTGAAATAGACAGGGTCCTCAGCATATTCCCGGTTGATCACGAGCCACATATCAATGCCCGTTTCATCCATCAGTGCGGGCAGCAGCGTTTCAAGACGATCCCGCGTCATTTCGTTTTCCGGCGCGATCCGGTCGCGAAATTCCAGAACGTCTCGTTCGCCGCTGACCTCGCGGCCTTGCTCAAAATCGCCATAGCCTTGAGCCATCGCTGGTGACGCAAAGCTTGCGAACAAGAAGCTCGCGGCGACAAACGCCAATCCTCTGAACTGCATGACTTCTCCCAGTCTTATCTGCTTAGCCGCCCACGCGCCGTTCTTGACCCGCCCAATACGGCTCACGTAGGTCTTTTCGTAGAATTTTGCCGGATGGATTGCGCGGCAGCGCTTCGATCGTATCAACCGATTTCGGACACTTGTAGCCAGCAATCCGCTCTCGCGCCCAAGAGATGATGCTTTCAGGGCTTGGATTGGTGCCTTCTTTTGCAACGATGATCGCTTTTACCGACTCGCCCCACTTCTCATCTGGAATGCCGATCACGGCTACATCAGCGACGTCCGGATGCCCGAAGATCGCGTTTTCGACCTCGGCCGGATACACATTCTCGCCGCCGGACACGATCATGTCCTTCACGCGGTCATGGATGAAAAGGAAGCCATCTTCATCGAAATAACCCGCATCACCAGTATGGAAAAAGCCGTTACGGATCGCCTCTTCGGTCGCCTCGGGACGGTTCCAATAGCCTTTCATGACAAAGCCAGACTGGATCACGATTTCACCGACCTCGCCGGTTGGCACAGACTCCCCAGCGGCATCAACACAGCGGATAATGGTCGACGGATACGGTACACCGCAGGAGCGTAGTTTGCCCCAGCTTGGATTGTGCGCCTCTGGTGGCAGATATGTGCCACCGCCAACGGTTTCGGTAAGACCGTAAAGTTGTGTAAACTGCGCCCCCATGACTTCTACTGCAGTTTTCAGAAGATCCTCAGTGATCGGTGAAGCGCCGTAAAAAACTTGTTTGAGGGTTGAGTAGTCGCGTTCTCGGAAGTCTGGCATTTGCGACAACATCAAAATGACGGCTGGCACCCAGAACGCGTGATTGATCTTCTGGCTTTCAATCAGGTCAAGAATCTCTGGCGGATTGATCTCGGGTAGGACGACGGTTTTCGCGCCCTGCGCCGTGGCGAGAAGCCCGGCATTCACCCCCGCGACATGGAAGAGCGGCATCGCATTCATCACGACCTCGCCGATCTCATACCCGGCCCATTGCAGGGCCCCCGCCTGCTCCATGAAGGACTCATAATTGGCGTTAGTCAGCATGACGCCTTTCGGCAGACCGGTTGTCCCTGACGTATAAAGCTGAATGACATCATCATCATCGAGTGTTTTGGCATCTGGCGCAGCGGTATCCTGACCATCCCGCCAGGCGGTATATTCCGGCCAGCCATCGCGCTCACCCTCAACCGCGATGATGTGCTCTAGATGCGGACACTCGTCTTTGATCTGGTCGACCATATCGAACCATTCCGGACCGACAAACAGGACCGAAACCTGCGCATCCGACAGAATGAACTGAACCTCTGGCGCGGCGAGGCGTGTGTTCACGGCATTCATCACAGCGCGAATTTTGGCGCAGCCATAGAGCATCTCATAATAGAGCGCCGTGTTCTTTGCGAGATAGCCGACGCGCTGATTGGCACCGACGCCGAGGGCGCTGAGCCCGTGCCCGACTTGGTTGGCGCGGGTGTCGAGTTCAGCAAATGTGGATTCTTCGCCATTGCACCAAAAAGCGACTTCGTTGCCACGGAGTTCGGCTTGGACGCGCGGAATATCCGCAACATGCGGCATAGTTTTCGTGTCGAGCATAGCCGATCACCTCCCAGAAGTTTTGTATTTTCATTTGTTTTAGGCAACATTCTGGACTTGGAAAGCCCAATCGAACACGGTTACAGTTCAACAAACGTCTGGGGAGGCAATCAAGCATGGCAAATGCCCAAAGTATTATTCTTCATCAGTTTGATCGCTCTCCTTATTCGGAGAAAATCCGATTGGCGCTCAGAATGAAGAATTTGGGCTGGGCCTCGGTGGAAATTCCATCGATCATGCCGAAGCCAGATTTGATGCCGCTCACCGGCGGATATCGCCGCACACCCGTCATGCAAATCGGCGCCGACATTTTCTGTGACACGTCAGTTATGCTGATCGAGTTGGAGAAGCGGTTTCAGATTCCTGCCTTGAACCTGCCGGGTCATGAAGGCCTTGCGCAAATGGTTGCGTCTTGGACGGATGGAAAATGGTTCCAGACCAGTGTTGCGGTTATCTTCGGCGCGATTGGCGAGCATATGCCGCAAGAGTTCATTGATGATCGCACCAAAATGTCAGGCCGTGCCTTCGATGTTGAGGCAATGAAAGCAGCCGCGCCCTTTATGCAGGATCAGTGGCGCAGTCAGTTGATGTGGATCGAAGAACGCCTTGCGGGTGGACGGCTTGCCGGAACAGGCGATTGGCTGGTCGGCACCAAGCCGGGCATGGTCGACGTACACGCCTTCATGAACCCATGGTTCGTGGAGAAGAACATTCCAGACTTCCTGGAAACTTGTTTCGAGAACGCCCCGCTGACCCAAGATTGGTATCGCCGCTTAAAAGACTTCAAAGGCCAAGCTCCGGAAGAGATTAGCGGCGCAGACGCGGTCGAGATTGCAAACAATGCTGCACCGCGCCTAAAACCCGCATCAACGGCGGGCGACCTCAGGGACTTCCAGCCCGGCGACCGCGTCGCCATCGCGCCAGACGATTATGCAAAAGACTGGGTTGAAGGGGACTTGGTCATCGCCAATTCGGAACGCGTCATCATCGCCCGCCAGGATGAACGCGCAGATAATCTGCACGTCCACTTCCCGCGCGTGGGCTATGTTTTGCGCCAAGCCTAAGCTGGCTTCGCCTCGGCTTCTGCTTTTGGCTCGTCGCCGGCAATCAGCGCGTCAGCGAAATAGTGATTGCGGTCCCGGTGACCAGCTTCATCTTCGCGCACAGAGATGACGACGTCTCGAAGCCGCGCATTTGCAGGCAAGTTCCAATAATCAATGGCGATTTGAGGCGCAGGTCCGTTTCCTAGCCGGCCCTCATCGATTTCACGCAGATAGTGCGTATAGCTCGTGACTGCCTCTTCCTCGAAATAGCCGATCACGCGGTGCGCGGTTTTAGGCGCAAACAGATAGAGGAAGAAGTAGAAGTTACAGAAGATCGCTTGCGCAACCATGATCAGTCCGCGTTCAAACAGCGTCGGTTGTGCGACTTGAATGAAGGTCATCAAATGCATGCGTTCATTCTCGGCTTCATCGAGCAATTCTTTGACCCAGCCTTGGTCGTCGCGCATCCGGCGGATCGCTCGCAAGTGCTGCAAAAGTCCCGCAACCATTCCTGGCACAGCCGCAACGGTTTCCAGAACTACGGCGCGGTGGCCATAGCGTTTGCGAAAGAACAGGTCGGCAAAGAAACGAAGGAATTTCACAAAGGCAAAGGCGATACGATCCCTCAGCCCTTCGGGTTTACGGTGGGGTTCGACATAGTTCATTTGCGATCTCCTCGGCCTAATAAAGATTAGGTAAGATCACTTAGAATGCGCGTGAGACGCAGAATTGCCGCGCGACAGAATGTGCCACTTGTTTGGGGCTAACAGTCCCTATCGAACCGATAGGCCACAAAATGAACCGGGTCACCATTTGAGTAATTGAGCGCATAGACCGGGTCGGATTCCGTCACGCAGAGCGACGTTCCATTGGCTTGCTCCAGTAAGTTATCGCGAACCTCTGGCGCAGGTGGAATACAGGCATCGCCCAGTGCTTCACAACGGCTTGGCGGACTGCCGCGGCCTTCAAGATTGATCAGATAGACGACCGGGTAAGCGGCCTCATCTTCTGGCAAGAGCAATGGCGTTTCGGGCGAGTGCAGGTTCTGCGTTCCGAACGTCATGACATAGGACGGCTCGGCATAGCCTACAGCTAGAATGCGCTCCGGGCTCTCGGCTCCGGTTTCACAGGTCTCGCTCGGTACGCCGCAAACATCTTGAAGGGCGAGGCGCGCGCTTTCAGTGGGCTGCGCCCAAAGTTGTGTCGGTAAAACGAAGGTTCGAGCATGCCAGCCGAGGAATAGACTCACCAAGACACCTAGCGCGGCAGCGACGCCGAGCTTGCGCATGAACACAGCGATACAGGAGCCCACGAGCACTAATGCACCAAGCCCCCAAAGCCAGAGCGGGAAATTCACATAGACCGCCCATTGCTCAATCACCGCGTCCGGCGCGGCGGTTTTGAAATCACCGGCAGCTTCGGTCTTAATCAAGCGAGCGGCGAGCGGCGAGCTGATGAACAGCAGAAGCGCCCCGCCAAAGGCATAGACGCCAAAGCTCAACCATTTTGAGACGGGCAGCTTTGCGCCTTCAACCATCTTTAAGCCAGCCCAGCCGCAGAGCAGGCCCATAGCTGGATAGGCTGGGAGAATATAATGGCTGAGCCGTGTCGGCATCAGCTCAAAGAATATTGTGGTCAGGAGCGCCCAAGCCACGAGAAACCGCACAGCGCGGGTCTCTTCCGTTACCGGCGCGGCGTCGGCCATAGACCATCTTGTCTGCCATTCGGGCCGCGTGCTTAGCCACCAGAACCCAACAATGATCAGGCCAGCATAAGCTGATGGTGCACCGTTTCCGAGTTCCCCGGGTAAGATCCATGTCGCAAGCGCGGTGAGCGCGCCCGTGGCCAATAGAACAAACATCGCGTCGGTGCCGCGCTTACGGGCCAATTCTGTCGATCCCCGCAAATGTTTCCAAGCCAATGTCATGCCGGGGATCAACAAGAGAACCGCAGGGAAGAACCAAACCGGAATATGGCTTAGGTGATAAAGCGGCCAGCCAGCATGGCCTTCCGAGGCCCCCGCGAACTTGTCCTTCAAGTCCTTACCGATCGCACCTTCCAAGAAGGTTCCATCGGTTGCGAACTGGATCGCGATCAACCATGGCAAGAACATCGCCGCCGCGAGCGCAGGGCCCGGCCACCAGATCAAGGGCCGCCACCAGTCTCCGCCTTTGCCTTCACCAGCTTTTGCCCAAACCCAGGCGCCAAATCCGGCATAGGCCGCCACCATGGGCGTCACGGGCCCTTTGATCAAAAGTCCGCAGCCCATGGCAAACCAAAAGACCAAGGCCATTCGTTTCGGATTGTCGGCCTGCCCTGTATAGAGCCGCGCCAGCGCGCCGATCCCCCATGTCGTTAGAAAAACCAACATCCCGTCCGTTTTCGAGATATGCGCCTCGCTCGTGAGAAGCAGAGTTGCCCCAAATAGGGCTGCGCCCAAAAACGCAGCCCGCCTGCCAATCAAAACAATCCCGCACCAGAACGTCGCTAGCGTTGCGAGCGCCGCACCGAGCCAGCTCGGCACGCGGTAGGTCCATATATCGAGCTTGTCTTCATCGCCCAGCGCCTGAGTTGCGCCAGCCTGCAACCAATGAATCCCCGCCGGTTTCTTGTTCCGAAACTCGTCCTGATAACGAATAATCAGATAGTCGCCGGTCTCGATGTATTGCTTCGAGGCTTGAGCAAAGCGGCTCTCGTCCCGGTCCAGAGCCGGCATGTTAAACACACCTGGCGCCGCCGCTGTCAGCGTGATCGCGAACAGCAGAACCCAAGCTTTCCAACCAGACGAGAGACGATCGAGCATATCCATAAGTTTGCTCTTATCCTGAGCGTCCGACGTTGAATAGCTTCGCAATGCGGACTAGCGTCGCGAAAATGCATAAAATGGGAGAGGGCATGTCCTGGTGGTTCAAGATTGATCTATGGAAGCGCGTAATCGCGGCGCTCGTTCTGGGTTTAGCCTGCGGCCTCGGCCTGCGCTACGGTATGGGCGCCGAAGCAGGGGGCGCATTCGCGGAAAGTTGGATCAGCTGGGCGGGCGACCTGTTTTTGCGCCTCATCCGGATGCTGATCGTCCCCTTGATCTTCTTCACCTTAGTCTCCGGCATAATTGCGATGGGCGATCCAAAGCGGTTAGGCAGTCTCGGTGTTCGGACGATCGCAACGTACTTCTTCACCACAGCAATCGCGGTGACGCTTGGCCTGATCATGGCCACGATTTTCCAACCCGGCGCCAGCCTCTCCCCTGAAACTTTTGCTGGGGCAGACACCAGCCGCATGCAGGCCGTCGCTGAACGCGCTGAGGAAGCTGGCGGCATCGTTGACCGATTGCTAGCGATTGTCCCAACCAACCCTGTTCAAGCCTTAGCGACAGGAAATATCCTGCAGATCATATTCTTCGCGATCATGTTCGGCGTCGGCATTCTCATGGCCGGTAAAATCGCTGAGCCGGTCGCTAAATGGTTCGACGGCGCCTCCGAAGCGATGATGAAAGTCACGATTATTGTGATGGAAACCGCCCCAATTGGCGTCTTCGCGCTGATGGCAACGGTGATGGCGACGCAAGGACTCGGCGTCTTGCAAAGCCTCGGAACGCTCGCAATTGCGCTCTATATCGCTTGTGTTCTGCATATCGTGATCACCTATGGCGGCATCATCATCAAAGGTGTCCTGCGCTTGCCATTCATTCCGTTCATGCGCGGGATTACCGATGCACAAGCCGTCGCCTATTCGACCGCAAGTTCCTCCGCGACCTTGCCGGTGACCATCACTTGCGCAGAAGAAAATCTCGGCATTGATAAAGCCGTTGCAGGCTCTGTCCTGCCGCTGGGTGCGACCATCAACATGGATGGCACAGCGATCTATATCGGCATGGTCGCTCTGTTCGGAGCCCAGGCCATGGGGATCGAAGTTAGCCTCACGCAATATGTCTTAGTCGCCGTGATGGCGACTTTGGTTTCGATTGGGGCTGCTGGCATCCCGAGCGCGGGACTTTTCCTATCAGGCCTCGCTCTCGCACAAGTCGGCATTCCGGAAGAACAAGCCTTCTTAATCATCGGCTTCATCCTGCCCTTCGATCGTTTGCTTGATATGATGCGGACGCTGACCAATGTGACCGGCGACACAGCTGTAGCAACAGCCGTGGCGAAATGGGAAGGCGAGCTCGATGAAGGCGTGTTCCGAGCTGACGATAATTTGTCGGCCCATGTCGATGACAGAGATAAGCCAGCCCGGGCCTAGATCGCGCCGCGAACAATCTCGCCGATCATTTTAGCTTCGCTGGCGCGCGGTGAACCTGTGCGCCAAGCGATGCCGATCCGGCGTCCAATCAGCGGCGTTTCAAACGCTTTGAGATCGACATCGGCGCCCGAGGTGACGCCCGCATCAATCGCTAGCTTTGGTAATAGCGAGACGCCAAGCCCCCCCGCCACCATATGCACCAGCGTGGGAAGGCTTGTTGCCGTCACATCTGCGCCGCCACGTTTGCTCGGCAGACGGCAAATCGAGAGCGCGTGGTCCCGCAAACAATGTCCGTCTTCCAAGAGCAGAACATCTTCATCTAACAAGTCCGTTGACTTCAGATCGGTTCTGTCCGTTAGATCATGCCCCGTCGGCGCGACGAGTAAAAACTCATCCTCACCAAGATCCATAGTCTCAACACCCGAAGCCTCCCATGGCAGTGCAATCAGAGCCGCATCCAGCTTGCGCGCGCGTAGCGCTTCAAGCAAGCGATCGGTCTGATCTTCGCGCAAATAGAGTTTCAAACTAGGATGCGCGGCGCGAAGGGCTTTCAATGTCTTGGGTAGTAAGAACGGCGCGATAGTTGGGATGGCGCCAAGCCGAAAGGCTCCCGTCAAAGGCGCGCCAGCCTGTTGGGCCGCCGAAACTAGGTCCGCAGTATCTGATAAGATGCTTCGCGCCCGTTCAACTGCCGCTTCGCCCGCTTGCGTCAGGGAGGCCCCTCGGGCTTCTCGCTCAATCAATTGAACGCCGAGCTGGCCTTCAACCTCTTTGATCGCCGCCGACAGCGTGGGCTGTGTGACGTGACAGGCTTCGGCCGCTTTTGAGAAGGACCCATTGTCGGCAACAGCGCACAAGAATTCGAGTTGGCGGAGCGTAGGAAGATGCATAGGTTCTATCTATCCTTTCAACTCGATTTATCAATTATTCAAAACTCAGATTCCGAGCTAAGGTCACACTTAGTTGATCGAAATGGGATCGGGTCGAGCTTGAAAGCTCACTTTCCATCGCCATTTCTATCCTATCAAGAGGCAACTCTCGGCCTCTTGCAAAACGCACCGGTGGCAACCGATCCCCAATCCCTCATGCCACTGGATCGCGCGGTCCTGCCGGACCCTTTCCTCCCCCCTTATCAAGGTTCCCCGGCAGGACCAACGCGCCAGATGACGCGACGGCTCACCCTGTATAACCAAGTTTTGACTTGCTAACCGCGTCGACAACGGCATCTTAGATATTATGGACCTGACCGCACCCGGCCTAGACAATGATCTGATCAGCCTCGCCCCATTGGACGAGCAGTTCCGTGAGCATCTACGGTCAAGCGGCGCCACTGAGCATATGTGGTCCTCCCTGCCCGCAATTCAGCGCGGAGCCGGTTTCGACGCCTATTATGACCACGTGCAACGCCAAGCCGCGAGCGGCGAAATGTACGCGTTCGCATTGCTGAACCCGAACGACAATGATCGTTTTGTTGGCGTCACAGCCTTTGTAAATCCAAACAAGATGCATCGCCGCGTGCGCCTTGGTTACACATGGCTAGAGCCGCATATGCGCGGACACGGTATCTACGCAGCGATCCAGTCGCTCTTGATCGAACGGGCGCTCGACTGGGGCGCGAAGCGGATCGAATGGTTCGTTGAGGAACCCAATATGCGGGCCATCCGGGCGATTGAATCGCTTGGCGCCATCAAAGAAGGTGTTCTGCGCCAGTATGAGAAGTTCGCTGATGGTGAGTGGGTCGATGTTGTCGTCCTATCCATGGTGCGCGACGAAGCGAAAGAAGCTCTGCGCCGGCTTGGCCTGATCATGGCAGAGTCCGAGGCTTGATTCTTATCCACAGCCGTGCTTTACGCAGCGCTCAATCACCGCACTGACAGTACGTGCGCGTTGACCGGGACTTGAGCCCGGCGATGTCCCCCACTCGGCGAAGGCTCGCTCAGTGGGGCGCTACTGCTTTGTGTTGATGGCAAGAGCGCTTATCTCTTTGACTGAAAAGAGATCGGCAAAAGGAGTGACGCGATGTTTGACGCGCTAACAGACCGCCTTGGCGGGGTATTTGACGGACTTCTCGGGCGCGGCGCGCTGACTGAGAAAGACGTGACGGCTGCGCTGCGCGAAATCCGAGTGGCCCTGCTCGAAGCCGACGTCGCCTTGCCGGTCGTCAAAGACTTTATCGCCTCCATTAAAGACAAAGCCGTTGGCGAAGACGTCATCCGCTCAGTCAAACCTGGCCAGCAAGTCGTCAAAATCGTCCATGATGGCCTCGTCGGCCTGCTAGGCGGCGAAGAGGCTGAAACAGGTCTGCGCGTTGATAACCCGCCAGCTGTTGTGATGATGGCTGGCCTTCAGGGCTCAGGTAAAACGACGACGACCGGGAAACTCGCCAAACGCCTGGCAGAGCGCGACAAGAAGAAAGTCCTGCTCGCCTCGCTCGATACGCGTCGCCCAGCGGCGATGGAACAGCTGGCAATCCTCGCCGACCAATGCGGCGATAATGTTTCCTCCCTCCCGATCATTGATGGCCAAACCCCAGCAGAGATTGCCCGCCGCGCGCTGCAAGCAGCAAAGCTTGGCGGCCATGACGTGGTCTTCCTCGATACCGCGGGCCGCACCTCGATCGACGAACAGATGATGGCTGAGGCGAGCGAGATTGCGAAGATCGCGCAGCCGAATGAAACGCTGCTCGTCGCCGACTCTTTAACCGGTCAGGACGCAGTTGAGACCGCCAGCCGGTTCCATGAGCGGCTGCCTCTCACGGGTCTGATTCTGACCCGGATGGACGGCGATGGCCGCGGCGGTGCGGCGCTGTCGATGCGCGCAGTGACAGGCCTACCGATCAAATTTCTCGGCACCGGCGAAAAGCTGGATGGGCTCGATGCGTTTGACGCCAAACGCCTCGCAGGCCGGATCCTTGGCCAAGGCGACATTGTCTCGCTGGTTGAAAAAGCTGGCGACCAGATGGACGCCGAAAAAGCTGAGAAGATGGCCAAGAAAATGGCCAAGGGGCAGTTCGATCTGGACGACCTCGCACAGCAGCTTCAGCAAATGCAGAAAATGGGCGGCCTGGGCGGCATTATGGGCCTCCTGCCCGGCGCCAAGAAAGCCAAACAAGCCCTCGACGCCTCCGGCATGGATGACAAAGTCATTTCTCGTCAGGCCGCTATCATCTCGTCCATGACCAAGAAAGAGCGCGCCAAGCCTGCGCTCCTCAACGCCTCCCGCCGCAAGCGGATTGCAGCCGGCGCAGGCGTCACCGTTCAAGACGTCAACCGCGTCCTAAAAATGCATAAGCAGATGGCGGGCATGATGAAGAAAATGTCCAAAGGCGGCATGAAGGGCATGATGAACATGATGGGCCAAACGGGCGTCTCGCCAGCTGACCTCGCCAAAATGGGCGGCGGCGCAGCGATGCCAGGCGGGCTGCCGGGCGGGAGTGGTGTACCGAACATTCCAGGGCTTGGGGGTCCGAAGAAATGACCTCCCCCATCGATCAACTCACTCAATACCGTGCCAGCATCGACAATCTCGATGCCATCCTGCTGCACACATTGGCAGAGCGGTTCAAAGTGACCCAGGCCGTTGGCAAGCTGAAAGCCGAGCATGATATGCCGCCGGCCGATAAGGCCCGTGAAGCGCGGCAGATTGAACGCCTGCGCACACTGGCCGAAGAGAGCAATCTCGACCCAGTCTTTGCCGAAAAATTTCTGAATTTCATCGTGGCGGAAGTGATCCGTCACCACGAAAAACTGCGGGAGGAGAAATGATGTTTCTTCCATGCACAATGATCAGCCTCATCCTGAGCGAAGTCGAAGGACGAGGCGGGTTTCACAGGACGGACCAGGCCAAGCGCCCCCGCCCTTCGACTTCGCTCAGGGTGAGGGCGCATGGCGTCTCACAGAGCATTCCAGAGACGCCGAACATTTAGGAGTACACCATGGCCCTCAAAATTCGACTCGCCCGCGGCGGGTCCAAAAAACGCCCTTTCTATAGCGTTGTTGTCGCTGACAGCCGTATGCCACGCGACGGCCGTTTCATCGAAAAGATCGGGACATATGACCCGCGTCTGCCAAAAGACAGCGAAAGCCGCGTTCAGATCGACGGCCAAAAAGCTGCTGACTGGATCAAGAAAGGCGCCAAGCCAACTGACCGCGTCGCCCGCTTCCTGAGCAAAATCACGCTCGAAGGCGAGAAGGCCCCGGTTTACGCTTGGACCGCCAGCAATAACCCGCAGAAGGGTGAGCCAGGCGCGAAAGCAAAAGAGCGCGTAGAAGAGAAAGCGGAAAAAGAAGCCGCACGCAAAGAAGCTGCAAAAGAAGCTAAAGCGGCTGCGAAAGCAGAAAAAGAAGCCGCCAAAGCGGCAGAAGCTGAAGCGGCTGCGGCGGAAGCCGAAGCCCCTGCAGAAGAGGCTCCAGCTGAAGAAGCACCAGCCGAAGAGGCTGCTGCGGAAGAAGAGAAGTCAGAGTAAGTCTCTTCCCTTAATTACTCTCGGAAAACCCCGGCCTTCGGCTGGGGTTTTTCAGTATGGAGCGGCGATAAATTCAGCCATTGCATCAATCGCGTCCAAATCCGATTGCAGCACAGCCTGCTGATCTGGGGTGACCAAGTCTTCAAGGACCGGCTGCGTTAAAATGAGGTGACGCACAGTGCGCGTGGCCACTGTTAATCCGCGCTGCAGCGTATCGGCACTAACATGCCAAAGCACGCCGCGCGGATGCATGAACGCATTCCGAGCCTCGACCAGACGGTCAAAGCTTTGCCGTGCTGCCGCGCCGAACGGAAGCGTGAACGGTGCCGGCAACCGATCTTTGGAGGCCGCCCGCAGCAAGAGTTCCGTCCCCCCCGCTTGCGCGGGGATCACGTCACCTGCAGCGCGAAGCGCTAGCACGGCCGCTTGCTGCGCCATCAAGACACCGCCAGTTACGAGCCAGGGATCGAACGCTGTCTCGGTCGAACAGGCTTCAAAACGTGCTGTGGTGAACCGCACGGTTTCGCAAAGCGCATGTTCAGGCGTCATAGCGGCTCTCCCCTCATCCAAGGGAAGAGCCTAGCTAGATTTTTGCGGGCCTCCAATAGGTCTAGGCTGCGAGCGCCCCAATCGCTTGGCGCGCCGCTTCAATCTTAGCGTCGCCGGTCGCCATCAATTGGTCTGCGGCAATGATCGTGACATCGTGAATTCCGACAAAGCCGAGCACGTGGCGGATATAAGGCGTGGCAAAATCAATCTCTGATCCAGCGGCCGTGCCACCAGAAGCGATGACCACATAGGCTGTCTTACCGGTCAACAATCCAACCGGTCCAGCCTCGCTGTATTTGAAAGTCTTTCGGGCGCGGGCGATCAAATCTACCCAGGCTTTAAACCCTGCCGGGACACCAAAATTGTAGATCGGCACCCCGAGTACGAGCGTGTCAGCCGCTTCGATTTCGCCGATCAACTCGTCTGAAAGTTCCAAGATCCGATTTTGTGCATCTGTGCGGTCTTCATCCGGGGTAAAGTTGGCGCCAATCCAGGCTTCCGACAGAACCGGAACGGGCGAAACGCCAATATCGCGGGTCACAACGTGTGTGTCAGCGCCAGACAAGCGGTTGACCAAGTCCTGGCTAAGCGTGCGTGAGATCGAGCCCTCAGTACGGGCTGATGCGTTCACATGTAAAATATTGCGGGCCAAAGATGCCTCCATCATTTGCAACGCAAACAAGGTGGGTCTTTGGCCCGCAACCGGACAGAGCTCATTTTCGGCAAACTGTTATGCCGTTTTCGTATAGTTATTGGGCGACAGGTGCGCCTTGGTTGATCAGGGTGACCAGTTGAGGAATGCCTTCGGTCGGAGGACGATCTTTGTAGCCTTCCTCTTTTTGCACGCCCGCTACTTCACCATTCGCCCGGATGTAGACAATGGCTGGGTGCGGGATGCCATCAAAGCGGCTGCCCGCTGGAACCTCGGTGTTGCGCAAACCGAACGCATCAATCGTGGCCGACTCTTTGTCGGAAAGCAGCGTATAAGTCAGCGATTTCTCCGATGCGAAGCCCGCCAGCGTTTCTGGAGAATCGTAGGTGATCAGGTTCAGTGACCATCCCGCAGCTTCGAGATCGGCTTTCACCGTCTCCAGTTCCAGCGCTTGCGCTTTACAATAAGGGCACCAATCCAGCGACCGACTGAATACCAGCACCGCGCCGTTTTCGCCTGTGATTCCAGCAAGATCGACCGCGTCACCAGATGCCGTCAGAGCCGCGACCGCCGGAGCGTTGGTGCCCGCTTCGACACATACCATATTGCTGGTTTCAACACTTTCATCATCGGCAAACGCTGCCGCGCCGGTCAGCATCAGTGTCGACGCCGCGATTAAAGAACGAAACATGAGAACGACCCTCCTTTGGTCCATCTTTGCGCCGTCTCTACAGGGCTGGCAGTAGGCTGAATAGGCCCCTCACGTCGGTGTGATGCGAGTTTGATCCACCATTAGCACAAAAAAAGCCGCCGCCCTGGTGAGGGCGACGGCTTTGCGATTAGCCTTTGAGGCCTAAGCCAGTGCAGGCTCGAGCTTCTTACAGTCCTCGACGAGACCTTTCACAGCCGTGACAGACGTCATGAACATGTCGCTTTCAGTGTCGTTGAAATCGAACTCGATGATTTTCTCAGCGCCATTCGCACCAATCAGCGTCGGGACGCCGACATAGAGACCGTCGAGGCCATACTGGCCTTCACACCAAGCCGCAGATGGCAGAACGCGCTTCTGGTCTTTGAGGTAAGATTTCGCCATCGCGATCGCTGATTCAGCTGGCGCGTAGTAGGCCGAACCGGTTTTCAACAGCGCCACAATCTCGCCGCCGCCCTTGCGGGTGCGGTCCACAATAGCGTCGAGCTTTTCTTGGCTCATCCAGCCTTGTTTGACGAGTTCGGTCAGCGGCAGGCCGCCAACCGTTGAGTGGCGCACCATTGGCACCATGGAATCGCCATGCCCTGCGAGTGTCCAAGCGTGGATATCCGCAACAGATACACCAGTTGCTTCAGACAGGAAGTACGCAAAGCGGCTAGAATCCAGCACACCCGCCATGCCCACGACCTTGTTCGTTGGCAGGCCAGAGAATTGCTGTAGCGCCCAGACCATCGCGTCGAGTGGGTTGGTGATACAGATCACGAAGGCATTCGGCGCGTGCGCTTTAATGCCTTCGCCAACGGCCTTCATGACTTTCAGGTTGATCCCAAGCAAATCATCGCGGCTCATGCCCGGCTTACGCGGCACACCCGCGGTCACGATGCATACGTCGGCGCCTGCAATATCTTCATACGCATTGGCGCCCTTGAGATCGACTGAACTGCCATAGACCGGCGTCGATTCAGCCAGATCCAGCGCTTTGCCTTGTGGCAGACCTTCTGCGATATCGAACAGAACGACGTCTCCGAGCTCCTCGCGTGCTGCGACGTGGGCCAAAGTGCCCCCAATCATGCCTGAACCAATAAGAGCGATCTTCTTGCGAGCCATCCTTCGGGCCTCCTATAGAAATTGAACCATCTGGCGCCTCCCCTAGCCGAGCCAGGTCGCTCGCGCAATGTAACCTTGGTCGCAGGGGCAAATTTGGGGTGGATTTGCTGCGCAAAATCAGACAACAGAGGGCGTATGATACCCCGCGCGCGAAAATCTCCTGTCCCGCTCGAGACTTGCCATTTGGCAAAAGCCATCGAAATGGTCGGCGACCGCTGGACCCTTTTGATCCTGAGGGCTTCTCTCTTCGGCGTGCGCCGGTTCGACGATTTCCAGAAAGAACTGGGAATTCCACGCACCGTCCTGTCTGGCCGGCTGGGCAAGCTCGTCGAGAATGGCGTGCTTGAAAAGCAGACCTACAAAGAAGACGGCAAGCGCGCGCGCCCTGAATACATTCTCACCGAAGCGGGCGAAGGTTTGCGACCGGTGTTAATGGCGTTGACTCAATGGGGTGATGATTTTGCCAGCGACGGCGCCCTTCCCCCGATCACATTTACGCATGCCAAAAGCCGCCAGAAAGTGCGTCCCGCTTTTGTCGATGAAGATGGGCGCGAAACGCCGTTATCGGAAACACGCGCATCACTGCGGCGTTAGCGGGCTTTTCCCCAAACGCGTAGCGGATCGAAAGCGCCCGTCTCAGCAGCCTTCTGCAGTTGCGCCAATTGATCGCCAACCGGGCTACCACTTTCCAACACACCGCGCCCATACAGCGCCTGATCCAAGCGACAAATACGCTCAAACAGGTTTTCAGACCGCTCAACCAGATCCAAGAAGACATCCGGCAGTCCGCGGCCACGCTGAGCACTAGCATCTAAGGCAGGGTCCTCGCGGCTGATCCGGTATTTGCTCTGCATCGCATCATTTGGATGCATATCGCCGTCGCGCACGGCCTTTTGCATCACAAGCCAGCTCGCGGCCTGCATCAGGCGCGTGGTGAGTTCCATGCTCCATGCCGCATAAGTGAGGCTCGCTTCCCGCGGCAAGCTGGATGAAAGCTTGCGTCCTGGTCCATCCAGATAGGAGGCCGTTTCCTCGACCAGTGCCATGCCGTCGACAAAGACTTTCTCGAACACTTTGCCGTCCGTAAAAGACAGATCTGTCAGTTCAGACGGTGGGGACTTTGATTGATCAACCATGCTCGAACAGCTTCCAGAATTGACACATACGCGCGGACATTACCCTGACGCTTCCTTAGAAGACCTTAATCGCTCCCACCAAAAAGCGCATCAGCTGCTGATTTGTGTGACTGCTTTTTGTTGAGTTCGGCTTCGCAGGCCGCGATCTCCGCCTGTAATTCCTCGATCCGCTCTTTCAAATCGTCGACTGAAAGGCGTTCCAAATCGAGCTTCTTTTCCGGGATTGGCTCATCTTCAAACATGGTTTGCTCTTTCCCACTTGGTTTCCTGACCTCTATGTAGGCAACAAGACGAAAACAAACAGGAGTGTCAAATGGGCGAGACGATGTGGGCTGTGGTGGTTGAAGAGGATCAGCCGCTGAAACTTGGCGATGTGGAGAAGCCGAGCTGCGGCCCAAATGATGTCCTGGTCGAGGTGATAACGGCTGGGCTGAACCGTGCTGACCTGGTTCAACGTCGAGGTCTTTACCCGCCGCCGCCAGGAGCGTCCGAAATTATGGGTCTGGAATGCGCGGGGACGATTGTCGCGCTTGGTTCCGACGTGTCTGGCTGGTCTGTCGGGGATCGGGTTTGCGGGCTCATGGCCGGGGGCGGGTATGCTGAATTCGCTGTTATCGATCAGGGATCTTTGTTCAAAATCCCGGACGGGATGAGCTTCGATGAAGCTGGCGCGCTTCCGGAAGTCATGATGACGGTTTGGGCGAACATCTTTGACCGCTGCCAGTTTAAGTCCGGGGAAGCCGTCCTGATCCATGGCGGTACCAGCGGGATCGGAACAATGGCGATCCAAATGCTAAAAACCGCCGGCGCTTCGGAGATCATGATCACGGCTGGAAGTGCGGAGAAGTGCGAGCGCGCTAAAACGCTCGGCGCAGATATCGCGATCAATTATCGCGACAAAGATTTCGAACAAATTGTCCGCGATGCAGGCGGCGCTGACATCATCCTCGACATGGTTGGCGGCGATTATGTTCAAAAAAATATCTCAGCCGCCAAAGTCGGCGGGCGGATCGTGAATATCGCTTATATGCAAGGCTCGCAGGTCAATGTGAACCTGATGCCGTTAATGTTGAAGCGGCTTGTTTTGACCGGCACGACGCTGCGGGCGCGCCCAAACACGGACAAACGACGCATTCGAGATGCGATTTTGGCTGATTTCTGGCCCGCCGTCCTCTCTGGCGGGATCAAACCGATTGTCGACACGACCTATACCTTTGATCAGGCCGAGGCCGCACAGGCGCATATGGCGAAAGGCGGCCATGTCGGAAAGATCTTACTTTCGCGGCAGCAGGCCTAGCGCGCGACCGCAAAGTTAGGGTTTCAAAATCCTGCATATCCGGCTATATACACAGCGTTAGGTAATTTCACGCCTGAAACCTGACCGCCCGAGACTGGAGTCTCGGGCGGCTGCATTTCTGGCGTTTGTTTTAAGGAGCTCCCCATGGCCGATATTTTGATGCCCAAGGCAACCGCGGTCTGGTTGATCGACAATACCACGCTGACCTTTGATCAGATCGCTGATCTCTGCGGCCTGCACCATCTTGAGGTGAAAGGCATTGCCGATGGCGATGTCGCCGAAAATATGCGCGGCGTTGACCCGATCTCTGGCGGCGAACTGACACGCGAAGAAATCCAAAAGGGCGAAGAAGATTCAGACTACCGTCTGAAAACAGCGCCTTCTAAAATCGCGCACATTCCTCAGCCGAAGCGCAAAGGCGCGCGTTATACACCCGTGGCGCGTCGCGGTGATAAGCCTGACGCGATTGCCTGGTTCATCCGCAACCACCCAGAGGTGAATGACCCGCAAATCTCGAAACTGATCGGCACAACCAAGGCCACGATCACCAATGTTCGCGATAAAACCCACTGGAACAGCCAGAACATCAAACCAGTCGACCCTGTGACCCTCGGACTTTGCTCTCAGATCGAGCTGGATGAAGTGATTGCGAAAGCCTCGAGCCGCCGCAAGAAAATGGATGCGGAACGCGCCGCGCAAGAGGAAGGTCCAGGCCTCGCGCCTGCTGATGCGGTTGAGCAAACGGTTGACCTCAGTGAACCCGCAGCGCCTGCGGCAGATGAGCCATCCGCCGATGACGTCTTCAGCGCGTTCAAAGACTAAGAACGCTTCGTTCCGCTGCTAGAATGCGTGGAGGCCCGTATGGGACGCCAAAGAAAACGCAAAGGCGATCCAGTGCATGGCTGGCTCGCCGTCGATAAGCCTGTTGATGTGACCTCAACTCAGGTCGTCGGCATTTTGAAACGGCTCTACAATGCCCAGAAAGCTGGGCATGGTGGTACGCTGGACCCACTCGCCGATGGCATCCTGCCGATCGCCTTCGGAGAAGCGACGAAGACTGCACAATGGGCGATGGATTGCGACAAGGAATATGTCTTTACCGTCGAATGGGGCACCTCGACCGCGAGTCAGGACAAAGAAGGCGAAGTAACCGCAACCTCAGACGTGCGCCCAACGCGCGAACAAATCGAGGCGGCGCTCCCAGCATTTGTCGGTGATATTCAGCAGGTTCCTCCGAAGTATTCAGCAATTAAAATCGAAGGCGAACGCGCCTATGATTTGGCACGCGAGGGCGAGACTTTTGAGATTCCATCGCGGCAGGTGACGGTCTACGAAGCAGAATTGGTGGAGATGGAAGATGCCGACCACGCCACTTTGCGGGTCGTTTCTGGCAAAGGGTTTTATGTTCGTGCCATGGCCCGTGATCTCGCCGCTGCGCTCGGCGCTGAAGGGCATGTTAGCGCTTTGCGCCGCACCCGCGTCGGAGCGCTGGATACGGCCGCAAGCATGAAATTGTCGGACCTGGAAGCGCTTGGTGAGGACAAAGATGCGCTGGTCGCAGCACTAAAGCCACTCGAAACGATCTTGGATGATGTCCCCAAAATAGAGATTGATCAAGGCGATGCCGACGCCCTCAAACTTGGGCGCGAAGTCATTCTTCTGCCGCACATTGTTGAACAATGGCGCTCTGAAGCGGACTTAGACTCCGGTGACCGCTTGGCGCTTGCGATGACAGATCAAACAGCCATTGCGTTGGGCGAAGTTCGAGCCGGCAGGTTCCAACCCCGGAAAGTCTTTCAACTCTGAACGGGCTGACGGCTAGGCTTGACCCCGGCAGCCAAAAATTGCACCTGTCCGGCTGAGCGTCAGTCGGCTCAAACTGTGAGGGTTTAGTATGCGCGTAGCAATGATCGGGACAGGCTATGTTGGCCTGGTGAGCGGGGCATGTTTTGCGGATTTTGGACACGTGGTCACTTGTGTCGATAAGGATGCAAGCAAGATTGATCGTCTCCACCAAAACATAATGCCGATCTATGAGCCTGGCCTCGACGACCTCGTAGAGAAGAACGTTAAAGAAGAACGCTTGTTCTTCACCACCGAAGCGAAAGACGCCATCGCAGATGCCGATGCTGTGTTTATTGCGGTTGGCACGCCGTCCCGGCGGGGCGATGGCCATGCGGATCTGTCTTACGTTTACGCCGCCGCTGAGGAAATCGCGGAACTAATGACAGGCTTCACTGTCGTTGTGACCAAATCGACGGTCCCGGTCGGCACGGGCGACGAAGTCGAAGAGATCATCCGAAAGAAACGCCCTGACGCTGATTTCGCTGTGGTCTCAAACCCTGAATTCTTGCGCGAAGGCGCCGCGATCAAAGATTTTAAGATTCCAGATCGCGTCGTCGTCGGCACAGAAGATGAGCGCGCTAAAGAGATTATGGAAGAACTTTACCGCCCCCTCTTCCTAAACCAGACACCCATCGTGTTCACCGCGCGCCGCACGTCAGAGCTGATCAAGTATGCCGCAAACGCATTCCTGGCCGTGAAAATCACCTTCATCAATGAGATGGCGGACCTTTGCGAAGCGGTTGGCGCGAACGTTCAAGAAGTGTCTCGCGGCATCGGCTTGGATGGCCGGATCGGTAAGAAGTTCTTGAATGCGGGCCCAGGCTATGGCGGATCTTGCTTCCCGAAAGACACGCTGGCGCTGACTAAGACCGCTAATGATCACAATTCTCCGGTCCGGATTGTCGACACAGTTGTTGAAGTGAACGCCTCGCGCAAAAAAGCGATGGCGGGCAAGATCATCAGAGCCATGGGCGGCGACGTCGCAGGTAAGACAATTGGTGTGTTGGGTCTCGCCTTCAAACAGAACACCGACGATATGCGCGACGCCCCGAGCCTGGACATTATTCCAGCTCTGGTCGAGGCGGGCGCCAAGGTCAAAGCCTATGACCCGGAGGCAATGGAAGAAGCCAAACATCTGCTGAACGGCATCGATTATTCCGAGAACGCTTATAGCGCAGTTGATGGCGCCGACGCGATGGTAATTCTGACCGAATGGGATCAGTTCCGCGCGCTGGATCTAGAACGAATCAAAGCATCTCTCAACGATGATGTTGTTGTTGATTTGCGCAACATCTATTCACCAGAAGACATGTCCAAACGCGGGTTCACATACACGTCAATCGGACGTCCCGCCTAAACACCAAACGGCTTTGGAGGCTGAGCTATGAAATTCTTCGTCGATACCGCAGACACGACCGAGATTAAGGAGCTGGCGGCCACAGGCCTAATCGATGGCGTGACTACGAACCCATCTCTGATCACCAAATCCGGGCGAGACTTTAAAGAAGTCATCGCCGAAATCTGTGACCTCACAGAGGGCCATGTGAGCGCCGAAGTTGTTGCGACAGAATGGGAAGCCATGGTCGCAGAAGGTAAGAAACTGCAAGCGATTGCCTCTAATGTTGCCGTCAAACTGCCACTGACAATGGATGGGCTTCGCGCTTGCCGCGAGCTTGCCAATATGGGCACCGCGGTGAATGTGACGCTCTGTTTTTCAGCCAACCAGGCGCTGCTCGCGGCGAAAGCCGGCGCGGCTTATATCTCGCCCTTCATCGGCCGTCTCGACGATATAAATGTGGATGGTATGGAACTGATCGAAGAGATCCGCGTCATCTATGACAATTACATGTTTGAGACCGAGATTCTGGCCGCTTCGATCCGCAGCGCAAATCATGTAAAGCTCTCAGCACTCGCTGGCGCGGATGTCGCGACCGTCCCACCAAACGTGTTGAAAGGCCTCGCCAATCACCCGCTCACCGATAAAGGCCTTGCCGCCTTCCTTGCCGATGCAGCAAAAGGCGGCGTGAAAGTCTAGACTAAACCTAGACCGGACAGACGCCTCCAGAGGCGCGCATCTCGTCTAAGAAATCCTCAAGCTGCTCGCCCAGTTCGTCCATGTTCTCGTAAGATGCGATGGCTTCTGGCGTTGCATCATCGGCCCGGCGCGCTTCTGACAGCGCTCGAAATGCGTCTTCAGCGGAGCCATTATGTTCGGCCATGAGTGATTCCATCATCTCGAAGGTTTCAACCGCCGTATCTCGTTGCGCATCCGGCATGGTCATAATCCGCTTGCTCGTACAGGCGCAAAAATCTTCGGTCGTGATGCTCGCCGCAACGATATCGCGCTGAACATCGGGGTCAGCCATCACAACAGTGCAAGTCTCAGCAAGTGAGGCTTCCACAGACTGACCACAGCCGGTCAGAACCAAAAGACTCGATAAACCAATCAGTGTTTTGCGCATTCACGTCTCCCTCAATCCAAGGCCAGCAGACACAGAAAAGGCGCGGCTGTCTAGCCGCGCCTTCTTAAATTTAGTGATCGTCCTGGCGCTAGCCCGCCAACACTGTTTGCGGCTTGCGCTTGTCGAACATGGACCAGACACCGCTATCGCCATGCCAGTCGCCTTGTGTCGCGCCTTTAGAGTATTCCGTCGCACGCGCTTCGAAGAAGTTTGCATGCTCAACGCCGTTCAGGATCTCCGTCAACCACGGGATTGGGTGCTTCTCAACCCCAAAGATCGGGTCGAGCTTCAGCTGTCCCATCCGCCAATCCGCGATGTAGCGAATATACTGTTTGATATCTTCAGGCGTCATGCCCTCAACTTCACCAGCCTCAAACGCGAGTTCAATGAACTTGTCTTCGAGTTGAACGACCGTCTCACAGCATTCCCGAATGCGGCCTTTGACTTTCGTTGTCAGCGCGCCGGTTTCAGCCGCGAACGTGTGGAACATTTTCATCATCCCTTCACAGTGCAGCGACTCATCACGCACAGACCAAGACACGATTTGACCCATACCCTTCATTTTATTGAAGCGTGGGAAGTTCATCAGCATCGCGAATGATGCGAACAGCTGCAGACCTTCTGTGAACCCGCCAAACACCGCCATCGAGGTCAGAATATCTTCCTCAGTGTCCGTGCCGAACTGGCCGAGATAGTCGTGCTTGGCCGCCATCTCTTCGTATTCCATAAAGGCGGAGAATTCAGAATCCGGCATACCGATCGTTTCAAGCAGAAGCGCATAGGCCGCAATGTGCACCGTCTCCATATTGGAGAAAGCAGAGAGCATCATGCGCACCTCTACCGGCTTAAACAGCGGCATATAATTTTCCATGTAGTTCGCGCCGACTTCAACATCAGACTGCGTGAAGAAGCGGAAAATCTGGGTCAGCAGATTGCGCTCTTTGTCATTGAGTTTGTTGACCCAATCTTTGCAGTCCTCGCCAAGTGGAACCTCTTCCGGTAGCCAATGCACTTGCTGCTGTAGCTTCCAGAAATCATATGCCCACGGATAGCGGAACGGCTTGTAAGAATGGGACGGTGTTAAAAGTCCCGGAAGTGTCACCATGCCATCGGCCATGCTCTAACCCCTTAAATGTCTATCACACCATATATAGTGTCTAAATCCGTCCAAGGACGCAAGATGTATCCTGCGCGTCTGCGTCACTTCTCCACAGCCTGCCCACAGGAAAGTAAGTGTTAACCACGAATCAGACGCGCTCGCCCTGATGGCACGGTCTTTGCTCGCAATTCTACCCGTAAGACGACGGGGATGAGAACTTGGCAGCCACAAATACGGAAAACAAACGATTCCACCATTTCGATCTTTTGAGAGCGGTTATGTTGCTGCTCATCATTTTGGTTCATGTCGCCCATATCTACAATCCCAAAGTGGACTGGATTGTTTCGTCGCCAGATCAAACCGGGCTAGCTCCAATCCTTTCGGCAATCCCCGTCTTTTCGATGCAGGGTTTCTTTATGATCTCATCAATCCTGTCGATTTTTCTATTGCGCAAGCGTAGCTATGAGGATTGGGCAAAAGGTCGTCTGCTACGCATTTCGATCCCATTGATCACCGGCATTCTGATTTTGAACCCGATAACAATTTACGCCGCAAGCGCCGCCATGAGTATCGGCGCCGCTGGGGAGACCGGATCGCAATTTACCGGCGATCTCGCCTCCGATTTTAGCGTCATAGACCGGCGCTGGGTTGGCCATCTCTGGTTCCTCGTCACGCTTGGCATCTTTACGATGATTGCTTGGTACGGCTTTGCAAAAGGCGTGTTGATGAATGGGTTGGAAAGCACCAGTCGCTTCCTCGTAGCTTTGGATCAAAGGGTCTCGCTATGGTGGTTCACAGTTTCCGCGATTGCAGTCTGGAGTTTCGGAGTAAAGGCTGCCTTCTATCTGTTTAAAACGTGGCTTGGTTTCGAACCGGCTATCATTGCCGTGCTAAACGTCGATACGCTTTTCTCATACTTTCCCATTTTCCTTTTAGGCTTACTGCTTGGCGTGAGCGAAGACCTCCGCACGATCTTGTTCAAAACGCCTCCAATTCGCACGGGCCTATTGCTGACCGCTTATGCTGCCTATGTTCTGAGCGCCGGTGCCGAGATCAAGGAAGTGTACCTTCTGCGCCGCTTTGTGAGCGCAGGTGTGGGCACAGGGATCGCATTGTTTTTATTCGGCTACCTTGCGGACAAGATCCGCCAACCCCGACCTATCGTGAAACAAATTTCGAAGTATTCCTATTCCGTCTACCTGCTCCACTATCCGATCGCGAACCTTCTTGGTTATGCGTTTGTCTTTGTCGCTTGGAATGCGACGTTTGAATTCATCGTCGCTATTGCCCTGACCTATGGCCTAAGCTTCTTGACGGCTTGGCTCGTCAATCAGAGCAAGTACTCAAAATTCGTGATCAATGGCGAGCCTTTCTGGAGCGCGCAAACTCCGGCCAGCTCTGGAAAACGCCTCATCCGCAGTTAGCGCGCAATCGAAACGGAAACCGCCCCGAAACGTTGTGGACCGCTTTGCGCGACGAACTCCTCGGTTCGGTGGACATAGGTGAAGGCGACTTGGACGTCGCCTTGGTGCAAGGCGATGCCGAGTTGAACATCCGCGCCATAATCGCGGCGGTCCTCGACGCGCGCACTATCGCGCCAGAGATTGCCATCGAGAAACATGTCTCTTGCGATCGCGCGGCCTTCAAGACCAGCAAACAAATATCCTCCGAACGGCCTACCAGGACGAAACACGCCGGCCCCAGCAAGCGCTGGACGAATACGTGGCGGCCCGAAATCTGACGACAGATCCCACCCGATCCGAGCCATACCGCCGATCGAGGCATAGGTTCGGACATTTCCAAGCGTTGCGCCGCCATGCAGTGCATAATCGGTTTCGAGACCCATCGGCAGATCTGGGCCTTCAAACTTGCGCAAGCGCTGCGCTGTGATCTCGAGGCCAAACTCGTCCTTCAACTGCGAGTCCCACCCTTGAGGTTCAACCGCCTGGACAAGGTCGTGCCAGTTTTCTTGGACAAATTCGCCGGCGGCTGATGGCCCCACCACGCCGAGATTCACTTGTAGAACATCCTGCACCATTTCACCTGGCCCCAGACGTGTCGTTCCGACGACCGTGCCGGAGGCATAAAGCCATGCCGCATAAGGGCGGTCCGTCGGGTCTGGCACAGGCGCTTCAATATCCTCTGGCGTAAAAATCGCATGAGAGAGCGCAAAGCCTTGGCGAAGTTCAGTCCTATCCAGATCAAGGATTGGGATGCGATTGGCGACCCATTTAAGGCCCGGCGTAATCTCATTTGCGGGGCGGACGCGCTCTATGCGGATCCCATTTGAATAGTTTTGGTCGGTACCGCCAAACAGATCGTTCTCAGATGTTAGCGACCAAACGCCGACAGCGCGCGGCGGGTCAATATCTCTCGAAACCGGCTCTTGCGCGCCAGCGGACACCATAAAAAAAGCCGCCAAGGCGGCGGCTCCTAGAAATCTTTGAACAACCATGCGGTCAGCGTTTAACGGTAAAGCTGATCCCCGCGAAGTCCTCAGTTTCATTGGCGCCGAAATTTCGCTCTCGATACTCGACCTCGCGGCGGATATAGCTGAACGAGAGCTGCCCCATGCCGCGCTGAATCGAAACACCAGCCTGAACATCGCCGACTGTCACTTTGTCTCGCAGAGCCATATCACCAGCAGCAACGCCGCCTTGTTCATCGGGTTCCCAGACCAAAGCCTCACCATCAGCCCCTGCAAACAGATACCAGCTAGAGCTCGATTCTTCGCCGCGTTTATCGAAGTTCTGACCAACACGAACCTCACCCCCGAACCTACGGGTGGCAAATTGCCCGTCACGGGTAATCTCGACGCGTGGTGCGATGCCAACATCAAAACCAAGTCCGGTTCGTTCCGATGGCGCAGACAAGGCGATTTCGGCAGTTAAGCGGCGTTGTTCACGTGGCACTGGCGACAGACTTGCACCAGCACGGTCAGCGGCGACATCGGTCATGATCGTACTGGAATATAGCCGCCGCGAGTTAAGCGCCGCAGCGCCCTCAACTTGCAAGCCAAGATCGGTGTTTTCCGAAAGCTGCAAATCAAAATGACGAGTCGTTTCAGTCTGAGCGAAAGTGCCGGAATAAACGAGATTCACACGTGTTTGCGAGCGTTCTCCTAAGGCGCGGCTCGCCGCGAGAATTGTTGCATTATCTATGTTCGGACCTGAATTCACTTGCGCGTGAATACAGGACTGGCAGGCCATTGCGGCCACCATCGTAGCTCCTGCAATAATCATACGTCCCAAGCCTCTCATAGCGTCAGCTCCGTGTCCCCCTGAAGCTGACTGATGTTCCTTACCTTAACATGAACGTTTGACGTGCCAAATCCCGTTTCAACCTCGCTCGATTAAGCATTCAAATATCACAGAAATGTGATCGAGCCTTTGTTTCTTACGATTCTCAGCCGGTTTTGACCCGTGAAACAAAGTTAACTGAGGCGGGATCCGTATTCATTTTTCTACAAAAATCGCTCTTTTTTCGCGAAATGTCGCTTTAGAGGCACACAGTTTCGAGGGCGAAACATTCAATTTTCACCTTCTCCGCGTCTGTAGATAAAGAAAAACCCCGCCTATTGGGCGGGGTTCTCTTTAAAATATCGATTTTGCTACTGACAAGCGAGGCACTCGTCATAGTCAGTATTTGGCACTTCCATACCGCTCATACTGGCTTCTTTTTCATCTGCTCCGGCAAAACTTGCGCGCTGAACAGACTTCGACCGGCAGTAATAAAGCGATTTCACGCCGCGCTCCCAAGCAGTCCAGTGCAGCATGTGCAGGTCCCACTTATTGATATCGGCTGGCAGGAACACGTTCAGAGACTGCGCCTGGCAGATATAAGGTGTGCGGTCGGCCGCGTGCTCAATGATCCAGCGTTGATCAATTTCGAACGCCGTTTTGAAGGTCGACTTCTCATGCTCATCCAAGCAATCCAAGTGCTGAACAGAACCTTCATGCTCGAGAATTGAGGTCCACACGTCGTCAGTGTTCTGGCCTTTTTGCTCGAGCGCTTGCTCAAGGTACTTATTCTTGACAGTAAACGAGCCAGACAGAGTCTTGTGCGTGTAGACATTTGCCGGGATCGGCTCGATGCCAGCGCTGGTGCCGCCACAAATGATCGAGATCGACGCTGTTGGAGCGACCGCCATTTTGTGGCTGAAGCGTGCCATCATGCCAGCTTCCGCAGCGTCCTCGCATGGGCCACGTTCTTTTGCGAGCTTCACCGAGGCCGCGTCCGCGCCTTGGCGAATGTGCTTGAACAGCTTCTCGTTCCAAACTTTCGCCATTGCGCTTTCCATAGGGAGGTTCAGCGACTGCAGGAAGGAGTGGAAGCCCATAAGCCCAAGACCGACTGAGCGCTCTCGCTTGGCAGAGTAAACTGCACGGGCCATTTCTGGCGGCGCCCGATCGATGAAGTCCTGAAGAACATTGTCGAGGAAGCGATAAACGTCTTCCAGGAACATCTCATCCTTGCTCCACTCAAAATACTTCTCAGCATTGATCGAAGACAAGCAGCAGACAGCTGTCCGGTCTTCGCCATTATGATCGACGCCGGTTGGCAGCGTGATTTCAGAGCAGAGATTTGACTGCGTAACTTTCAGGCCAAGCTGGCGCTGGTGCGCTGGCATCGCATTGTTCACGGTATCGGTGAACAGTAGGTACGGCTCGCCGGTTTGGATGCGCAGCTCAAGAATCTTTTGCCAGATCTTCCGCGCATTGACTTTGCGCAGCGGCTCACCGCTTTTTGGTGAGAGCAGCTCGAACTCGTCATCATTCTTCACCGCTTCCATGAACGCATCGGTGATGTTGATGCCGTGGTGCAGGTTCAGAGATTTCCGGTTGAAGTCACCAGACGGCTTACGCACTTCCAGGAATTCTTCGATTTCCGGGTGGTGGACATCCAGATAACAGGCCGCTGAGCCACGACGCAGTGAGCCTTGGCTGATCGCCAGGGTCAGAGAGTCCATCACGCGGATGAACGGAATGATGCCGCTGGTCTGGCCGCTATTGCCGACCTTCTCGCCAATTGAGCGGACATTGCCCCAATAGGTGCCGATGCCGCCACCATTCGATGCGAGCCAAACATTTTCTGTCCATGTCCCAACAATATCATCAAGGCTGTCGCCGACTTGGTTCAGAAAGCAAGAGATTGGGAGACCACGATCAGCCCCGCCATTCGACAGAACAGGCGTCGCAGGCATGAACCAGAGCTTCGACATATAGTCATAAAGGCGCTGCGCATGATCAGCATCATCTGCAAACGCTTCAGACACGCGCGCGAACATGTCCTGATAAGACTCGCCAGGAAGCAAATAACGATCTTCGAGCGTGACTTTGCCAAACTCTGTCAGAAGCGCATCACGCGACCGATCAATCTGAATGCTCGGTACGACTCGCAAGTCCGGCGTGCCGGATTGCACGTCCTTGGTTTTTACATCTTTCGCGAGCGTCGCGTTATTGGTGCCTGCCATAGTCTCTTACCCCTTGCATAAGGCCCGTCATATATAGGAATTAATCCGAAAACCGCCATATACGGTGTTTCAAATCAGCCCTCACACAACATATTGTGCCTCCAAGGTTAACGAGAGGTCAACAGGCCCCGTCTCAAAAACGTCATTTTGGCGGTGGATAAATGGTTAATAGCTGGTTAATTCGCAGCCCCCAAGCCCGTTCCAATTGGGGCTGCAAGGGCACTGCTTTTCTTGAAAAAAAATTCCTTACCAAAGCGCTTGAATTTTTTAACGAACTACGCGTGCGACAACTCTCGCGTTCGACACACAATCAGGCGTCGGCAAACATCCCACCTACTACATCTAGTAGGTGTGCCTCTAAGCTGCCCGGTATCTAGCGATTGCGCCAGCCATCTTGTCGAATAGTGTGGAACGGAACCGACTTTTGCTGGGAGCGCGCGAGAAAATGATTCGTTCAACCATAAGTTTGATCTTGCTGTCTGCTTGCGCCTCTCCCCCGAGCGCAGACCCAATTCCTACGAATCAATTCGATTGGCTAACGGGATGTTGGCAGAGTGACGACGGCAACACGCGCGAGGTCTGGTCGCGATCTGAAGGTGGCCAATATTTTGGTTACTCTGTCGTCTTCCAAGAGACTGAAGCCGTCTTCTTCGAACAGATGCGTATCGATCCGGGCGAAACGCCGACGTTCAACGCCTATCCGCGCGGCGCTGGCCCATCCTCATTTCCAGCGACAGAAACCACGGAACAAGCCGTTATCTTCGCCAATGCAGAACATGATTACCCGCAGCGCATCCATTATTGGCGCGAAGGCGATGAGCTGCGCGCGACGATCTCCAAGATTGACGGCAGCAACCCTGGCGATTTCACGTTCGTGCCTTGCGGCGGCGAATGAGCGGAGCCGAAAGCAGTTGCAATTCATCCTCGGCTTTACGCCGCGATCGCGGCTCCTTAGAACTCTCAAGCAATCGTCATCGGGGCGACGAGGAGCTGATGCATGCGCATAATGATCGTCACAGACGCCTGGGAACCACAGGTGAATGGCGTGGTTCGCACCATGCAGCGGGTCATTTCTGAGCTCGAAGCTGAAGGCCACGAGTTTGATATCATCCACCCTGGAGACGGCTTCAATACGATGCCGCTGCCCACTTATCCTGAGATCAAGCTCGCCCTTTTTGCAGAGCGACGCATCAAAGAGCGCTTCGAAGCGTTTGAACCGGATGCCGTACATATTGTGACCGAAGGCACCCTCGGCATGGCTGGACGAAAGATGTGTTTGAAGATCAAGCACCCGTTCTCGACCGCCTATCACACGCGGTTCCCCGAATATGTGTCGGCGCGGATGCCAATCCCAGTTGGTGCTGGCTACAGTTTCGTCCGGTGGTTCCATAAGTATTCTGGCAAAGTCATGGTCCCGACGCCAAGCATGGTCGAGGAGCTGAAAGCCAAACGGTTCATCAATCTGGTTGCGTGGACGCGCGGCGTGGACACCGAGCTGTTCCACCCCTCCCGTCGAATCGACGCGAGCGCCGCTGACGATCCGTTCGAGGGCCTACCCCGGCCAATCTTTCTAAATGTCGGCCGCGTCGCCGTTGAAAAGAATATCGAAGCTTTCGTCGAACTTGATCTGCCCGGCTCAAAAGTCGTCGTCGGAGACGGCCCCGCGCTTGAGAGTTTGAAAAAGAAGTATCCAGACGTCCGCTTCCTTGGCGCCAGGTTCGGTGAAGACCTCGCCAATTATTATGCCAGCGCCGACGTGTTCGTCTTTCCAAGCCTCACCGATACGTTCGGCCTCGTTGTCTTGGAGGCTATGGCCTCTGGAACCCCGGTCGCCGCATATGAAGCCACCGGCCCGAAAGATGTCATCCCTGGTTCAAACGCCGGCACGATTACACCGATCGGAGGCGACCTGGCCGCGGGCGCGAAAGCCTGTCTTGAGCTTAAGCGCGACACATGCCGGGCCTATGCCGAGGGTTATAGCTGGCGGTCTGTGGCGCTCGCCTTCTTGGAAAACCTGCAACCTTTGCCAACACCAGAGCGCCGACGCTTTTGGCAAAAACTAAGACGCAAGAAAAAAACCTGGATCGATTGGGAACAGTTCACCGATTGGATGAACCAGCCCGAAGAGAACCAAAAAAAGGAAAAATAGAATGACCTGGGAAACCGGCTTTCTCGTCATCAATGCCTTGGTCATGCCGGCCTGGGCACTCCTGATCTTTCTGCCACGCGCCAAAATCACGAAGGCCGCGGTTCATTCAATGCTCTGGCCTGTCGTGTTGGGCGCGGTCTATGCGGCACTGTTGATCGGCGCGATGGCGTTCGGTCTGTCTGATCCAGACGCCGGCTTTTCTTTCAGCGGTGTTCAGGCCCTTTTCGATCACCCAAATGGAGTGCTGGTCGGCTGGTCTCATTACCTCGTCTTCGACCTATTTGTTGGCGCTTGGATTGCCCGCGATGCACAGCGCCGAGACATTGCGCATTGGAAAACGATTCCTTGCGTTCTTGGCTCTTATGTCTTCGGACCGATCGGGTTGCTTCTATATGCCATCCTACGCCTCGTTTCGGGACACGGTTTCTCTCTCGAAGAGCGCTAATCGGAGAGGGAAACTCCTCAACCTGATAGAGACGCTATACTGACAGCGTAATCAGGTGAGATGCGCGCGCCTGACACGCTGGACTGGCGTCAAACTTGCGTCTAAAGACCCCACAAATTCAGCATCTTGGCAAAAGAGGTTTCACTATGACTGTTCGCGTCGCAATCAATGGCTTTGGCCGTATCGGTCGTTTGGTCCTGCGCTCTATCATCGAACATGACCGCAAGGACATTGAAGTTGTTGCGATCAACGATCTTGGGCCGGTCGAAACCAATGCGCACCTTCTCCAGTATGATACGGTTCACGGCAAACTGAACCAAGAAGTTTCTGTCGACGGCGATCTGATCCGCGTTGGCGATCGAGCGTTCAAGTGCACAGCCATCCGCAACCCAGCTGAGCTGCCAAACGGCGATATGGGCGTCGACATCGCGTTTGAATGTACGGGCATCTTTACCTCAAAAGAGACCGCCTCAGCGCACCTCGAGGCTGGTGCAAAGCGCGTTCTGGTTTCGGCTCCCGCCAGCGGCGCGGACAAAACCATTGTCTTCGGCGTTAATGATGACACGCTCAGCGCCGACGATACTGTCGTTTCGAACGCGTCTTGCACGACCAACTGCCTGTCGCCGGTTGCGAAGGTGCTGAACGACACCGTTGGGATCGAGCGCGGCTACATGACAACCGTTCACGCCTATACGGGCGACCAACCGACCCTCGACCGTATGCACAAAGATCTTTACCGGGCCCGTGCTGCAGCAAGCTCGATGATCCCAACCTCAACTGGCGCCGCCAAAGCGGTTGGCCTCGTTCTGCCAGAACTTGCTGGTAAGCTGAACGGATCTGCGGTGCGTGTGCCAACCCCGAACGTCTCGATGATTGACCTCGTCTTTGATGCTGGCCGTGAAACCAGCGTCGAAGAGGTCAACGCAGCCATCAAAGCAGCATCAGAAGGCCCGATGAAAGGCGTCCTTGGTTACTCAGAAGCACCGCTGGTCAGCGCTGACTTCAACCATGACCCACACAGTTCAACTTTTGCCGCCGACGGCACAAACGTCACTGACGGCACTCTGGTTCGTGTGCTGTCTTGGTACGACAATGAGTGGGGCTTCGCCACACGGATGAGCGACACAGCGCTTGCCATGGCGAAATTCCTGTAAGGATTGGACCTGATGGCCGATTTTAAGACCCTCGATGATCTCGACCTCAACGGCAAAACCGTTGTCACCCGGATCGACATCAACGTACCGGTAGAAAGCGGGCGCGTCACAGACACGACCCGGATCGATAAAGTCGCGCCAACCATTCTGAAAATCCTGGAAAAGGGCGGCAAGCCCGTCTTGCTCGCTCATTTTGGTCGCCCAAAGGGCCAACCAAACCCAGACATGTCGCTTCGGATCACCGTTCCTGCCCTTGAGGCCGCTCTGGGAAAACCGGTGACGTTCGTCGAGCGACCTGATCGCGCTTCACTCGACGCCGCGCCTGCGGATGCGGTCATTCTGGTGGAGAATACCCGCTTTACCGCGATGGAAGAAGCGAATGACCCCCAGATGGCTGGCTTTTTGGCAAGCCTCGGCGATGTCTATTGTAATGATGCCTTCTCGGCAGCCCACCGTGCGCACGCCTCGACAGAGGGGATTGCGCGATTGCTTCCAGCCTGTGCCGGCCTTCTTATGGAAGCCGAACTGAAAGCGCTCGACCAAGCGCTCGGTAATCCTAAGACACCTGTCCTGGCGGTGGTTGGCGGCGCGAAAGTCAGCTCCAAAATCGACCTGCTTAAAAACTTGGTTTCGAAAGTTGATGCCCTCGCGATTGGTGGCGGAATGGCCAATACGTTCTTGGCGGCACGCGGCTACAGCGTTGGGAAATCCTTGTGCGAGCATGACCTAACCGACACCGCGAAAGAGATCGAGGCCAATGCCAAAGCGGCAGGCTGCGACATCCTTCTGCCGATGGACGTGGTCGTTGCGAAAGACTTCGCGGCCAATGCTGAACACCGGACATGTGGTCTAGGCGAAGTCGCCGACAATGAAATGATCCTCGATGCTGGACCGCAAACTGTTGCGATCCTAGCCTCGGCGCTTGATGTCGCGAACACGCTGGTCTGGAACGGCCCGCTTGGCGCCTTCGAACTGACGCCGTTCGACAAAGCGACCGTGCAAGCTGCCCAAGCGGCCGGCGCGCGCTGCAAGTCTGGCAACCTAACCGCGGTTGCCGGAGGCGGTGACACAGTCGCGGCTTTGAACCATGCTGGCGTTGCGCAGGACTTTACGCATATTTCCACCGCAGGTGGCGCGTTTCTTGAATGGATGGAGGGCAAACCTCTACCCGGTGTCGAGGCGCTCAAAGGCCAATAAATGACGACAGAATTTCTCTTCCGCTGGACCTATAAGTTCGCGGAAGCAGAGGGCACCAAAAAGACAGCGGTGTCAGTTTCAATTTCAACTAACCAATCCGGGCTGGCCGCAATACGCTGCCAGCCTTTTTTCTATCTTGAGAGGGACCATTAAGATGGTGAATCAACAAATGACGCAGCAAGCGGCTCAAAAAGACGGGTTCGTCGCTGCATTGGATCAATCAGGCGGTTCAACGCCAAAAGCGCTCAAGCTTTACGGCATTGAAGATGATGCCTGGTCGAGTGACGAAGAAATGTTCGGGCTCATTCACGAAATGCGCGCGCGCATTGTGAAGTCGCCTGCCTTCACGGGCGACAAAGTCATGGGCGCGATCCTGTTCGAGCGCACCATGGATGGCGAGATTGATGGCATGCCGACCGCGAAATTCCTGTGGGAAAAGCGCGGCGTTGTTCCGTTCCTAAAAGTTGATAAGGGCCTCGCTCCAGAAGAAAATGGGGTTCAATTGATGAACCCAATGCCAGAGCTTGATGCGCTGCTTAAGCGCGCCGTCGCAAATGGCATCTTCGGCACCAAAATGCGCTCGGTCGTCCATGCAGCGAATGCCGAAGGCATCGCAGCCAATCTCGCACAACAATTTGCAGTCGGCCTGCAGATCCTTGGCCACGGCCTCGTTCCGATCATCGAGCCAGAAATCAACATCACCATCGCTGATAAAGCTGATGCGGAGGACATCCTACTGGCTGAGATCACCAAGCAACTGGAGACGGTTCCTGCCGACAAACAGGTTATGCTAAAACTGTCGCTGCCGGAGAAGGGCAACCAGTACAAAACGCTGGTTGATCATCCACGCGTCATGCGCGTAGTAGCGCTCTCTGGTGGCTATAGCCGCGACGAGGCCAATCGCCGTCTGTGTGAGAATACCGGCATGATCGCCAGCTTCTCACGCGCGCTTACCGAAGGCCTTTCAGCCAAACAAAGCGATGGTGATTTCGACTCGCTGCTCGCGGGCACAATAGACAGCATCTATGACGCGTCCTGCGCTGGCTAAAGCGGTCGCAAAACAAATTTGGAAAAGGCGGCTCATCTCTCGAGCCGCCTTTATTGTATCCGAGGATCGACCACTGGACGCCTGCCATTCAGCTCACGCGAACAGACCGAAATTCTTGACGAACGTGCCCAGTTGCGCGCAAACCGAGCCATCATGTCTGATCCTCAACGCGAACGCCCGCGCCTATATCTGATTACGCCGCCACAGATCGCGGATATCCCAGCCTTCGTGGATCAGTTCCGCGCAGCCATCCAAGGCGGTGATATTGCCAGCTTGCAAATTAGATTGAAGCAAGGCGATGAGATCGACACCGCCGCAACGCGTGAACTCGCACAAGCAGTCAAGCGTATCTGCTTGGCCGAGCATATCGCTCTGATCATCAATGACAGTCCGCAACTTGCCCGGGCACTAGAAGCCGACGGCGTGCATCTTGGTCTTGATGATATGGATATTGCCGAAGCCCGCAGCATTGTCGGCGAGGATATGATTATCGGTGCGACGTGCAAAAACTCACGCCATCAAGCCATGATCGCGGGTGAAGCAGGCGCGGACTATGTCGCCTTTGGCGCCTTCTATCCCACACAGACCAAAGCCAACACGACGCCAGCTGACCCAGAAGTGCTGACCTGGTGCCAGATGTTTTTGACTCTGCCCTGCGTGGCGATTGGTGGGATCAAACTGGAGAATGCAGCGCCCTTGGTCTCGGCGGGCGCTGACTTTCTCGCAGTTTCCAGCGGCGTCTGGGACCATCAAGATGGTCCCGCTGCTGCGGTCGCCATGTTCAATCGCGTGATTGATGAGGCAATGACCGCGTCTAAGATCTAATCCGCTTTTGGCGGCGCTGCGCGGCCCGTGACCTGATCGTGCAGAGACTTATCCATCCGGAAATGCGCGAGCACGAGTTCTGCCACAACGCGTAGTACTAAGATCGCAATAATCGCGCCGATCGGCGTTTTGATCATGCCCCAGAGCGCTGTATCCCAATCATTGTCGAGATAAGTCAGCCAGAACCAGAATCGGCGAACGGCGTGCCAAAGGATACCGATAATGCCGAGATAGTAGAGCAGCCGCGTGAGCGTCTCGCCCATCGACTTCTCGAAACTAATAAAACCAGAAATCATGCCCATCTATACCCCTCCTTGTTGAGCCAATAACGACATACAACCTCAAGCTGGCCAGTCTGTCCACATAACTTGACCAAAGCGCCCGTCACGGCTACTGCGCGCGCTCTACTGATAAGGACGTCACATGGCCAAAATCAACGGCAACGAAATCAAACCCAATATGGTGATTGAGTATAATGGCAGCGTCTGGCGCGCGATGAAGTGCAATCACGTTAAGCCTGGCAAAGGCGGCGCGTTTAACCAGGTTGAGATGCGTAACCTCTTCAATGGCTCCAAGGCGAACGAGCGTTTCCGCGCAAACGAAACCGTCGAGCGCGTCCGCCTCGAGCAAAAAGACTATCAGTTCCTGTATGATGCCGGTGAAGCCTATGCCTTCATGGACCAGGAATCGTTTGAACAGATCGAGCTTCAAAAAGATTTTGTCGGCGAAGATGGCGACTTTCTTCAGGACGGTATGACGGTCGAGATCGAGTTTTACGGCGAAACGCCGATTGGTGTGGCTCTGCCGCAGCAAGTGACGCTGACGGTGGAAGAAACCGAACCTGTCGTCAAAGGCCAAACCGCTGCGAATAGTTTCAAACCCGCGACCTGCGACAATGGCGTTCGCGTCACCGTGCCACCCTTTATTGGTGTCGGCGAACGGATCATTGTGCAGACCGAAGACCGCACTTATTTGCGCCGCGCAGATTAAGGCGACCCGGACATGTCGAAACCGTCAGCGCTTGGCAATGTAATCATCGAAGCGGCCCGCAAGGCCGGCCGGTCGCTCGCCCGCGATTTTGGGGAAGTTGAGTTTCTTCAAGTCTCCAAAAAGGGTCCAGCTGATTTCGTCTCAAATGCGGACCACCGCGCTGAGGACATCATCTATGAACACTTGACCAAGGCCCGTCCGGGCTATGGCTTCGTCATGGAAGAACGCGGCATCGTTGAGGGCAGCGACAAGACCAATAAATTCATTGTTGATCCACTCGATGGCACGCTGAACTTTCTGCATGGCCAGCCGCATTATGCCGTATCGATTGCGCTAGAGCGCGAAGGCAAACTGTTCTCAGGTGTCGTGTATGACGTCGCGAAGAACGAGATTTTTTGGGGCGAAACTGGGCGCGGAGCCTGGCTCGGCCAGCGCAAATTGCGCGTTGGCGGACGTCGAAACCTTGAAGAAGCCGTCATTGCAACCGGAACACCTTGGGTCGGAAAAGCTGAAGAGTATCACGACCGTTTCGCACGCGAGATCCATATTATGACGCGCAGCGTTGCCGGGCTGCGCCGCTATGGCTCTGCCGCGCTGGATCTGGCGTGGGTCGCCGCTGGGCGCTTCGACGGCTTCTGGGAAAGCCATTTGAACGCCTGGGACATCGCTGCTGGGATGATCCTGGTGCGCGAAGCGGGCGGCGCTGTGAGCGAGCTCAATGGCAAAGGTGATCCACTCGTTTCTGGATCAATCCTAGCCAGCAATGCGGATTTACAGCCGCAGCTCGAGCGCAAACTGAAGCAAGCTGGGGCCCGCACCCCCAATGTCGACTGATCCAAGCCCAGACACCCAAAAAAGCACCGGCCCGATTGCACGCCTGCGTGCCGGGATCCGATGGTTGAACGCTAATAAGAAACGCTTCTTCTGGTGGTGGGTCGGGTATCAGGCCGTTAAAGGCATTCTCACCCTATCGCTGATATGGATTCCGCTCTTGCTGATCTGGCTGCGCAGCCGCGGTGAGGCTTAGCCAAACATTGACGCATAAGCCGCCGACGCAATTGCCAATCCACCAGCAGACGCGCCCGCAATGACTACGCGCTTCAATAACTTGTTCACCGATAAACGTTTGAAGAAGAATACAAAAAGCGCGATCAGAGGCAAAATTCCCGCGAGATATGCTATCGCCAAGAAGATGCTCAAGCCAGCATCATCATCGCTCTCTATCGTCGCGGCGGGGCCGCCAACTTCACCGGTGACAGGATCAACCTCAGGCGGCGGCGACCCTTCGCCAAACGTATCATCCCACATCGCCAATTGGGTTGTCATCTCTGAACACGAGCTGCCATAAAAAGACATGTCTTCGATGCCGGCTTTGCATTGCGAATTGAAGTGATTGATCTCGACGATCGGCGTAATGACCTGCACGACAATCGCGAACAGAATCACTAAAAAAGCGTACGGAATCAGGAAGAAGCGAAAGATATAGCGCGTGCCCATCGCCTCTTCGCGCGCCACCGAAGACCAAACGATCAGTGTTCCGGATACAGCAATAGCGATCGCCATTACGTCGAGCCCGTTAATCGTCCAGCCAAACGAGATTTTGAAGAAGCTCGCAATCAGCGGAAATATTCCTGCGAACAGGCTAGAGACGAACTTTAGCGGTCCGACCAGTGTAAACACCATGCCGATCAGCTTGATCAATTGCATGATCAAAAAGCCAACGCCAAGCGTATCCGATATGGATCGCAACACTCGCCACATATTCCCAATTCCTCACTCGGGGGCGAGTTTGGCAAACTTAACGAAACTTAACAAGCGAGCCTTAGCGGTCGAGCTCAACATCCCAATAGAGATAATCCATCCAGGTCTCGTGCAGGTGATGCGGCGGGAATTTCCGCCCTATTTCCTGTAGATAGTAATTGCTTGGACGATCTGGCTTGCGGCTTGGATGCATGCCGCAATCCTTTGGCATGCGTCCGCCTTTTTTGAGATTACAAGGCGAGCAGGCCGCGACGATATTGTCCCATGTCGTGCGTCCACCTCTTGATCGCGGTATCACATGATCAAAAGTTAGATCGTCTGGCGAGCCGCAATACACACATTTGAATCCGTCGCGCAGAAAGACGTTAAAGCGGGTAAAGGCCGGGACGCGATCTTGGCGCACGAATTCCCGCAAGGCGATCACCGATGGCAGCCGCATCTCAAAGCTTGGGCTGCGCACGTAATGATCATACTCGGCGATGATATCGACGCGGTCGAGGAACACCGCTTTCACGACATCCTGCCACGGCCAAAGCGATAAGGGATAATAAGAAAGTGGACGGTAGTCCGCATTCAATACGAGCGCTGGTCGGCCATTTGGCGGGGCGGAAAGGATTTCAGCCATGAGTGGCAACCTCCATCATGAGGGCCTTAGATTGTCGATCCTTCGTCTTGAAAGCGAGCGCTCCTTCTTCGTTACATGCAGCCTTACTGATTCGCTGTGTCGATCATATGACACTCGTTTTGACCGTCTAGGTCAAATCAAAACCCAAACCTTTGAGCGCGGATCAATGCGCCACTGCCCTCAAGCGCGGACAGAGTGCAACCAATCATAGAGAAGATGCGCCGCCACCGCGCGATAAGGCCGCCAGGTGTCGGCGAGGCTGGAGAAGGCTTTCGATGCCAGCCGCTCCTCCGCGCTGGAGAGGCGCTTATACGCTTCCATCAATCCAACATCGCCATGTGGAAACGCATCCAAATGGCCGAGCGCTGTCATCAAGAATGTATCCGCCGTCCAAGGCCCAATCCCTCGAACGGAGAGCAACACTTTTCGGGCGTCTTCAATCGGAGCGCTCGCGAGCTGCGCGAAATCCAGCACACCGCTTTCAACAGCCTCGGCAATCGCATTCAGATGACCGAGCTTCGGGCGAGAGAGACCACAAGCCAGCAATTCGTCTTGCTTATCCGCCAGCACGTCGCGCGCACGAAGCTCAGAATGGCGCGCCAGTATGCGCCCCCAAATCGCATCAGCGGCCTTTGTCGAAATGAGTTGATAGACGACAATCTGTGCCAGGCTTTGATAAGTCGCAGGACGGCTCCGCCAATTGGGGAGATCCACTTTGTCATAGGCTTTTTTCAGATAAGGATCGGCAATTGCAAGCGCCTGACACGCGTCTCGCAGAACCGCCTCACTTGGCGTGGTCATTTAAGATCCGCGAGCGACCGCCCCTGAGCGGCAAGGCCTTCTTCAAGCAGGCGCGCACTGCCCGCCTCCAATTGCTGCTCTAACTCAGACAGCATGGCTTTCGGATTCATTCCCGGCGCGATGGGCGGCAAGATCTCATAGACGACTTTTCCTGGCGTCCGCACCATGCCGTGGGCTGGCCAGCACAGTCCAGAGTTCGTCGCGAGGGGCACCATCGGAACGTTCAAGCTCTTATAGAATGCGCGCACGCCGGCAGGCTTATAGTCAGGCGCTGCGCCTGGATCACTGCGTGTGCCTTCCGGGTAGATCAGCATCTGCCGGTTTTCACCTTTCACGCGGGCCTCTGCTGCCGTCAGCATTTTGCGCATCGTCTTAGCGCCGCCAGAGCGATCAATCGCCAGCATGCGCGTCTTCAAAGCGTACCAACCAAGTGCCGGATACCAGAGCAACTCGCGCTTCATCACAAGCACAGGGTCGTCAAATATCAGGAACGGAACAAACACATCAAGCATGGCCTGATGTTTCCCAGCAATCAACAGCGGGCCACCCGTTACATGCTCTCGCCCCCGAAACTCGACATGGATCCCGCAAATCCACTTAAGTCCGAGCACGACGAGGCGCGCATAGAGGCGGATTACCCACAAGATTGCGCCACGCGGCAAGAGCAGCGTCGGCAAGGCAAGAATGCCGAGCACCGCCATCCAGCCATACAACCAGATCACATAGAGAAACGACCGGATTGCGTTCACAGCGTGTCCTTCAATGATGCGAGCACTGTTAGCCTCGCCGCCATGCGTGCCGCAAGCCCTGCCACAATCGGCGTCACCAAAAGAATAACGATATCCCAAAAGTCCAAACTGAGGCGGGGTAAAAGCTGCGACTCGACGCCTTGCGAGCCGCTGCCGGTAAACACGATCAAAGCGGTGACCATGAGGGCTGCGACGGCGCCGCCCATCCCAGCCTGAAGCGCCAGTATCCAGAACCGGCGCTCAAACAGGCCAGCAATGTATCGATCCTCCGCGCCCGATAGGTGCAGGACATCGACAATATCGCGCCTCGCCAAGAGTGCGGCATGCGTCGCAAACGCGATCACAGCAATCGCCGTCGCCGAAAGCAGAGCGACAATCGACATCGCGACCAATCTCAAAACACCTAAGGCGCCGCGGACATTATCGGCATAGCCAGCATTGCCGGCGACATCGCCATCAATCCCGAGACCCTCCAAAATTTGGTTGATATCCTCACTCGGATCGCCAACCGCCATATCCGCTTGGACTGCCATAAGCATGGGTATTGGCAAACCATCTGGCATCCCGCCGGGTCCGAGGCTTGGTTCAAGCAGCGCTTCAACTTCCTCGCGGCTCAGAACGCGCGCTTCAAAAACATTAGCCAAGCTCGCAGCTTGATCGGCAGCTTGTTCAGCGGTCCGGCGATCCGTATCGCGCATGACGACCGTGATATCGCCCTCGATTTGCGCGCCCCAGGCTTCAGCGGCTTTATACGTTCCTCTTGTCGTCAGCGCAGCGAGCGCCGCCAAGAAACAGAGCGCGCCAATGACAAAGAATAAGGCCGCCTCTCGCGCGTCAGCGACCGGCAGGAGCGGAGATTCGCGGCGGCTCATTCGGCAGCTCCATACTCAACATCTCGCACCAAAAGCCCATCACTCAGGCGCAGCACGGGGACATCAAACTCTCGAATGAGTTCCAAATCGTGCGTGGCGATCAAGATCGTCGTGCCAACGCGTTTGTTGAGCTCAGCAAACAAGCGAAGGATCTTTCGGCCCATCTCTGGATCGACATTACCGGTCGGCTCATCCGCAATCAGCAAGTCAGGCTTGTTGATGAGCGCGCGGGCGATCGCGACCCTTTGTTGCTCTCCACCTGATAGCGATGGGGTCGGCGCATCAACGCGTTCGCCAAGACCAACCCAGCGGAGCAAGTCGATGACCTCATTCTGATACTGGTCTGATTTTTGACCCGCGACACGGAGCGGCAAAGCGACATTTTCAAAAGCTGTGAGATGATTGAGCAGCCGGAATTCCTGAAACACCACACCAATTCGCCGCCGGGTCGCGGCAAGCTGCTTGCGCTTCAGCTCGTGAGTTTGCCGCCCAAACAGCCGGATGGCCCCTCGCGTCGGCGCATGCGCAAGATACATCAGCTTCAGGAGCGACGACTTCCCTGCTCCCGATGGCCCGGTTAAAAACGTGAAGCTGCCTTGGCGCAAAACCAAGTCGATTTCAGTCAGCACTTCACCCGTGCGCTCGTAAGCCAAACTCACGCCGTCAAGGCGTACAGCTGGCTCGTCACTTAAGTCGGGTCTAAAGCGAGTCATGTTCATCCTTCAGCAATAGGCTTAGGGGCATATCGACTAATCCTAAAAATTGCGCGAATGTCCAAAATATGATCCTCACGTGCCCAGAATGCGAGACACAATACTTCGCGGACGACACCACGATCGGTGAGAGCGGCCGGACGGTGAAGTGCGCGACCTGTGGCCATTCTTGGTTTGTCGGACCAGAAGGTGCAAGTGAAGGCGCGAATGCGCTGGGCGCCCACGAAACCTACCGCTTGAAAGTCCGCGAACGCCGCCGCCGCAAAAGCCGCGCTGCCGCGATGAGCGCTTGGACAGCAACAGCCGCAGCTTTTCTTGTGATTGTCACGGGTCTGGTCCTGTTCAGGGGCGAAGTCGTCAAGCGCTGGCCAGAGTCCGCAACGACCTACGCGGCCATGGGCATGCCGGTTAACCGGTTCGGTTTGGACTTCTTAGAAACCGAGGCCGAACGATACTTTGACGGCACAACGCCAATCCTGGAAGTACGCGGCGCTGTGCAAAACACCGCCGGACGGACCGTGTCGGCCCCGCTCGTGCGAGTTATCTTGCTTGACGATCAGGGTGTCAAAGTTGCCGAAGCTTTTGCGCCGATTACGCCATCTTCTATTCCAGAAGACGCACAAGCAGTGTTCGCCGCGCGAGTTGAAAACCCACCCTTTGAATCATTCGAACTTGAACTCGACCTCGTTCCAGCCGATACGGCACTCGCTGAGAACAGGTAAAAGCTTATGGCGCTTCCCGAAATTGAGACCGTCCTTTCCGAAGCCGATCTAATGGCGCGGATTGATGATCTTGCAAAACGCCTTGCCCCAAGTCTCACGGGCGAGTGGACAGCGATCAATATATTGATTGGTGCAACGCCCTTTACGAGCGACCTGATGAAGGCACTCGCGCGGTTGGATATCCATCCCATTCTCGATGCTTTGTGGCTTGAGAGCTACCGCGATGCGCGCGAAAGCTCTGGCCGCGTCGTGGTTCGCGCCGATATCGCGCGCGAGGTTAAAGGGCGTGGCGTTCTGATTATTGATGACGTGTTTGATACCGGTCGGACGCTAGAATTTGCCAAGAGCCATTTGCTCGCCAAAGGTGCCCGCGAAGTCATTACATGCGCCCTCGCGCGCAAACCTTGGGCCCCAGAAGGCGAGACAAATGTCGACTTTCACGCCTTCGACGCCCCGGGACGTTTCCTGGTTGGTTACGGCATGGACGATGGCGGCCTTTATCGCGGCCTGCCTTATATCGGCGCGCTCGATTAGAGGTTTCGATCAAGCCATTCAAGGATATCGGCGCTGACCTGCTCGGTTCCGGGCTCATCGACAATCCAATGCGCGTGATTGCCATATTCGATATAATCACCCGGTCGTTTCGCCTTGGCATATTTAGCGCCAGTTTTACGGACCGCCTTGATGACGGTCGCACGATCTTTCTTGGCACCAATGGTTAGTGTTGGAACATTGACCTTCGCCTCATCAATCGCGTCTGGATTAGCAAGATCGTGATAGACCCGCCCGCTATCGAAGAGCGCGTCGGCATAGATCGCATCATGCCGGTCTTTCGGCACCGCGTTTAGCACGCCCCACCGAAACCCTTTGGGGCCGACTTTAAACACACCACCAGGCACACTCTTTTGACCCACTTTTAAGATGCTCCAAAAGGTTCGAAGCACTCTAAGGTCGGTTACGGTACAGCCCTCTGGCTGAGCGGGCGTTAGGAAAATACCGGCACGTACCGCCCCAACTTCGGTTAGCTTTTGCGCAATCAGGCCCCCCATAGAATGACCGATCACAACCGGCGGCTCACCCGTCTCATCGGCGAAATCCTTTGCCATCGCTGTTGCCGCGTCGACATAGTCGCTAAGGGTTAAGTCTGCGAGACCTGAGGGAGGCGCGTCCTTGGTGCGTAGATCCGGAAACAAGGTCGGCGTTTCGCAGGTCCATCCGGCCATGGAAAAATCGCGTTTCATACGATCCCAAACCTCACCGCCGCATCCGACGCCGTGGATCATCAACAGTGTCTTGCTCACTGTTTTACCCTCCCAATTTATATCTGTGCAGCAGCATAGGCTGACTTATCCAAGAATGGAAATGGCGGCCCTAAACTGGTGTGCCCCAAGGCTCGAACCGGTTCGCGACCTCTTCGTAGACAGGACGTTTGAACGGCACGATCAGCCCCGGAAGCTCGTCCAGTTTGGCCCAGCGCCAGGCGTCAAATTCAGGCTTATGTTTGTCGAGCCGGACATCGCTATCGGAGCCTTTGAATCGCAGCGCAAACCACTTTTGGCGTTGTCCTAGATAAGGCCCACCCATGCGCCGCAAGAGGTCTGGCGGAAAGTCGTAGTAAAGCCAGTCTTCGGTCTCTTCGAGAATATCGACGAGCTTCGCGGCGACCCCGATTTCCTCGTCCATCTCGCGCAGCGCCGCTTCAACAGGGTCTTCACCCTTGTCCACACCGCCTTGCGGCATTTGCCATTGAAACGCTCCACGCCCATTGACGCGTCGCCCAACAAAAACATGTCCGGCCTTTGAAAACAAAGCCAGACCGACATTGGCGCGGTAAAGCGCGGGATCACGTTTCTTCTTGCTCACCCCTGCGGGTCTAGCTGAGCCTGTCGAACCTGACCAGTCGCCAGCGACTGTTTGGCATAGTGAGATGCCGGCGCTAAAACGATGCCTTTGGCTTCAAGCGTTGGAAGCCATTCGCGTAAAATATCGAATGTAACGGGAAACGGCATGCCGGTTCCGAGCGCTGCACCATTTTCTTGAGCGGCGGTTTCCAAGAGCAATAGCTCTTGTGAGATTTCGTCAGCGCCGACACGGGCATCGATCCAGGTCGTGGCCTTGCCAAATGCGAGATTCGATTTGCTGGCACTCGCATCAAACTCAGACCGCCCTAAGCGGCCATCTTCGAACAAGGCCAAACCTTTGTCGCTAAGCGCAGCGACAATCGGATCAACCGCCTCGCTATCGGTCGCGAACTTGTCGCCCATAAAATTCATGACGCCCATATAGCCTGGGGTCTGCGCAAGGAGGCTAGCGAGACGTTGCCGGTTTTCATCGGCGGAGAGGCTCGTCTTCATAACGCGCGGATGCGGACTTTGACGGCCGTAATCATATGGCTCCATCGGCAGCTCAATCAGAACTTCATGACCTGCCCGGCGCGCTTGCGAGACCCAGTGGCGCAAATTGTCGGCCGTCGGCGCAAAAGCGAGCGTAACCTCTGGTGGAAGCTCATTGATTGCAGCACGTGTCCGGCTGGGATTATTCCCGAGACCACCCACAATGATCGAAACAGTCGGCTTGCCGTCTGGATTCTCAAAGGCGCGTGCATGACGCGCGAGGGGCGAGTTTTCTGAAATCGTTGCTGTTGATGCGACGGGCGTAGGTGCTGCAGCAGCAACCTGCATCTGTGACACTTGGCTATAGGTCTGACCTGGCAGGACATCGCGCCCATTGATCCGCACAGCTTTAGGTTCGTTGCGTTTGACTGCAGATGAAACGACCGAACGAGATTCCGAATATTCCACGCCGAGGTCCGGTTCGTTGTCTTGCGGAATGGCTTGTTCAGGCGCGGCTTGCGCCAAGCCGAGCGCTTGTTGATAGCCGGGCAGACGCGGGTTTAATTGCGGTGCATCATTTTGGTTTTCATCAAACAGAGCCATCCGCACATGTGGGCTGCCAGCTTCCGGACTGCCTAAGACATGCATGGCGGACGCCGCCGACCCAAGGATAAACGTCAAAGTGAATGCGCCTAGCGCACTATGCACGAGGCCACTTCGAAAAGGGGATGGATCACGCGCCGAGCGAGCAGACATTGAGGCTCCTGAGAACACTTTAATTCGATCAATCTTTAGTTTGCCCTTCTATTGGTTAAGAAGAGGCAAACCTGAATTAACCATTGCAGTGATTTGCCCGCAGGCTCGACCCCAAATCGGTTAAAATTCAGAAACGCTTCGAGTGAACCCGGCGGTGATTATCCGGCGCGGCTTCCCGTACTCGCCACCACGCCGCCGGCATTCAGGAATTCAATTGCTTTTTCGAGCTGATAGTCGCCTTCATAATCGACGGGCGGCATATCATCCGGAATGTGCGGCAGATCGCGCGCTGTGCCATCCTCATTGTCGAGGGCGTTTGGCAGATCCGCTTCTGAGTAGCGTTTGATTTTGGCCAAATCTTCTTCGCTGACGCGGCGGTTTGCCACCTCGATGTCTGGAACAATTCCGGTTGCCTGAATGGAGCGTCCAGATGGCGTGTAATAGCGCGCGGTTGTCAGCCGGATAGCGCCGCGTTCCGCGCCAAGTGGCATCACAGTTTGCACCGAGCCTTTGCCGAAGCTTGTCATCCCGAGCACGGTTGCGCGGTCGCGGTCTTGAAGCGCGCCAGCAACAATCTCAGAGGCTGATGCCGATCCATTGTTGATGAGGACAACGACCGGCACGTTCTTGAACACCTCGCCGCGCTGCGCATTCGAGCGCATAACATCACCCGGACGGCGCCCAATCGTTGAGACGACTTCGCCGCCGGACAAGAACTGATCGCTCACAGAAACGGCTTCATCAAGCAAGCCGCCGCCATTATTACGAAGGTCGAGAATAATGCCGTTTGGACGACGCCCAATCTCGTCGCGGATCTGGTCAAACGCTTCGATCAGTTTGGTGGTTGTTTTTTTGTTGTTGAAGGTCGCGATCCGGATATAGGCCAAGCCATCGCCTTTATCTTCGAACTCAACATATTTCGGTTCGATGACTTCACGCACCAGCGTCACGTCAAACGGATCTTGGCCTTCCCGATAGACCGTCACGGTCAGATCGGTACCTGGTTCGCCGCGCATATCGCGAACCGCATCATCCAGGCTCAAGCCAACAATCGCGTTCCCGTTCAGGTGGGTTAGAAGATCGCCAGGCTCCAAGCCAGCACGACTGGCAGGCGTTTCATCCATCGGCGTAACAACTTTAACAAAGCCGTCTTCCATGGTGACTTCGATACCAAGCCCGCCATATTCTCCCGAGGTGGTGACTTGCAGGGCTTCAAACTCGTCAGGCGACATATAGCCGGAGTGCGGGTCGAGCGATCCCAACATGCCGTCAATCGCGGCTTCCAGGGCAGCGACTTCGTCAATCTCTTCAACGTAGTCGGCTTTGGCACGCGCCATAACCTCAGTGAACAAGGAGAGCTGCTCAAACGCCGCTTCATAGCGAGGTGTGGCATTCTCTGCGTCTGGCCAAGCCACGGCTGACACCCCAACTGCTGTCGCTCCAAGTACGACCCCCAGCGCGGCTCCTGTCAGCATAGCTCTCATAGACGTGTCTCCTGTTCCGGCCTTAGCCGCGTTTCATCCAATTTGCCGGGTCCATTGGCTCACCGCCTTTGCGGACCTCTAAATATAGTTCTGGCTCGCCGCCAGCGCGATCTGCCATTCTCGCCACCGGCTCGCCCTGTTGCACAGATTGGCCTACAGCGACGTAACTGGATGACATACCCCATAAAAGAACATGGTATCCGTCACTTGTCGAGAGGATCAGTAGCTGTCCGTAGCTCCTGAATGGCCCTGCAAATTCTACAGTACCGCTAATTGGGGCAGAAACTTGAGCACCGCTCCGGGTTGCGAACGCAACGCTCTCTGATTTGGCCCCGCCGGGCATCTTATCGCCCCAGGCGCGCACGACGCGGCCCGTCGCGGGAAGCGCCAAGACACCCAGTGGCTGCGACACCGTGGCGCGCGGAAGACTGGCCCGCTGCATGGGGCGTGGCCTTGATTGTTCCGCGAGCGCAAGCCGCGGCTTCAGACGCGGCGCGGCTGGCGCGGTGGCTTCGAGCGCAAGGATTAGCTCGCGCAAGTCACCAGCTTTTTCTCCAAGTGATTCAGCGTGTTGGCGTAGAATCTCAGCATCAGAATTAACGTCTTCAAAGGCGGCTCGCTTTGCCGTTGTGAGCTGGATAATTTCCTCACGCTTTAGCGCCAAAGCCGCATCAGCTGCGGCAAGGGTTTTCTGTTCCCGCAGAACATTCCGCTCGATACGCCGCAGCTCAGTAATCTCTTCGGTTAGGATTTTGGTCTTGCTACGTACTTCCGGCGCAACTTCGCCCATTAAAATCGCAGCCCGTATTGCCTGATTGGCACTTTTGGGCTGCGTCAGAAGTGCTGGCGGGCGGTGGCGACCCGAGATCGCCAAGGAGGCCATCAAATCTTCGAGAGCATCCTCACCCTCAACCAGATCCGTTCGCGCCGCAGACAACCGAGACCGCAGGGATACGAGTTTTAATTCCGTCGAGATCGCCTGCTCTTCGCGCCGTTGGCTTTCCATTGCGGCCGAGATCAAATCGCGTTCAAGCGTTTCTAAATCGTCCGCAACAACACCGCCCGCAGATTCAAGAATTGCAAGCTGCCGCAAGGTTTCTTCACGTTCGGCTTCCAGCGCTTCCAAATCCGCGCGAGACACATCGTCTTGACCCTGAACAGGCAAGGCCGCCATCGCGAAGACAGCGGCACAGGCCAATAATTGGCGCAGAGACATGGAAGATCCGAGTTGCATTCATACAATATGACATGATCCGGGTGATCAGGACATTAACGCGAACAGCGGAGCTTTTACGGTCAGTTAGGGCTTTGCTTAGGCGTCTTTTGCCGCGATTTGATCCGCAAGATCGACGATGACCTTGGCCTGTTTCCAGGTCGCATCATCCTGCATTTTGCCATCGAGCATAGCGACACCGGCGCCATCAGGGATTGCTTCTAGGACGCGGCGGGCAAAGGTCACTTCATCTGGATCAGGGCTGAAGACCTTCTTCGCAACCTCGATTTGGCTCGGGTGCAGCGTCCATGTGCCAACACAGCCCATCAGAAACGCATTGCGGAATTGCTGCTCACAGGCTTCCAAATCAGCGATGTCTCCGAACGGGCCATAGAAGGGCTTAATCCCCGCCATGCCGCAGGCATCGACCATCTTGCCGAGCGTATAGTGCCAAGGGTCTTGCTGGGCGCCGAGCCGGGGCGAGCCGTCTTCTTTTGGGTCTTCAATCACGCGGTAGAAAGGATGGCCGCCGCCAACCCGGGTTGTTTTCATTTTGCGAGATGCGGCGAGGTCGGCTGGCCCAAGCGAGATGCCCTGCATGCGCGGCGAGGCGAGTGCGATATCTTCAACCCGCGCGACACCTTCAGCGGTTTCAAGAATGGCATGCAAAAGAATCGGCCGCGACAAGCCCGCTTTGGCTTCGAGCTGCGCGACCAATTGGTCGACATAATGGATGTCCCAAGGCCCCTCGACTTTTGGGATCATCAGCACATCAATCTGCGCGCCCGCTTTGGTGATCAGTTCCGTCACGTCGTCCAAGAACCAAGGCGAGTTGAGACAGTTCACCCGGCTCCACAGTCCCGTTCCTTTCGCCTGCCAGTCGAGCATGCCCGCCATTTCGATGACTCCGGCACGGGCCGCCTCTTTGGCGTCGGCTGGGATGGCATCTTCAAGATTGCCGAGCACCACATCGCAAGAGTCTGCCATGCCCGGAACTTTGGTGCGCACTTTGTCGAGATGAGGCGGGACGAACTGGATCATCCGTTCCACCCGCACCGGCAGCTCGCGCATTGGGTCAGGCGCTCCCGCAGCAAGCGGTTTAAAGAACTGGCGCGGGGCTTTCTGGCTCATGGGTGTTCCTCCAAACTGAGGCGCAACCTAGCGGGCAATGCTCTCGAAGCAATGGGGAGAAAGTCGCAGGCCTAGCGCGCCATTGGGTGCGCGGTCTCAAGAAGCTCGGCCAATTCGTCTGTCAGCACATGTGTATAGATTTGCGTGGTGGCGATATCAGCGTGCCCGAGCAGCGTTTGGACGCTGCGAAGATCGGCGCCGCCTTGTAATAGATGTGTCGCATAGGCATGCCGCAGCGCATGTGGATGCACACGCGAAGGCGCGAGCCCCACTTCAATCGCAAGCGCTTCGAGCATTTGCGCCAACCGGCGCCGCGTCAGATGCCCCGTTTTTCCACGCGACGGGAACAGAAAGTCGCCGCTGCCTGTGCCATATTTTTCGACATCGCGGATTTCCAACCAGTTCCGGATCGCTAGAAGCGCCGGTGCGCCGAGCGGACACATGCGCTCTTTCCCGCCTTTACCGCGAATGATCATTTCGCGCGTTTCCCAAAGGCCTAGCCGCCGCCTGGGCAAGTCGCCAAGCCGGAGGCTCACCAGTTCCGTGACGCGCAATCCGGCGCCATAGAGTAGTTCCAGGAGGCACGTCATACGCGGATCGTCAGCGCACGCGCGGAGCAAATGATCGACATCCTCGCGCGACAAAACATCTGGTACATCGCGCTGCACTTTCGGCGCATCGAGCTTAGAGGTCGGATCATCTTTGCGATCGCGCTCTTCAAACAAAAACCGGAAGAACCGTTTCAAGGATGAGAGTTTTCGCGCCTGCGTCGAAGCAGCCAGGCCGTCTTTGGCCAGTGATTGCATCCACTGAGACAGGTCGCCTGGATCAGCCGCGCAAAGCGTCCCGCCAAGATAGCCAGAGGCCTCCAGCAAATCGCGGCCATACGCATCCAAAGTATGTGGCGACGCCCCGCGCTCGGCGGACATCATTTCTAGGAATGCTTCGATACGCGCATGATCAGACATGCCGTGTGATTACGCGAGAGACCTTAACACCAACCAAAAACGGGCGCCCCCTGGAGAGCGCCCGCTTCAATTAATTGAGACATTGGGGTCTTATTCGACCCCCTCTCCTTTAAGCATCACCGAGTTACCGTCTTCGGTATCGGGATCACCGTTCTTCTTGTGCATCGCGACGACGACGCTGGAGAGGAGCAAGATCGCAATCAGGTTTGGCAGTGCCATCGAGGCATTGGCGAGATCGCCAAATTTCCAAACGAATTCCACTTGCGCCAGTGCGCCGATAAAGATTACGCCGACCCACAAGAAACGGAATGGCTTCGTCGCCCACTCACCGACCAAATAAGTCAGGGCTTGTTCCGCGTAATAAGACCAGCCGATAATCGTCGTGAACGCGAATAGCGCGAGACAGATCGTGACGATCCAACCACCGCCGCTAAACGCTGCCTCATAAGCCGCATTTGTAATCGCAGAGGCTTCAAGGTCTGCCGCCATCCAGATGTACTGCGTTTCGCCGCCATCGGCGGTGACCCAAGTGCCCGTCGTCGTCAAAATCACCAGAGCGGTCATCGTACAAATCACCATCGTATCGATGAAAACACCGATCATGGCGATCTCACCTTGTTTGACTGGGTTGCGGGTTTGCGCGGCCGCGTGCGCAATTGGCGCAGACCCCTGCCCCGCCTCGTTGGAGAACAGGCCGCGGGCCACACCGGCGCGAACCGCTGCTGCCATGCCGTAACCGGCCAATCCACCAGCTGCTTGCTCAAGTCCAAACGCTGATTTCACGATCAGAGACAAGGCTGCCGGGATTTCCGTGACATTCATCATCAAAACGATGAAGGCGGCCAAGACATAGAACAATGCCATGAACGGCACGACCTTACCGGCCACGCTGCCGATCGACTTAATACCGCCAATAATAACAGCGAATGTCATCGCGGACAGGACCAAGCCAACAGTCCAGCTAGGAATACCGATACCAATTTCAGCGCCGCTTCGGACGACAGTTTGAGTGATCGAATTCGCTTGCACCATGCCGCCGGTCGCAGTCGCTGAGAACAGCGTCCCGATACAGAAGAACACCGCGAGCCAGCCCCAATTCTTACCCAGAGCGTTTTTGATATAGTACATCGGGCCACCATTGATGCGGCCATGCTTGTCGCGCTCACGGAACTTAATAGCTAGCGAGCTTTCCGCAAATGCCAGGGCCATTCCGAACAGAGCGGTGAGCCACATCCAGAAGATCGCTCCCGGACCACCTAGCGTGATCGCGGTGGCAACACCGGCGAGGTTACCGGTTCCAACCTGGCCTGAAAGCGCCGTTGAGAGCGCTTGCCAAGCTGTAATCGTGTTTGGGTCGTCATCGCCTTTGCGACCGCCCCAAACTTCTGCCAAGGCGGGGCCGAACCGGCGTAGCGGTCGGCCGCCCAAACGGACCATGAAATAAAGGCCAGACCCCAGCAAAAAGACAGCCAAGGGCGCGAATGGCAGGACCTGCGAGCTGCCCCAAGAGCCGCCCCAGATAAACCCACTAAGATTGTCTACAAATCCGTAAAACGCTTCCATAATGCCTCCCCGGCAGAGCTTTTGTTTCTACAGAAGATTACCCTTAGAACAGAAACGGGCGCTGTGAAGCGCCCGGTCCCATGTTTTTGCAGAATTGTGACGCTCAGAGAACAAACTAACCAACAAATCCCTCGCCAACGCCAAAATCACGTCGCGCTGAAACGATCGTCACCACAACACCAGCCAACACATCCAGCAGCGCCATAATCGTCAAAATAAAGAAGACCGAGGTCGCGAAATTCGGATGCAATAGGAATAGCATCAAACAAATGATAAACACGATCATCGATAGAGCGTGATTCATAATCGTCGCTGTGCCGGTACTGGTCGACTTCAAAATTTCCATGAATAGGACACCGATCGAGAGCAATAAAAGCGCATCGCCTTTGGTCAGAACCCATTCGATTTCGCCGCCAATCATACCAATCGAGAAGAATTTTTGCCCCAGCACCGCCATCAGGGGCGAGACTTTTTCACTTAAGATCTCATTGCCATGGGTTAGAATGGCAGGCTCACCATTTGTCGTGAGCGCGATCAGGCAGTAAATGCCAACTGGAATCACAAATAGCGGAAATGCGCTGAGTAAGAGTCGCATCAGACTTCCCCTTTTCCGTGGACTATGGCCATTCTGGCGCTCCGCCCTTTGCTGTTTTTCGTCGAGACCCGCCATAACCGCCGCTGGAAATGGAACTGTCATCACGCGTCTCCTCGCCCGCCCAGTTAACCGTAATATGGATTAATGCAAAGTGAGCATGTCTGTGACCCATACAAATTCTCCGCCCTATTTTATTCTGACCGGTCCGCCAGGGTCGGGAAAGACAACTATGCTTGAGTTGCTCGGTCAGCACATAAATACAGTCGCAGAACCCGCGCGGCGCGTTCTAGCCGAGCAGAGACGTACTGGTGGATCAGCGACCGGCGACCAGGACCCCGCCGCTTTCGTGGCGCAGATGCTGGCCCTGGCGCAGCGTGACCATGATCTCGCTGCTGGGCGGACGGTTTTTGACCGCGGCCTCCCCGACCTGCTGGGCTTCACGGCCTATTATCAGCTGGATGACCGCGCGGTCTGCGATTCGATTAAAACGCATCGCTATCGCTCGCCGGTTTTCTTCTTTCCGCCCTGGGAACAGATTTACGAAAATGATGATGAGCGCACGCTCAACTTCGAAGGCGCGGCGGCCTTCGGCGAGCTTATTCGTACTGGCTACCAGCAATCCGGCTATGACTTGATCAGCGTACCAACAGGTCCGCCAGAGGCACGAGTGCGGTTCATTCTTGATCGAATGGGCGGCTAAAGCTCGTCTGACCCACCCGGATTGCGGCGGCGGCGGATCAGCCACATAACACCGCGCAAATCAGAAAGCGCATCACCAAGTCGCCCAAAATTCGTATATTTAGACTGCCCCGCCCCGCGCTCGCGGTGATTCACGTCCATAAATTCAACGCCGTAGCCCTCGGCATTCATCAGGGCTGGCATGTAGCGGTGCATATGATCGAAATAGGGGAGAGCGAGGAAGGCTTCGCGCTTCATCACTTTGATTCCGCAGCCACTATCATCGCAATCATCGCGTAATAGACGTTTGCGGATGGAGTTTGCGAACCGTGATCCGAACTTCTTCCAGGACGAGTCCTTCCGGCTGGCGCGTCGGCCCATGACCATAGTCAGGCCCTCCGGCGCATCAACGCGGGTGAGGCTGCGATACAGCGCAGGAAGATCCGCCGGATCGTTCTGACCATCGCCATCAAGCGTTCCGACAATTGGCGCACGAGCATGCTGGATCGCCGTGCGCAGCGCCCGAGATTGTCCGGCATTCGAGCGATGCGCAATCACCCGCAGTTCTGGATATTTCGCCTTCAACCCCGCCAGAACGGCGCGTGTATCATCGGTGGAGGCGTCATCCGTGATCACCATCTCAAATGCCCGGCCAGCCAAGGCGGTGGCGATTTCGTCGATCAGCAATTCTGCGTTACCGGATTCATTGTGCATCGGCACACAGATTGAAAATTCAGGAGATGAGGTCACACGCGTCCTCCAACTAAGAGACAACCGGGTGCCTTTAGTTGATATCCAGCGATTGCGAAACCTCAAGACTGAGGACATGACTGTTTTTATGAACGATCTTCCCATCGAACCCCTGTTGCCAGACATCGCTGCGACGCTGAAAGCGCGGCGGCGATTGATCCTCGGCGCGCCGCCGGGGGCCGGCAAGACGACGCGCGTGCCGCTCGCCTTGGCGGGATTTATTGAGGGTTTTGCCGCCCTGCCCGGTAAGATCATCATGCTAGAGCCGCGCCGGATCGCCGCCCGCATGGCCGCGCAGCGTATGGCGCAAACGCTGGGCGAGCCGCTTGGCAAGCGGATCGGGCTCTCAACCCGTGTCGATCGCAAGACCAGCAACGACACCGTGGTCGAAGTCATCACCGATGGCCTGTTCACCCGCCGCTTGCTGAACGATCCGGAGCTGAACGGGGTCAGCGCGGTTATCTTTGATGAGATCCATGAGCGCAGCCTCAGCGCTGATCTCGGCCTCGCGCTCGCTTTGGAGGTACAAGGTGCGCTGCGAGAGGATTTGCACCTGCTCGCCATGTCCGCGACGCTCGATACGGCAGCGATGGCGGAGAAACTGGACGCGCCGGTGATTGAAAGCGATGGGCGGCAATACCCGGTCGAGACCCGCTATATCGGGCGCAGCCAAGACCGGCTGGAAGACCAAATGGTGCGTGCGATTGAACGCGCGGTAAGAGAGACAGACGGGTCGATCCTGGCTTTTCTACCCGGCGCCGGAGAGATCCGCCGAACCGCCGAACGGCTTTCCCATTTGAAAACCGTCATGGTCGCGCCGCTCTTCGGCGCCTTGAGCCCGCAAGACCAGGACGCCGCGATCCGGCCCTGCGCTGACGGCAACCGAAAAGTCGTCCTCGCCACTGATATCGCCGAAAGCGCGCTGACGATTGAAGGTGTCTCCGTCGTCGTGGATAGCGGTTATGCGCGGGTCCCGCGCTATGTCCCCGGCGGGCTCTCGACAGCGCTGCAAACCGTGCGAGCAGCGCGCGCCAATGTCGACCAGCGGAGGGGCCGGGCTGGACGGCTTGGCCCCGGAATTTGTTACCGACTTTGGGACGAGGCTGAGACGCGCGGCTTAACGGCGGCACCAGAGCCCGAAATTCAGAACGCCGACCTGTCTGGCTTATTGCTGACGCTCGCCGATTGGGGCGAGACCAATCCGGAAGCGCTAAATTGGCTCACCCAGCCACCTCCCGGACGCCTAAAAGCCGCGCGCCAAGATTTGCGGGCGCTCGGCGCCTTGGATGAGGCGGGCGGCCTAACAAGCACCGGACGCGAGATGACCAAGCTTCCGCTCTCTCCGCGCCTCGCCGCTTTGATCGTTCGCGCCGAAACAGAGCCACAGCGCGCCCTCGCCGCGCAAGTCGCGGCTTTGATCAGTGAACGCGGCATTGGCGGCAATAGCGCCGATCTCGGCGAACGCTTGGCGCGCTTCCAAAGCGATCGAAGTCGGCGGGCTGAAACCTTAAAACAGCAAGCCTCACGCTGGGCCGGAAAAGCGAAACCCTCTGGCAATGCTGCGGACGTGCTCGCGCGCGGCTGGCCAGACATGATCGCGCGCAAGCGACCAGGATCGGCGACGCAATATGTGCTCGCCTCGGGCCGCGCCGGGCAAGTTGATGAAAGCTCGCCGCTCGCCAAATCAGACTGGCTGATCGTGGCAGACATGGTCGGCAGCGCAAAAACCGCTCGCATCACCCTCGCCGCAGCTTTGGATGAGGCGCTCGCACCGTCCATCGGCAAGGAAGAAACGCGAGAGACCGCGGATTTCGACCCAGCCAAAGGTACGTTTAGGGCGCGCCGTGTAAAGGCGCTTGGGGCTATCATTTTAAGCGAGCAGCCCCTTCCCAAGCCTAGTCCAGAGGCAGCGAACGATGCGTTCCTCTCGCACATTGAGATGGAGGGCTTCGCCCCCACCGGCCTAGAGGACGTCGTTCGCACAATGTGCGCTCGCACCGCGATACTCCGCGACTTGTTCAGTGAGACTTGGCCGGATTGGTCGCCAGATCGGCTCGCCGAGACCGTTCGCGACTGGCTCGCGCCGATATTGAATAACCAAACATTTACCATGCCCACGCCTGCAAAGCTTGGGGATGCGCTGAAAGCTCAGCTCGAGTGGCCGCTGCCGCAAGAGCTCGACCAACACGCGCCGCTGAGCGTTGAGCTACCCTCAGGGCGAAAAGCCAAAATCGACTGGCTGGATGAACGCGCGCCGCTGATCGAGTGCAAGGCTCAGGAGCTTTATGGCGCGGCGACGCATATCAGTCTTGTCCAAGGTCGCCTGCCCCTGACCCTGCAAATCCTATCGCCTGGCGGCAAACCTGTTGCCACGACGCAGGACCTGCCCGGCTTTTGGCTAGGCGGCTATCGCGACATGGCGAAAGATATGCGCGGACGCTATCCCAAGCATGATTGGCCAGATGATCCTGCAGGCGCAAAGCCGCATGCCGGGATGACAAAGGCGCGGCTCGCCAGAAGCTAAGCGTCGCGCCACTCGCCGCTATTCAAGCCATCAATTGTCCAATTCCCGATTTTGTATCGGATCAGCCGCAAGGTGGGGTGGCCCACCGCTGCTGTCATTCGGCGCACCTGGCGATTGCGGCCCTCTGAGATGGTCAGAGATATCCAGCAATCGGGGATTGATTTGCGCACTCGGATCGGCGGCGTGCGCGGCCAGAGGTCGGCCGGCGGGTCCATGCGAGACACGTCCGCCGCTGAACTGACGCCATCCTTCAGCTTTACGCCGGTCGCAAGTGCCTTCAGAGCGGCCTCGTCCGGAATGCCCTCAACCTGCGCCCAATAGGTTTTTGGCGTCCGGTTACGCGGATTGGTGATTTGCGCCTGAAGCCGTCCATTATCGGTCAGAATAAGCAAACCTTCGCTGTCCCTGTCCAAACGTCCCGCTGCATAAACGGCGGGCACATCTACGAAATCAGACAGGTTCTGACGCTCGGAATGCTCAACGCCTTTGTCGGTAAACTGCGACAACACATTGAAGGGTTTGTTGAACAGAATGACCCGTGTCATTTCCGTTTCCGAACAATTATTAATCCGTGTCGCGACATATTTTTCGTCCGATTCCGTTGCTTTTTCTCTGGCCTATGGTAAACAAGGACATCATTAGCGTAAGAAAGTGAAGGGATATAAGAACATGAATACACTTCCCATGCACAGCCAGTCTGACCATCAGGCAGACAAATTTAACGGCCCAATCCTGGATCGCGAGAAACTTCGCGAAGGTACCTATGTGGCCATGCTCACCGCAATTGGATCTGTGATCCTGGTTGTCGCGGTGA